>Ga0105252_10000712_pt1 | contig 18691 bp, 25 predicted proteins | sample EasRivMeERMZT100_FD_89675 | JGI IMG/M metagenome (GOLD analysis project Ga0105252, IMG submission 89675) | Soil microbial communities from meander-bound floodplain in the East River, Colorado, USA - East River MetaG ERMZT100 | ecosystem: Environmental > Terrestrial > Soil > Floodplain | place... | reverse complement strand
TCTTTTGCTCGATTCGGAGAACGTCGTCAGCATCAAAGGACTTCCCGGCAGGCTCGGGATCGGCGTTGGCCATCGCAACAATTTCGGCGATGTCGATCGCAGCGGAATCCTGGAACAATGGGCAGGCGAATATGCCCCCAACTACGATATGTTCAGGAGAGCGTCTTGAGCACCGATATTTTGGAAGCGTGTCTGGAGCGTCTTGAGGATTTTGATTACTCACCGCCACCAGCGCTGCTTTGGCCAGGCAAGAAGATGGAGCCGCCTGAAGAAGGCTTCTGGATCGAGCCCAGATACTTTCCCGGCGAGCCTGCTGATGAGACCTGGGACGAAGGCTGTGTCGTCACAACAGGCTTTTTCTACCTGCTTGTTGGATGCGATGCCGGGATCGGAGAGGATGAAGCGTCAGAACTCGCAGATGCTCTTGTTGCGTGGTTTCCGAAAGGACAAGAGCTTGGCCCTGTGAGAGTTCTGAAGAGAGCGACCAGAGGTGGCTCCTACATTGACGAAGGAAGCAGACTGTACATCCCTGTCACAGTACGCTATCAGGGTCTGACATGAATGAAATGAATAATGTCCCCCGCGCGTGGGGTTTTCCGGAAAACAATTTTCATTCTGATCGGAGGAAGTTAACATGGCTGGTGAATGTGGTGTTACAAACTTTGGTGGCAAATTCTACGTTTCCACCACAGCAGAGAACTCAAGCCTGGATCTGACTGGCTTTGAAGCTCTCGATTACGAAGAAGTGCCTGGACTGGTCACGAGCGATCCGACCGGCATCACGCAGAACGTCCTGTCTGACTCGACGTGGGACCGTCCTGTTGTCTGCAAGGGCAAAGGTGAAGCTGATGCTGGTTCGCCCACGATTGAGTTCCAGGATGTCGCGAGTGCCGGCATGGACGCGCTGGAAGACGCAGCACGGTACGACAACGCAAACAACTATGCGTGCTACTTCGAATGGACCGATGGGTCCAAGGAGTACAACCGTGGCATCGTGACTGGTCCGGAACGTTCCAAAGGCGGCAACGAGGACTTCAAGCACGTGATGTTTACCTGGGGCTTCCAACAGCCGCCTGTGGTTGTTGTCGCTCCGTCTTCAGTTTAACCAGCCTAGCTGGTCAACCAACCGACCTCCCGCAAGGGAGGTCGAATTAATGTAAACGAGGAGTAATGAAATGACATTCGATCTGAGCACAATCAAGAGTTCGAACCGTTCCGTCAACCTGCAGGATCCACGCACAGGCGAGGATCTGGGCCTGGTGTTCCATCTGCGCGCTCCGGACGCGGAAGAAGTACAAGCCGTGAGTCGCGAGTGGCAAGACCGGAAGTTGCACCCGAAGCACCGCAACAAGCCCATCAAGTCAATCGAGCTGGAAGCATTACAGGACAAGCGCATCCTCGCATCTGTGACCGGCTGGGACTGGGAAGATGCTGAGCTGAGCTTCGGAGGCGAGCAGCCCAAGTTCTCGGACGCGACGCTGCGCAAGTGGATAAAGGAACACAAGTGGATCCGTGACTTCCTGACACAAGAGACGGAGGACGTGCTGGCTTTTTTCGGCTAGCTGGCGAGGTGCTGGCCGAGAACATCGGCAACTCCGTAAGGTATCACATGCATTGGGGGCACACAGCCCCCAGTCGAACAGGACCAGTAAAGGTAACAAGAGCGGAGTTGTATGAATCGATCAATCAGCCAGTCCCAGAGCCAGAGGAGATACCAGAGGCGTTTGAGCACGTGTGGATCTGGTTCTGGCAACTCCATAAAAGACGGAAGCCAGCGTTTGAGCGTGTCGCTCCGATCGGCTACGACGACATTGCGAGCTGGTCGATGGTAACGCGGACGCAGATCACTCCGCTGGAAGTCGAGTTGATCATGACCATGGATGACGAGTTCATAAGCAAGTACAACGAAGAAGCTGCCGCGAAAGCGGAACGGGATAAGGAAAAGCAAGGCAAGGGCAAAACTGGGAGGCGTTGATGTCAGTCGATATTGCAGAACTCGGGTTCAGCGTGCGCAGCGACGGAGTTGTTGTTGCGACCGATCGACTCAACAAGATGAATACCGCGACCAACCAAGTCATGCGCAATCTCCGGTCATTCGAAGATGCCACGTCCAAGTTCGCACGCTCGATGTCGCTCCGCGTTACAGCTCCGCTGGTCGCTGCTGCCGCTGCGTCGGTGCATCTCGGCCAGTCATTCGGCGGCATGCTGGCAGAAATGAATACGTTGGCAGGCGTCTCGCGCGATGAGCTGAAACTCTTCCGCAAGGAGATTCTGGCGTTGTCGCAGGTTGTTGGCCGCACTCCGCTGGAGCTGGCGGATGCTATGCGCACGATCGCCTCAGCAGGCCAGACCGGCGCGAAGGCGATCGAGACGCTGACCGCTGCTGCGAAAGCGTCCGCGATCGGCATGGGCGATATTCGGCCAATTGCGCTCGCAGCGACAGCAGCAGTCAAAGCCTATGGCGAGGCGAATATGACATCAACCAAAGCCGTTGAGATTCTCATCGGCACGGTGGACAAGGGCAACGTCGCAGCAGCGGAGCTGGCGCCGACGATGGGCCGCGTCATCGGCATCGCGGCAGAGATGGGCGTGACCTTCGAAGACGTTGGCGCGTTCATCGCCACCTTCACGCGATTGGGCGTGGATGCTGCCGAAGCAACGACAGCTCTGCGCGGCGTTTTGACTGGCGTGATGGGGCCAACAGAAGGCGTCAATAAAGCATTCGCAGATCTGGGACTGACGGCAGAGCAGTTCCGCGACGTTATAGAACAGCAAGGCTTCATCAATGCCTTCCGAATGCTGGTGACGCGATCGCGAGAACTGAACGTTGACCTCATCGAGCTGATCCCGAATACACGCGCACTCTCCGGCGTGCTGGGCGTCTTTACCGGCGACGGTTCCGAAGCCATTGAGATTCTTGAAGGCGTATCCGACGCTGTCGGCACTTTGAATCCGCGTCTCAAGGACATGCAGGAATTGGATCCAGGCTTTCCACTCAAGCAGATGGCAGCACAATTCCAAGCAACAGCGATCGTCTTGTCTGAGCATCTGTTGCCCGTGACACAGGAGCTTAGCAACGACATTCGGAACTTGTTGTCGTGGTTTAGCAATCTGAATTCAGAAACCCAGATAACAGTTGTGCGAATCTTAGCGCTGACTGCCGCGATCGGACCGCTGGCCGCTGCCGTGGCAGCAGGATCGTTCTCGATCAGGTGGATGATCACGATGTTCACATCGCTGAGAACGGCAACATTGTTTTTCTTCGGCTCATCTGGCGTCTTCTCCGGCTCCATCGCGACGTTGAGGCTGATGGCGATTCAAATTGCTGGCGTAACGGCTTCGATGGGCGCAATGGCGGGAGTGCTCGCAACGCTTCGTGCGGCCATGGTGTTCTTGTTCGCAACTCCGCTCGGCTTGTTCATCGTCGCGGCTGGCGCGCTAACTGCTTTCGCAATGGCCATGGCAGGCGCGAAGGCTGAAACATCAGCGCTCGATCTTGAGATCAAGGCACTCATCGAGTCAATGACCAATATGAACGATACTGCCGTAGTTGTTGGCTTCAAAAAGATCGGCGCGGAGATGGCACAGACGCAGCAAAAGATCGAAGACCTGCGCAGACAAATCGAGTTTCTGAATGCTTTGGACGCGCAAGGCTCGGTGGATATTGGCGGCAGTCGTGGAGTGGAAATTGGCCAGATGACTGAGCAGATGGCCGCTGCTGAAGCTCGGATGGCGACGCTGAAGCAAATGGCGCTGGATTTGGCAGCAGCTTTCACAGCAGTCGGAGAAGGCGCCAAAAACGCAAACCAAGAGCTGCCTGAAATGAAGCAGGTGTCTGCCGACATCCTCGCTGAACTCGCAGCCAACTTCCGTTACATCGACGGAATGAAGAAGAGGAGATTGGCACCTGACTTTGAGCAGGATCTGAATGCGTCGCTCCGCTACGTCGAGTCACTTGAGGATATCAGCTCAGCGTACAAGTCGCTTGAGGCCAATCTGGATCCAGCAGCAGCGGCGATGAACGAACTCACAGAGGCACAGCTGCTGCTGAACGAAGCGGTCGCAGCAGGCATCATTGACGAAGAGCGCAGGCAGGAATTGCTGAGCGAATTGCCCGGTGGCGCCAACAACATGCTCGATCGCCTGCGTGAGATGGAGGAGATCATTGACCCTGGTCTCGCGAAGACGCGCGAGCTGGAAGATGCGCTGCGCGAATTGAACATCCTCGCAGAGGAGTTCGACATCCCACCGGAAGTATTTGAGCGCATGGCAGAAGGTCTTGAGCGTGCCGTCATGGCCGCTGACGGACTCGGCGACGCGCTCCAGACCAGCGCTGATATCGCAGCCGACGTTTTCCGCGATCTGCAGAAAGGCGTTGGGCGCGAGTCGGACCTGTATGATAAATTGACCGTGGCGATCGAAGCTGCCAACCTCGTGAAGGCGATTGGTGCCGTGCTCTCGCAGAGCGAAGGCGATCCATACACGGCATTCGCACGCATGGCAGCGATGGCTGGTGTTGTATCGGCGCTGGTGGGCGTCGCGCTTTCTGTCGGCGGTCTGTCTGGAGGCTTCAGCGACACGGCAGCAGATCGGCAAGAGACGCAAGGCACAGGGACGGTTCTGGGCGACGTTGCAGCGAAGTCGGAAAGCATCGCCAAGGCGATCGAAATCACAGCTGACGCTACCTCGGAGCTGGTCGGGATCAATAGGGGCATGCTGCACGCTCTGCAGAGCCTTGCAGACGGCATTTCAGGAGCATCCTCGATCCTTGCCCGTACCGGCCAGGGTGGCGCGTTCTCTGGGCTTCCTAAGACGTTCCAACCCAGCGACTTTTTACCAGGCGACATCTTCGCCGGGATCTGGGACAGCTTGCTGGGCGGCTCGGCGAAAGTTACTGATGAGGGCATCGCGATCCTCAGCGGTACGATCGGCGAACTGATCGATGGCACGCTCATCGCGGCATTCCAAGAAGTCCAGTACAAAAAATGGGCATTCGGTTCGAAGAAGACACGTGAGGAGCTGATCGCGCTCGGCGAGGAAGCCGCTGCGCAGTTTGGCCTCATCTTCCTCGCGCTCCAAGACACCGTGCGCGAAGGAGCGATTGCGCTGGGCATGTCACAGGAGCTGATCGACGCGCGGCTGGCGGCATTCGAAGTCGCAGAGCAGCGCATCAGCCTCATGGACCTGACAGCAGAAGAGCAAGCAGCGGAGATCGAAGCAGTCATCAGCACGATCTTCGACAGCATGGTGAGCGAGGTCGTGCCGTTCGTCCGACAGTTCCAAAAAGTTGGCGAAGGACTCGGTGAGACGCTCATCCGCGTCGCAACCTCTGTGCAGGTTTTCCAGGAGGCTGTCCAGCAGTTGGGCTATGCGGCTGACGTTGCGGACCCTGAAGCATTCGCCATCATGGCTGTGGGTCTTGTTGAACTGTTGGGTGGGGTGGAGAACTTCATCGCGCTGTTCACCGGCTTTATGGACCGCTTCGCGTCCGATGAGCAAAAGTTGACATTCGTCACCGACCAACTGACCCGCGCCTTTGACGAGGTGGGGATGGTGCTGCCGGAAACCAGGGACGGGTTCTGGGCATTGATGCAGTCGATGGACGCCACCACCGAGGAGGGGCGCAAACAGATTGCCCTCCTGTTGCAGTTGGGGCCGATTGCGGACCAGTATTATTCCTTGCTGGAGGATGCGGAGCGCGACAGGCTGGCAGCGGCAGAAGCAGCGGCGAAGGCAGCAGCAGACGCGCTGGAGCTGATCAGGCAACAGGTCGCATCCGTGCGAGACTTCATTGGACTCGGACCGTCGCAGGCGCTGGTCGATCTACAACAGCGCTTCGCGGACGCGATGAAGGCTGCGCGCGCACTCGGAGCCTCACAGGCTGAGTATGCGATGATTGTGCGTGCGTTCGATCGTCAACTGTCGCGGATGGCCGCTGAGCTGACGCGAACCGTCATCCAACTCTCGCAGGATCTGTTCAACGCAAGCGCGGAAGGCTTCGTTGATTCCGTCGAGGATGGCATCAACGAAGTGCGGCTGGTCGCGAACTCTCTGTTCAGCGAATGGCAGCAGGCGCTGACGAATCTGAAAGGCTTCGCCGACAGTCTGCTGCTTGACGAGAACTTGACGACGCTGAACCCAATGGGGCAATTCCTAGAAGCGCAGAAGCAGTTCAACACGATGCTGGCTGCTGCGCGGAGCGGAGACGTTGAGGCTGCTGGCGAGCTTCCCGGCGCTGCGCAGGCATTTCTTGAGGAGGCTCGCTTCATGTTCGCGAGCGGTCCGCGCTATGACGCCATTTTCCGCGAAGTTCAGCAGGCGTTGCGCGGGATCGAAATGCCCAAGGGCATCGAAGAGTACACGCGCGAGATTGCCGACAATACCGGCGAGACGGTGACAGCGGTCCAGACCGCGCAGGACGCGATTCTGGCTGGACTCGATCGGATGCTGAAGGCGATGGACCTCGCCAATGCGCTGCGTGACCTCTCATACGTTCTCGATCGCGGCACGGTTGGTCTCGCAGAAGAGCTGGGCGTGCCGCTCGATCAGTTGGCCGCTGCGCTCGGCATCGATGTCTCCGATTTGAGCATGGACACGTTGCTCGGAATCGCCAACATGGCGGAGCTGCTCGGTGCAGATTTGCGCGAACTCGGCGTTGTTCTTGGCGTCGATCTCGACGCGCTCGCAACCTCGCTCGGGATCGATCTGAATGCGTTGATGTTCGAGACGCAGTTTGTGAAAGAGATCGACTTGCTCGGCTCGATCTTCCACGAGCTGGAGATGGCCAACCTGTGGCTGGAGATGCTCGTGAATCCATTCCTCGATAACAAGTCGAAGGAAGGGCCAACGACGGCGCCAACGGAGCCTGTGACCACGCCGCAATCGAACGGAGGCGTGACATCATTCACCTCGGATGAGACCACGGAGATTGTGAGGCTGCTGACAGAGCTGCGCGATCTCCAAGAGAGCAAGGCCAAGGCCGATGCTGATGCCGATCGCCAAATGCTACAGGCGCAGATCACCACCAATGACGTTCTGAGGAGAACAGCGTGACACATTTACCAAAAACTTCCTACCTGTGCGTGTCTGGCTGGGGCGATGAGATTGATGGGATTGAGGTTACAGAACTCGATGCTGGGGATGGCATCGCCTCTGTCGATAGTCCGGAGTCGATCTGTACATCCACGCTGACGGATTACGCAACAATCAACGTCAGCGGTGGCGACACGGAGGTTGTAGAGTTCTCCACGAGTGTAACCATGAAGCCATCGGAAAACGAACTGAGTGGCCTCAGCACGATCGCGTTGCTTGGAATCCGCGTTACTCCGCGCGATGTCGATGGTGTGCTGCGCGGCTCATTGACTATCGGCAGTCGGACTTGGCACAGCGCAGCACCAATCTATGGACAGACGCTGAGACGAGTTTTGCCGGACGGCATGGAAGGTCATTCGCTCCTCGGAAGCGGTTTAACAAATCTGATTTTCCACGACCTTCCTGATTTGGCCACCGGAGGCGCGGTGATGGAGTTCACGCTCAAAAGCGATGGCGGTCCAGATCTTGGCTCTACACAGATAATGATCGGCTCCGTTTTTGGCGGCTTGCAGATCCCGTTCGCGAATGCGCCATCATCCTATGTGTGGTCAGACGAAGTGGCCAACCAAGAGTTCATCACACGCGCACTCGGCCACATTTCCTCGGACGGAGTGATGCGCCCATCAACGACTTTCGAATTTGCGAGCACAGACATCGTAGACATCACGGGCATCGGCGAAGATTACTATGGGACTGGAGGAGGCGTGCCGATGCCGTGCCTGATGCGCGCAATGATCGCTTCCGTTGGCCAGCCCATGTTGCTGTCGCCATATCCATACTCCTTCGAAGGAGAGTGGGACGACACGCCTGACGCTGCCGAAGTTACGCAGCGCCTGATGTCGGTCAGGCAAAACTTCTTCTCGATCTATGGCTTGTTGGACCGCCGCACCGAGATCGGCTTGCGCGAATACAACAATGGGCTTGAGTCCGAGTATCGCGCGCGGCTGCGCTTTATGGGCATCCGCTGATGGCCTACCGTACAGGCAACATCATCATCTCGTTCATGGATGTGGACGATGAGCCTGTGCCTATGTCGACAGAGTTCAATGTCTCAACGCACGGCTACGTCTCGCCAGACTCTCCGTTCCGCTACGCTCCGGCGCGGCTGAAGCCATCCATCTCGATCGAGAAGTCCATTGGCTGCGTGTTCTGGAACGAGAGTGGTGGCGTCGAGTTCGGCAACATCGACATCTCCATCGTTGGCCGTGGCACGGACCTCGTGAGTACCGGCACGATGGTCGATTGGGTCGAGTGGGCGAAAGACAATCCAACTCCACAGGCCGTGTTTTCGTTTGAGCTGTCCGATCGGACGCTTGAGCACTTCGCAACGGCAGACGCCATCGGCATCTTGTTCCCAGACTCACAAACGATCCGCGTGCGCCTGAACACGAAGCACGGGCAGAAGCTCGATCAGTACATCAACACGTATTACTCCGGCGTCAATGACGAGATCGACGGCAACCCCATTCCTCTTTTGTTGGGCTCGCCGTCGCTCGTGCAAGTTCTGCCTACGGTCCTGCGTGACGAGACGGTACAGCGCTATGACGTTGCGGACCTTCCGCTGGTCACAGGCCTGAGTCCGTCGCAGTATCGTGCCTTTGATCAAGGCGTGGTGTTGTTTGAGGATGCGTCTCCCGGCTTTACTGTCGTGGACAATGGCTTCGAACTGACCGCGAATCCAAACGGCAAAGTTTGCTTCGGCATCGCAGGCTTGTCGACTGGTGGCATCGAAGACCCATTGGAAACCGGCGCGATGCTGGAAGGAACTTGGCGCGTGTTGCGTTACGTTCTGTTCAGAGCAGGCATCGACGTGGACACTTACTTCCCTGCTGAGATTGACTGGCCTCTTCCGCAGCCGGGAGGAACTGACGCCTATTATCCGTTTGTCCACAGCATGACGCCAATCACAGCGCGGCAGATTCTTGACAAGGTGACTGCTCCGCTCGGCGCGTGGTGGTACGTCGATGAAATGGGCATGTTCACTTTCGGTCTTATTGTCGCGCCAGAAGATCAGGACTTTGTTGCGCGGTACACGGACCAACATACACAAGGTGAAATCTCCGCGCAGATCGACCTCGCGCCTGGGTTGTCGAACCGCATCGCATGGGGCTATCGTCCCGGCTGGTATCAGCAGGGCGAGCTGGCAGGCTCCGTCACAGGAGACTTCCGCACGACGCTGTCTGTGCCGTGGACGTACTGGGAAACGACGGAGACAATACCGGGATTGTACGCTGGAGCATTGGGCGTCGAGGCGATTGAGTTTTTGAACGCTGCGACGGGCCTGACGCCGCTCGATCTCTCTTACATCCAAGACGAGGTTGACCGGTGGTGGGCCGATCTTTACTACACCACACGTCGCTTCTACACGTTCACAATTCCGATTTACGGCACGCAAGCTCTTCCTAATCTTGGCGACAGCGTGCTGTTACAGTCCGACTTGTTCAGGCTGTTGACTGCACAGGTGGCGATGCTCGTGCGACGAATCAAGATGGACATTGGCGGTGGCCTGCTGACGATTGAGGCTTGGGGCGGTGAATACGAAACAGATGGGCCATTCACGCCATTGGACTTTGCTGCTGACGCCATCGATGAGGATGAGATTGAATTAACATGGAGTGACGTTTAATGCCTGCACCAATTTTACGCATTCAGCGCAGTCCGAACGGCTCTAGTGGGTGGGCGGATTTGACCACCGTTGCTGACGGTGTTGAAGACTACACAGACACAGGACGCACCCCAGGCGTCCCTTACTTTTACAGAATCAGGGAGGAATGGGGTTCTGCGTTTAGCGAATGGTCAGCGGTAGTCAATGCGACGACTCAACTTGATGCCCCTTCTGGATTGACCGCTACAGCTTCAGATGTTGAAACCGTCAACCTCGCGTGGGTTGACAACTCCGTTGCGGCGGACACCTTTCAAATCCAAATTAGCCTCGATAACTCAATTTGGACTGACCTTGATACTGTCGCCTCTGGCGTTGAGGCATACGAATCTGACGGGCTTGCTGATGGCACGCTGTATTACTACCGGGTTCGCGCAGAACTCGGGGCGCTTTTTAGCAACTGGTCAAGCACCGCGAGCGCGACCACGTTTGTGAATGGCGTTCGGCTGTTGATTGTGAATCCCACAGGGATAACCGACACCAACTACTCACCGGCAACTGAACACGGCGCGCTCCTGTTCAATGCAACTGGAAACGGAGCGCTTACATCTGCGACAACCTTTGACCTTGACACCGATGGCTACGCGCAGGACACCAACACTTACGCTGTGTTTGCTGACCTTGCGAGCATTCCGGCCTACACCACGCGGCGAAAATATGAGCTGTGGGGAAAGACCAAAGATGCCTCATTGACCAATAACATCGGCGTGGAAATAATCACCAACAGGGCAGCAGGCAGCACGGTGACCTACTGGTCGTTCATCATGATTTATGCAACAGCCACAGGCCGATTCGATTTGTATCTGGCTGAACTGGTTGCGGGAGTTTACAACCTCAGAGCATCTACATTCACGACAGTCGCGCCTGACTGGCCCGGAATATGGCACCTAACCGTCTATGAGCAAGGGGACTCCGTGGTATTCCAAGCGACCATGTATGAAAGCGATGCGACAGGCGATGATGAGGCGGTGTCCTGCTCCTACAGCATCGCGAACCGGCCACAGAAGTCGGTGACCAGGGCAACCTTCCGAACCGTGAACTCATCGGCAGACGAGTGGCTGATTCGCGGCTGCATGATTTCGGACATGATTTGAGGGAACCAACATGGCAAACGGATTGATGTTGCTGATGGCGAACCCAATAAACCGGGCTAGCTCAACCTATAACCCAGTTACTCAGGGCGCGGTGTTAGCTGTGGACTCCGGGGTCGTGGGTTTGACAGCACCAACCAGCAACACCGACCTAGATGCTGACGGCTACTGGTACGACAGCACATCATTTGCTGGCTATGTTGGTTGGACTTCGATGCCAGCCTATTCTGTTCGCAGAAAATATGAAGTGTGGGGGAAGACAAAAAACGCATCGCTCACTTCATTCCGAGGGATTCAGGTAATTTTCAACAGGCTGGACGCTAACAATTTGTGGGTGGCACAAATAGCCTGGAACGGCACGCAATACTACGTCGAACTTTCACAGGCAACGGCTGGAGTATTCACGCAACGGGCTGTGGCGGTGTTTACCACAGCGGTGGCCGTCCCGGCAATCTGGCACCTGACCGTCTATGAACAGGGCGATTCTGTGGTGGTGCAGGGTATTGCGTACGAGAGTGACGCGACTGGTGATGACGAAGCTATTTCCTGCTCTTACACGGTTGCCAGCCGAGCAAACAAAACGGAAACCAGAGGCTATATTGCGGCACTTAGCACCATCAACGACGAGTGGCTGGTTCGTGGCTGTCGCGTCTCGGATATGCTGTGATGTGGCGGATCGGACTCGTGACCGTCGCGCTCCTCGCCGGATGCGGCTGGCCTGGACGTGACGTGCGACTCCTCCACGTCAAGCACGAAGAGAGCTGCGTGGTCACGCTCACGCGCGGCGAAGCGGAATCTGTACAAGGCGTGGACAAAGCGCCAGCGGTGCGCGTCGTGAAGGTTGCGCCCGATTGCACGACCGAAGTGGAGACGTCACGTGATGTGGAAATTGAAACCGAGAAGAAAGGAACAGATGGATAACTTGGGCTGCGCGTTGATGATCGTTCTCGTCGCCGTCGCAGCGCTGGTATTCTTTTTTGGCAGAGCCCATTAACCTGTAGAGGAGTAAGCACCATGTCGAAGCAAATGATATTTTGGATCCTGATGATCCTCTGGCTCGCCGGTTCTATCTCGGGCAATCGCCTTGGTGTCTGGGCGCCGCGCGCAACCAACCTGCTGCTGTTCGCTGCGCTGCTGATACTTGGATGGGCGACGTTTGGCGCTCCGGTCCAATGAGGAGAACAACATGACACAACCAAATCCACTCAAGACGACATTCAAAGCCATCTATGGGATGAATCCGACCAAAGACAGGGTGGCTTACGGCAACAACTCAACACGAGTTCTGCTGACGATGACTGGAGAGGAAAACAAGATCACCATTCCCGGCGTTACAGGCGTTGCCGGAAAACTTTGGCGGTGGGAGTTCGCGGACCCGACGCTGAATGTCTGGTACACCGTGCAGTATTTGAAGGCTTCTGACAACAGCCTCATTGATGCTGAGGACTCACAGGGGACTGGCACTCTCAAGCTCATCCCCAAGAACTTCCCGACTGTGTTGATTCTGAAGGCTGGCGATCCGGCCAAGCATATGCAAGCCCAGCCCAACGGGTTCAATATGCTGCTGAAGGCCAAACTGCTGTAAAGGAGAGCGAGATGGCAACACCAAGGTTGAGTTCGTGGTTTCCGAATGGACAGGTGAGCTATGGAACTGGGCTCACTTCCCGTCGCGCGTGGTCGCCGGTTCTGAAAGGCGGCAACAATGCGAACATGTTCACCTACGTCGTTCCACGCGGTGGATGCCGCATCCGGCTCCGTGACGCGGAGTTCAAGACGCAATGCCGCGCGACGATCCTCAAAGCAACCGGCACCGTTCCGGTCTATGACAGTCCGCTGGGAACGTTCAGCTATCGACACACGGCGCTGGATGTTGGCAAGACGTTCCGGTTGAATGTGTACGGAGAACTCAATGAGTTGACGTTCCGGTTCTTGGGCACGCTGACGATCTCTGCGTGAAAAAAAGGGGAGGTGCCCGCGACACCTCCCCTTCCCATCTAGCCTGTTCGTGCTATCGCTTCACGTTGCGATCTTCCTCCTTACGAACACTCGATGCTGGCCTGCCACGTCCGGTCCGGTCAGCTCGCGTATTTCCCCCAGTTCTACCATGTAATCTAGGGCTGCAAGCCGCGTCCAACCGTCTCCCGCAGCCTTAGCTAGCGCCTCTTGGCTCCGGACAGCGCCTGCAAGCTGCAGGAGGCTTTGCACTTCGTCCCTGACGAGGAGTAAAACCTTGGTGCCCGTCTCGCTGAACAGCTTGGCTCGATTTTCCTCATATATGTACATTTATCGCTTCTCCCGTCTTCGCCTTGAGCCTGCAAATCTCGGACGTCAGCGCAGCATTCTCGGCCATCAGCGACTCGATCTGTTTGCGCAGCTCTTCGATCCTCTCCTGCGCGGTCACGATCCTGCTGCCGTGGATCTTCGCACGCCATTCCTTCAGCCTCTTCTCGGCTTTGGCGTCGATCGTGTCTGGATGATGCTGGAGGCACTTCCCGTCCTTCACAGCGTTGCGCTTGCAGCGGTGGAAGCGCGGCCACATTCCTTTCTCCCTGACTTGTTCTCTACACTTTTCCATTACCATGCTCCCGCGCAGCGCGCAAGTGAAAGTAGAATTGAGGCCATCATAAAGACGAAGACGATGCGTTGTACTGTGTTCATGATCATGTCGGCTCTCCTTACCAAGGTCCATAGTGTTCGTGGCGAGTTATCAGCGCACACATCTGTATCCGAGTGTACCTTTTCACAGACTGCTCGGAGATCTGGCCAGCGCGGTAGTAATCGCCACGCGGCCAGACGGAAGAGTTGCCGTTGGCGACATCCAGCACGAGCACCGGACCGAAGCCTGGGAACAGTTCGATCCAAGCGTGGGTGTGCCAGTCCGTCTCCGGATGGTACACGAGACCATGGACGAGTTTAACTTTGTCGCCTCTCGGCTCGATCGCATGCATGCGGCTGGTAACGTCTAGCGCGAGCGATGGGCTCACACCTCCTTCTTCGTTTCTGTAGCTGGGATCTGGCAGCATCGCGCTGACCGTCGCAGTAAAGCAATCGCCGTGGCCGCTCATGCTCACATCCCCCACTTGTCAGCGCAGATCGGGCCAATGCCCAGATCGATCGATTCGCCTTTGGTAAGCTCGCGTCCGCAGCACGAGCATTTCCCGGTGCGGCGACCATAGGCCACGGCAGCAGCGAGAACGTCGCCTGCAATCTCGTTCAGCTCTTCCCGCGCCTGATCGTCGCGTCCCACGAAGGAGCCTTGCGGAGAAATTTTGCCGCTGTACTCTCCGTCGCGCTTCACGTACAGGAAACCGGGATTGGTGCTGGTGTCCTTCGCGCGGGAGATCGTCAATGAGCCGACTCGCATGACTGGCGTCTTGATGCCGTTGCGGTGCGCACTCTCAAACTTCGCACGCAGACCGCTCAGCTCAGCGGTCACTTCCTTCCCGATCGCGGCAGCAGCCTTCTTCGCTGCGCACTTCTCCATCATGCTGCGCGCGGAGGCGAGCTGCGCATCTGTCAACGCACGACCGGAGGCGAGCTGCTCGGCGAGAGAGTTGGCGAACGGAGACCAAGGTGCGCTGTCGTTGAGGAAGCGCACCAGCGCGTCGCCAGCAGCGTCGTTCGCAGCCTTCCACGCGGCCTGCTTCTTCAGACGGCGAGCCTCTGCGCCCTTCGCACGGCGAGCCTTGCCCTCTGGAGACTGGTCCTTGGGCTTCGCCTTCTGCTGGCCGGTTCCGTTACAACGCATACAGCGGACCTGGCGAATGTTCACGTAGCCGATCGTGATGCTGCCGCGTCCCTTGCACCGCTCGCAGGTGTAGGTCTGCTTCGGAGCTTCCGGCGCGAACTCGGCTGAGTGGTCGAAGTATTTGGCCACCTGCTTGCCCTCCTCGCTCGGCGGGAGGAAGTCATTTTCATTTTCCAGATCTTTGAAGTCAATTTCCATTTTCGTTTCCTCGGTCTTGGAGCTGGACAATCCGGCTCCTGGGTTGGTGTTATTAAAACATCGTCTCGATGTCAACGCCAGTTACTTCTTCCTTGAGCGACTCGATGACTGACTCGATCTCATCGTGCCACTCGCTCAGCGCACTTTCATAATCGTCGTCATCATCGTAGTCCTCAGCGTCAGGAGCTTCGGACGGCGAGCTGAAATCGAAGCTGCGGAGATCGGACGCGGCGCTGCGGAGCGAGTCTGCCTGTTCGCGCATCGTCTCTGCCTGTGAGCCCTGCTGGAGCGACTCGGGCATGTTGTCTGCTGACTCTTCGTACTGGTCAGCGAGGTCTTCCAGTTCGTCGGCGCAATCGCTCGCTGCCTGCTCGATCTCATCAAAGAGGCTCTGGGCGTCGTGGTGCTCTGGGCTACGATCGAAGCTGATCCGGTCCATCGCGTCGCTCAGCGACTCTTGCGCTGCCAGAACACAGGACTTCTTGCCCGTGCTCAGTTCGCTCGGACGAGGATAGTGGTTGAACAACTTCTTCCCGCCGAAGCGCGGAGTGGTGAACCAATACTGCTCGCCTTTCTTCGCGACGCTGTTGTCCTTGCGGGCTGCTTTGACGTGGTAGACTTTCATGACTGTTCTCCTTTCGCCAGCGCTGCTGTCAACTCGTTCACTTCTTCGTACATCTGGTCACGAGCCTCAGCGTAGCGGTTCGCCTCGGCGCGCAGCGCGTCAACTTTGGCTTCGCTATTCAGCAGGTAGCTGGCGTTGTACGCTTCGCGCGACTTTCTGGACGATGCGTTGTCCATCTGCATCGCGCGGATTTTCAGCTCATTGATTCGGGACTCGGCTGTATGACGTTCGATCATGTTCATTTCAATTCTCCTCGGTTTCAGTTGGTGTAGATTTTGGACAAACGGCTCACCAGGGCGCACGCCGACAGCATCTCAGCGCGGTTCTCGGCATCGTCGTAATAATCGAAGTTGCCTCTGGTGATGTCTTTCCAGTTCTCTGCTTCCTCGCGCAAGTAGCGCAGCATGTCGGTGTCGGCGATGTCGATAAGGCACGGAGCGAAAGAGTTGTATGTTGCGTTCAACTCAGCCTCCAACGCTTCCAGCTTCTCGACAGTCACACCGTCAACTTGGTGCTCTGGCTCTTCGATCGATACGCGCACCTTGTGGGCGATCGCTTCACGCATCCTCAGGGTCATAGGAACTTGAAACATGATCACTCTCCCTTCGCCTTTGCTGCTGTCGCTTCCTTCGCGCGGACGGAGCGAGCGAACTTGACCGCCCATGCCATCGCTGCGGCCATGTTCGCTGCCGCGTCCAGATCGTCTGGGACGCCAACGGTGCCATCTTCGCGCATACCGTCGTGAGAGAAGCGGCCACCGGAAGCCTGCGTGACTTCGTAGTGGTGCTGGTCGCGATGCCTCCAGCCTTTCCGGATCGTGACGTTGATCATGTCGGACCAGTAACCATCCGGCTGGATCTTCAGGCTCAGTCCGACGAACTCGCCATCATTGTTGACTTCGCATTCGCCGGAGACGCGGAAGCAGCCGTTGCTGCCGATGCGTCCGTTGCAGATCCAGAACACCTTGCCGATGATCTCGTCACCAGCGTAGTTCATCCGTGTGTATGACTCGACATCAAAGCTGGTTTCGAACTGGCTGAAGTGGTGCTTGGTTGATTTGTTCATTTCGTTCTCCTCGGTTTCAGTAGCGTCGGGAATCGACACTCAGAAGAGGTCCGCAGACCTCGACTGGCTGGCGACTCAGTTTACGACGGCGATGCCGTGCTGGACGAAGAACATCGGCGAATAATCGACCATGCTCAGGTTACAGGCCACGACGGCGAAGCGCGTTACATCTTTGACTTCGACGGCCACAACCATGTACTTGAAGTTGATGGCGAACTTTTCTGCGAAGTTATCGGCACACCTCTCTGCGTTCGCGACGGTAGAGAAAGTGCGGACGGCTGGGGCGAAGCGGCGAGCGGTAGCGGTAGCGTTGGTCATTTCGTTCTCCTCGGTTTCAGGGTTTTCGGTCCGGGTTCTTCCCGTACAACATATTATTCCCCAAAATATGTCTGAAAGAAACATGTTTTCACTCAGAAGTAGCCGAGTGTTTTCAATGGTTTATCGCCCATCACGAACGCAGCCAGATCGGCTTTATCCTGTAAAGCCTGTATGACCTCAACTTCGATCGTCCCGCTGGCGACAAAGTCGATGTAGGAAACCTTGCTGACTTGGCCGATGCGGTGCGCCCGATCTTCTGACTGGAGACGATGCTCAAGGTTGAATGAGTTGCTGTAGTAGACAACTGTGCTCGCAGCAGTCAATGTGAGGCCAACTCCTCCCGATTGTGGATGGCCGATGAACACCTGCGCGTCGGATTCTTGGAAGCTGTCGATGTTGGCGTCACGGTCCTTGTCGCTGATGCTGCCGTGATACGAGACGCTCTTGACCTCCGCACGATGACATGCGCCCTCAATGTCTCTGATCTCCTGCTTCCCGTAAGCCCACACAATCAACTTCTTGTCGCCAAGGTCTTCCAGAAACTCCGTCAGCATCTCCAGCTTCGGATTGTCGCCATTGATCCTGTTCGTGCCTTCAGGCGTCAGGAAATATCCGGAACACACCTGCGACATTTTCTGCATCGCTGTGAGCTTCGTGACCGGCTGGATCGTGTCATCTTCGAACAGCAAGCGGTTCTTCGTCTCCAGCTCCTTGTACACGCGCCTCTGCTCCGGCGAGATGTCGAAGAACATCTGCGTGTAAACTTTCGGCGGGAGGTCCAGGCAATCCTCCTTCAGGACGCGGAACGAGAACTCTTGCACGCGAGCCTTCAGCTCATCGAGCTTTCTGTACATTGGCCTGCCTTCATGATCCTTCCGGATCAGCTTCGGCATCCGGTAGCTGAGCAGCTTCTCAACCCACTCGCTTGTCGCTGTCGGATTCTGCCGGATGATCTTCGCCTTCATCTGGCGCTTGATGGCAGCATACACGTGATCGCTGTCGTCTTCCATCACGGCGTGCTTCGTGCAGAATGCGCGGAAGGAATCGCACGCCAGAATCTTCGGGTCCAAAAACTGCAGCTGTGACCAGAGATCGAACGGACCGTTGGGCGCTGGCGTACCGGAGAGAATGCGGCGATATGCGAACGTGTGGCGAAGTTCCAGCGCTCGCTTCGTCCGCTGTGATGTTGGCGTCTTGATGCGCTGGCTCTCGTCCGCGATCGCCATTGTTGGTCCTCCTTCGATGAACTTCTCAAGGTAGGAAAGACCGCGCTTGTGATTGAGCGTCTCCCAGTTCGCAGCAAGCACTTTCAAACCGGGATGTTTCAGAAAGTCGGCAAGCTCCTTCTGTTTGGTCTTCGTTGTCGTCGGGCGCCACAAGCAGGCGAGAAATGGCACGTCATCCGGCGCGTGCTTCGGCAGCTCTCTGACGATCCAGTTTGAGTCCACGCCTTTGGGCGCGAGGATCAGACAGCGATCGATCTTGCCCAAGCGGTACAGCGCGAACAATTCCGCGATGCTGCTCCATGTCTTCCCGGTTCCCTGATCGGAGAAGTTGGCGAATGCTCTGCCCAGTCCTGCCTTCAAGAAGGCATCGCGCTGGTGGCTGTATGGCTCGGTCTTCAAGCCATCAAGGTGCGCTTTAATCTCATCCATTTTTCTGCCCTCATTGGTTTCGGTTCACAAAACAACGATGCTGCGACGAGTTCGCCCACCGTCATGCCGTTGATCTCTTCAGCTCGCGCTCCGCTCATCAGCAGCAGGCGCTTGTTGGTATCGATCAAGAAGAAAGATCTGCCGCCACATTGAGCGTGATAGCGGTGCCAGTTGATTTGGTCCCGTCCGATCGGGTGGTTGGATCCAAACAGCGGCGTTGTTGCGCGGACCGGCTCG
>Ga0105252_10000711_pt1 | contig 18694 bp, 18 predicted proteins | sample EasRivMeERMZT100_FD_89675 | JGI IMG/M metagenome (GOLD analysis project Ga0105252, IMG submission 89675) | Soil microbial communities from meander-bound floodplain in the East River, Colorado, USA - East River MetaG ERMZT100 | ecosystem: Environmental > Terrestrial > Soil > Floodplain | place... | reverse complement strand
ATACACTGTGTTTCCATAAGGCCGCTCTTCTCCCTTGGCGTAACTGTTTGGTGACACAGCTTTTATGCCATAAAGAGCGGCCTTATGCTTTTCTTATCGTGAGAAATCCGGGCTAACTGCTGCATGACTGGTTGCCGAAAGCGACCCTAAATCCTGGGGTCAGCACACCGCGCGGTGCCGCCGGTCAGCGCGAGCTCGTCACTGCCGCGATGCAGCCCTGGCAGCGACTGGATCTATAGCCGATCTTGCACCCCCGCCCACGCCGATCGCCTCGCCTGGTCCGATGTCTGGGAGACTTCGCCAAGGCACGGCGCATCGCCGCCCCGTGCTGTGATTTGACAAACTACAATTATTCGTCTATACGAACTTTCAATATTAGTATATAGCAATATTATCATGTAAGCCCCTTAGCAATCAATCGGCATGACACTAAGCTAGCTCAGTGGAGGGCAACCAATGAAGGCAAGTTTATCAGAACGGATATTGAAACATTTTGTTGCGGTCCTTGTAGCGGTATGGACCCTCCTTTTGGCGACTATCGGTGGAGCCCAAGAAAAGACCATGAACCTCTATACCGCCCGACACTATGCCACCGATGAGGCATTCTATACCGGCTTCACCAAACTCACCGGTATCAAAATCAACCGCATCGAGGGCGGAGAAGATGCGCTTTTCGAGCGCATCAAGGCCGAGGGTGCTGCCAGTCCGGCGGACGTGTTTCTGACCGTCGACGTGGCCCGGCTTTGGCGCGCCGAGCAAGCCGGCATCTTTGCGCCGTTAAAGTCAGATGTTCTAATCAAGCGGATCCCTGCGCACTTTCGCGATACCAACGGCAACTGGTTCGGTTTTTCCTCGCGTGCCCGAGTGATTGCTTATGACCGCAGCAAGGTAAGCTCCGGCGATGTCGCGCGCTATGAAGATTTGGCCAATTCCAAATGGAAGCGCGAAATCTGCACGCGCCCGAGCAGCCATCCCTACAACTTGTCGCTCATCTCAAGCATGATCCTTCACCTGGGTGAGGAAAAAGCGCGCGAGTGGGCGCGCGGCGTGGCCGCAAACCTGGCCCGCCCGCCCCGCGGCGGCGATACCGATCAGTTAATGGCCGTCGCGGTCGGCGAATGTTCCATCGCTCTCTCGAACCACTACTACTATGTCCGGCTCATGCGCTCGACCAAGCCGCAGGACCGCGCGCTCGTCGCAAAAGTCGCTATCATGTGGCCCAATCAGAACGATCGCGGAACTCATTTAAACATTTCCGGTGGCGGGGTGCTGAAGAATTCGCCGAACCGCGATGCAGCGGTGAAGTTTATCGAGTACCTCGCCAGCGAGCAGGCGCAGGCTTACTTCGCCAATGGCAACAATGAATGGCCGACGGTCAAAGGCATAAAGCTGGCGAATCCTGAACTCGACAAGTTCGGCCAGTTCAGGACCGATACTTTGCCTTTAGCAAATCTCGGCAAAACCCAAGCCGCGGCCCAACGGCTTGCCGATCAAGTTGGCTGGAAATAAGTGCTGGGCCTGCGTGCGGCGTAGACTGGAAGCGAGTTGATCACGCTAACCGCCATCCTTCGATCGAGAGTCGCCAGCGACGTTACCAGGCCGCCTATCGGCGGCCTCGGCCTCGTGTCGCTGGTCACCGCCGCCCTCGTCGTCGCACCCATTGCCGCAGTGATATGGAACATCTTGCTGCCGAGCGAGGCCACCTGGGAGCATCTGCTAACGACCGTTCTGCCGGAATATGTCCAGAATACTTTACTGTTGCTTATAATGGTGGCGGCGGGAGTGATTTCCTGCGGCGTATTTTCCGCCTGGCTAGTGACCGGCTATCAATTTCCTGGCCAGCGCGTTCTCGAATGGGCGCTGGTCCTGCCCATGGCTATGCCGGCGTACGTGATGGCCTATGCTTACACGGACTGGCTCCAGGCTGCTGGCCCGGTCCAAACCATGTTACGCGAGTTTACCGGTTGGCGCGTGCGCGAGTATTGGTTTCCCGAGATCCGCTCGTTGCCGGGCGCGGCCACGATGCTCTCCTTGGCGCTCTATCCCTACGTCTACTTGCTCGCCCGCAATGCTTTTCTTGAGCAATCGCGCAGCAGTTACGAAGCTGCTCAATTGGCCGGCTACGGTCCCTGGGGAAGATTCTGGCGTGTGTCACTGCCGTTAGCGCGCACGGGCATCGTCGCCGGAACGGCCCTGGCGCTGATGGAGACATTGGCCGACTTCGGCACGGTTTCGTATTTTGCCGTCAATACATTCGCCACCGGTATCTACCGCGCCTGGCTCTCCCTCGGTGACGCGGTCACCGCTGGACAGCTCGCCACCTGCCTACTGCTATTCGTGTTTGCCATGCTCGCGCTCGAACGCAAGCAGCGCGGCGCCGCCCGCTATACCAGCAATCGCACGCCGATCACTCCGCAGCCACTCACGGGCGGGAAAGCCTTAGGGGCAGTTATGATGTGTTCCACGCCGATCTTGCTTGGCTTCCTCGTTCCAGCGACCATTCTGCTGGTGCTCGCGCTTAACGATCCCACCGTCCAATTCGGCGCGCGTATTCATGGACTGATCGCCAACACCTTTATTTTAGCCGGCATCGCCGCAGTTGCCGCGGTCGCTGTCGCCTTGCTGCTCGCCTACGCGGCGCGCACGGCGAGAAATCCGCTGGTCCATGGCGCCAATCGTTTGGCGGTATTGGGCTACGCTCTGCCGGGAGCGGTGATAGCCGTGGGCATACTGTTGCCACTCGGCAAAGTCGATAACATCATCGTCGCCTGGATGCAGCAACATTTCGGCATACGTGTCGGCCTCATCCTCACAGGATCGGTCACCGCGTTGATTTATGCCTATCTAGTCAGGTTTCTGGCCGTCGCTTTTCAAACCGTCGAAGCCGGCCTAACGCGGGTGACCCCATCTATGGACGACGCCGCGCGCAGCCTCGGGCTCTCGCCGGCTCGCACGCTCGCCCGCGTACATATGCCGATCATTCGCGGCAGCCTTGCGACTGCGGCGCTGCTGGTTTTCGTCGACGTGATGAAGGAACTGCCCGCGACCTTCGCCATGCGGCCGTTTAATTTCGATACGCTGGCAGTTGAGGCCTATAACCTGGCCAAGGACGAGCGCATCGCCGAAGCTGCGTTGCCCGCGCTACTCATGGTCGCGATCGCGCTGTTGCCGTTGATCCTGCTGTCGCGCCAGATCGCCAACTCAAGCCGGCGCCGGCGCGACGATACGGTTGGTAATCAAGTCTCTGCGCTCTAGCGGAACCACGGGCGCGTGAATTTGATCGCAAGAACGATCGTAAGTTCGTAAATCAAACCGGCGCGTCCTCCGCGATTGTAATTCGTCATCGGGGCAGAAATTTTGACAAATCCTTTTTCCTTAAATATACGAACATCATGAGTTCCTCCCCCTCTACGCCCCCCCCACGATGTAAGTTCAGTTGGCTCTTTGTCGCCATCGGGCTCGTACTCCTTGCAGATGTTGCTGGATTCGCAGCCGGCGATGAAGCCAAACGGATCCTATCGTTAATCGACTACATCGGCGGCGATTACAAGAACGCAGTCCAAGACGGCAAGGTCGCGAATGCGGACGAATACCAAGAGATGAGCGAGTTTGCGGGGCGGAGCGCGGAGCTATTCAAGCAGCTCAAAGCCGCCGAAGGCGGCGATAAGGCGGACATTGAAAAAGACTTGCAAACGCTGCTGGCTCATATCAAGGACAAATCAGGCGAAGATGTTGTGCCGCAGCTCGCTCAGCAAATTAAGGATCGGCTCATCAAGACCTACAAGATCGTCCCCTACCCACGCAAACTACCGGCGTTGGCGGACGGCAAGAAACTATACGACGATAATTGCGCGCAATGCCATGGCGCCACGGGTAAAGGCGACGGACCGGGGCGCGAATCGATGAAACCGAAAACACCGCTGCCGGCCAACTTCACCGATCCGGAGCGGATCGGCGGTCTGTCGCCGTTCAAGGCTTTCAACACCGCGAGCTTCGGTATCGAAGGCACCGCGATGGCTTCCTTCGCGGCTCTCAGCGACGAACAGCGTTGGCAGGTAGCTTTCTATGTTTTTACCCTTCGCTTCTCGGCGGACGCCGCGAAGGCGGGAGCGGCGTTGTTCAAAGCGAAAAATTTGCCCGCGGAATTCACAACCGCCGCGCTGTTAGCGACACATTCCGACGAGCTACTGCTAGAAAAACTAAAAGCCTTTGCGAGCCAAGATACCGACGCGTTGAACTTACTCGCGCATCTGCGCCGCGGTCTTCTAGCGACTCAAACTCAGGACCCGCTCATGATCGCCCGTGGGCTAATGCGCGAGGCAGTGGAACTTTACGGCAAAGGCGACAAAGAGAAAGCTTATCAGAAAGCAGTTGACGCTTATCTCGATGGCTTTGAGCTCGCCGAGCCGACGTTAAAGGCAAAGGATTCGAATCTCGGTGGTCATATTGAAAGCCTATTTGGTCAGCTCCGTAACGCCATCAAGCAGGGTGCTTCCGCTGAAGTGATGCAGCAACGCCATCTAGAGCTCGAAGCCAGTCTCGATCAGGCGGTCCAAGCGCTCGCCCGCGAGGATCGCTTTTCCGGCTACTATGCTTTCGCCAACTCCGCATTAATTATCATACGCGAAGGTCTCGAAGCTGCGCTGATTCTCGCCGCTATCGTCGCCATGTTGCGCGTCATGGGCGCGCCCGAGGTGATTCGCTACATTCATCTCGGCTGGATTCTCGCACTGGTGGCCGGCGCTCTAACCTGGCTCGCAACCGAAACGGTTTTGACCCTCAGCGGCCGCCATCGGGAAAGCATGGAGGGATTTATTTCCGTCTTCGCCGCGGTCGCCTTGTTCTATGTCGGCTACTGGTTGCACACGCGTTCCGAGGCGCGGCGATGGCGCGACTTCATTGAGCAACGAGTCAAAGCGGGGATCTCGACGCGGCGTATTTTCGGCCTCATCGGCATCTCTTTCTTCGCGGTCTACCGCGAAGCCTTTGAAGTCGTGCTGTTTTACCAAGCCTTGTGGATGCAGAACGAAAGCAATCATACCTCCATACTCTGGGGCCTAGCCGCAGGCCTGGCAGCATTGATAGTCGCCACCTTGGCCATCCTCAAACTCGGACTAAAAATACCGCTGAAATACTTCTTCGGCGCCACCGGCACTTTGCTTTACATCATGGCGTTCATCTTTGCCGGCAACGGCCTCAAGGAATTACAGGCATCCCAGTGGATATCGACCACACCGCTCGGCGCACCGGCGCCGATACCGATGTTGGGGATCTATCCGACTGTCGAGACTCTCCTCGCCCAGGTATTCATGCTGTGTGCGTTCGTCGGCACCTCGTTCTGGTTGTCGCGAGAACGAAAGAATGCGCGATAAGCGCGCAAGTTTCACGCAGGAATCACAAATAGCTGGCGCACATTCGCGCTCGTTACCCGGGCCACTTCATCCAATGGCACATCCTTCACGCGTGCGATTGTCTCCGCGACGAAACGCACATAAGCCGGCTCATTCCGTTTGCCGCGATGGGGCACCGGAGTGAGATAAGGCGAATCGGTTTCGACAAACATTCGCTCAAGGGGAACTCGCCGCACCACGTCGCGCAGGGCTTCGGCGTTTTTGAAGGTGATGATGCCGGTAAACGAGAGATAGAATCCCAAATCAAGATAGGCGCGCGCCGCATCGTAGTTACCGGTAAAGCAATGTATCACGCCGCGCAATTTGCCTTCGCCTTCAGACCGAAGTATATCCGCCGCCTCGTGCGCGGCATCGCGCTCATGCACGACGATCGGCAGCTGGGTGTCGCGCGCCATGCGAATAAATTGCGCGAACACGCGCTGCTGCACTTCGTGCGGCGAATGGTTGTAGTAATAATCGAGGCCGGTTTCTCCGACCGCAACCACCTTCGGCTGTGAAGCGAATTCTCGAAGCGTCTTCAATTCAGCATCACCGACATCCTTGGCATCATGCGGATGCATGCCCACGGTCGCGTAAATGTTTTCAAACTTAGCCGCTAACGTTACCGCTTCGCTGTTGCTCGACATATCGCCAGCGCCGCCGACGGCAATGATCGTCGCCACGCCCGCTGCGCGCGCCCGCTCGATCAGCGCCTCGGCTTCGCCAGCATATTCCTTGCCCTGGATATGGGCGTGACTGTCGATCAACATCGGTGGCGGAGAATTTATTTTTTCGCATCGCTCTCGATGCGGGGAAACAAAACCTTAGGTGGATGGATCTTATGACCAACGGCGAAACCTTGGCCCCAAGGCGTATGCAATCGATCCTCGCCAATCGCCAGCAGCGCGCGTAATTCGACCGCGGTCTCGGGCATAAACGGCGCGAGCACCCGCGCCAGCGTGCGCACGACTTCGAGCAAATGATGCAGCACTTCGCCGACACGCGCTCTTTTCTCGGCGTCCTTTATCATGGTAAACGGCGCGGTTTGCACAATGTAGCGGTTGGCGTGATCGAGCGCCCACCATACAGCTTCTAACGCTCGATGAAACTGCAATTCTTCCATCTGACTCTTGAGATCAAATTCTGCAGCGGTGAATTTATCTCGCAGTTCGACATCCTCTTTACTCCAGATCGCGCCCAGCGGTTGGACCACTCCCTCGAAATACTTCTGTTGCATCGCCAGCACGCGGCTAACTAAGTTGCCCAAGTTATTCGCAAGGTCGGCGTTAATTCGGGTTACCAAGGCCTCCTCGGAAAATTTGGCGTCTTGACCGAAGGCCATCTCGCGCAGGAGAAAATAGCGAAACGCATCCATGCCGAAGCGCTCTTTCATCTCCAATGGGCGAATAACATTGCCCAAACTCTTGGACATCTTGCCGGAGTCCATATTCCAATAACCGTGCACGTTGAGATGTTGGTAGAGCGGCAACCCTGCGGCCATTAACATCGTCGGCCAGTAAATCCCATGGGGCTTGAGAATGTCTTTGGCGATCAGGTGATTCGCTTTGGGCCAGAGCGAAGAAAGTAAATCGCCGCCGAGGTGCTCCAGGGCGCTAACGTAGTTGAGCAACGCATCAAACCAAACGTAGGTGACGTAATGAGCATCGAACGGTAGCGGGATGCCCCACTGCAAACGGCTGACGGGCCGTGAGATACACAAATCTTCAAGCGGCTCGCGCAGAAAAGCTAAAACCTCTGTGCGGTAGCGTTCCGGCCGAATCAGCTCTGGTTTGCACTGCAAAGCATCGATCAACTGCTGTTGATACTTGCTCATGCGAAAAAAATAATTCTTCTCGCTGATATAATCGGGCACTTTCTGGTGGTCTGGGCATTTGCCATCGACCAGTTCCTTTTCCGTGTAGAAGCGCTCGCAGCCGTAACAGTAAAGGCCGCCGTACTCGCCGAAATAAATATCGCCGGAATCGTAAATTTTCTGCAGCACGCTTTGCACGAACTGTGTGTGATAGCCATCGGTGGTGCGGATGAAGTGGTCGTAGTCGATGCCGCAGCGGTCCCAAGTAGAACGGAAAAGATCGCTGACGCGATCGGCATAGGCTTTAGGCTCCGTGCCGTTGGCCGCCGCTGCCTGGGCGATCTTGTCGCCATGCTCGTCGGTACCGGTGAGCAAAAACGCCTCGTAGCCGATGGAACGGTAGTAGCGCTTCAACGTATCGGCCACCACCGTGGTGTAAGTGTGGCCGAGATGCGGTTCGGCGTTGACGTAGTAAAGCGGCGTGGTGATGTAAATCCGTTCCATCACCGGCCTCCAACCACGCCGAAAAGAAATTTCTCCAGCACCATGCGGCGGTTGAGATTGCGCTGGATGCGCGCCGCTGCACTAGCGGCTTGCGCGATCGCGCGCAGCGCGGGGTCGATGCCCTGGTGCGTTGATTGCTCTTCAATTTGCTGCCGCAGGTCCAGGTTCACCAAATCATTTGAATCGTTCGCCACACTGCAAATCAACAAATCCCGATACCAACTTTCCGCCCATTTGAGAAAACTAAGCGCCTCCTCGCGATTGACCGCCAACGCTTCCGCGGCGATCATCGCACCGTGGTAATCTCGCGCCTTCAACGCGCCCAACATGCCGGTCCAAATCTTCCGTTTCTCGATCAGTTCAGATTTATCGAGCGCCAGCGCCGCGCCGATGCTGCCCATGCTGAGGGCGGCGATGAACTCGGCGTCGGCACCGTTCATACCATGATGCGTTTGCAGAAATCCGGCAATCTCGTTGCGCATGAGCGGCACAAAGGATAAGCGCAGGCAGCGCGAGCGCAGCGTCGGCAAGAGCCCACCCTCATTGGCCGCGATCAGAACGATCAAGCAGTCCTGCGGCGGTTCTTCGAGGGTTTTTAACAGCGCGTTTTGAGACGACATATTTAGCAGCGTTGCGGGATCGATAATGGCAATCTTACGCTTACCGGTAAACGAACGATAATTAAGCTCGCGCTCCAGCTCGCGAATCTGCTGAATGCTAATCTCTTTCTTTCCCGATAGGGGTTCGATGACCCGGACATCGGGATGATTGCCATCGGCGATACGCCGGCAATTGACGCAGCTGCCGCAAAAATCGTTCTCGAGCTCGCTACAGTGGAGCGCCTTGGCCAAGGCAACCGCGACCAGGTGTTTGCCCACACCCTCGGGCCCGAGAAATAAATAGGCATGGTGCAACCGACCGTTGGCGAGCGCGGAACGCAAAACACTCAGCGGTTTTTGCTGGCCAATGATATCTTCGAAGCCCATTATGAAATTTCCTGGTCGGCGATCCGCTTGATCTCGCGCGCGACTTCGTCCGCTGAACGGGACGCATCGACGACGCGAAAGCGCGCGGGGTCGGCGCGTGCGATGGCGAGAAAGCCGGCGCGAATTTTTTCGTGAAACTCGATTTTCTCGCGCTCGAAGCGGTCCTCACGCGGCTGCCCCTCAACGCTTGGCCGCCGGCTAGTTCGCCCCAGCCCCACAGCGACCGGGCAATCCAACAAGAAGGTCAAATCCGGCTGCACACCACCATCGGCGACATTGTTAAATTGCCCAAGCAGCTCCAAATCGATACCGCGGCCGTATCCCTGATACGCCAGGGTCGAATCGGTGAAGCGATCACAGAGGACAATTTTGCCGGCGGCGAGCGCCGGCCTAATGATCTCGTTTACATGTTGCGCTCGGTCGGCCAAATAGAGAAACAGCTCAGTCGATGGCGCAATATCATGGTCGCTGACTTCCAAAAGAACCTGGCGAATCAGCTTGCCTAAAGATGTCCCACCCGGCTCCCGAGTCACCACGCAGGCGCGTCCCTGCTGAACCAGATAATTCTCAAGGGCGTGGATTTGGGTTGTCTTCCCGGTTCCGTCGCCCCCTTCGAACGAAACGAACCGAACCATGGACTAGCAGAATGAAGAAAACGACCGAAAGATGCAAACCGCCGCTTACAGCGGCAGGGCGCTAGGGCTAGGGCAGTTCACTATATCGGGGATAACTATTGTTGAGGTTTACCTTCGCCGAGCAGCAGATTGATACCATTGACCAGCTGGGTACTAGTGAACGGTTTGGTAATGTAATAGTCGGCACCGAGCTTGTAACCGCCCAAAACATCCTCATACTGAACCTTGGCTGTGAGCAGAATGACCGGGATCGTCGCTGTTTCCGTTTTACCCTTGAGCCGGGTCAACACTTCAAGTCCGTCCATCTCGGGCATCATGATATCCAAGATAATTAGGTCCGACTTGTGGTTAGGCAAAATATTGAGCAATTCAGGTCCGCTAGAAGCGCTAAAGACGGTATACCCCCGCCCTTCCAAAATGGTTTTGACGATGGTGATGATGTCTGGGTTATCGTCAACCACCATGATGGTCTTCTTTGTATCCATGCTTATTCCCTCTCGCGCCGCGCCGTGCTCGATTGCCCTTGTCAGCTTGAGGACTTTATATGTTCTATCGGCGGTGGAGCCCCAAAATTTAGCTCATCGATACCCCAAACCGTTGTAGATTGAGAATTTACCATCTTATGGCCCTAATGTAAATTGTAGTTTTGGCAGCCGTTGTCAGGGTGTGACAGCGCGCCAATAGTCTTGCCGAACCGTTGCTGGCAGGTGTGTGTATGTAGCACTGAGTGTGGATGGCGAAATCAATTGGGCAGTCTGCGCCAAGCCTTGCCGGCTGAAAAGTAACCTAACATTACCTTGAATGTCCAAAATCGCCTTTCCCGTCGGGGTGCCGGTTTCATTGATGATCAACCCACCAAGAATTTCTTTACTGCCGGAGCCGGTCACCTTAAAGCCAACGTCGGTGCCAGAAACGATTATCAACCCTTCCCAACGGAGCGATCCGGTGACAATCAAATCAATGTTTCTGACGACAAGAATACCGCTTCCGTTCATGTTGGCAGCCAAAGTTACGCTATCGCCGGGCTCCGACAGGCCATCGATACAGCGTAGTTCAGGATTGGCTCGAGTGCCCCATGTTTGATTTTCATAAACTACCGTACCGGTTACAGGCACCGTAATCACGTTTGCCGTGGCTTGGCCGCATAGGCTGCTGACAAGTTGGCTTAATGCAGTTGCGGGGAGGTGCTCGCTCGTGGCGCTCGCCGGTGTGCTGGTTCCGCTTTCGAGGCTGCCTTGCGGCAAACTGCTAGCTGCTGCATTGACCAAACCGAGCAGCGAATCTTCGCCGGCAGTAACCGCGGCCCGCGGCTTAGCCGTTGTAACTGGGCTCCCGGTAACCGGGTCATGATCCCGTCCGGAAACTAAAATCGCTTCGCCGCTTAAAACTACTTGGGAGCCATTTCCTCTAAGGCCGATCGCGCCATCGGCAAGGTCGTAGGTTTTTCTCAACTGGGCTTGGACAGTATGCGCCGAAGTGCCGATTGAGCCGGTCGAACGAACCACGATCTTCGCGCTCAGCGCGCCGTTTAGCTCTGGAGCAAGAAATGTAACCGTAAACGCACCGCCGGCAAAGCTCTCTGACCGATCGGCCGGCGCCGGTGGAAAGGTTGTCGCACGGGCAATTTCGTTCTTACTCCACTCCAGTCCCGCCGCGGCCAAGTAAGACGCTTCAGTACTACCGCGTAAGTTGGTTAGGACACGGTAGTCGTTCTGTAGCATCACCCGGGCACCGACACCGACCATTAGCAGAACGGAAAGTATCGCCAAGGAAGTGAAGAGGATCACTCCCCGGTCGCCAAGTCGATGAGTCAAATGGGGCTGCATATCGCGCACGCTAATTGCGAAACTCAACACTGCTCGACAGCGTCGACGCTAAATTCCCGGTGAGTCCCGGGTCAGGATTCTTGACTTGCACCGCAAAGGCGATCCTGACACGCCTGATCGAATCCAGCGCAGGCGTGCTACCCAGATCATTGCCGTCAGCATCGAAATAGGTAAACAGCTTACCAGCGATTGGAAGAACGACATTGGCAACCAGGCAGTCGCCGTTTCGGCGAATGATGTTCGAACCCGGGCAAGTCGATGTCGGCCCGGTCAGCTCGTAGCGAATGCTCTCACGCGGATCGGTATCGGCGCAGTTGTCATTCCCGTTAAGGTCCATCTGGATGTGGATCATGCTCACCGTCGCAGCGTAGACTCGATTGCAAACCGTGTCGGCATCGTTGTCGGTATCATCCGCACCGCCAACCTCAGCCGGCACGCTGCCGCTGCCCCATGAGCCGGCATGCCTGAGATCGCGCAACATGATGTCCAGTGCGCCCCGGGCATCCTCCAAGGTCGCGGTCTTGGTCTCAAGCGAGAGCAGCTGATAGAGATTGCTCCGAAAATATCCGTAAAGAGACGCGATCATCACCGAGCCGAGCATCAACCCGGCCATTTGCTCGATAAACGTGACGCCGCGCTGACTGTCCAATCCTCGGGCCATGGTCAATCACCGGTGAAGATCAATGTCGAGAAACTCACTTGATGGGTCATATGATCGCGCCACGATACAGTCACGTCGATTTGTTTAAGATTGCTTCCCAAAGGCGATCCAGCGATTTTCCAGCAGCGATCAAAGATCCCCGGTCCGCTGCCTTTCGCGGAGATGCCGCGATCACCGCCGCTTGGACAAAGATCCGCGTCGGTTAAGATTCTTCGTGCTTGCAATTCCTCGAGTTTGTCCTGGGCCAGGTGAATCGCAACCGTTGAGTTGTCACTGGCCAATTGGCGCCGAATGACATCGCCGCTGCTCAGTGAGTAGCCAAGCACGGCCACCGCTATAATATTCATCGCGACCAACAGTTCGTTGAAGGTAAAGCCGGCTTGCCACTTCCCGATAAAATTGCGAACGCTCATGACTAACAATCTTGTGTACAATTTGCCGGTGTACAAACTCTAACCCTGCCCGTTGCGCTGACGACGATTTGCCGACACATCCCGTTCGTGTTGCCCAGCCTCACACGGTTGGCGCCAGCCGTTCCTCGAGGGGAAAAGGAGATTGTTCCGGCTTTAGTGATCGTGGTTCCTTCGGTGAGTGGTTTGGTCACGAGCGCCTTACTGTCGCGCTGGATTGTGTAATCTCTCGCGCCTTGCACGAACGCGAACTCAAAACCGACGTTTTCCGCCGCCGCTCGCATCTTTAGGTGGTGCAGTTCGGACTGAATCTGGCGCGTCGCGTTATTAAGAGCGTAGGTGGGAAACAGGCCGCGCCAGTTAGGTAGAGCGATCGCGGCGACGATCCCCATTAAGGCCACGCCCGCGAGCACTTCGATTGTCGAGAAGCCATCCTTTGTGTCGGTGATACACATGGCCCCCTCCAAAGATTTCCGGACCATACTGCCGCCACCGCTCGACTGTCAAGAGCACCTCAAGCGATCAAACAAAACTATGGCGGCGCTGCCAAATGGTGCTAAAATGTAGAAACTCTGGCGTCAGGAGTAGCAATGCGGATATCCGTGACCGGTCTCATTGTCAGCATATTTATAGGCGTGGTTAACGTTGCCAACGCGACTTATGTCATCAAGCTTAAAAACGGCAACGAATATGTCACCAACCGTTACTGGCAAGAGGGTACACAAGTTTTGTTCGACGCCGACGGCGGAGTCTTCGGGATCGACAAAGCGTTCGTGGGTGAGATCGAAAAGACCGATAAGGTGATCAAGCTGATCACCAATGCGGCAACCGATCCGGCGGAGAAACCCGCCGCGGCTCCCAACGAAACCGCCAAGAACGACACGACCAAAGAAGCACCAGCGGACGTCACCAAAGCGCCGGTTACAAAAGACGAGAACGATCCGGTTTATAAGGAGTATAGCGCGCTTAAAGCGCAAGCGGAGAGGTTACGCGGGATGGCGAGCAGCGAATTGGACGAATACGTGAAGACGATCGCCGGACTGATGTCTAAAATCCAAAAAGAGCGCAAGACCAGTCAGTACCGGCAAGAGTACAGCGAACTGAGCGCTCTGGCCAATGGCGCGGAGCAAGAGATCAAATCGCGACGCTAATAGGCCTGCTTCCAGCTCAGAACTGTCAACGGTGCGGCAGCCGTCGCTTTCTTGATGCCGCAGCTATCGTACTGAATGTTGTTGGTACCGTTAAGGGAGATATCCGTTACGGTCGAAGTACCGGATAAAAGTTGCCCGCTAATATTGAGCGCCTGTTGGCCGCCGCCGCCGTTTAATCTTACCGCGCCGGTGACCAAGATCATGCCATGCCAGTTAAAGCCGCCGCCCAATTCGAGATCGCCGTCCACGATCAGTATGCCATAGCCTTGAAGGTTACTTAAATTTAATCCGTTGACGTTCGCGGGACTGCTAGTGTTCGAGTAGACGATTTTGTAGCTATCGTCGCTACCGTAAGTTGTGTTCTGCGCGTCTTCGGTAAGCGTGACATCGGCCGCGGGTTTGAGCTTAGCGATCATGCCCGCGATATCCAGATCGACGTTTCCATATTCGGTCACGTCACCGGTAATAGTTGGGCTGCCGTTAGGGTCCCAATCGCCCTTAGCGTAGACCGCGCCGAGGGGCGCGGATTGACCGCAAGCGTCGGTGCCGTCGATGGATAAACTTCCACCATTGCCGGTTACGTCACCCTTGGTGTAGACCGTCGCCGGGGCTGATATCATATCGACTACTCGCACCACCGTTTCGACGCGGGCCTTGGCTCCGCTGGAAGCTGTCGCCACCGCCGTAATCAGCGCGCGTTTATTCGCGTCGGTGGTGCCATACTGGCCATTGGCATCCTGCGCATCGTTAGTCGCATAGACCACATACGAGATGCCGTTCAGCGTCCCGCTGGCGAGCGTGACATCGTCCGTTGCGGTCGCGTAGCCGTTGAGCACGCTGTTGGCGCCGACAAACCCGGCTAACTCGTCGGAGAATGAGGTCTTATCCGTGCTGTCCCGGTTCAACACCCGGAGATTTTGCCGGCCTGCCTCAACCGCCGCCATCGCCACTTGCAGGGCCGATTCAGTTTGACGGAAATTCGCCGCGATTTTAAGATCCGTGGAGGAGAGCAGGACGGCGGTGCCGCCGACCAAGATCAGCACGCTCAATAGCGTCAGCGCCGCCACGAGCAAAAAACCATCCTGGTTTCCAACAATCCGCGTTGGTAACCGTCGTATCATTTTTCGCATCGTTCTACTCCATCGATCGCATTAGAGATCCAAGTTCGGCGGGGTGATCGTTTCGGAAATAGTGAACGTGCCGTGTGCGCCAGTATTCGGGTTGATCTTCGCCGTTTGGGCGGTGATGGTGATTTTCACTTGGCGAATTTGACTGGCAAGTGTCGCCGTAGTCGTCCCATCGGCCTGGAGATAGGTAAAGGTAAAGCTAGTAATATTTTCCGCCAACACGTCGGATGTTGCCGTCCCTAAGCGCCGTTTAATGCGCTTGTTGGCGCTATCGAATGAATAGGAAATATTTTCAAGGGAGCCGCTGCTGGTGTCGATTGTATTGTTGCCATCAAGGTCGGCTTGGAGAACTAAATTCGCGGTATCGTAATTGACTCCCGATGCGGTTAAACCGGTAGGCGCGGCGCCATTGTTATTTTTATACCCCGCCAGCTTCAGCTCTCGGGCGATGACATCCATCGCGCCTCGGGCGTTTTGCTGCATCTCGTTTATCTGCTCCTGCGAGTCATAAAACCTTGTCTGGCTGGTAAATGTCGTCGTCACCGCGGCGATCATCGCCATGCCGATACCCATCGCGACGATCAACTCGACCAACGTGAACCCCATTTGATTTTTGCGACGCTTCATATTCAGCGACTCATTCTTTCTTTCGATTTACTATTTGTTCGACTCCGCTAATATTGACTGCAACTGGAGCTGCCGTGCCGTGTCATTTGCCTCATTCCAACTAACTAAAACCGTAACTTGTTTCAAATCGGTAGCCGGAGTATCAGCCAAGATGGTCGTAGTCCTTGTGAAAGTTACCCCGGCATTGGCCATTTGGACGGACGCAGTGGTGGTACCAGCGGTCGCCTGAGAGTAGCCGTCATTTTGGATCTTCTCCAACTGGGTTTTGGCGAGGGCTGTGGCGGCGGTGATGTTTTTACTCGAATAATTCCCCTTAATGATCCCTGCCGTCAGACCCGCCGTGCCGAGCAGCCCGATGGTCAGAAGAAATCCCGTAACCAGAACTTCGATCAGCGTAAACCCTGCTTGATTCCGCAAAGCGGAAACGTGGTGGCGATGATTAATCAGCTTCATACTGCTAGCTAATCTTTACGTTCCCAGGAGCGGTAACCTTAACATCCCTAGAACCGCTCGTGTTGCTTACGGTGATGGTCGTGGCGCCGCTCGCCGTGCCACGGCCGGTAAATTGTGGGTTCGAGCCGCTGACGGTGAAGGTAACTCCCGTGTAGTCGGTCTGAATGTCGAAGGTCTGTGTCGTCTCACCGCTATCCCAAGTGCCGTTTAAATTGTCGTCCTTGAAGACCCTAATAGAATGATCGTTGGGGAAATCGACGACATAGGTCGCGTTTTGCTCGACGGCCTGGGCCCTTGCCCACCTCAATTTGCTCATAACCTCTCTGGCGCCGCCATTTAAGCGCATACTGGGCTGAAACGCCAAAAAATTGGGGATCGCGATCGCCGCGAGAATGCCGAAGACGGCTATCGCGGTCATCAATTCGATCAGATTAAAGCCCTTGCTACTGCCATCAATCTGCAAAACTCTCCTCCGTTCCATGAAACTTGACTCCGAGATCCATAGTTGCTATCGCGACTAGGCTCTGGTGATTTTCAAACCGCTACCCAGCATGAGCAAGAGGCATTCCAATCAGCCATGGGTACGCTTGGCACCCGTTGGACCGATTTTAACCGCAAACTTCTCTCAATAGAGCAAGGCAATGAGAGTTCATCGACCGCCTTGGGGTCGCAATTCGTCTCTTTGACAAAACTTGTCACTCATGGTTCCTGATACATGTTTCAACAGTAGTAGAATCCTTGCTTCGCAATGGCCTTTCAGTGCGCCTCTAAAATGTCGACTGTAAACCCTTCAATCGACCAAAGTGCCACGGCGCACCGATCACGGCTCTACGCATGGCTGGTAGAACTCTGCCGACCGTGGAGACAATCCCCACAAACCGACTCCCGTCGGCCAACGCTGCTTAGACAATTTTTCATATCGCCAAACGAAAGCTTCGTTTTTACGAAATTATTTTGCGCCCTTCAATTTTTCCAAAGCGAAGTTGTTCGCTACGATGGTGGACGTTTGGCCAATGGATACCGCGCCATGCTTCTTGTGATAAGCAGAGGCGTCTACTGCGAATCGATAATTTCCGTACGGCAGGCCAGATAATATATATGAACCATCGGCGGCGCTGGTCGCGCTAAACGTATCGCCGTGCATGCGCACTGTCACGCTCGCGCCCGCGATGGGAAGCCCGCTAGCTACGTCAGTTACCAATCCGCGCATAGTTGCAGTCAGAGGAGGAGGCGGCGGGGCCACTACCGCCGCCACGGCCGTGCCGGCATTGAGCAGGCCCCAGCCATAACTGGGATCCCAGCCTACGGCACCGTAATCGCGCGCCGTTGATTGTAAATAAAAGCGGACGGAATCCGGCGTGAGCAACGGATTTTCTCCCAGCATGAGAGCCACCGCGCCGGTAACATGGGGCACGGCCATCGATGTGCCGTGATGCATGGCAGTGCAAAATACCCCATAAAGACTGATGTTGTCCCCAACCCAACTATCGAACATGACTCCCGGATCGTTACAAAAGGAGACCTGCAAGATGCCGTCCGGCTCGCCATCGCCATTTTGATCGACAAGCATGTCGCCGCCCGGTGCGACGATATCGAGCGCGTCGCCGCCATTTGAGTAGTATGCGCGCTGGCCATCGTAGCGCGTCGCACCGACGGATATCACTGTCGGGTAAGCGGCCGGACAGTTGACGAGGTTGACGCCCTCATTCCCCGCTGCCGCGACCACAACGACGTTGCGATCATAGGCGTACTGTAGGGCTGCGTTGAGACCGACAATCTCCGTGCACACATCACCGGATGCATGCGGGTAGCCCGTGTTGGCAATGCCCAGACTCAGGTTGATCACCCGAGCGCCGTTGTCTACCGCATAATAGATCGCGTCGTTGAGCGCGGTGATGGTACCGTTGCCAGCCCAGTCGAGAATTTTAATCGGCATGATGCTCGCTTGAAATGCGATTCCGGCAGTCGCCAAACCATTGTTTGTGTCTTGCGCGATCGTGCCTGCGATATGTGTACCGTGTCCGTTGTCGTCGTTCGGATGACCGGTAGGGTCGACGAAATTTTTTGGCGCAACGAACGTTTTGTTCAAGTCGGGAGCCTGAACATAAGGCCCATAATTCTCATAGGCAACGCCGGTATCGATGACTGCAACCACGACACCCTGGCCTTTGTTCGCACTGACGTCCCATGCACTTTCCGCCCAGACACCGCCGGCGCTATTAAAAAAATTCCATTGCGCCGGTTGATAATCTGGATCGTTGGGCACGGCGAGTGCTCGCACTACGTAGTTGAAACCGGCCGATTCGACCAACGAACTGGCGCGCAACCCAGCTAGAGCTTGATCCAAATTCTTCCCTTCGGCGACCCCCAGTCGGTGCACGCCCGACCGCCAATGATGTTCTAGTAGGGTAGTTGCGAGTACGGCATTTAGGCCGTCAATCTCGGTCTGTGTTGCGTCGGGGCGAAATTTTACCACCAATTGATTTGCGATCCGCATCGCGCCTCCCGGTGCAATTACATGCTTGTCCGCGGCTTGCGATCTTAGCCCCGACGCTCCGTTCTGGGCTAAAGCCTGGGTCACGGGACTCATCGCTAAAAATCCGAGACAGAGAATTAGTGAAATAATCTTGCCCATAACGGCCATCCCCCCGCTATTTTTATTTCTTGCCTGTTGAGTCATTTCGACGGCAACCTAAATTAACACGCATCGTCATCGAGCAAATGCAGTGCCGATGAGCAATCCACGACAAAACAAGAAGATGGGTCCCCCAATCGCAAAATTTACCCCTCAGCCAATTGCTGAAAACGTCAAGATAACAATTTACGGCATTGCTCCCGGATCGCTTTGCCAGCACCCGAGGCTACCTTGCCATCTGCCGGGGTTCAGAAAGAATGCGTGCCGACGAGGATATAAAACCTATGGTTCCAACAAGTGATGACGCGAGCGGTCGTACTTTCGAAATCGATGGCGGGGAATTAGACCCCTAGCAATTATTGACTCTCGTATAAATAATGGATATCCATTCAAGAATCCTTTATGCTATGGGGCATGCGACCCCATGGGACCTCTCAACAATTAGAAGCGCGAAGACGTCGGGCCGTAGCTCTGTT
>Ga0105252_10000708_pt1 | contig 18746 bp, 23 predicted proteins | sample EasRivMeERMZT100_FD_89675 | JGI IMG/M metagenome (GOLD analysis project Ga0105252, IMG submission 89675) | Soil microbial communities from meander-bound floodplain in the East River, Colorado, USA - East River MetaG ERMZT100 | ecosystem: Environmental > Terrestrial > Soil > Floodplain | place... | reverse complement strand
TCTTATATCATGTAAATGTTTTAGGTAATAACAAACATTTATTAAAAGATAGAAAAGTTGTTTTACCTAAAAAAATATATATGATTGCGGGAAGTATGCTCTCAACACCAGATCCTATTCATCAGGAAATAGAAAAACATTTTGATATTTAATCAGTCTGTTCCTCTTGAACATGTCCTTCGATATTTGCTAATGGAAGTCTTCTTGACGCATTACGATAATCAAGAACATATTTTGCAATCTTATCAAACAGATTAACGAGCATTTCGCCCATACGCGAATCAATAGTGAAATCTGGTTGCTGTTTGATAAGATCAAACGTAGCGTAGAAGTCTTCTAGATGTTTCATAACCTGAGTAAAGTTTTTTCTCAGGATTTCAGTTTCCTCTTTTTTCTCTTCAACCTCATTAAACAAATCATCAAATTCTTTTCCTTCTTCTTTCTCATCCCACAAAGGATCTACTACTATATTAATCTTTGCCCCTACCGCTTTCGTCAACAAGACCATATCGTACAGAGTCACGTACCGGGCATTAGGTAGATCGCGCATATCTTTGGTCTTCAGCGTCATCATTTCTTTTAATGTATTTATTAAATAGGGAGAGGAAGTGGTCTTTCTATATCTGGTAACTTGTCTGATTAATGCTTGCGATATACGTAGGCATTCATCAGATAGATTGTCAATCAATTGCGATTGGATGAGATACCTACTTCGTAGCTGAGAAATCCCATAAATAGCCGGGTTACTTCTGACTGAATAATCCACTTTATCCAACATACCATTGTCAAAAGTCACACGGTATTCTATGAGAGGGTTTTCAATAGTAAAATTGCCGGAATAATCTGTCCTCTTTCCTTTTAGATAAAGATATTTATCTCTTTTCAGAGCATAGGTCTCAAGAATTCCTGTTGCTCCATAAAACTTAAATATTTTTAATTCCTTTGCTTTGGATTGAAGACTTAATTCCAGAAAAGGCAAAGGATATGCTAAGACAATCCAATCATATCCGTTCATACTAATTTAATAATTCTTTACGATATATATTAAGCAAGAAAGCTTCGTCTATACAATCCTGAAGAGCATTGTGAGAAACTTTTTTATTATATTTTTTTAATTCGCTATGCAGAGTTACCTTATCCCCTCTAGAGGAAAAGCAAGCCAGTGTTTGAATATCAAAATATCTGTAAGAGAAGGGCCATTGCAAACCAGTAATCCTATACAAATCTTGCGTAAATCGAGCGTCAAAATGAGGGTTCCAACCGGCAAATATCGGGATAACAGACCCTTGCGCGAATTGCGAATGGAACTTTTGCACCACAGCAGAGATAGGTTCATGCCTAGAAAAGTCTTCGTTTTTCTTGAAACCATTAATTTTTAACGCCTCTTCTGTATAGTAATAAGGATTTTTCGGCTTAACTAACCAATACTGTTGATTAATGATATTTAATTCAGTATCTAATAAACAGGCTCCGATAGAGAGAACCGAATGAATCGTTTCGTCTAGGCCACTTTTTTCAACATCAACCACCAAAAATTTATTATTAAACACGGATTCTCCATTATTCGTGATTTTTTTCGTGAATTACTAATCTATATGCGTGTTCCGCCTTTTCTATTGTATTTTTGCCTTTGCAACATCTTTCACATAAATAGAGATGTTCCGGCATATTGTATTTTTCTTGTGTAGTTTTATTAGATTTAGCAATATGAAATTCGCTGTTTGTTCTCGTCATAGAACAACGATCACATTCTTTTTCCCCTTTTATAGTCTGTTTGATTATTTTAGGTATAGGCAAGGTAATCAAGTATTGTTCATCGATAGGAAACACTCGTCTAATCGCTTTCTCATGAAGCATACCTAATATCTATCCTCTGACCATTTCCGTTTGTCACCTAGTTCTCTAGGTTTGATCTTCTTTTTATTGCCAGGGTTTCTTAATAGAAACGAACCATTTTTAACTTTCTTCTTGGAGTTAAAAGAAAAATTATCATCTAAATCTGTAAATTCTTCCGCTTCCTCCTGAGTTACGCTAATCATCCCCTTATATTTTTTCGCCATACCTCCTCTTACAACAGCCAGTATAGAACCAAGAACAGGAATCCTATTTTTGCCGTATTTTTAGTTTCTTTTAAAAAAGCCAATGATTTATCACACATTGGATCAGATAGACAATGAAAAACATTTTTTGCAAATTGCATAATCAACCTCCTCCTCATATTACACCCCTATATTATATCATATTGTACTAGCTTAAAACGTTAGAAATTGAAGTTCCCGCTCTACTTCCCGCAAATAACTCTTTTTCGGACATAGAATACAATAGATTTTTATGCATTTTGAGAGATGTTAGATCATTTTCTACGGTATTTAACAGAAAATTGATTCTTTGTTGATTATTGGATAAAGCCTTTAGCTCATCAGAGTATTCTTCGTACACTTCTTTAACATAGCAAAATAGGGGTTTCAAACGATATTTCATAAATTACACCGAAACAAATACCCGTTCAATTAACTGGTATCGGTTCATGATTCTTCGTAACGTATAGATTTTTTCTCCTTTAAGAAAAGTTATTTCTGATTCGTCTTTGGGCAATAAAGCCTTAAATTTTTCACAAGTAACAACCATTTCTTTTTGATACTTGTCCAACTGAGTATTAATTTGATTCCTAGCTAACTGTAACTGATTTGTTTTATATTCTAAATCTAATAGTTTATGTATATCTCCTGAAAGATCAGTTTCATCGGTTAAAACTATTTCGTCTTTGTAACTTGCGTAAGAAAACGGATAACTCATATTTTCCCTTTCACTGGCAATTCACACATTGCTGTAGAACATGCATTAGGAGCAGAAGTATTGTCATCATACTCTTTAAAGTTTTTTAAGTCAATATGCGGTATATCATTTTTTAAGACATGATAAGTATCTGAAGATACTTCCTCATATGGTGCTTGTGTGTAAATATGATCATTATATGGTAAAAATGATAATCCTGCAACATCTTCAAAATTGTCATAAACAAAGTTCTTCAACTCTTCCCATTGTTTATCATTATGAACCATAATAGTACAACTTACCATATGCTCTGACCAGTGCTTATTATACTGCAACCAAATTTTAGCATGATGAACGGGGTCTATATTATTTTCAAACAATGCTGATTTTGGGGATTTTTGCGGAAAAGCAAACACCAAAACATTAGGATTAGACTCAGCATATTCAAAAGGAAACCCTCGATTAGCCAATTCTTGAGCAATGGGGTCTCTTACATTCATACGTATTCTTCTGAGATAATACGGGGCGTAACGAGGATGAATGCCTGAAGAGGTATCAGATAGTTGACTAGAATCCCCTGAAGGCTTAATGGTGGTTATAGCCGTACTTCTATTTATTCCTAATTTATCTGCCCATTCTTGATTAACTTCCACCGCATGTTCCCGCATGTACATAAGTTCCGTGGGCATACGATGTACACCGTGGTCATTACTAGGAAAAAAATGTTGATTGTCCGCCAACCCAGACAAACTGACCCCTAATAGACGTTCATTTTCAGTAGTCTTTTGCCACTCTTTATTAAGATATTGAAAATTAGTAATAGAAGATTGGATAGTACCGAGAATAGTTGCCAACCGAATCTTCTGGAACATGTTTTTCATATTGTCTGTAGGCCGGACATTGACATTAGACAAATTGCAGAATTGGCGATGTTGCAAGGCAATTTCTGAACAATTGCCGAACATGACTCCGTTAGCTAAAGAAAAAGAATTATTTGATTCTACCGTGCAACAATATACTTTCTCAGCAAAGCCTAAATGATGAACATGAGAGACTTCGTTATCCCAGTATTCTTTACTAGGTAGGCATTTCTTCGTAGCAAAACTGGTCAATTTATAAAGAGAAACCCGATATGCTAACTCAATTGCTTGTTCTTCCATTATCCAACAAGTTGCCCTCCCCGTTGTGTTATTAAAACTAAAATCGCTTTTAATGCCGACACTTCTTAATAAGAGGTAATACAATTTTGCTATATCTTCGTCCAAATTTTCAAACTCATAATAGATATGTTCATCTGTCTCTTTGGCATTACCAGACGAATCAAGTAATCCTGCTAGAAAATGCAATCGGCTTTCATATGTCCAGGTAAGAACCTCTAGTAAGTTTTCATAGGCGCTGTCACGTTTACACCATTTTCCTAACTCTTCAGTACGTTCTCCTACGGCAGGTAAGACAAAATCCCCGTAGTTATGTTTGGCAAAACGCTTACCAAAAGTAGCCTTATTTAAAGACTTATCTAAAGGAATTTTTATAATTTCATCTTCTAGCTTCACTAAACAACTAATAAAATTATATGAAAGACGGAGATAAGCTTTTTCCGTACACTTGTTAATGTCTCCCTTGGTAAACAAGACCCCTTTCAAATACGCTGCCTCTTCCCGAATACCCCCATAAATAACCGGATTATGCGCCATCTTTAATTGCATACCCGGAATAACATCTCCAGCCTGAATTCGTTTACCATTTTTCAGAATACAGGTATGTGTATAGGTCAAATCTACTGAATAACCATTGGTAAATTTAATCCTCATGGTTTCTTCATTCTCGCCAGTCTGACGAAAATTATCTACTTTTTCCCAGTCTGAACCATTCCAAATGTCAACCTTTTTGCCTACCAAATCTTCAATGGGGAACATGCCGTTTTTCGTCAATACTAATGTTCCTTTTACAAAACACGGATTACTTCTATAGGTTAAATCTGGATTGCGCCTTTCACGTTGTTTAATTTTCTTTAAAACCGCATGTTGATTAAAGATACCCCTCTCCCCCGATTTACTTTCTACCAGATTTTGCCACTCGTCATTGAATACCGCTTCAGAAGGACGTTCAAGATACACTGCGCTGTTATTGGCTAAAGAACGATGAGAGTTATTTTCCCACCAATTACCGAACTTCGCCTTTTGCATTTCTCTGTTATGTAGATCAGAGAAAGAAATTAATGCAGAATTATGAGTAATAAATCCATTTGCTACAAATGTTTCCGTTTCTTCTACCTGAATATCATAACAGGTTTTTATTAATCCAGTAAATTGAACGTGTCTCACACTAACAGGTACACAACGATTTTTTAAGATAATATCATCTTTCGTCAATTCTTTCGTAGTCTTATAGATTACATGATTAGCAGACGTATCTAAGGCAACCGGCCATCTATGCTCAGCAGTAGCTAAAATTTCCCCCTGATTACGTGTAACGATACGCATCAGGATTTTCTTACCGACATTTTGCTTTTCAATAACAATCTGTTCTGTTTGTTTTTTCACGCCAAAAGAAAATTTATAAGAAATAACTTTGTCACCAATATTTATACTTTCGATGGGAATTTGACCGTTTACAGTCTCAATCATAGTTCCAACAGGTAAACATCGGCGAGTACCCCCGGCAACAGCGGCTTCCGCAATCTTGCAAACAATGTCATGCACTTCTAATGAAGTAAGTCGTCTATTTTGCGCGTTATAAAAAGACTTTGTGATAAATGAAAGAAGATCTTTTAACGGTTCTGGACCGCTTGAAAAACCTCCTGCCGTTTTCAGTCTCTTTCCAGCAGGACGAATACTATCAAAATTAAAACTCAATTCTCGTCCGACAAACAATGAGGAAATATGGGCTTTTAAAGCGTCTGCCCAACCTTCACGACTGTCTCTAATCTGATAAGGACTCTTACCTTGACGAGAAGGGGAAAAAACGGGTACAACAGGAAGCTTATTGACGTAGCGATTTTCCACAGAAAATCCTACACCCGTACCAGACATGCCAAGAAATAGAATTTCAGAAAATGCCGCGTAATCTTCTATACCGATAAACGAACAATTAAACTGACTAGCTTGATTTTTCTCTACTGCTTCCCCCGCGCACCATAACAATCGCATAGACGGCAACACTTCTAAATTTAATATATTTTCATATATTTCAAAAAATTCTTCTGATTTCATTTGGTATCCCAAAGATAGACATTGGGTATGAATGTAATCCATAAACCTAAGAACACTTTCGTACCATTCTTCCCGTCTGTTCTCTTCTGGAATATATCGAGCATAATGTAATTTATGAATTAATTGCTGGTAAGTAGTAGGTAAAGTTTTTCTAAAATCAAAATCTTTCAAATACGTTTCAAATCTATCTTCACTAAAAATAATCTGACCGACATGTTTTTCATAAGCCGATAGGGTTCCGTAATCCATATTTCCATTCACCTCTACTCAAAAAAGATCCACAGATAAAAAAAGTAGGGGTAGTCCCTACTTTCTAGTATTAATAATGTTGATTGAAGAATTGTAATTTACACTATTTATCAAAAAGAGTCAACTATCACTAAAGACTATCTTCCCACCCCCAACATAGATATTCCGCCCGGCACTAATTCAGAGGATGAAAGACTAATAGTGCTAAAAACTTGTTTAATAATAGGTACAATAGGATATGCTCTTGTTGTAACTTCTCCTCCCCACGCACCAGCATTTACTCTTGTCCATAAATGAAAATTTTGCCCTTGATGAAAGTCCAGATGTTCAACAGCATCAACAATGAAAAAACTTAAAGTCACACTATTAGTTGTAGTAGGTTTTACTGCAATTCTATATAAAGTGTCTGCTTGTAATTCCTGAAGAGAGGAGAACATGTACGCACAACCGAAATTCGTACTTGCACCTCTATAAGAATTGTAGTCAACAGCAACAGTTGCTAATGCAGTTGTCCCGTCATATAAAACTACTTCAAAATCAGCACTAGGGGCTAAAGCAACAGAGAGCCACACCCCTGATAGTTTAACCTTGAAAGGATATTGAATACCTATGGCAAATTCATCAGCAGCAGACCCAGAATTATAAGCTGACGTACTAGAAGAAGAAAATGGAAATGATCCTGCTATTGTCCCCAATGTTCCATCGGAAGCTGTAAAAATAATATTAGGAAATCCTGTTCCCGCTTGCCATGAACCGGCAAGTTTATTAGCTATGCCCAAATTTCCACTATGAAAATGTGTATTAGAAGAATTTATAGCTAACGAATCAGAGCCTAACCTACCACTACCATCAAATTCCCAGACAACGGCAACATTTTCCCCTTCTGCCACAGTTCTATTGCTACCTAAATTTTTCGTATACCACGTAGAACTGGTGGATATTGTCCCAATACTAAAACTGACTGTCTGATCTTGTACCTCATCGGGTTGATTAGGGGGACCTGAAGTTAAAGAAACATCCTGAAGAGACAACACTATTGTAGAATTACTTGTAGCTACTATGGTACCCGTCCTAAAACTAACAGATTGAATATCGTGAGTACCGTGGTCAGTCCAATGCACCGGACCTGTAATTGCTGTTTTTTCTCCCGTGGCATCTACAGTTTGAGCCGTAGAACCAAACGTTGTTCTCATCCAGTATCCATCTTGCGCTATTCCTGCTCCCGGTAATGTTATCCATCCCATGCCTTCCTTCCTCTTATTTTACAAATTCATTTGAGCAATAATAGGAAATATATGTAAACATCTTAATGTGTTTTCATTATCCCACGCTCCCCCGTCCAATCTTGACCAATAATGAAAATCCTCACCAAGCATAAAGTCCAATTCTCCAGCTTGTGTCACGTCATAAGCATTAAGAGTAACATTATTAGTTGTTGTGGGTTTTACCGCAATTCTATAAAGAGTATCCGCCGCTAATTCTTGCAAGCTAGAAAACAATGCAATTACTAGGTATGGATTTCCTGTTCCCCGGTAATTATTGGCGTCAACACTAACGGTTGAAAGCGCTGTAGTCCCATTATATAAAATAATATCAAAATTAGCACCAGCAGCTATATTGATAAAAACTTGAACCCCCGACAATTTCACCCCACAACCATATTTAACTCCAGTTGCAATTTCATCGTTAACCAGGGTATCTACATTAAATGGTATAGTAGTTACGGAATTACAATTAAATCCGTATGCTAATGATCCTAATGTTCCATCAGACGCGGTAAAAATAATATTAGAAACAGACGATATAGCAGAATATGACGCTGCCTTTTGTGTAACTAAATTATAACCCGGATTACTTGAAACCCCCAGAGAACTTATTCGCAAAACGTCAGATCCTAATCTACCCCCTGCATTAAAATCCCAAACTACAGCCATTAGCTCGCCATGAGCAACTGTTCTATTTGAACTTAAAGTTTTGGTTGTCCAAGTATCAGACGTTAATGTATTAATATTAAAAGTAGATACTTGATCCTGTACCTCATCTGGTTGCTGAGGAGGACCGGAAGTCAAAGAGACGTTCTGTAAAGACATTTCTAAGACTGAATTACTTGTAGCTACTATGGTACCCGTCTTAAAGCTGACCGATTCGATGTCATGGGTACCCTCATCTTCCCAAATTACTTGACCGGATTGCGTAATTTTCTCTCCGGTCGCATCCATCAAGGCGGGAGTAAAAGCAGGATTATATGCAATTTTGAAAAAATCAGCGTTGTGAAATAAGCCCTGTCCGGGAAATGTATACCAAGTCATTACTCCTTTCCCCGTTAATTAGACTTTAACTGTTACGTATTCTGCTGTAATATAGGTAGTGGTTAAAGCTGTTGCCAAAGCTGCATTTAACGCGGTATTTACCGTTAACACTCTGCCATTGCGAAATTCTTTAACAAATCCGCCACCATTAGCCGCCGTTACCATTTCATAAAAAGAAGTCGTTCCGTCTTTTATTGCTGCTCTATTAATAGTAGCAGAATCGTTAGTTGCGCTAATTGATCTTAAAAGAATAGATTTACTCGTACCGGGAGCGGAGACCACCGCTACGTTAGAAGCGACAGTTGCCCCAAGAATAGAAAATTTTGAAGGGGCATTGCTTCTACCCGTTTCTAAATGAAATGGAGCAGGGGATTTCCTTGTTTCTAAGCGTAAAGTTGTTTGTGTGGTAGAACTGTTAATTAGCCCAACTCTAAAATACTCCGCAACTAAACCTACTCTAAAACAATAGGCTTGATTGGCCTTTACTTCCATATAATCGGCAATATCCCAGTTGCTATTATCAATAGATTGCTCTATATATAACCCGTCTGTTGCAGAGTCCGCTGAAGAGAAAATAAGAACAGAAACACTATTATATAATAACGCATCTTCAGACGTACCCACAAAAGAAGCGTTTGCTCCTAAAGCCACAGTCGTACTATTGACCGTGCTTATAGTGGAAAATTGAGTAATCGTCTGAACTAATGGCTGTCCCCCAGTCCAAGAAACGGTCTGTACGAGAGGAAAATTAGCGGTAATAGACGTAGAAAAAGAAACAGTCTGGACTGTAGGAAGATTTGAAACAGTAACGTTGCTTCCTCCTCCTCCAGCATTTAATTCTTGAACAAGAAAGGCACGAAATAAATCATTCAGATGATCATTGGGCAAAGCCATAGTATTTAATCCCCCACACCACTATTTTAATTATATCATATTCCCCCTTTCTGTTATAGAATATGAAACATTTTATTATTTTTAATTTATATATAAATTAACGCGCTGCTGACAAATAAACATTTACTCTTCCTGTACCCGTAATAGCTGTACTGCAACGGATACGGATAAAGTGAAAAGGTCCTACATCATTAAAAAGAACCACACAACTATTTGAAGACGCTGCACTCAAAGACGTTGCAGATCCTACAAGCGCCCATGTTGTAGGATTGGCGATAGGAGAACATTCTATTCTGAATTGACCGGCACTCACCGAACCATCAACATGTAAATACGCTAGTAATCGATTAGCAAAACCTGGATACTGAAAATTTACTGTATCACTTACAGAATTTAATGTTCCTAATCCCGTACCAATTAAACGAGGAGTAATGTATGGTTGAATGATATAATTTTTATTATTCACCAAAGAATAAAAACTAGTCATCTCATCTTCTAAATGCGCCATTATCTTCCCCCTCACGACCCCAAATAATAAATATCAACCGTTCCCCCAACAATAGCACCCGTAACGCGGGGTCTCATAACTATATAAGGACCGCTATTAAACAGACTGACAGAAACACCCGCCGACGTACCACCACTAAATTGTTTAGTTTCTAAAGCGTGCCACGTTCCAGTAAAGCCGGACATAAAAGCAATTTCTAATGCGATAGTTCCTGCCGATAATGGAGCATTTGCCACATAATAAACTGTACTGTAAAGAGTTTTTTCTGGATAAGGAAAAACATGTTCGCTACCCGTCGCCACTTCAGACAGACCGGAAGCCAGTTGAATAGGTCCATAATGGCGTTGTCCTGCATCACGACTATTTAATGTATTATAATAATCGTACATTAAATCATTAATATGGCTTCCTGTTGCTATCATATCTATCCCCCGAAAATATCATTATGTGTGTAGTAGACACCCCCTACATACACATCTACCGTACCCCCCACGATGGCTTCACTTACGCGAGCACGTAAATTCAGTAACGGTCCAGACGTTGAACTTGTAGAAAATAATCTTAAAGTAGATTCAGTTTGAGCGGGACTCATAGCCCGATTAACAATAGTATGCCAATTTCCCGTAAAACCCGCATTGTGAGCCGTTTCTAATGTAACTGTTCCAGCAGAAATAGCTCCTATACAATGAAAAATGCAAAAATATGCTTGCGTAGTTTCTGGATTGGGGAATTCAATAGTTGCTGATTGTCCCAATGTTACTAAATTTTCTGCAAATTTAACAAAAGGTTGCAATGGAGAAATACGTCCATTATCTACTCTGTTACCGTAATAAGACAACATTAAATCATTAATATGGCTATTTGTAGGTATTGCCATTATCTTCCCCCCGAAACTGCCATATAAACACTGACGGAACCGCCAACAAAAGCATTGGTAATGACAACTCTGGTATACGGCACTACCACACGAATCTTGTTTGTAGAATTTTTTGTCACTACTCCAGCCCCCCCGCTCGTTACGGTAAAATTAGTGGATCTTGTCCATTGTCCAAGAAAGCTTGCATCATGGGAAGTTTCAACCGTAACTGTTCCCGCCGTAATCGGACCGCTATTATTATATAAATAAAAAACAATACGTGGTCCACCGCCATGATAAAAATTAGGATCAAGCGAATAGATCTCACTACTATATCCTAATGCTGATTTATCTTCCCACAACGTAATTAATGTTCCATCTTCATACGGAGAGATAATACGTCGATTTACTGAATGATAAATAATTGATCTAGCGCTGTTTAAATCTGCCATAAATTCTTAATTTTTAAACAATTTAATTATATTATAGCATATAGAAACAACAAAATATCTAAGATTTTTTCAATATAAGTTGTTCCTTTTCTTCAAAATCTTGTTCTAATCTATTCCAGCGGAAACTCTTAATTTCATTTATTTTTTTCTTAGATTTCAATCCAATCAGAATCATGGCTATTTTTACAAATATAAATTTTCTAGAATCACTTAAAGCAGTCTCTATATCATTTTCGGACAATATTAACTCCTCGTCATAAAGAGTATGAGAATGATACAGGGCAACTAAATGATAATTATTACTGTATATTAAAGGACCTACGACTTCTTGAACAAAACCCTGACACATTAAATACTGTGTTCTAGAAGTCATAATGTTTTCAGCCGGTACTACGACATATTTATCCGTTTTTTTACATTGAAAAACAAATCCGCAACACTCTCTTGGATAAGTTAGTTTTGCGTTTTCTTTTATAAAATCCTGTAAATGTTCAGATAAATCACTAAATACAAATGTTCCTTTCTTATCTATCATGTTAAACCCCGTAAATTGGATAAGTTCTTTCTGTAGGAACTCTAGGATATTGTCTAACTGCTAATAACGTTTCAATCGAACCTATTTCTTCTACAATAATACCAATAGAGGGTATACCATTAGCGTTATCCACCCAGGCACTAGACGTATCCTGTGTCCAAATCAAATTTCCTCTTCCCGGTAGGGCACTTTGTAAGTCTGTATTATCAGCCGGGATAGCTAATGTTCTGGTTGGAGTAGTGGACGAACTACCATAGGTAAAAGTAGCTCTAAATGGTGTGTCTGCTGAAATAGATTGTATAGAAGTAAAGACAAATCCTACCTGAGTCCCGGTACTACTGAAATCTTTAATAGGGGAGGTACTAGTCATTAAAGCCGAACCTGTAGGACCTGTACTTCCCGACCATACTTTTGCTCCACTCAAGTTAGCAGAACCGCTTGGATACACCGTTAAAGCATGAATATTAAGATTAAAGGGAAAACCATTAACAACCTTCATACCTCGTTCAAAGGTTCCGGTTGGCGTATCCGAACTAAAGTTAGATACCCCGAAAACATCCCCATTAGTAAAAAAGGCTAACATTCCTGGATTTCTCCCCCGTACACTGAGGGTAGTTCCCCCATTTGTACTTGTAACGGCGTACCAGGGAGAATAATACGCCGGAGAATCACCATTGGGGAAAGAAGCGGCTACGGTAGACATGACTGTAGCCGTATCCGTACCATTCCCGTCAGGATCACCAACAATAAAATAATAAACAGAACCCGACGTTAAGGCTAAATTAATACTGGTAAAAGCATTCCATCCCAATACCGCACCGGGATTCATCGTAAAAGTACCCAACAAACCGGGAGCGGTTAAATCAGGAGCAGCTAATGTTCCAGAACGCACTTCTAAATTAATGTCATTAACATTTGCGGCTGTACCTGCATACGATAAAATGTAGTAATATAATTTGTCTAAAGTCATTGTAGCATGAGCAATAAATCTGCCCATAACACAATCCCCGGCACTACCAGCCGTATAGTTTGAATCTAAAGCAACAGATTCCCCCCCTCCTGAACCCCCGCCGACAATTTGAGAAGCGGGTAGTTGCCTATGAGCATAGAGAATCGAAGAGTAGCCGGGATAGGTGATAGTTCCTCCCTCAAAAGATGGAAGAATAGGCTTACACCCCGGAAAAGTTAATAATGTTTGTTTTTTTCTATCTAAAGTATACAAATCACTTATTCTTTCTTGATAAGGAAAATATTCTCTGACTGCGATATATCTGCTTTTATAACTGTTTTTAAGCATATTAACTTCCTAATTGTAAATGTTTCCAAGTATTTCCTTTATGAATATCAAAAACAGTAGCCTGTTTAATGTCGTATATTTCACCTATCTTAGATTGAGATAATTTTCCTTTAAGATTATATATTTCAATAACTTGTTGTTCTGTAAGCTTTGAAATTTTCTTTTCAACACCACACGGATATTTCTGCCTACCCTTTATAATCATATCTCTATTGTTATCCAAATTCGTTCCTTCAAATAAATGATTTGGATTACAACAAGGAGGATTGTCACAAGTATGACATGACAACATCTCCTCATCTAAAAACCCCTTCATCAGTTCATAAGCCAATCGATGCGCCCTGATTCCTTTATTATTTAAATAAAATACTCCATATCCTCTTTCTTTATTTATGGTTCCTTTGTACAACCAACAATCATAAGGTCCTTTAATATCAACATAACTCCAAAAATCTTTTAAACTATTTCTTTGATCAATACCAGTACATCTATGAGAACAATATTTACCAAGTCCGGCATTAACCCTACTGGATTCTGCAAAGAATAGTGAATTACAGACTACACAATTTCGTTGTATTTTCATAAAACTATGATCCTGTTGGCACACGAGGGAACGTTCTCTGCCCTGAAGGAACAGTCAATTCGGCTTCTTCGTCTGATATATCTTCTATCAACAATCCCATATTAGGCAATTCATCTTCTGTATCCGTCCAAGAACCGCCGTCCTCGTCTGTATAGTACCATTCTCCATAACCAGGACGGGCTTTTCTCAAATTATCATCAAAAGAACCCGTTCCCATTGTCAACCGTACTGGATTTGTTGTATTACCTGAAGGATCAAAAACAAATCTATATGCGTTATTTATATGAATATCTGGAAATGGACGAGCAAACGAAACTCCTATCAAACCTGTCCCCGCATTAGTGTCTAGTTCGTTAGAACTAGTAAATAAGGGGGAACCAGCCGGTAATGTATCTTCGTCAAAAACATATCCAACTAAATTTCCAGTAGAAGAAGAACCATGAGACATAGAAAATAGTTTGAATGAAAACGGAACATCCCCGACATATAAACCTCGTTTTACAGAATTACTTGTATGGTTAGCAGCAGCAACAATTGATTGCCCTTCTACCCCGCCGTTAGCCCGCACTAATACATGACTCGATACCCCCGTAGTTGAAAACGTATTAGCACTAGCGAAACCTCCGGTAGTTGTTATAGATCCTCCCCCGTAGGCTCCTCTTGCTGTTGCATCGGTTAAGGGAAATTGAGTAGGAATGTTAACCAGCGAAGTCACTACGGCAAAATCTGTACCGTTACCGTCTGGATCACCAATGATTACATAAAATCTAACTAAATATGTAGGTGATATACTTAAGCCCGATAAATGCGCCCAACCAGCCGTTCCACCAGGATCAACTACCCCCGAACCTAACAAACCAGGAGCGGTCAATAACGGCAAATTGCTAGTCAAATCATAACTACGTATCTCTACCAGAACATCATTTACATTTGCGGCTGTTCCGGTAAAAGACGGTATATAAAAATATACGTCTGTAATAGGAGAATCTATACCATTCCAGCGAAAACCGGCAATAGCATTTCCCGCACTACCAGCAGTATAATTACTACTTAAATTAATATTTGTAGTAGCTAAGGCTTGTCCTGGTTCAATAATCCCCAACATAATAGGTTGAGGTTCATAAAATTTCCATTGAGTAGATCCAGAAAAAGAGGGCAATTGTTTACGAGCGTACTCATACCATACATCTTTATTATGTGGCGTAAGCTTTTGTTTTTTCGTATCAAAGATTACAGAGGGACTAAGACGATTACTCGCAACATTCCACCATCTAGCCCGTTCATATCTAGGACAAATTAACATTTATTTGTTCCTCAATTCCTTCCAACTGTCCAAAACATATCGCAAATCTGCTAATGTTTCTGAAGTGTGGGCATATACAGGAATGCCAAGTTCAAAACACAAAAACACCTCTTCTTTCATTCCTGGAGAAATTCGGTCTCCAAATAACCATAACTCATCTACAAAACCCCTACGAAGAGTTTCTAAATTGGCATTTATCCCCAACTGTCTTGATTCGGGTTTCGTATCATCTAGATATTGTAAAGAGCCAAGATAGGGAGCAACCGGAATCAAATTGTTATCATGTAAATTTCTGCAAAGGTGTAAAATTTTTTTAACATTATTAGTAATGTTCCCACCAATGGGATGACAAATAAAAACAGTTTTCATTTCTTAGGCAAACCTCTCAACCCGCAAGTCAAGGGTAAAGGTAGAAGTAGCACCTATGTTATTATCTATTCGTCCATACATTTTCTTGTCTTTTGTCGAACAATGATGCCACCAATCAACTGGATCGGTATAAGTACCACTTAAATTCTCCGCACTGTATTCTAAAGTAAAATGAGAAGAATCTTCGTATAGAAATACTGAATAACATCCTCCTGCTTGTGTAGGAGTAATGACTAATTTTTTGACATCGCCACGAGTAAAAAAATCAGTAAAAGTGAAAGAAGAAGAACTCCCCGTAGGAATGCTAGACACTGTACCCGTATAAGAACGGGAAAATGTCGTTACTCCGATACGAGTACGATCATCTTCAAATCCTTTAATATAAGTCGCATCGGTTCCAATCCTAAAAAGAGGAATACTGTCTTCATCGTATCCTGTTGATTTAGTAATAATGGTACGTGAAACAGGTTCTATCTGAATATAATTAGTCACCCCCGGCAATAAGGTCATAGTGCCGTAGGGAGCACCACTTGACGGGAGAGAAACTATTTCATTGAATTCTTTATATTTTCCCCTATTATAAACAAAGGTTAATCCTCCAATGGATGACATAATGGGACCGAAATCATCAAACAGATCTAAGCCCATTGTTACTTTAGGATGAATTCTTAGCGCTGAAGTTACTTTTGTACTATCTGTTTCAAACCAACCAAGAAGGATTTTACCAGATTGATGATTAGCTGACAGAGAAACGTCAAATTCCCCTTCAAAATCCATGAACACATAAGAAACGTCACTTGCCGTCAATCCGCTAATTCTGGTTGGGGACTGATGAAATACTCTGTTATTATAAACAAGCGCTTCCCCGTATCCCACATACCCTTCTCTAGAACTACTAATTCCAGCTACAAAAGAAAATGGATCTACAGCAACATTAATTTTCCACAAATCACCAACCGCTAAACTTTGACCAGCCGCCGATTGAAACTGTAACGTCACTCCCTCATCGACATTGGCAGAAGTATATACAGAAGTAAAAGCGGACGTGGAAGAAGTAATGGCGGAAGAGTAACTAGAACCATTATTATCTGAAGTTTGGTAAGTCAAATAACCAATAGTAGTTCCAGCAGCAACTTTGACAAGATACTCTTTTGCAGTTAAACCTGTATAGCGACCACCAGGAATAACTAATACATCGGTCCACACTCCGATTCGCTGTTGTAGAATGGCAGGGAAAATTTGTCTAACAAGATTGTCTACTGGACCATCACCGAACGCTCTATTGAAAAAATAAGGTAATGGATAAGAATGAACCCCGGTTCCAGCTACCAGACGAATAGAAACATCCGCCTGAGAAGGGGCTGTATCTGGAACAATGATTTTGACAAAAATATGTCGCCCACAATACTCAGGAATATCGCCAATGGTCAAGTGATTGTGTCTGGTAATCTGAGTATAAACCGTCTGGTCATCGTCAAAAAAATTGGCTACTCCCTCTGGATTTTCTACACCATCACTTCTGATAAAGACCCAACCCTGTTCTATAGGGTCATTGATTTCAGAAGCAGCCTCTAACCGTGCTGAAATTAAGCAATTTATAGCATCGTCAACAGCAAACGTTCCTTCGTAATTATTCCAGAGAACAACTTCTTCTACATCTGATTGCTGTCCAGCCGTCAACGTGCCAAAACTCAGCACCGATAAAGTCGTACCCCCTGTTGTGTAAAAAATAAGATTAGGTGAAGCCAATTTATTACCCTCTATTTATCTCCTTTCTTCTACAATGATTTCTGTTTCACTGTGAGAATAGACAGATTGATCGGTTAAACATTTATATTTCAATCGCAAAAAATTAGACAATCTCCAAATTACTAATGTAAATAAAAATATCTTTTGTATACTAGAAAACATGAAGACACAAATAATAAGACTAACCCAGAAACTTAAACAATATGGACAAGAAAACAATTTAATAAATAGGTTTTCTTTATGCTTTCCCAAAGCCTTTGTTCTAAAATCAGAAATAAAAGAAGCGGGAGAAAACAATAAGTCTACTATAGCGTCAACAACAATGGATAAAACAATAAGTAAAAAAATAGTTTCCAACATTATGAATTCCTGATAGTAGCTTCCTTCACTTTCAATATGTATCGACATTGCGAACAATGCCATTTTTCTATAATTCCAGCTACTTTATCGTCACAACACGGGTAAATAAAAGACATAATATTTCCGCATTTTTTACAATTTCTAGAAGGAGGTTTCTGTCTTATTTCTTTTTCTATAGGCGTTGCCGCAATAGACTTATGTTGTTTTGATTCGTATTTCGCTTCAAATTCTATATTAGTTTCACAACTGACTTCTAAAGGAATAACGTGCAAATCGTCATCTTGGGGAGTAACGGTAATAAGTTGTCGTTCTAATTTTCTTTTCTTATCTCTATTTTTAGGTAATTTGTAAGTTCCTCGTAACGGAGCAACTAAAATAAATTGTCCAGGAGGGGCGTCAACATATCGAACTCCTACCATCCTTTCTATTTTTTCCATATTAATTTACTCTGGCATACTCTGAGGGAAGAGGATAAGCCGGATCATCGTTTTCAACCCGTAATTCAACGGTCCAACCATTACCCGCTTCGTCTTCCACCGAAAGAGTAATACCATCCGTCAAAACACAAGGACAACATCCCCCCGCCGCATTCAAAATCAGTTCTTCTGGTGTTAATTCTCTAGCCATTTCTCCATCATTATATTGATATGTTTGATACCCCAACTGACGGGACGCATAAAAAAGGTTTGATAATGCGGGAATATTAGGAATATTCATAAAAACATCACAACCAATAAGAACAGAAGTACACGTAGGACAAGGAGGAGTTGCAAACACATCAGTAGGAGTGTCACATACTGCACAGCTAATGCCAGCACAGGCATCACATGTTCCACCGAACGAAGAAAGACAGACACTTCCTAGACCAGCAATAGTTTCTCCCGCACTGTTAAAAAAAAGAGAAGTATTGTATAACGTGCAATTTCCAAATCCTTCAGTATATCGAATACATGTAACCGAAGCACTGCACGGATGATCGGTAGCAAAAGTATTTGTAGTAGCGGTTTTACCAAAACACGCATATCTATTATTCATGCCACTAGGCGTAACTTCCCACGCCTGAAAATTGCCTGCAACAACATTGGAGCATTCTGGGGCACCCCAATCCCATTGAAGATTTCCCACACTGCATTCCGCTTCTAAACAAAAGTCAAAATGTCCAGCAGCACCATTCTCTGTACATCTAACAACTAAGATTTCTGCATCCGTTATGTCTTCGCCGGTTTCACGACTTAATATTCTAAAATCACAAGATTCTTTATCTTCAGGACCTACGTTCACAACAGTAACGGTTT
>Ga0105252_10000704_pt1 | contig 18804 bp, 33 predicted proteins | sample EasRivMeERMZT100_FD_89675 | JGI IMG/M metagenome (GOLD analysis project Ga0105252, IMG submission 89675) | Soil microbial communities from meander-bound floodplain in the East River, Colorado, USA - East River MetaG ERMZT100 | ecosystem: Environmental > Terrestrial > Soil > Floodplain | place... | reverse complement strand
CCAATGGATCGATGGGAAATACAATAAATGGTGTTCTTACATCTCCTGATGGATTTAACCTGATCCAAAACCAATCTTCAGGTAATGGGTCAAGTGAAAGTGTTGCTTGCAATCCAAATCCGCCAACGAAATTTTGATAAACTACCTGAACTGTGTGAATCCCGTCTGTGTATCCATAATAAGCATTACCGCGGACTTGTTCGCCGATGACATTCCACTGTATTCCAGTGTTTGACATCATTAAAACTGATTTACGAATTGCCATAGTGTTCCTTATTCTTTATTGTATTTATCAGAATTTAACAAGAAACAAAGCCCATAAAAAAACCTCCCGGAGGGAGGTTTTGTTTGGTGGATTAAATTTACAATGTAATTTTCTCTTCGATAACTGGTTCTAAAACACTTACGTTAATTTCATCTCCGACAAGATCAACATTAACTCGTCCTCCGTTTGCCAATTTACCAAACAAGATTTCTTTGGACAATGGCATCTTAACTGATTTTTCAAATAGTCGTTCAAATGGCCTTGCACCCATTTTCGGATCAAGTCCCTTTGCAGCAAGCCAATCGCGTGCTTGTTGTGTAACGTTGATTGTGATATTCTTGCCTGTCAACATTGCTTCAGTCTTTTCAACTTCGGCATTGACAATAAGATTCATTTCAACCATTGTTAACTTGTTAAATTTGATAGTAGCATCTAAGCGATTTCTAAATTCTGGACTAAAGAACTTTTTAATTTCCTTATCTACAACATCTCCATTATCTTGATTACCAAAACCAATCTTAAGTTTCTCTGCATCTGCAGAACCCAAGTTAGCTGACATGATAATAATCACATTGGAGAAATCAACAGTTTTACCCTTTGCAGAAGTTAAACGTCCATCATCCATTACCTGTAATAAAACAGTCATGACATCCGGGTGTGCTTTATCTACTTCATCGAGCAATAAGACGCAGTTTGGATCAGTATCAATTGCTTGAATAAGCTGTCCTTCTCCCATCTTACCTTCCCCGTGTCCAACATATCCTGGAGGTGCACCAATAAGTTTAGATACCGTATGCTTTTCCATATATTCAGATAAGTCAAAACGTACGAACTTAACACCAAGTGCCTTTGCAAGTTGTTTCGCTGTATAAGTCTTACCAGTACCAGTTGTGCCAGTAAATAGGAATGTTCCAATTGGTTTAACCGGATTACGTAATCCTGCCTTAGATAAGAAGATAGCTGCTACCAGCCCATCAATGGCTTCATCTTGCCCATAAACTACGTTTTTAACGCGCGGAGCAAGGTTAGCAAGTGCGTCATTTTCCTTCAAATCCATCATCTGCGGCGGAATCTTAGCAATCTTGGACGCTTGCATTAATATGGTGTCGGTAGTTACAGTCTTTTGCTCATTTAATTTCGCAATAGCTCCAGATGAGTCCATAATATCAATGGCTTTATCTGGGAAGAATTTATTCTTCATGTATCTATCAGCAAGTTCAACACATAGATCCGTTGTTCCTTCGTCGAAGGTTACCCCGTGGAATTTCTCATACTGATAAGCAATTCCTTTAAGGATTAGTTTTGTTTCCTCTGCAGAAGGTTGATTGATGTCGTACTTTTGGAAACGACGTAACAATGCTTTATCCTTCTCAAAGTGCTCATGAAACTCATCATATGTGGTGGCACCGACACACATTAATTCACCTTTAGCAAGCATTGGTTTGAGTAGATTACCTGCATCCATTTGACTACCGGTTGTAGAACCAGCACCAAGAATCATGTGAATTTCATCAATGAACATGATACAATTCTTAAGGCTCTTAACTTGGTCAAGTACACCTTTCAAACGTTCTTCAAAGTCGCCACGGAATTTTGTTCCTGCAAGCAATGCTCCAAGATCCAAACTGTAGACAACTCTATGTTGCAATGCTTTTGGAACTTCTTTCTTAATAATCTTTAATGCAAGCCCCTCCGCAAGTGCTGTTTTACCCACACCTGGTTCGCCTACATAAATCACATTGTTCTTTTTACGACGTGCAAGAATTTCGATTGTATCTGCAACCTCTCTTTCACGGCCAATTACAGGATCGATGGTTCCATCTGCTGCTTCTTTATTCAAGTTGCGTGCAAACATATCAAGCGGAGTCTCATCACCCTCACCTGTTTTATTCTTCTCGTCTAATTTGCGTAATTGAACAATAATTTTTTCACGTGTAACGCCATTCTTATTTAAGAAGTAATATGCATGACTAGTTTCTTCACTAAGAATGCTTAGGAGAATACCTTCATTGCTTAATTCATTTCTTCCGCTAAATACAAGTTGTGTAAGCGCACGTTGAAATGTTCTTTGTAAGACAGCAGTTCGTTTAGCAGGAACTTCTTTCAAAGCCTCTGGCTTTTTCAATTCAGGATTGCCAAGAAACTGAATGACATCAGCTTTAATTTTTGCTGGTTGAGAATTAATGGAAAGAATAAGTTCATTGACATCCTTCTCATGAAGCAATGATAACAAAATATGTTCCAGCGTAACGTATTCATGATTGTTATCATTGGCTATCGCAACTGCCCGATCAACCATTTTTTCTACTTTTTTTGTACTCATTGTTTTCCTTAAATATTAATTGATTCTCTACGAGGAAGATTCTTCAATACTGTCTTGTCATTCTCTGAAAGATCTTTCGGAATTACAATAGTAATGCGAACCAACATATCACCTATGTGATTTATTTCAGGATTTTTCATTCCTGTTCTCGAAAGTTTAACAATCTGCCCATTTTGAATTCCTGCAGGTATGCCAAACTGTAGTTTAGTTCCATCAAGGTGTTCGAGAATCGCGTTCATACCTAATATTGCTTCAATTGCACTTATGGTAATATCAACCATTAAGTCATCTAGAGCACGTTTAAATTTTTCATGGGGAATAACGTCGATTCTATACATTTTTCCACCGACATATAATTTGGTACCAGAACGTATTCCTGCAGGAATTATAATTGTGTCGGTATCACGCTTAACAAGTCTACCAGAGTAAGCGTCTTTTAATGAAATATTTATAACAACCACTTGAGGCTGATTATGGTTATTGAAACCGCCAGAATGGTGCTTAAATAATTCTTCGAAGATATGATTCATATCTCCGGCATTATCAAATGTCCAAGTTCTGTGGGTGGTATGCGTACTATGTGAATTGTGATGGGTAAACGAATTTTGATCTGTATGTCCATAATGGTCATACATTTCTCGTTTTTCGCTGTCACTGAGAGTTTCGTAGGCTTCTTTAGCCTCTTTGAATTTTATTTCAACTGATGCTTTCTCAGCTTCACCCGATACCTTGTCAGGATGGTATTTACTAGCCATCTTACGATAGGCCTTCTTGATATCGTCCTCGGAGGCATTTTTTGCAAGGCCAAGGACATCATAATAGTCCCGTTTGCTCATATATTTTAGAGCTGCCATTACGGCAGCTTTCTGTTTTAAAAACGATAAGTGATACGACCTAAATTCAAGTCGTATGGGCTGAGTTCAATCTCAACCAAATCATCCAACAATATCTGAATATTGTTCTTCCTAATCTTTCCACTGATAACGGCGTTCAAGATATGCCCGTTTTCTAGTTTAACCTTAAATCGAGCACCGGGTGATGCGTCAGTGACGCGTCCCTTAGCAATAATTACATCATCTTTTGAAGCCAAGTTATCCTCTATATAAAATTTCAGTATTTCTAAGTAACATTACCTTATCGTCCCTATTCACGCTAAGGAATTTACCGATTGGCAGAACTTCAACATTTCCTAAGATATGTTCTACTGCTCTTGCCTCGGTTGTCTTACTGCTTAAATCGAATGCTGATTCAGCTAAAAAATTTCGACCTATAACAGTATCATAGTCTCCAATGTCCACCATTTCGGCGATCACTTTTTTACTATTAGTGCCCATTGTAACATTATTTCCGTCAAAGTTCAAGTAGATTAGCATTGAATCCTTTAAAAATTCTTTAACTTCTCTTTGTCTGGATTCTTTCATATATTCATCCTTGCTAACGTACTCTTCCGGGTTAAGCATTATATTATTATACAATTCCGGATCATTAAATTTATATACCACATCATCTGTCAAATATGTCTTTACTTCCCAGTCCATCTTTCCGGTTAAATTTCCAACGTCCTTTAGTAAGGCTTGAAATTTGTTTGGAAAGGTATCATCTCTCGACATTTCGACAAAGACGAGATAGCGCCCTTCTTCATCTGTATTAGGACTTACTTCAACATCCAGGGTGTCGATGGACCCTCTTTGGATGAATGTGTTTAGGTCATCGGCCGGATTTTGATCATCAAGATAGAAAGCTACAACGATTACATCTTTGTCATCGCCAGCTTTTGGTTCAAACTCGTCAATCGAAACGTTAGGTAACACGGTGCCTGCTAGATCGCCATTTTTTAAGCTCATACTTCTTCCTCTGGAGCACCTTCTACTGGAGGCATTCCACCCTCTTGTGGCATTTCACCTTCCGGAGGTGGCATCTCCTCCGCAGGTTGTTCTTCTTCCGCATATGCACTTGCTAATTCTTGATTTGTGTCTTCAATATCTTTTTGTATGATATCATCTAAATCTTGCAATCCGCGGTTGATATACTTAATCGGCAATTCAATTGTAATAAGCCAAATGTCATTATCGACCATTTTGGCACGTTTAGTTTCTGGGTCTACCCAGTCCTCTGGTCCTTCTACTTTCACAGGTCTTTTAAAGACACCTTTTCTGTAATTTACTTTAGCGCCAAGTTTTGTTAGGCGCAATCCTGCATCTGGATCTGGCATCATTGCATATGGATACATCCACACTGTTTTGTACCAGTATCTTCCAATATCTGGGCCTTCCACCAATTCACCAAGAATCCAATTCCTGTAGGCGAAGATTTCAGCATTGTCTAATGTTCTTTCAAACTCAAGTAAGGTGTCAAGGATTTTCTCACCTTTTGAAATCCCTACTAAAGTTTGCTTGATGGTATCAAGATCTGTTGTCATTCGTTACCCTCTTTTTAGTATTTATCAATAAGACTAAAGATTTAAAAATATCGCATTACTGATTTTTATATTGAGATAAGTAGTTAGTATGCAAAATACAATCGATAAAGTTATCGAATTTCCTGTGGATGGACAATTCCTGTCTGACAACTCCACGCACTCCAAAAAATCACATCAAAGGAGCACAACCTTGAGCAAAAATCGTAGAATGGCAAATAATCAGCCACACGCTCGTTCATCGCAAAATTACGCCGATGAGACACAAACCAATATAGTTAAACTAGGCACTCGAAATTATAGAAAGGTAGAAATGTTACCTCGTAATACTGCACAAGAAGCATATATTGAAGCATTGCTAGAAAAAAGAATGGTATTCGCCGTGGGCCCGGCAGGTACAGGTAAAACAATGTTAGCGGTAGCTCGAGCTATTAAGGCATTGAGAGAACAAGAGATTAAGAAAATTATCATAACACGCCCAGCAGTCAGTGTCGATGAAAAACATGGATTTTTACCAGGGGACTTAAATGCCAAGATGGAGCCTTGGACGCGTCCTATATTTGATGTATTCGAAGAATACTATGGATTACCAGAAACAAAACGTATGCTTGATGAAGGCATTATTGAAATTGCACCACTAGGATTTATGCGTGGACGTACTTTCAAATATTCATATATCATTGCAGATGAAATGCAAAATGCTACACCAGACCAAACCAAAATGTTATTAACACGTATTGGTGATGGTAGCAGCATGGTTATCACAGGTGACTTGAAACAACACGATCGTGGATACGATAAAAATGGATTGAAAGACTTCTTAGAACGTCTGGCATCAAAACATTCGAGGAATATGGTAGTTTGCACATTTAGATGCGAGCACATTGAACGCGATCCGTTGGTTGCGGAAGTCCTTGATATATACGGCGAGGAAGATTAAAAAAGGCCCCTTAAGGGGCCTTTTTATTTGTCTTTCTTTTCTTTCTCTATAATTTCTTCTAGCTGTCTTTTATATCTTGCTGCTAAAGCTGAATCGGTCGGTGATAATCTCTGATTTGGTGACTGTTCTCTTTTAATATCTAATTCAAATAATTTATCTTCAAGCATCTGCTTTCTTAAAGTAGTCGATGTCTGTTGAACTGATTGCTGTAACTGCTGATAGTTCTTTTCAACATCATACGCATGAGCGTATCTCGAATCAATTGCAAAAAGTGCCACCACGAGAGAAATTACTGTTCCGGAAGAACCGAACAATACTATCCATGGATTATCTTTGACAGTTTGCATTACTTGCATGTCGATATTTACCAACCGACATACAGCAATTATATTGGAAGATTATATTCCTTGCAAACTAATTCGTAAATTTGTCTCCATGGATTTTCCGGACCAACAATAGGAAACTCTTCGGTATCATAATGTTGATTATGTTCGTGTTGAATTAGAACTGGTCTAAGCCCAAGATCGTATCCTGCTTCTGCATTCTTTATATGATCTTCAATCCAAAATAAACCAGATCCCTCCCAAGACATTAATGCAGATCTTTTATGGGCACCCATTTCCAAGCACACAATATCTAAGAAATTATCTCCATAGATATTTTCTAAATTTTCTCTGCGATATTTTATAGCATCCGGATGATCACTAAGGCTTGAAATACAAACAAATTTGAATCCGTAATCAACTAATTTAGGAATATATTCTATAGAATCTAAATAAGGTGGTAAATCGCTAATATAAGGACTTTCATTATATTCACGAACTAATTCACGAGATTCATCATACGTAATACCAAATCTCTCAGCCATTGAATAAACATGTTCCGTATCGGGTATTAATTTATGCCCTTTACTTTCCATGAATTTTTCAAACCCGGCAAGCCAGGTTACTAATACACCATCAGCATCAGTTAAAATTATCTTATTCATATATCAAAAACGGTCCTTTGTCTTTCATTGCCGAATTGGTCAATAAACGGTTGTTCTGGTTTCTCTTCTTCTTCGATCCTGTTATCACCGTAAGCTGCATCAAGTTCCGACATTTGCTTTTCGTACTTTGTACGAACATATCCTTCAAAGGTGTTATAATCGGACATTCCATGACGTTCACCCTTAATCATTTTACGATTGATATAATCACCAATGGCGCTACCTGTTAGAATATGTCTATCCTTAATACGATTGACAAATTCAACCTGTTCAGCAACTTCCCATTTTACTATCTCGTTTTTTCCACGACCCGGATGTGAACCCTTGGCTACTTGATTTTTATGTGATAAGACAATAAACACTTTTTCTTCTTTCATATTTTTCCTTATTCTGCTGCAATGAGTTCAAGTTCAACTAATGTTGCACTCAAGTTAATTTCTAAATCGGAACACATTGTATGATTTACTAATCCATCGCGAATTATTAAAATACATCTATCTTCCTTGTTTGTATTTCCATCAGCCCATACATCAAGATTTTGATACATGAACCTATATAGATCTTCGTATTCTTCTTGTTGAATTTGAGTGCAGATAAGCTGCCTGGCTTCTTTAAATCTTTTAGATCTAAACAACGCAATCATATCAAGTCTGTAGTCAGCTATATCCTCTGCCCCTTCGCCTGGTTTCTGCAATTTACCATCAAGGGAATTTGCTTGAACCATGCTAATACCTCTGCGTAAGTCTGGGTAGGTTTTATCAACGATAAGATCTAACGCTTCAGGGTCAATTTGAATACCTTCAAGTGTTAATACATTAATTAAACGTAAACAGAATTCATCCCTGTCTAGTTTATCTATATGTAACCTACCCATTTCGCAACGTGAATGGATAGCAGTGATAAGCTTATGAGGATAATTGCAAGTTAAAAGAAAACGTACACTATTAGAATATTTTTCCATTACACCACGCAATGTTCCTTGAGCTGGAGGACTAAGCCCATCAGCTTCATCAAGGAATACATATCGCATTTCACCGTAACCCATTGTTTCGGAAAATTTAGCGATTGTTTCACGAATGAAATCAACACCATTATCTTTAGAAGCGTTAACTTCTAAAATATCAAATGGGTCTATATTCAACTCATTTAAAAGAGCTTTAACGAGTGTGGATTTTCCTGTACCCGGAGATCCAGATAAGAGCATATGCGGAAGTGCTCCTTCCGCAAGCCACCTGTCAACTTGCTTTCTTTGATTCTTATCTTTAAAGACATAACCATCTAGTTTAGGTGGTCTATATTTTTCAACCCATAGTTCTTTCACGTTGGTGTCCCTTTAATAATGCATTCGTTACATTGTAACGTATCGGCACTATGAACGTCAAGCCCATCGCGAAAAAATTGCTGTCTCCGGATCTGTGTCAGAAACCAGCATGACAGATTTGGGCCATTCTACTCCCCATAACTGTATATCTGTTTCTCCATCTTTTACTTTAAGCATTCTCGTCCAGCGACCATTTTCAATTAAAATCCACTGACCGGGTACAATTTCAGTAATGTCGTCTCCAACAGAATAAACCTTTCCCCAGCGAGGACGAATGCCTTCACTTTTACCATTGTCATCAGGAAGAATAATTCCATTTACAATTCTAGAGCCACGCTCAAGATCTGTAACCAGAACTTTTTTGGGTAATGCTTTTACTTTCATTTATCTTCTTTCATAACAATATCACCACTCGGTAACTCTACTTCTGTTAACTTGCCTTTTGATTTTTCAGCTGGTTTTTCAGTTAACTTTGGTGATTCAATTGCTGCGGGAGCCGGTCCTTTTAATCCTGATTTAATAATTGTAGTTTTTACTCGGTGATGTTCTCTTGCAATTTGATCAGCAGTTTTGGTAACAAGTTGACCTTTGATCTTATCACCCTTAGCATTTACACCCATATTTCCCATTGCTGGTACTTTTTCATTTTCACGACGTAGAGAATCCATATCTAATGATACGCCGCGGTATGTCACATGTCTACTCATTTGTTATTTTCCTATTTTAAATAATCCCTAATGTCAAATCCATATTTTAATGAATCTACTCTGTGTACACCTATTAAATATAATATATAAGAAGAAACACTAGATCCACGACCTACTCCCCATATGAAATTATTTTTTCTCATGTAATCAATAAGGTAGATAAACAACCTTAACAACATGATTAAATCTCTTTCTTCATAAAGTATATATTCTTGATTTACTCTAATAATTTCTTCTTCAGTCTTACATTTATCTAATAGCCATGCTTTCACATCTATTTGCTGATAAATCATTGGAAATATCCATTCATCAGCGCATTTTTGATGGAAGTCATCGAACGTTAATATCTCTTCGGGTTCACCGAGAAATACAATTGTTTCCTTTAGAAGTTCTTGTTGATATTTTTGGAAGAGTTCAATCTCCTCATCAAATACAACATTCAAATGCCCTATATTTTTTCCTTGAAGTAAAAGTTCTCTCAAATGATCGCTAGATAATATGGCTTGACCATACATATTTATTTTCATTCGACTTTTCTGGGTTTCCATTTTTCAACCTGAACAATTCTAGCAGGTTCTTTAACCATACCTATTTGTGTACTTTCCATCTCAGCTACTGTTTTCTCAAATTCAACCATCGGATCAACAATATCTTTGAAAATCTCTTCATCGGATTCTTCTGTATCATTTGGCTTTACAAATTCAAAACAGAAACCGTCATTTCTTTTCCACCACGGAGTTATATCCCTACATTTTCCATCTGTATAATAATCAACAGTTGAATGAGGTAACTCATAATCTCCTGTTAGACAATCATATGTATATTGAAGAGAAGTATCACTAGCTTTAAGCCTAATTTCACCAATGCCCATTTCATTTCCAGCAAGTGCTGATAGCTTAGAATGAATGAGTCTTACAACTAAATCATCACTAGGATTGCCGGGGCAATACATTGTGATGTTAGACGATAAATTCGCAATATACAAGTCATCTTCCGATTCTACATCAACAAGCACGATGTCTTGCAAGTTAGCATCGAGCCAGAAGTATAATTTTTGAAAAATTACACTGGCACGAGCTTCAACACTTTCTTTTGATTTAGACTTTTTAGAAGATATAATTAAGTCAACAGATAAGTCCCAATCAACAGGTGTAAGGTATCCTTCTTGAATTCTTACACCTGTAAACTCAAAACTCATGGTCATATAATTTCTTATAATACTTTTTCCATGGGTCATCATTATTACCCCTCCAATTTGCCTAATTCAATGGGCTTATTAGCATTCGGGAATTTTTTTGCATGTTCGTCATCCATTATTTTTGCCAATCTCTTTTGTCTCTCATCTTCAAGAGATTGGATGACTTCTCTAATACTCATAACTGCTGGAGTATGGCCAAGCGTTTTTTGCATATTCATAAATGTATATGCTCTTCCTAGTCGCTCGATAATTTCTTCGTCGGTCAATTTAGCCACGTCGAGAAAAGGGTGCATAAAACTCCTTAGTTATTGTATTTATGGTTAGGTTAAAGCCGAACAGAAAAACTCGATATGGCATTAATCTTATTCCGTAACATAATTGTTAATGCAGATCTATATTTTTCAGCTTCATCCTTATCATAAAACATTTCCGTATAGTCTGGTTTTGAAAACGGTATGATCGGTAAATTTCCTAGATTGAAAATTCTTCCGTTTAAATCAAATTCAGGTCCTTGAATGTATTTTTCTTCACTCAAACAATAACTTGCTTCAATAAATTGTGTAGTTAGAATATCCTCTAAGGTTAGCTCTCGAATACCTCGAAGGATAGGATTAGAACCCAGAACAACAGGCTTCTCAATTGTAATAAGAGATGGGTCTTCGTACCCATCTCTTATATTGGTTAAACCAGCGAAAATAATATAGACAGAGTCATGTCTTAAATCGATAAGTTGTTCTATAAATTCAACCCGTGTTTTCCATAAGAAATCAGGATCAAGTTCTTGATCCCAAGGTTGAATTAAATTAGCTGACATTCGAGCTGTCTTAAAATAAGACACCTCTGCAGAAGAACTCTTTAAGTATTTAAAATTTCTAAATTCATCAGTGTAAAGTTCAGGATTCATCTGCTTCTACTACTTCATGGATGGTAAATTCTCTTTTAGGCCACATTGTTACCTGAATGGACTGAACAGAGATAGATAATCTAAATTGCAGAGCATCCATCTCATCTGCAAAACAGATATAGCCGCGAAGGCGGCTAATATAATTATTATCAAAAAGTGAAGAAAAGATATTTGATAGAGTGGCACCACCCACTACCACAGGAGGGTCTGGTTCCGAATCATTTTTTACTTGCCAATTCTCATATTCTAATTGAGAATAACCCCAGGTCCCTTTAAGTAACCTATAAGCGGACCTGGTAATTTTTCTATATTCGGCATTGGCCACATCGGGCAACATATCAGGAAACTCAACCCTAACCACATACGGGTTAGAGAAGAATATCTTGCTATTGGTGTGAAGCCTTTTGACGATCATATGTATTCGTGATGATCCCTATGAAATCTGGTAACGTCTTCCTTGTCTGAAAAACGCAATAGAACGAATTGTCCCATATCCAGTTCAGCATAAAGACCCTTAATGGAATCTAGGGTTTTGTAAATTGCTTCATGACGACGATAAAAAGTACCAGGATGCACCCTGACAGACATCCAGTCGGCGGTATAACCATCAACGCTAATGGGATCACCAACAATACATTTTCCTTGCTGCTTCATTTACAACTCCTTAGTTAGGTTTATGAATCCAAATCCATTTGTCATAGATTGCTCTTGCCAAAATATTGCCACTTACAGTTCCACCTATTGTGTTGTGCAGAGCAATCATTGAAATGGTATATTCTTTTCCGGAAATCGTTCTTATGGAGACGGAAACATCCCCTTTAAGTTTATCAACAGTTGCGTCTTCAGTTGTTCCATGAAACCGCATAGATTCAATAAACTTAAAGGGGATGATTTCCCCTTCATCCGTGTAAATAGAATGATCTCCGTATAATGACATTAAAGAAGACTCAGGTACAGCGAACTCGCCGGATCAAAATCCTCACGGAAAATGTAGATCTTCGGACTCACTGGCTTGCCATTCTTCAGAGTTTTCAGCACACGGCCTTCCATAGTCCATTTGTCCTTACCTTTGCCAACGTTGGTGTTCAGCCAGTTGACGAGCTTGTAGAAATGTTCACGATCGCGAATCGTGACACGGAAGTTATGAGCTGCATTCTTTTCCTTGAGGTTTACCGGTTGATTGGTAACGACAGGAGTTTTTTGCTTGTTCATGTTACACTTTCTAAAGTTAAGTTGTTGAGTCTTAATTTTACACTAAGGCACTATTACTGTCAATCGGTGTTACTTTATCATCCATTTTAACTTGTAAGCTAATGCATGTTGATCATCATTAAATTGAATATAAAAATCGTCTGATTTCAATCCACCCCACCAACATTTATATTCACCCTCTAATAGATGTTCACCGAGCCAGGTCCATCTATCCATCACTGGTTGGATAGTCCATTTGTCTCCACTACCTGGTATAGTTTCCTTTATAGTTATCGACACAGGCTCTCTTTAGTAATAATTTGGCCTAGTTCCTCTCCTAAATCTTCTTTATCAGTAATTACGTACATATTGGTATTCCAGCGATCGGTACGCATATCATAAGATTTAACTTCAATAACTTTTCCACCTGTAGCTGAATAAACTATAAGAGTTAATCCACTTGTTCCAGTGCCAAGCTGCATTGCTGCTGACTTGGTCATTCCAACACCCGAAGGCATAGGGCTATCCTGTTCATAATCCCTAGATTTATCAACGTCAATCGCCCATTTGATTACTGCTCGTAATCCTTTTTTAATGTATCTAGTTAGTACCATAATTTCCCCAAGCTATTTTGAAGACAAGAAGTGTTGCTTCATCCTTAAAAGCAAATACTCTGGTCTTATCTGTTAAGTTATAACTATACCAATCAACAAATCTTCGTCCAACAACTTGTGTACACCACACATCGGGTCCAAGAAGTTCTTTGACTGTTGGATTATCTGACGTTCTTATCTTAATTTGAAAAGGCCAGACATCTTTCTTTAAATTTCTCACATCCATCTAAGTTTAAAAAGAGTGGCGTCTTCATCTTCTCTAATTAGAACAGTATGCATGGGATCACCGGAATTGAATCTGTAATCACATTCATATTTGCCCCTCATATTTTCTCTCATCCAATCGACAAATTCTGCATCATTAGCAGCATACACCCAACAAAACCATCCTTGACCACATTCTTCAAAAATTCTGGTTTCACCCTGATACAAATCTTTCAATATATGAGGTACATCACGCCAACCATCTTCATAACGCCAATGATGAACTGTTGTTTTATATTTCATACTCCTAATAGTCTCTTTATTATTAAGAACTCTTCCCACGATTTTTTAAGAGCAGGATATTTTTCAAGTTGCTCTTTTGTAGGTGCTGTAAACATTATTTCCGGTTCTGGGCCAGAACTAGCAAACATTACCCAAGTCGAACCATCCCACATAAATGCATAACCTGTTTGATGATCCATATAGGTGTCACCTGTTAAAGGAGTAAGTGGTTGACTTGAATGCCAGGTTATGCCCATGTCAATTCAAAAAGCATAGCATGTTCGGAATAACGAAATTCTATCGCAAGTCCATCATCGCCACTTACGTTATCCACATACCATTGCCATTCAAAACCTTGATCTCCAACATGTTCTTCCAACCAAGGTCTATAATGTTCATTTGGTTCAGGATCGCCACCTCTCATGAAGGGGCGATTTATTTTATAATTATAGATCACCTTCTTTTCTGTTCTCCGAATGCCATACAGAAAACTTTCCGCCTGGATAACGAGACTCCAATTTTTCTACGTTTTCTTCAATAATTTCATATGGATCATAATTCAATGCAATACATGCATTCATCCAATACCATATAATATCACCTAGCTCACGTTTTAAGTGGAAGCGATTATCTTCATTAAATTCTTTACCGTGAAAGAATATCTTCTTTACGATTTCATCAAATTCTCCACCTTCGCTTGCAAGTCCCATTCCAGCTGTCATTAAACGTGCAGGATCTGTACCAGCAGCATCAAGTTCTCGAATTCTTTGAATGAATAATTCTGTGTTTTTACTTACAGGGCTTGTTACTCCGTCAACGAATATTTTGTAGTTATGTAAAAATGTTTTGTCCATGAAATTCCTTAGTCAAATGTAAGATTCTTTCTTAACATGTTTGACTATTTTATAGAATTTCGTAAATTTGTCAAGAGCGTGATGCTCTTTGGGTTTTGAACCATAATATCTTCCGGTTGCTTCTGTTTCTTCAATTGTAAATCCTGTAGTAGGATTAAAAATAGGAGTAATAGGAAAAGAATTTATACTTACCCTAGTGCCACCTGAAGAAGTAAAACTATACGGAAATTCAATAAGTGATTTCTTTCCCTTTGCATCTTCAAGGATTAAAATTCCCGAATCACACACTTTTACAGCAACATGAAATAAAAGCTCCGCTTCATCATATTTGATTTCTTCTATGGTAATAGGAACCTTAGGAACAGCATGTACAGAAACATGAGTAATCATTCCTCTTGTAGAATAATATCCATTTGTTGACATGTGTGATGCAGTAGTAAAATAAGATTTTCCTGTTCGAATTTCCTTATTCATTAATTCTACAGATTCTTCCCTAGTCATTGGATTATCTGTCTTTTCTAAGACTGTTAAGATTTTAGCATCTGTTTGATAATGGTATTTACGATTTTCAACTTTGATGATTTGTCTGCGTAAATACACCTGAGCTTTCTGAATTCGATCATCACCATTAAGTGGTCCATATAATGATTGAACTCCCATGAATATTCCTGTTAACTTATTCTGTAATAAGACCTTATCACCAATTTGAATTTCTTTAACATCAACCTTACCTTCAATTAATTCAGTATTCTTGGTTGCTTCAATATATGAATCTGAACTGACAGGTACTAAAAGCATTTTGGTTTGGCTATCTTCTCTTGCCCAAACACACTTTTCTTGAATTAGACCTTCGGTAATACCTGTAACATGAAGTATCATTTCCAAATTGTCATTGGTAATTCTAACCAAATAACCACGCGGGTCAATTATAAGCCAAGTTTGATCTGCTGATCCCCAATTCTTTCTGCCTGTTTTAAAAAGAGTAAATCCCGGTAAAGGGATATTTTCGTGTTCCTTTAAGACCTGGTAACGCTTAGTTAATGTTTCTAATCTTTTCTTTTCATTTGAAGAGCCACCCAGTGGTACTACCTCTGCTTCTGGTAGTTCGTGTTTTGCATTTCCTGTATTCCACCCTGAATATATTTGTCGTGCGATATTGAGCATTATTTTGATAGTGTGAGTAAAAGTTTATATTCATCATAGGCTCGTTGAATTGTAGGATTCAATTGCTGAAGTTGTCTTTCCTCAAGCACTTCATAAACCAGACATAAATCTTCTAAAAAATGATTAAAAGATTGAGATGTTCGGAATTTTAAATGATAATCTATTTGACTAAAGTCATGAGGATGGGAAGATTCGATGCCTTGTGAAGCACCGTATCTCCCAAACAGAATGTCACTGGCTCTTTCGAAATTTTCAGTTAGATCCATTCTCTTCCTGCAGATGTTTAATTCTGCGTTTTACGATAGACCGCAATACTACGAATTGCTCTTGCTCATCAGGATTTGGTGTCTCCTTAATAAGCTGTAGATAATTTTCATCGAGGATAGTTGCATCATCAAGATTAGAATTCTTGATGATAACCAAACGTTGTTTTAGCTCTTGAACTCCATACATGATACACTCCTCTTGTGTAATTAACTATTTATACACCCAGTCCAAACTGTATTCTGAACATGGTTGCATCTGTAGCATCTTCGAACCCAAATTTATTGCCACCCAGCATAGTCCATCGTCCCTCAAGATTTTCGACACACCAAATGACAATGCCCTTTCTAGCAATTTCATGATAGGGAAGATTAATATGCGTGAATGTCCAGAATTTTTCCTTATCTTGAATCAATTCATTCATTGGAACATAAGTATCCTTATCCATTTATATCTCCCCATTGCTATTGTTGTATTTTAGCATAAAGTAATGTGTTTTGTCAAGGTTTATAATGTAAAACGGGCCCTTGGGGCCCGTTTTATATATTTCTTAATTTATCGAGCCTTATATGGCACCCAGTCATCCCTTGTGTGAGTCAATCTATCAGCAATAAGATACATAGTAATTGGATTATGTCCTAAACCCAAATGACTTGCACCCGGTACTTCTATATTTTGTGCAATTGGACCTTCATCTTCGATTGAACATTCCCAATGCACGACTCCATCTGTTTTACTGTAAAGTGAAGTAAATGGAACCGGTGGTGGCTCACCAAGTTTCTTTAAAATTTCCGGATTCTGTATGCTTTTATCTTTACTCAAAATTTCGTAAATCTTTCCTACGTTTGTACCTTCACTAATAGATTTGAACGGTGTTCCAAGAGTAATAACTTGGCGAATAATATCCGGACATAATTTAGCAATTTCTCTGCTATAAATACCACCTAAACTCCATCCTATTAGGCTAATTTGTTTTCCGCCATTTTCAGCTGAAACCTCATTTACACGATTCACCAAATCATTCGCTAATTTGTCCATGCCATTTCGTGGACCAAGATTTCTTCCTAATCCCCACTTATATGAAATGTATCCAATACTATCAAGAAAATTTCTTAGATATTGTGTTGAACCATCATTTGCTCCTAATCCAGGAATTACTATTACAGGATGTCCATCTCCACGAGGGGATATAAATCTTAAAGGAGTGTTGAATATTAGTCCAAGACCATATTCGGCCACGCCCCTGACCGCTTCTAATCCTAACAATAACTTGGATGGTTCTTCCATGGTATATCCTTATATATCGTATTTACAGTGTGTGTTAAAAACCTACAGAACTTCCGCATCCGCAAGAATGTTTAACATTCGGATTCTTGAATACGAAAGTTTCACCCATCATATCTTTCTTATAATCAATTTCAGCTTCTTGTAAATATGTATTACTCATAGCATCCACTAATAATTTTTTGTCATCTTCTAATGGAATTTCAAAATCATCTTCTTCTTGTTTTTCTTCAAGAGTAATAAAATATTGAAATCCATTGCATCCACCACCTTGTAATCCGAAACGAACCAGAGTGGCTCCTTCATCATCCAAAATGGAGAGCATTTTTTGTTTTGCTTGTTCGGTAATATTAATCATAGTCTTATATCCACAATATTGTCGGCTAACCCGAGTGCGATTGCCTCAGGTGCAGTTAACCATTTATCTCTATCGAGCAATTCAACAAATTGCTCATAGGTAACTCCCTTGGAATTATGCTTAACGTAGAGTTCAGTAAGTTCCTTCTTCAAGCGAATTCCCTCCTTCAAGTCAATTTCCATATCTGTAACCTTTCCTCGAGTTCCAGAAGATGGTTGATGAATCATTGTGACTGAACGTGGAAGCAAATATCTGTGTCCTGGTTCTCCTGCTTGTGCAATAAAAGAACCCATACTTGCTGCCCATCCAGCAACATAGGTATGAACAGGGCATTTGATATATTGCATCACATCGTAAACCGCCAAACCATCATACACAGAGCCACCGGGTGACTTGATATACATATTTATCGGTTGTTCTGGACTTTCTGCCTCTAAAAATAATAATTGTGCGATAACTATATCTGTCATATTTTCTTCAACTTCTCCAGTAAAGAAAATAATACGTTCCTTCATTAAACGTGAATATAAATCGTACGAACGTTCTCCACGTGCAGTTTGTTCTACTACAACTGGGACTAAATAGTTTTTCATTTTGTGATTCCTATGATAAATAATGATATGAAAATAAAAGATATTCTTAACGAAAGTGCTACAGATGTTGTTGCTCGTTTCTACAAAGAAGCGAGTGCTGATTCTGAAAAATTTTACAATCCCGAAGATGTGAAATATAAAGGACAAAATAGAGAGTATTACGAAAAATATTTCAAGCAATGGTTCAATGAAGATATTGTTCCTGTTTTCATTAAACCTGTCGATAAACCACAACCCGAATATACAAATCATCCTAAAGAAGGTAAACTTCAATCTCCGGGTTATCGTGGGCAACAATATGCGTTGGCTGCGGCAGATCTTCCATACGATCACAAAGTACAGAAATTTATGACTGATCCAGCAAGATTATTAGCATCCCATGTCATGGATGCAGCTAGAAATAATAACGGTCAATAAATATTCATAGCTGCATTTATGCTCGCAGCTAAATCCGGATCGTGATTGTCAGCTTCCGCATTAAACCAATCTGTATTTTTCTGAGCCCAATTCCAGTATGACACAGGAATGTCTTTCATAAGTTCATTCTTATGTTTTCCAAATGGCATACGTTCGTAGATAATTGGTGACATTGAATATTCCAAAACCTGCGGACCATATGGTTGTTCTTTGTCAATAACATTCATGTCTTCCATATAACCTACAAGTGTTTCTAGCAACTTTGCAGTCATGTAGGAATCATTTCCAGCACGGTGACAACGCATTTCAATTGGCACATCTAATTCTAACGCGAAACGCAAATAAGGAAGATTTGTTTCTTCAATGGCTTTCATTCCATTGAAAATCTTCTTTGCTAATCTCCAGGTGCAAATCCATTTATAATGTGTTGTATCGATTCCGTGATTTTGTAATACACGCATATCATAGAAATGGTTATGCGCGACAAGATAACCGCCTGCATAACCATTTATAACTT
>Ga0105252_10000702_pt1 | contig 18861 bp, 30 predicted proteins | sample EasRivMeERMZT100_FD_89675 | JGI IMG/M metagenome (GOLD analysis project Ga0105252, IMG submission 89675) | Soil microbial communities from meander-bound floodplain in the East River, Colorado, USA - East River MetaG ERMZT100 | ecosystem: Environmental > Terrestrial > Soil > Floodplain | place... | reverse complement strand
GGTCCGGTCCTGCCGATTGGTCTGCACCTCGGAGACCTCTTCAGCAAGTTCACGCGAGACCCGGACCACGCGAGACGCTACCTCGAATCCGCGGCCACCGTGGGCTACCGCATGATCCAGTTCTGGTTGAACCTCGGGACGCTGGGTGGGAGCTACTGGCAGGGACGTGAGGTGGGCCCGGACTTCACAGCGGACTACTACGGCCAGCTGGCGCGGTTCACGGACCTCCTCGACACGTACAAGCTCAAAGGCGTCTACAATCTCGGTGACTGGCGCCTCTTGCGGACCTCGCACGACGACTTGTGGTGGCAAGTCTCGCAGATCCTCAAAGGTCGAGACACGGCCGCGATGTTGTTCGGCGGCAACGAGGCGTGGCAGACCGGCGCCACCTCGGGCGACCAGTGTTGGGCGAGTATGGCGCGAGGCTCCGAGGCTGGCGTGATGCGCACGTCCACCGCGCCTCCGAGCGAACACCACAGTGATATCGCTGCGTGGTGTCGTGGCGACATGTTCGCGATCCACGGGTATCGCGGTGGCGAAGACCACGACCGGTTGCGTCACATCTTCTCGGTGATCCTCGAAGGCGAGCCTCCCACGGCGCACGGGTATCAGGACGAGTGGACCGGACCCGGCAGCGCGGTCAGCGTCAAGCCTCCGCATTGCTATGAAGGCCGCGACGTCGATGCGAACCACATGTGTGCGGGCGCGTTCCAGAGCCTCATGTGCAATCAAGCGTTCAATTACTTCTGTTCCGAGGGCGTGAAGTCAGACGGCGATATCACGAAACGGGCTGGCTACGCCGAGGTTCCAAAGGTAGCCAGTCTCTTACCCATCGACGTCCACGCGTGGCCGGAGGCGATCCACTTCGGGACGCGGTTTGCCAACAGTCGGATCTTTGAACCCGTCAGTGGAAACGCGGTACGATTCGATCACCGCATTGCGCCAGACGGTCGGTTTGTCGGACTGTTGTATGGCGATCAAGGGCAAGCACGGGTGCGCTGCGTTCGTCCCTGCGAGTTGACGATCAAGCATTGGAACGGGAATGACGAGCGCACGCAGATGTTCTCTCCGGGCCAAGAGTGGATCCAGGACTTGGCGCGGTCGCAGGGCGGACAGCCGGGACGAACGGCGCTGCCGGTGGTGGGGCATCTGCGGTGACGCTTGCCGAGGCGGAGCGGCGCATCGCGTATCTTGAGGAGGTGTTGCGGTGCCTCGGGTGCGAGTGGGTGCTTTCGTATGTCGATGCGAAGGCGAAGGTGGGCGAGGGCTAACGGTGGGAGCAAGAGAATGAGAATGAGTCGACTGTTGTATGGGTGTGTAGTGGCGCTCGCATTGACGAGCGCATCGGCAGAAGCGGCCTTGGTCAGTTGCCCGGCATCGTTCGTCACCGATGGAACGGCCAAGGTGTTCTACGGCGCGAACCTGACGGCAGCGTCGGCGTGCGAGTACATCACTCCCGCGGACAATAACAACGTCGCGAATCTCGCCAATATCAACTTGGCCGGGTTCTTCGGCTTCAACGACTGGACCGACAACGCTGGTCAGTTGCAGGTGGATCCGGGTGACACGTGGGAGATCATCGGCGCGAACTTTGCGACGACGGATTATGCCATCGTGTTCAAGGATGGTGCGAACACGAACCTGGTGGGGTTCCTGTTCAACGGCGAGGCCACGTCTGGTTTGTGGAACACGCCGTTCACAGAGCCACCGTTTGAATTCCCCGGTGGGAGCCTCGCGCACGACGTCTCGCACTACTCGGTGATCCAGCGCCTCGGCGGCACGCCGCCACCGCCACCCCCGCCGCCTCCGCCACCGCCTCCGCCACCTCCGGTTCCTGAGCCGACCAGCCTCGTGTTGCTGGGCCTCGGACTCCTCGGAGCCGGGTTCATGCGCCGGAGGCGGTAGGGCTGGAACAGCGGGCCATGTAGGAGCGGCGATTGGTTCGGACCCTGGGTCAGGCTATGGCCCCACCACCTCGTCCCTCGGGACGGGGTGGCGCCGTCTTCGCCGGTCCGGCTCCGGGTTCGAGGTCCGGGCCACCGTAAACACACGACCAGCCCCAGATCCGGACTCGGACCTGGGGCTGGGGTGCTTCCGGCTTCGGGGGAAGCCGGAACGTGGGCAGGAGCCCCACGGTGCTTAGAAGGCGATGCCCTCCGCGCCTTCGTCGTCGTCGCTACCCGGTTCCCGGTCCACGACCACGTTGGCCGTCGCCAGCGAGGTGAACAACGCCTTCGACAGCGCGAACTCCGCTTGGTCGAGGATCCACCCGCCACCGAGACCCTCCGGCGCATTGACGATGGACGGCACGAAGTACGTGCCCTTCTTGTTCGTCTCCTTCGTGGTCGTCAGCGCGAACCGTGCCGCGTAGGTCGGCTTGGGCGACCGGTAGAACAGGAGGCTGTTGAGGTTCTTCGCGGCCTTCAGCGCCGTGGACTTGCAGGAGAGCGCAATGACTCGCTTGGCCGCCTCGTTGGGGTCGGCCGGCAACGGCAACTGCGCCACGAGAAAGTCCAGGAACTTCGTTGCTGCCGGCTGGACGGTGTTTCCGTCCGCGTCCAGCGTGAACTTCGTCCGCGGGTCGTCGCCTGGGACGTTCATATCCTTCACGCCGCCACCGAGGTCTCGCGGGATGAATTCGATGTACCGCGGCTTCTCGATGCGGAGCACGGTGAAGAGGAACGGTCCGCGGCCGAAGACTTCGCCGGTGACGCTGTTGAAGAGGTCACCCAGCTTGAGGTCCTCGATGTACTCCGGCTTGTCCGGGTCCAGCTGCGGCGAGAGTCCCTGCGCGATGGCGAGGCGCGGCAGGCGCAGTTCGTTGCGGTCCAGGTTCTCCAACCCGGCTCCGGAGTTCTCCTCGCGCAGGTAGTCAGGGATGGCCATGCTGTCGGTCGTGGTCGTCACGAGTTCATCGGTCTTGGGTTTTGCCATTTGCGTTCCTTGGTCCTCGGGTAGAGCGTGGTGAGCCTCGTTGCTCCTTCGCGACTGGCGACCCGTTTGCGCCGCGCGACACGTTAGAGTTTACTTCCGAACGGACGGAGACGACAACCCGGAGGACTGTTGTCCTCCGAGTCGTCGGGGAAGCCAGCCTGCCGTCGAGCCCTTGGGGAGGGCTTATCCCATGTCACGAACAGGCCAGCCTCGGGTTTCTTCAGTCGTTGTAGATGCACAGCCGGTCCGCGCCGTCTTCGGTCCGGTACACGTAGCCTTCAAACACCCCATCCAATCCATAGATGGGTTCCCGTCGATAGTACCGCCGTCCATTCAGGTGCTGAAACGTCTCTGGCCAGTGGCCTGGACTCCAGCCGAACTCCGAGGCGTCCATAGCTAGCTCTTGGTGAACACGAACTTGATCTTGTTGAAGACCTTCACGCCAGGGATGTCTTCCATCCCATCGAGGAGCCGCTGCTTCACGAGCCCTTCGAGGGTCTTCCACGGCAGCGACATCTTGCGCTCCAAGCCGTTCTTCAGCGCCCACGCGCGCACCGCGTCCGGGTCCTTGACCGTGGGATAGGGCTCGTGCTGCACGCGCAGCGTCCCTTCCTCAATGGTCAGGCTCAGCGTCCCTTCCGCCTCGAAGGTCTCGGCCAACAGCTGGCTGTACGCCTCGATGTACAGGTTGACGTCCTTGACCGCGTCTTCCAGCGCGTCCTTCTTCGCGCGGAGTGCCGCGTACTTCGCCGTCATCCGCTCCTTCGTCCGGCTCTCGCCAATCTGCTCGATGAGCTTCGCCTTCGTCGCGTTGACCGTGTCCTGGTACTTCGGATCGTTGCCGAACGTCTTTGGCAGTTCACCGAGGACCTCCGCGTACTTGCCCTTGCCTTTGGCCACGTTACTTCTCCCACACGGCCAGAAGCCGCGTCAACAGGGTGTGCGTCTCCGTCTGCACGGCGACGTTGTTGTGTTGGGCCGTGGCGATCCAGGCGCGCAAGGCGTCCACGGCGCCAGCGAGGTCTCGCACCGCTGCGGTGAGGTCCTCGGAGCCCTTCTCGGCGGTGGGCTGGGTCTCGGGCTGGGTCTCTGCCTTGGGCGCCTTCTTCGCCAATCGTGCGGCTTCCCGCGCAGCCTGCCGCTGCTTCTCCTCGGCACGGTACTTGTCGAGGTCCGAAAGCGTGAACCGCATCTGCACTCGGCCTGTCTTCTTCACTTTGGTGCGGTCGTACTCTGCCGGAGTCCCGTGGATCAGCCCCTGGTCCGTAAGGTCTCGCACCCGTGTCCGAGTCATTCCAAGGTACTCACCGGCCTGTGAGCTGTTGAGCTTCAATCCTTCTGCCGTCTTCTTCGTCATCGTTCGTTCTCCTTCGTTCGTGTCGTTGTCGAACGTCCCGAGGCGCGACCCTTCGCGCCTCGGGTCCTTCCCTGCACCTACGCCACCGGAGCGGCGTCGTGGACCATCACCAGCGTCATCTTCGCTCGCGTGATGGCGACGTACTGGATGTTGAGTTCCTCCTGGTTGCGTGCGCGCAGCGTCTTCGCGAGGACGAACACACGGTTGGCTTCGAGACCCTTCGAGCGGTGCACCGAGGAGCACGTCACGACGCCTGCCGCGCCCAGCCCGTCGTCGGTGAAGAGGACATCGATCCGGTTCTCCAAGTCCGAGACCGAGGTGGACGCCTCGATGAGCTCAAGGAGGGTCTCGGCCTGGTCGTGGACGCCTTCCACCCGCTCCTCGCGGTTGAGCTTCAGGAGGCGGTTGATCTCCTTGTCGCGCCACGCCATCACGCGGTCGGTCAGGACCGGCAGCGAGGAGGACGCCTTGCCCGAGGAGAGCTTGCGGATGAGCGCCTTCAGCGAGGCGCCAATGTCGCGACCGGCGATGCGGGCACGCTTGCCGTTGCGCAGGAGCGACATCGCGATGGAGACGAGCGGCGCGTTGACCCGCGAGAGAACAAAGTCACCGTACTCGGCGCTGGCCACGAGCTTGTCGAACCCGAGGTTAAGCACCTCACCCTCCGGGTTGGTCTCGTTGGCGCGGAAGTCCGGGACGAACTCCTGGGCCAGCGCGACAATCGCCTTGCCGCAGCGGTAGGTCGTCTTGAGCCCGAGCACCGTGGAGCCGAGCTTGGTCGTCAGGCGGCCAAGCGACTCGCTGTCTGCACCGCGGAAGGCGTAGATGGCCTGGCGGTCATCGCCGACCACGACCAGCCGTCCACCCTTCCGGAGGACGCCTTCAGCGATGATGAGCTGGGCCAGCGTCATGTCCTGGGCCTCGTCCACAACCACGAGGTCGTACATCGGGAGCACCCAGCCGTTCCGGACCGGCAGGAAGATCATGTCCGAGAAGTCGATGCCGGTTGCAGGCTTCGAGGCGGCTGCGAGTTCCATCGCCTTGACCGCTGCGCGGCAGACGTAGGCGAGGTCAAAGCCTTCAGCGGCCCACGAGTCGCCGGGCACGCACTCGAAGGTCAGCGCCAGGTCGATGAGCTCGTCCGGGTTGGTGGCCAGCGGGTTGATCTCGCGAGCCTTCGAGTGCAGGTTGCCGACCAGCGCCTTGACCTCGTCCGGGCACTGGCGCGGACCCTGGCCGAAGCCGCTGGCGCGGTACTCGGCGACCTGGCGCTGGTACTCGGCGAGGGTCGCGCGGTCGGTGAGGTCGTTGACGCGATCCTTCGTGTTGGTCGCGACTCGGACACCGTTCCAGAACCGGCGAACGAGAGCGAAGCCGAGGGCGTGCAGCGTCTTCGCCTCCGCGTGCGGGTTGGCGATCCGCTCCGTGAGTTCGGTGGCGATCTTCTTGTTGAAGGCGGCGAGGAGAATCGAGGTCTCGGGTGCGCGGTTGACGCCTTCGATGATCGTGGTCGTCTTGCCCGTGCCAGCGCGTGCGATGATCGTGAGGTGTCCGGCGTTCCGGTCCTCGAAGTGGGTGAAGATCGCGTTCTGCTCGTCTGACCAAATCCGCTCGCTCATCGTTCGTTCTCCTTCGCCGTCTCGTTGCGGCGCGTCGGCCGGGTCCATCCCGACCAACAGGACAAGTCTACTCGAAGTTCAAAACCGGCGTCTACCACGAAAGTGCGCCCACGCGCCGTGGGAGACGGCACCCGGCTCCGGACCTCGGAGCCGGGAGCCGAGGACGCTACACCTGGGCCACCCTCCGGTCCGTGCCCATCAGGAATACGTGACCACGCACACGGCGTAGTTCCGGAAACCTGGCTACCATGGCCGTCGTCGCTTCGGCACATTGTCCATGTCCGAAGTGTTGGTCAGCGATCCACCACGTGTAGACTTGCGTTGACATCACGCTTGCCCCCTCATCTTGACGACTTGCCCGTAGCGCAGACGCGGAGTATTGTCGCGTATGAGTCGCGCTTCTTCAGCCGTATTGAATGGACCGTAGACATCGGGTATATCGATATCACGTCCGCCGCTGTTCGTCGGTACAACGATGCACCACATCACGCACGCTCCTTGGTCTTCGCGTAGACCGTGACACCCGGCTCCGGACCTCGGAGCCGGGAGCCGAGGACGCTACACCTGGGCCACCCTCCGGTCCGTGTCCGGCTTGTAGCAGCCGAGGCACCGGAACCGCTGGAGGGTGACCGGCTCCGAGGACGTCAGCGACCGTCCCTGCACCTCCACGAGGACGGAGGCTTGCGCGCCACACGTGGTCAGCGTCCTCGGGTCGATGGCCTCGCACCGCGCACGGTACGGGAACCACGGCTGGCGCGGCACGATGTCGGTGACCGCGTCCGAGGGAATCCGCTTGGCGCGGTCCGGGTGCTCGAAGGGCTGACGGATCTCGCAGTGGTCGACGTCGCGCCACGGCGTGTTGAACTCGGCGATGCAGCGATCTGTCGCGACGTCGATGACCTCGGCGTACACGATGCGACCGTCGTGGTCCATGAGGTCCACGGCTTCCAAGATGGCGTCCTTCGCGTTGCTGTAGTACACGTGCAGCGAACCGGTCTGCGCCAGCTGTCCCGAGGACGCCGGAGCGAAGACGTGGTTGATGGCGAACTCTCGGCGGGTGGGGTTGGTCAGGCTCATCGTTCGTTCTCCTTCGCGGTCTCTTGGCCGCGTGTTCGAGGAGACGTCTCCGCCTCCAGCTGTCTTACGTCAACATCCTTCGGGATGGCCGTGGTATCGGCTCCGCAGCGCGGGCACTCCCGTCCCTGTACCACGGCTTCGCAGGGCTCGCAGAACCGTTTGCGGCTCATGACCAGTCCCACGGCACGACCGGGAAGCCGAGTGCAGGCTTCATCGCGCTGAGCTTCCCACCAGTGTCGTGCGAGGCGATCACGCGACCGTCCCGGATGAGGATGCCGACGTTGGTCTCCAGTTCCCGGTTCCAGCCGGTACCGGTCTCCACGTACAAGTCGAGTTCGGCGCAACCGGGGTTGGCTGGGTCCTCCTCAATCTCGCAGATGTCGGCGAACGGCGGATTGTCGAACAGGTCCGAGTCCTCGGGCCAGAGCAGCGCGTTGCAGGAGGTGCTACCGTCTGCCTTGAGCCGGAAGCCCACCCGACTCCCTGGGCACGCGCCTCGGACGTTCTCTCGGACCGCGGCGTTGATCTCCTTGCGGAGGTCCTTGGTGACCTTCACAGCGACCTCACGACGAAGGTGCTGCCCTCGTTGATGCGCGTCATGTACTCCGCCTTCGCCAGCGCGTCCTCGTGCGTCTCTTCCCGGACGCTGGGTGTCTTCGCCAGCTGGCCGTTCTTGCAGACCTTGAACACGCCCCAGGTCCGGCGAGCGGCACGAGCCGCTCGTCGGTTGTCGGACAACATGCTGAAGAGGCTCACAGCGCACCGCCTTCCGCTTCGTCCAGCCAATGGAAGGCCTCGGCCTCTGCCTGGGCGGCCATCTCCGCCTCGAAGGCCTCGTTGTCGGCCAGCTGGGCGTCCTCGTCTGCCTCCGCCTCGCAAAGGCGGCAGAGCCCGTCGAACATCCCGTCAGCCGAGGAGACGACGACGTGCGGGTGGCGGTGGCAACGGCGAGGATCGCCGAACTGCGCGCCAGCTTCGTGTTCGAGGTGCTCATCCAATCCGTACAGGTCTTCCATCGGTCTCGTCTCCGTGGTCGGCCACCGGGCTCATCCCGGCACCAAGGGAAGCCTACTCGAAGTTCAAAACCGAAGTCAACCACGACCTCGGGCCCACAGCCGCGCCACACCGATGGCCAAGAGGAGGAGCGTGGCCGGTTCCGGGATAGTGGTCGAGAACTCCGGGACTTCCCGCACGGTGGCCGATGCCGTAGTAAAGACGCCACCAATGCTCGTGAGCCCGATGCGCATCGAGAGCGCCCCACCGGCGACTCCGGCCAGCGACGTCGGGATGTGGTACCCAGGCGTGCCGTACCACCGCAATTCGCCGTCGATGGGTGGGTTCACAATCGGTCCGAACATCGTGGTGGACGTCACGGTGAAGAACCGGAACTGCACGCCGGCACCGACCATCCCGATACCGCAGTTGCCGCCCTGCGTGTTCATCTCCAGCGCACCGCTGCGAAGGGTAAACGCATCGTCACCAATCGTGCTGGTGCCCATGTTCGCGAACGAGTAGACGCCTCCGGCTCCGCCAGCCTGCGCATAGCTGCACGCGTTGATCGTGTCGGTGTTGAGTGACAGGTTGACGCTCCACGGGTCGCCAACGGCGAAGAACGAGGCGTGGTCGCCGCCACCGCCGAAGATCGGATGGACGCTGATCGACGTGACGGCTCCAGTGAACGTGAAGTCCACGGTGGCCGCCGAGGCGGGTGTGGCGAGGCAAGTAACAGCGAGCAGTGTGAGTGATAGTAGCTTCATGGCTTCTCCTTCAGTGTTACCGGGTCAGTTGTGAACGCGTGCCAGACGCCGTTAAGCCCAGCCACGTCGCGTATCTCATGGCCGCGCACGCCATCGCGAATGTCGGTGTGTGACTCCTCGCGAGCACCGCACCACGTGCAACGCACTGGACCTTCAGACTCTTCCTTGACGTTCGGATCTTTGCTGCCGGCGAGTTGCACGATCTCGTCTTCAGTCAATGCTCGTGTCCAGGCGCGGCCTTGCAATACCTGCTCAAGAAACCGCTGTGGCGGCGTTGTGTTTCGTGTGCCTTGGCGCACTTCATGCGGTGGGCACATCGTGCCGGGTGGGTGATGCTCGCCGCACGAATTACATGGATGCATGAGCGCGACCTTCGCGTGCTCGCCGAGGTCCTTGATGCTCGGCTCGTGGTAGCCGTTGAGCCAATAGTGTTTGCCGTCGGCGTACCACTGGAGTCCTTCACGCAAGCGTTTGATCTCGGCACGTAAGTCACCCAAGTTACCGAGATGCGTCTTCTCGTAACTCGACAATCTCTCGACTTCTTTCAGCAGATTGGTGTTCATTTCCTCGGCCTTAGCACGCAAGTCGCGTTCTCGGAGATACTTGGCCTGCGGCTGATCGTTGGCCAGCCCGTCACGTTCAGCCTCGGCGCGTTCAACCTCTTGCCGTAACTTGGCACTCTCGGCGCGTTCCTGATTGGCGATGTCACGCTGGTTATTGCACGCGACCTGTGACTCGCGAGCATGAGCCTCGGCCTTCAAGACGTCTGCACCGAGGGCGCGTAACTCTGCCATCGCCACTGAGAACTTATCTTCAGCGGCAATGCGAAGGCGGATCTCCTTTGCATACGTTGATTGGAGGTCCGCTAACTCCTCAGCTATCGCCGTATCTTGCGCCGTGATCCTCTCGACCTCTGCGCGTAGTCGAATGCATTTTTCCTTCCAGTCCCAACCTTCTTTTATCTCGGCTCGTAGTCGGTCGATCTCCTGCCATAACTTGACAACCTCGGCCAAGCGTTGCGCGGAAAGCCCACGCAGGTTGATGTGATAGGAGCACTCTTCGATCTGTTCACCCAACCCACCACCAGGCAGTAACTTCCAGCGGCACGCGCATTGGCCATCGTTTGACGCGGCAATCTCTAGCTCTTTCTTCTCAGCCGCCAGCGCCCGATTCGCCTCCTGTAACTTCATGATCTCTAGGCCGCGTGCGAGTGACTCGCGTAGCGCGTCCTTGTGTCGCTCCCGTTCCTGTAGGAACGACTCCTTCCAGTTGCGTGCGGCGTCACCTAGCCGGTTGAAGTCAGCGACCTGCCGCTTGACCGTCTCGGCGTCCCAACCTTCTTGTATCTCTTGTCGCAGCCGGTCAATCTCTTCCATCGCTGACTTCAAGTCACGCGCATGCGTGTTCGCGATGTCCTTCCACCCGAGTTCTTCATTGAGGCGCATCTGCGCGTTCTTACACAGGCTTTCCCAATAGTCTCGCCGCTGCCTGGTGTCGGCTAACTGTTGCTCGGCGTTGCAGAGCCGATCCATAACAACCTTATACGCACCAGTGGCGAGTTCAATGCGATCCATTAACTTCCGCACATCCGGTGTGAGACGGGCCTCCATATCCTGTCGTGCTTCTTCGATGAGTCGTTGTTCGTCGTCAGTCACCGCTTCCCTCGCTTGTGATAACCATCTTCGATACTGCCGCCCTCGGTCCAGTAGATCCAGAGCACCAGGACGGCGAACAACGCGACGACGAGACCGAGGCCCACGAGGGTCCATTCGAGCCACGTCACAACGCGCCTCCCATCCACTCCGCGAGTCCCGCCAGGAACAACAGAAGCACGATGGCCGTGCCGAGCCACAAGAGAATCTCGATGTACGGTTTGTTCATTTCCTCTCCACGCAGATGAGTCCTTGGTTGTACCGCTCCACGAACAGTCCACCACGCGCTTCGCACTCCTTCTGCTTACGAATGATCTGCCGATGCCCGGAGCACGCCATCCACATGAGTAGGATCATCAGCACTGTGCCCATCAGCGGAACGCTCAGGCATCCGTCGTTCGGAGGCTTGGTCATGGCTTGTTGTACGTCAGAAAGACTTCCGAGATAACGACTTGTTCCACGCCGGACACGTGCGTGGCGATGATGCGATCGTTTTTCTTGTCCGTCTTGAACGTCCAACCCTCGCCAAGGAGGCGCAGGCTGAGGTCACTCCAGTCGTTGATCGACTCCCGTTGCTCTGGCGTCAGGGTGAACTCCGTCTGCGCTTGAAGGATGAACTCCGCGCGAATGAGTCCGCCTTCGAGGAGGCGCACAAAGATGGGCGGCGTCATTCCTGCCTCAAGGCGCGGACCCACGCCGAAGTCGTCCACAAGGCGAGGTCTTCCTTGGTATGCCTCGCACGCACGGTGAGATGGTCAATCGTCTTCTGGCCGTCTGGCCCGGTCGCGATGACCTCATAATAGTTCACCGGACGGGTCTGCCCCGGTCGGTGCACACGGTCTCGCGATTGCAAGAACTTCTCCAGCGAGAAGTCAAACGAGAGATCCATCATGTGATAGACGGCGGTCATGTTGAGACCTTTGGCGCCGGTGCCGAGGGTGCCCGCGGCGATCAACGAGCCGCTGGGGGTGGTCCTCGGGTCGACGGCACGCAATGCGGCTTCGCGTTCGTCCTTCTTCTGGCCGCCATAGAGCCCGACGACGGTCGTGGACGGGAACCGCTCTTGCGCCTCGCGCAAGAGCCGCTCAAGCTCAGGCCGGAACCGTGTCCAGACAATCACCTTGAAGGCCGAGTCCTCCTCCAGACGTGCCGCGAACCAGTGCAGGAAGAAGTCCAGCTTGTCCCGTCCGACCTCCGCCACCGGGCCAGTGGCGACGAATGACGACGGGGCCACGAGGGTGGGACCGTCGTCCTCCAGCCAGAGCGGCGGTTGGTCGAGGTCCTCCGGCAGCGCCTGCTCCACTCCGCCGAGGAACCCGGAGGTCAGCTGGCCGAGCCTCAAGATTTTCGTCGTGGCCTGTTGCGCGGTTGCCACCGTTCCGGAGGACAACCACGCAACCATATCATTCCGCATCTCCTTGTAGAGCTTCCACGAGGCGGACGACATCGGCACCGCGTACGTCACTGGCGGCATCTTGGGTGGCAGATCCAGACAGTCGTCCTTGAGTCGCCGGAGGATGTACGGCGCGAACCGCTGTTGGAGGTCTTCGAGGTTGAACCACTTGACCACCTGCCGGTTCTCGAAGCCACCCATGATGGCGTACCGGCTCCGGAACTGAATGAGCGAGGGACACTCCAGGATACTCGGGTCCATGATGTTCCCTTGCGAGAACAAGTCACCGGGATTGTTCGCAATCGGCGTGCCGTTCAAGAGGAGGACCCGTCCACACTTGCGCCGGAGCTTGAGACAGGCCTTCGTCTGCTGCGCGGTCCAGTTCTTGATCGAGGACGACTCATCGAGAACCAACAACGTCCGTCGATTGGCGGCGACAAGGAGCCGGTCCAGTCGTCCCGAGGATCGGATGAAGTCATAGTTCGTGATGACCCATTCCATTCGGCGCATCGTCACGTCCTGCGGTCCCCAGTTCCACGACCGCGTGCGCGCGTGGTACTCGGAGACCGTGGCTTTGGTCGACGTCCAGAGATGCTTCGCGAGTTCGCCGAGTTCTTGATCGAACCAAACCGAGCGAATGACCGCGGGTGCGATCACGAGGACCTTGTCGATGATCCCTCGATGGAACAAGACTTGCGCGGCGTCGATGGTCTGCTTGCTCTTGCCAATTCCCATATCATCGAATAGCGCGAAGAAGGGATTGGCGACAATGGCTTCGATACCTTCTCGTTGATGCGCGAAGGGAACGTGGCGACAGGACGCATAATCCACGTCAATAACATTCGTCGTCATAGGTACGCCTTCCAGTTGTCGACGGTGACTGTTTCCCCGCATTGGACTTTGCTATGGAGTACCCACAACGGTGTTCCCTCCGAGAATCTGGTCAGCCAGTGCTCCGAGGATGTAGTATTGGGTCGTGTTCCTGGGTCGTGATTGTGTCCTCTGGCCGACGTCCCGTTGTAATACATCTTGTACACGCGGTTCGAGAGGAGCACCACCGGAGGCGTCTTGCGACCGGGCATTGTCTCCCGGATGTACTCCTGCCATCCAGGAAGGAGTTCATTCATTCGTCGTTCGAGGATCTTTGTGAACATGCGGCGATCCACTATCCATGCCTCAATGGTAGCTTTCTCTTGGAGGATGATTGCGTCCGCACATACTTTGAAGACCCACGGCCAATATCCCTGAGGCTTTCCCTTCTTCGAGCCTCCGCCGTTACACCGGGGTTTGAACGCTCTTACCTTCTTGTCCATACGGCCGATGGGTCTCATCGCTTGAACCTCCCACGGAAGGTCGGACCCTCCCACCCACGCGTGCTCTCGGACCGTCGCTGCGCCGTCCACCACTCTTGCGAGAAACTCTCGCCTGCCGGCGACGTCAACCACTCCCAGAAGACTCGGATCAATCTCATTCGTTCGCTCCTTTCTTACCCAAATGGTAACGTGCCGCGGGTGGGGAACGTCCCATCCACGGCGTTCTGACACAGATGCTTGATCTCCGGCGAGAAGTCCTTGGTGAGCATCCACTGAAGATAACCAATGCACGCGTGCATTGGTTCGCCTTTGTGCTTCCCGAAGTTCATACAGGCCACGCCGTCGATGAAGACGAACTTGCCCTCATTGTCAATCGCGTCCGGGTTCTTCGGCCATTGGAGGTCGTGGAGCGCACGCAGGTCCCTCGGGAGTCCCGGCCACGTGGCCAGTTGTCCGATGAGCGCATCGCGCGTTCCAATGACGTCCGCCAGCGCGTCGTGCGCGTCCTGAAGCTCACGACCCGCGAACCGCGCCACCGCGTCCGTCAACGTCCGGCTCTCCATGATCTGCCAGAGCCGGAGCGCATCGAGGATGTAGGCGCTGCGCCAATCGAAGACGAGCCCCACGCGGCTGAACTCCGCCTCCAAGACCGGAAGGTCAAAGGCGCGGAGATGGTAGCCACCGAAGTCGCAGCCCACGAGGCCAGAGTGGAGACGTCCGGCGATGTCGGCGAACGTCGGCACAGGCCAGAACTTCTCGCACGTCTCGTGCGGATGGGATTCGCGCGTCTCCCAACACTTCGCGCAGCCGTGCTCGATGATGAACGGCGTAATGCCGTGCGCCTCCATCGCCTTGGGGTGTACCGGTTCCCCGTTCGGATTGACGAGGGTCTTGTAGGTCTTGACCTCGGTCGTGTTTGGGTAATGCAACTCCATCCCAAACTGCATGACCCGCGCCTTGGCGATGTCGCTGCCCGTCGTCTCGATGTCGAGGATCGCGAGCGGACGCGTGAGTGTTAGGTGTTGTCCGAGCACAAGCGAATCTCCGCAGCACGACGGCCATCGGCCTTCGCGCCGTTGAAGGTGGGAACAAACGAGACGGCTTGCCCTTCGCGCAACGTGTCGAAGGCGCCAGCTGGCATCACCTCCTGGGCGTGCAGGAACCAGCTGTGTCCATCCACGTCGTCGCGGATGAACCCAAAGCCGCGGTTCAAGAGGATGCGCGTGATGACGCCGGTCATTCGGTCTTGGTCCATGATCGTTCGAGGGTCTGGATGTAGCGGTCCAGATACCACCGCGCCTTCTTCGCGTCTTCCAGCGTCTTGGACGGGTCCTTCAGTCCGAGGCGCCAGAGGTACTTGGTGCAGTTCCCGATATGATAGCCCCAGCCCTTCGCCTCGCAGACCTTGATGTGTTCAAACGGGTCCTCCTCGCCACCGTAGTGCGCCGGGTGGTCAACCATCTCCGGAGGTGCGTCACCGTCCGCGAACGCCTGCGCAGCTGGGTCGTACACGATGTTGAAGAGGTGTTTGGCCTCGGGAGACTCTCGCGTGCCGTGAATCACCGGCGCATTCGGGTCCGGCTTGAGGAACTCCTCGACATTGACGTGGACCTGAGTGAAGCCTCGGTTCACGAAGACGCGACACGGGCATGGTCGGTCCACGTCGTGGTGATATAGACACCGCGTCAAGTCTCCGGTTCCGTCCGAGCCGTGATCCTTCCACGGATGTCCGCAGGTGCAGATAGCCTTGCCGCTCATTCGTTCGCTCCTTCCGAGGGACGGACCAGGGTGGGTAGCGGGTCGTGCGAGTCCGCCAACGCGCGTGCCGAGTCCGCCAGCCGTCTGCTGCTCGCCTGCACCGCCTCGAAGCGGTCCTCCTTCGGGAGGAGAATGAGGAGGCAATGGATTTGGGCGGACAGCGAGCGCACCGCCCATGCGAGTTGTTCGACCGGAGTGATGGGCATCATGGCCGCTCCTTCACGCGACGTCCCAGCCACTCCTCGGCGGCCACGACCCAATCCCACCGAGGTCCCGTGGAGAAGACGTCCTGGAGGAACGAGACCGCGAACTGCGCCGCTTGGAGGCTCTTGTCTCCGTCGCGGTATATCTCGTGAGCGCGGAGGACGCCCCAGACCATATGCTCCCAGTCGCCGTCCGTCTCCGCTTCGTCCAGCCAGCCGCCATCGGCCATCTGCAAGAGACCATCGATGCTCTCGTCCACGAAGGCTCCCGGCATCGGACACGGGATGACCTCGACATTGGCGTACGGGTCCGACTTCGAGAGGTTCGAGACCTTCGTCAGTCCGTTGAACTTCCCGTTCGTCCCGAGGTACACATGCATGTTCGAGGAGACTTGGGTGTAGGTGCCGACCTCGCAGCTGATCTTCCGGGCCACGTACTCCTGCATCATCGAGAAGTGGACGGCGTTGGCGCCGTAGGCTCCGAGGACGAGGTCATTGGACCGGTTGTACACCACGAGGTCCAAGGCTCCGTCGCCATCGCGTTGAAGAGTCGCGGTCAGGTTGCACGGAACGTCCTTGCCGGCGTGATCCAGGTCCGTCTCCGGGTCCCACATCTGGAGGACGCAGCGCCGGTCGTTGGGGTCCGCCGTCAGCCGCTCGACAATGACCGTGAGCTGGTCGCGGTACGGTGCTTCACTCGCGAGGTCCTCCGGGTTCACGAAATGTCCGCGCCAGCGCTTCCCGTAGGCACCGTGGAACGTCTTCCCATCGTCCGAGAACTGCGAGAATGAGGACACGTACTTGCAGGGTCCGTCCACGTCGTGGCGACCGGCGAGCATCCACAAGCCTTCGTACAGGTGGAAGAACGGGTTGGCGTCTCGCTGCGGGTAGAACAGGACCCGCTCGCAGGGCTTCGCGTACTGCGTCACGAACACGCCCTCAGCGACGAGGACATCCCCGTTGCGGCTCTTGCGCGCCCGTCCCGAGATGAGCAGCTGTTGGACCGCGAGCGGCAACGCCTGTTGGACGTTTCGCGCGGCGATGGTAATGGGTAGGTGGCTCACAGAATCACCTCGTCATCGTCTTCGATATCATGCTCTAACATCAGGGCACCCACTTGAACGGTATCTCGCGCAGATTGGTTGGACTCTTGCCCTGCGCGAGTTGCGAGAGCATGCGATCGATCTCGATGACCTTCAGCGCGGACACGTGGTCGAGGATCTCCGTACCTCTCATCCAGAGATACCAGTTGAACCCCACGGTGTCGCACATGATGATTTCCTCGAAGCCAGCCGCCAGTAACACCTCGGCTTCTGCATCCGTGGCACGTGGGTGTATGGTACTGTACGCGCCGTTGAACGTTGCACGATTCATCATGGCCGCTCCTGCTGACGCTCTCGTATCCACTCGCGCGTCTTGGTGTGTGTGAGCACCTTTTCGATCTCGACCTGCAAGGCGTTCGCGGCGTCGAAGGACTCACAGGAGATAGTGAGTGACGGACTGCTGAAACCCTTGCCGCCGTGGCGTATCTCGACAGCAGGTTTACGGCTGAAGAAACTGTCCGTCTGACTGGCGACGGAGATTATTGTACCGACGCGAATCAAGGCCTTGCCTGGGATGACCAAGAAGTTATTCGCGATGTGGACGCTGGTGTGATTCGTCATAGCGTGAACCTCCGCTTGAGATTGCCGCCGTCCTGCGCGGTCCTGTACTTTGCATACTCGCACGCCCACATCTCGACTTCGTGGAGTTCCCACGGCGTCCACGCTTGGCCCCAGTACACCGGGTTGCGCGAGGCTTCGAGGACGTGCAACATCACGGGCAACATCTCTCGTTGCGCTACCTCGGAACCGTACCGCCAACGTGTAGGGTCGTCCGCGGTCATGTACCCGAGACCCTTGGCGCACCCCGGTCCGGCGACCGTCCACGTGTTGATATCGCGAGCCTCGCTGAGGACGTCCGTGTGGCGGAGGTCGATCACGACCTCGCCAGCGGAGAAGTTCCCCATGTTGGGAAGGTCCTTCAGGAAGCGCCATGTATGCTGTAGCGTCAACGGTGCGCCGGACCAGCGAGGGTCTCCGAAGACCTCCCACCACTGCGCGATTCGAGGACGACACTCCTCAATCGCGTGCAGGAGCCCGTCCAGCTTGTTGTAGCCATACGGAGAGTGGACCATGTAGGCGCCAGTCACGAGCGGCTTGACGTCCCGAAGACGTTGCTGAGCGACGGTTGATGACCAACCGTCAATCAACAGGTCCTTGATCCGCTCCCCGGTCTCGATGCGATTGAACCAGCGGAAGATGAGGCACGCCTCGATGGCGCGGAGTCCGGAGACGTGCCCGCGAACGGCTTGACGGAACCAGACCGTGGTCTTGTCGTCCTCGCGATGTACGTTGGTGAAGCGCCACGTCTGGAAGATCGGGTCCTGGGTCCACGCCTCCCGAGGCAACCCCAGGTCTCGCCGTTGCTTGATCAGATACCGCGTGCGCGCGGTCTCGAAGAAGTGCGCAAGGTTCTTCACTTCTCGTCTCCTTCAAACGCCCACTCCGGACGTGACCGCGCGTATCGGGCGAACAACTCGACATACGGCCCAGGGTACAGCGACTCAATGATCGCGTACATGGCTTCCGGCTTCTCTGAGTGACCGTAGTTGACCGCGTCGAACACGGACCGGACGTTGTTGGCTCGCTTTGTCGGACGTCCGCGCGTTCCGACCAGACAGACCTCGTGTTCCATCCGGACGATGCGCCCCATTCCGAACCATCGCTTGCCGTTGACGGTCTGTTTCCGCCAGACCAACTCACTCTTGCACGTGAAGCCCCATGTCGTCATGACGGCCAGCGCCTCCGTCTGCATCGAGGCCACACGCCAGAGGAACAACACCGCGTCCGTCGCGATGGGCGGCAGGTCCATCGTCTTGAGTTCAAACGGCGTCATGGTTGGGTAATGCTTTGCCGCCCCACGCTTGGGTCCGGGAAGGCTGTCCTTGAACTTCCACGGTGGGTCCGCGTACACGACCGCGAACGGCGTCACGACCATTCCCCTACGTGGGGCAGGAGGTCCAGCTTGCCGGCGATGTACGTGTACGCCTCTTCGCGACCGAGGACGGAGACGACGATGCCGGCATCCTTGATCCGCGGCAACATGTACTTGCGGAGCCGCTCCGCGCGGTTGCGCGTGTTCGTCGGGTTGACCGCCTCGGCATCGGCCTTCTTGGCCTGACGCCGGTCGTTGATCGCCTTGACGCAGTCCTCGATGGACGTGTTGAGCGCGATGACTTCCACGTCGCCGCGGTTGTCGAGGTGCAGGTTGACGAGACGCGTGACGTCATCGCCGATGATGATGCCCTCGAAGAGCACGTGGCGGTTCTGCTGGACACCCTCACGGCGGACGAGGTCATACACGATGTCCGGACCCTTGAGCGTGTCGCAGCCACCGCACGCGATCTCATAGTGGCCAGGCACGAGGAGGGTAGGACCCGTGGTGCCGTTCTTCGGAAGGCTACAGATGTAGTACAACGGTTGCTTCCGGCCTTCGGCGAAGATCGGCTGGCATCGTTCGTACAACGCCATGATTCGCTTCACGACGGTGGACTTGCCGCTTCCACCGGTTCCTCGGATGTTGAACACCATTCGTTCGCTCCTGCTTACGTGTTGCGCTCGATGAGCACGTTGAGTTCGTTGAATCGCTGAACGAAGGTGGCGCGTGCCACCGTCCACGGCGTATGGAGCGGCACCTGCGCGGAAACCGCATCGAGCAGGTTCACTTCACTCGGCGTCAGCGGTGGGTACATCGGGT
>Ga0105252_10000699_pt1 | contig 18937 bp, 5 predicted proteins | sample EasRivMeERMZT100_FD_89675 | JGI IMG/M metagenome (GOLD analysis project Ga0105252, IMG submission 89675) | Soil microbial communities from meander-bound floodplain in the East River, Colorado, USA - East River MetaG ERMZT100 | ecosystem: Environmental > Terrestrial > Soil > Floodplain | place... | reverse complement strand
CTGGCCCGCGAGGCCGAGCTGGAGGCGCACGTCGAAGACGTGACCGTCACCGCGCTGGCTTCGGTCAAGGGCGTGCCGAAGCTCAAGGCGTGGCTGTCCAGGCGCGGCGTGGTGGACGCTGACGCGTCCCTGAATGCGGACGTGGTGAAGGAGCTTCTCGCGACCGAGACGATCCCTGACGACGTGCAGGCCGTGCTGGAGACCCGGCTGGAGGTCGGCAAGCTGACGTCGCTGGCGAAGCTGAAGCGGCTGGACGACGTGCTGTCACCCGACGGCAGGGCCCGGGGGCTGCTCAGATACTACGGAGCGCACACCGGCCGGTGGTCGAGTGGGCACCTGCAGGTCCACAACCTGCGGAAGGACCGACGCAGTGCCGCGCTGCGCGCCCTGTGCGACGCTGCAATCGACGCGGAGGACCTGACCCTCCTCGGAATGCTCGACTCGCCTCTGGACGCACTCAGCGCAGCCCTGCGGTCCCTGGTGGTCGCGCCGCCGGGGCACGACCTGATCGCCGCCGACCTCAACGCGATCGAGGCCCGGGTCCTGGCGTGGCTTGCAGGGGATATCCCCAAGCTGGAGTTCATCCGGGCATTCGACGCGGCGAAAGCCCGGGGCGAGACGCCGGAAGACCTCTACCAGCGGACCGCCCGGTCGATCGGCAGCAGGGACCGGCAGCTCGGGAAGGTCGCCGAGCTGGCGCTGGGCTACGGGATGGGCCCTCTGAAGTTCGCCGTCCAGGCGAAGAAGCTCGGCGGCGTCATCCTGGAGAAGCTCGAAGCACGCCGCGTGCAGCGTGCGTGGCGCGAGGCCAACGTGCGGACCGTCCAGCTGTGGGCCGAACTGGAGAACGCGTTCCGGCATGTCGTCCGCACCCCGGGCACCAAGGTCACCGTCGGCCGGATGACCGTCGCGTCGACCGCGCACGCGTCGGTCACGATCCAGCTGCCGGGTGGCCGGAAGCTCTGGTATCACAAGGCCCGCGAGGCCAAGCGTGACCGCAAGGTCCCCGTCCTGCGTGACGACGGCACCGTCGAGATGGTGACGTTCGACATCCCTGCGCTGGTCTACGAGACCCCCGGTGGCGCCGGCATGATGCTGACCGACACCTACGGCGGCAAGCTCGCTGAGAACGTCACGCAGGGCGTCGCACGCGACGTGCTGGCCGAGGGCCTCTTGACGTTGCGTGACACGTGCTATGCTGTGGTGCTGCACGTTCACGACTCGGTCGTGGCCGAGGTTCCCGAGGGGACCGGCGACGTGCAGGCTTTCGAGCATCTGATCTGCAAGATGCCTACCTGGGCCACTGGCCTACCAATCACCGCGGACGGCTACCGCGCGAAGAGATTCCACGGATGACTACCACACAGACGACGCCCCGCCACTTCACGAAGCTGGTGAACCGAGCCCGCACAATCGGCATCGAGCGCACCGATCCCCCGCGTCCGATCGGCGAGATCGGCCGGGTGCTCGGCGTGTCCCGCCAGACGATCTACAACCTGCTGGACGGCAAGCACACGCCGCGACCCTTCATCCGCGAACGACTCGCGCGAGGACTCGCGAAGCTGCTGTCCATGCCCCTCGATGAAGTGCGCCGGCACGTCGAGTCCGACTGGCGCGAGACGTTCTGATCAGCGACCGCTGATCACGCCGCGCACCGACGGCTCGATCCGCTGTTCCTCGAACACGTCGAAGCCCCTGCGAAGCCGGTCGGTCAGCAGGCCGGCCGGCAAACCGAACGCGCGGAGCACCGCAGTCGTCATGTCGGTGATTGCTTCGGCCCCGGGCTCGCGGTCCTCGGCAGTCAGGCTGTAGTAGGACCGCTTGAGTTGATCGATCAGCGCCGTGACGGGCGCCGACGGCATCCGCTGCTGGTGCGCCTCGCTACGCGTGATCATCGCGACCACCGCGGACATCGCGATACCGACCGGGCCGACCGCGCGTGGCGCCGAGAGTGTCGTCTGCCACAGCGGATCAGTAGCCCATCGTTCCAGGCTGGACCGCTGCTTCTCCTCCTCGTCCTCGCTCGACAACGCGAGCCCGATCAGCTCGCCCATGTAGAGCGTGAAGTATCCGGCCCACACCTCACGAGCCTTGACGATCTCCAGGAACCCCGCGGTCAGCGACTCGCGGCCAGCGATCTGCGCCCGTCGCAGGGGGCTCGCGCGCAGCGAACCCAGCGAGATGAACCATCCCGAGAACTGCATGAACAGCTTCATCAGCGCGCCGCCCTTCTCGATCTTTGCCATCGAGGTCACAGCGGTGTCGGACTGGGTGGCGCGGACCGCTTGGTTGGCGTGCTGCACGGCCTGCGCTTCGGTGTAGCCGAGTGACTCGGTCGCTTCGATGTAGGCACCTCGCCACACCAGCCGGTCCAGCGGCTTCTGCACCAGCTCCTGCAGCCAGTAGGTGTTGCGGACCAGCCAGTTCCTGAGCGCGCGACCGCCCCGCACGAGAGGTCCGCCGGGCTTCGTCAGCTCGATGATCTGTTGCTGCATCTCGAACGCCGTGACGTTCAGCTTGTGCCGCGTCTCAAGGAACGGCGACATCGCATAGATCTCAGCCTGCGACGGACCCTCGAACAGCGCGCGAGACAGATACCGTGGCTTGACCCGAGCTGCCGCGAGGATCGCACCCGTGAAGCCCTGCGTCGCGTTGACCACGTGGCCGAACATCACCGCGGTGCTGTAGTTGGTCCGCAGCATGTCGACGATCTTCAGCTCGCCGAGAGTGTCTGTGTCCTTCGCGCCGGGCAGCGTGCGCGACAGGCTCGCCGCTGTCTGCAGGAAGTGGCGGACGTGGTATTCGTAGAACCCCGGCGACAGACGTTCCAGCAACACCTCGATGTCGCGGTCTCGCAGCATGACCGACACCTTGCGGTGCACGGGGCCCATCTCCGAGAACATCACGCCCTGTCTGAAGTGGACCAGCTGCCGCAGCGGGTCGATGTCCAGCGGGTCGTTCTGGTCCTGGTCAACGCGCTGCTTGGTCATCCCGCGGAACACCGCGGGCGACGCGCGCTGCATCTCCAGGATGTTGTCCTGCCCGTAGCGGTCCGCGGTCGGACCCTGCGTCCACTTCTCGCGCGCAGCCGGCACGTATCCACCGGTCAGCTTTACACCGAGTCGCTCGGTGCCCAGCTCCGGCAGACCCTTGGGCATGATCTCCATCTCGTTGCCGACCAGCTCGTAGTGCGCCCGCTGCACACCGGGGAGAAGGTCCTGCTCGTAGATGTCCCACATGCCCTGCACGAACCGCCAGTCATCCGCGGTGATCACGCCAGCGCGTTCCCATCGGTTGACCTGTTCCCAGAACGGGGTGTGGTCGACGTTGCCTTCGTTGTCGCGCTCGCCCCACTGGAAGCCGAGCATCAGCCGGTCCAGGTTGCTCTTGTTGCCGGCGTGCAGCAGACAGCCCAGGATGTCGAGCTTGCCGTTGTCGAACACGTGCGGCACCCGCTGGCCTTTATCGCCCCGCAGGTCAGGATCCGGCAGGAACGGATTCTTGGCGTCGTCGAGTTCCGTTGTGATCGGCGCGTGCAGGCTCGGTTGCTTGCCTACGTTGGCGCTGACCTTGGTCAGCAGCGGCAGCATCTTCGCCAGGACCTGCGCGTAACGCAGCTCGACCCGGTCCTCGGCATCGCGGATCGGGGCGAAGATCAGCTGGTGCAGCGTGCCGATCCTGTCCTCGTCCATCGCGTAGAGCTGCGGCTCCAGTCGCTGCGTGGACGCGAAGTGCGCGGTGATCCCGCGCATGTTCTTGGTGAACCAGTTGGTCGGCGGCTTACGTGAACGCATCGGTGCGCCGGCAGCTTCCACCAGCCGACGGATCTCGTCCTTCACCTGTTCGATGTTGACCTTCCGATCGTCGAGTTCGTAGGTGCGCGCGAGCTTGCCTCGGACCAGCACGCCGTCCAGGCGCAGCAGCGCGTCCCACGCCATGTCGACAGACTGTTCGTGCAGCAGGCCCTGCTGTGCGACGGCGTCCCTGGCGTCCTGGAACGCGTGCTCCAGCTCGGTCCTCTCCGGGCTGACTTCGTCCGTCTTGCCCGGCTTGTCGAGCACGAGCCACGGCTCCAGCTTGTTCGCTATGCTCCGCATCGCGACCGGGAGCCCGAGCGTGTGCGCGATCAGACGCGCCGTGTCGAGCGTGGCGCCGCCGTATGCCTTGGCCTTGCACTCCTCGGCGCGCGGGGTGTCGCGGAGGATCCGTTGCAGTTTGTCCTGCAGCTTGGTCAACGCCTCGCGCCGCTTCACCGCAGCGAGCGCCATCGCGCGCTGCATGATCGCGGTGCGCTGGTGCTGCGATGCCAGTGCGACGTCGCCACGTGCAGCAGCCGCTTCGATCTCGGCGCGACGTGCGGCTTCGTTGTATCGACGGATCACGTTCTTCCGTCCGAACAGGTCCGACACCTTCAGCCGGCCGACAGCCTGCATGGCCGCTTCCTTCGCGACGCGGACGAGATCACGTCGGATCGCCGGCGTCTCGTTGAACAACGCCAGCTCCGCTGCACGCAGGTTCAGCATCGCCTCGTTCGCAATCGCAGCGTCGATCTCGAACCGCATCAGTTCCTCGTCAGCGAGGTGCGGCACTTCAGCCAGCATCCGTTCATCGGTGAGGTCCGCGACCTCCGCGGCGATAGCCTCGCGGTAGGTGTCTGCAGGACCGAGGAACGCGTCGAGCTGCTCGAACATCGACTCGGCCGAGACGAACCCGTGTTCGAGCGCCAGCTCCTCGGCGTCGATCCCGTTCTCTCGGTTCGTCGTCCGGTATTGCTGCGGGATCCGTTTGTCGTCGGTCCACAGTCGATGCGGACCAGGACCCGCCGAGTCGTCGAACGTCCGCGTGCTCGGGACGAACATCCGGCCGGTCTGAAGAAAGTGCGCGACCCGCGCAACTCTGTCTCGCTGAAGAAGCCCCTGCTCTTCTTCCGCCTCTCGTCTCTTTCGCTCCGCACGGGCCGCGCGCTGCAGCTCAACGTAACGCGCACCCTGCATCTTTCGTAGCCGCTTCAGCTCGTCGCGGTGCAATGCACGCAGCCGCCGTTGCGCTTGTTCCTCCTGGGCAAACACCAACTCGTCGATGAGCTCTTCCTCGGCCGGCGTCATCGCCTGATCCTGCAGGAGTTTCCCTAGCGCAAGATCCCGCTGGGCCACGCGGACCTCGTCGGCCGTCGCAAGCCACCGATCGAACACCATGCGGACCTCGTCCGACAACGCAGGCAGATGCTCGCCGGTCTCGGCGAAGTAGCCCGCGTCGATCTGCCTGCGGGCATGCCCGTAGAGCCGGGTGAACCACTGCGCGAGGTAGTGGAATACCGCACGCAGCCGCTGGTTCGGCGCCTTGCCCGTCGCCATGTAGTCCTCGAACAGGTAGGCGACGCGCTCGTGCAGCTTGCGTCGTTCTTCCAGCGGCGCGGTGGCCCAGTCTTCGATGGTCGCGAACCGGCCTTCACCGAGTTCGTCGATCAGCGTCTGCATGTGCTTGATCTGTTCGACGGACGCGAGCCCCGCACGCCACATCTCGGTGTGCAGCTCCAGCGTGAAGTGCCCCAGCTCGTGCACCAGCGACGTCACGTCGTGGTTGGTGTGCAGGATGGTGGCCCAGTCTGCCGGCCGGAACTCGGCCTTGACGTCGCCTACGTCGCTGCGTCCGCCGAGCTGTCCTCGTCGTCCACGTCGTCCCCTCCCATCGTCGAGATCAGCGCCGCCTCGGCGTCCATCTCCTCCAGCCCCATCTGTTCTCTGGCGTAGTTGAAGGGCACCAGTGCTGCCTCGATAGCTTCGGCTTGTTCGTCCAGCGGGATCCCCGACACCAGGAACGGCGCCAGATACTCGGCGAACGAAGGAAACTCCGCTTCCAGGTCCCGCACTTGCTGGGTCGATGCCTTGTCCGGGAACGGATCCAATCCAGTCGAGGTCATTGATGTCGCCTCCGTTTTCTTCAGTCTGCGCGAACGCGAAGATCTGCTGGATGGCATCGTCCTGCGTGATCTCGCCAGTGTCAACCCGTGTCCAGATGTCCCGCACTGCGTTGACGAAGTCGGGGTCTCGCTTCGCCTCTGGCGTGAACAGCCCGCGGACAGCTTCCCACGTCACCGACTGGAACTCGCGCGGGCTAATGGTCGTCCCCAAGATCTTCGAGACGATCGCGGCACCCTGCTTCAGCGCCTCGTGGTAGTAGAAGTAGGTGCCGGCCAGACCTCGATCGGTCAGCTTGGTGACGTTCCGGGTGCCTCCCAGGTTGTCCTCGACCTCGAACGCACTGGACCCCAGGGGCAACAGCAGCATCGCTGCGACGTGGTGCGTGTCGCTGGTGCCGAACCCGTAGATCGTGTCCGTCGGGTCCAGGATGTTGTGGAAGAAGTTACGGACCTTGTGCTCGGACCCGATCGCCTCGTGCACCATCGACTCGTCGTAGTAGGCCATCAGCGCGTTGCTGATCGCACCCATCGACGACCACGTCAGGTCGGCATCGCCGCCCAACTCGCCGGTCTTCTTGTTGGGCTTCTTCTGCACCCATCCGAGGAACTCGCCCTCGGGCGCGATGTTACGGAATCGTTTGTCGTGGTGCGCTTCACTCATCGCGCGGATCCACAGCGCCTGCGCGTCACGATAGAAGTTGAAACGCTGCTGCCCGACGTAGTCCGTCGGCCGCGAACCGAGACTGCGGATCTGGTCTTCCAGCTCGCGCAGCGTGCGGCCCTCGATCAGGTCTGCGACCTTGCGCCAGTAGGTGGCCTGCTCATCGCCAATCGGCAGGTCTGAGTCTTCCCAGAACCACGCTGTCGCCTCCGCGCTGAAGGGCGTGTCGTAGTCGTTCGTCAACAGGTCGAGCATCCGCTCGACATAGCTGACGTTCATGCGCCAGTCGGCCTGCGGTGACAGCGAGGCGAGCATCGCAGCCACCTGCCGCATGGTGATGCCGTATCGCACGCCGAACGCGGTGGCGATCTTGTTCGCACCCTCATACCACTTCCGCGAACGGGCCATGTGCAACGGATCCATCGCGAGGAACAGCGCGACGCCGTTCTTCACGAGATGGTCCACGATGCTCTGTGCGCGCTCGGCGTCGGTGTTGCCCTTCACCTGCACACCGTCGTATACCCGCTTGGTGAGGATCTCAGGGACGCCCTTCTTGCTCTTGGTCCGCGTCTCGCCGCGGTTCTCGAACACGGCGTTGTGCTGTGACAAGGCCGAACGCAACGCGCCTGCAGCCAGCCGTTCCTCGTAGCCTCTGCGCGCAGCTTCGTATTCCTCCAGACGCTTCCGATTGAACTCGGGGATGATGCGCTTCGTCTCTTCATTCTGCGCCTTGAGCCGAGCGATCAGCGCCTCGCGTCGCGCATACTTGCGAACAGCGATGTCGTGGCGCTTCGTGACCTTGTCGACCGCCGCACGAACCCGCTGCTGCAGCGGTTTGATCCGCTTGCGGTGCGCGACGCCCATCTTCTTCTTGCGCGTCTTGTTCTTCCCTGGCGGGACCGCGGCCAGTGCGGCCTCGTGCTCGGCGTCCATCGCAGCGATGCGTGCGTCCAAATCGGCACGCGCGGCCTTGATCTCAGCGTCGCGTTCTGCCTGCAGTGCAGGGCCTCCCTTCGTCAGCGACGCCGGCACCTTCTGCAGCTTCACGGGCAGGCGCGACGGCTTCGACGGAGCGTTCTCGATGTTCTCGGACTGCAACGCGTTGGCGAGGTCCGACATCACCACGTCATGCGGATCGATCTTGCTCGCGCCGACCTTCGCCCGGGTGACAGCTACCGACAGGTGCGCGGTGCCGTTCCGCCGCGGCTGCATGTTCGGCGGGATCGTCTTCGCCTTGCGCTTCTTCTCATCGACGAACATCGGCGGCAGATACTGGGCCTCGATCTCGGCGAGGGGCACCAGCTTGCCGGCCGCGTCACGCTGCGCGAGTGTGCGGCCCTTGTAGAAGTCGCTGAACTCCTCGCGGATCTTCGCCTCGACCTGCGTCAGGTCCGTCTGCGCGCCGGCTACGTCGCCGCCGGTGCGTCGGAGCCAGTCGATGATTCGATCGGCTGTGCGGGGCTCGGTGGTCGAGGCGCTCGGGCGACGAACGTCACCCGCAATCTGTCCGTAGGGGATGTGGGCTCCCCAGCCGGTTCCATACGACCAGAGGCGCGTAGTTCGGCTTCGAAGCGGTCCAGCCTTTCCGTGTAGGCTGCGCTCGGCGGCGTTGATTGCGAGGAGGAACTCGTCGAGCTTGGCTGTGCTGGTGGGATCGTCTGTGACATGGTATGCCTCCAGCGACATCACACCATCGGTGTCGTTCACTGTAAAGCCGGCCAGACCAGAAGTGGCGGCGATCTGGTCGATCTCAGCCTTGGTCAGCCGTTGCGTCAGCGGGAAGATGAACGTCGGCGCAGCGTAGGATCCATCGGGATACGTCGTGCCTCTCGCGTCAGCGGTGTCCTGCCGGACGTGCACCTGTTCCTGGGCATACGCCTGCGCGAACCGCTCCAGGACCGCGAGCACCGCCGCACGGTCCTTCGGTCCGAACGTGACCGACAGCCCGAGTGCCGGCTCCAGCGAGCCACCGTAGAGTCCTGTAACCGGTGCCACCTCGACCCGGGCCGACTCGATCCCCGACAGCAGGTATCGGAGTGCTTCGGCCCCGCTCGACTGCAGGATGTCGGCCGCTTCCTGGCTGCCCTCGCCGGCGGCCTTGGTCAGGTCCGAGATCCCGCGGAGCTTGCTGGTCGCCGATGACAGGTTGACCGCGAACCGTGACCGCTGGCCCCGGAGTGCCGACGTATCGAACGGCTCCACAGGCCGCGCCTCATACACGACGTCTCCGTCGTCCTTCAGAATGAACACGGCGAACGGGTCGCCGCTCAACTTGTAGCCCGGACCGCCCCCTGCGGCGCGCTCCTCGTCGGTCATGTCGGCGCGGTCCTGCACCAGTCGCGCCTCGATCTCGCCCTGCACGGCTTGGTAGATGATGAACGGGTCCGATCCCACGCGGACCCGGTCGCGTATCTGATCCAGCAGATCCTGCAGCAGGTCGCGCTCGCGCTCATCGGGGGAGTGCTGCTTGATCGCCGCGACCAGATCCCGTCCCAACTTGTCCCGTGCACGGTCTCCCACCGAACCAGAGTGCACCGACGCCATCACACCGCTGGGCTGCAGCAGGACAACGCGCTTCATGTGGTCCAGCAGTCCTTGGGACAGCAGACCCTGATACCCCTCCAGGACACGCAGGATGTGCGCCTGCGTGATATCCGAACGCGTGACCGTGTCCATCTGGCGCGGCGATGCACCCCTCGCGAATCCTTCTTCCGTCTGGATCGCGTGCTGGATCTCGTGCAGCAGGACACTCCGCATCTCGTCAGGGTCGAGCTGCTGGTTGACGCGTAGCCGCATCTCAAACGGGCTGAACGACCCGAGCGCGCCCTCGCGCATCTCGACCGATTCCACAGCCATGCTCGCCAGGAACGGGTATGCCGCGAACAGCTCCGGGTGATCGATGACAGAGTCCAACGAAGGCGGCGCGCCCACATCTGTCGCCGCGCCAACAGCGACCGCGTCCATCTTCAACGTCACGTCACGGTCGCGGATCTCCATCCGCAGCTTGCCCTCGGGCCCGGTGAACCAGCCGGTCTCCTCGTAGATCTCGTCCGCACTCTTGCCCTGGTCCGCCATGTCCTGGGCCTTCGCCAGCGACGGCATCTTGCCCAGCCGTTCCGCGCCGATCGTGCCGATGAACTGGCGCAGGCTGTCACCGATTGACGCCTCGGCCTGTTCCCCGGACAGCACGGTCGGGTCCTTGCCGAGGGTCCGCAGCAGTTCACTCGGCAGCATCAGCTCGCCGACTGCACTCGACGCGTGCAGCGCCGCGATGCGGAGCTGCTCGGCGTAGAGCGACGCGCCGTTCTTGGCGTCGCGATACTTCGTGCCGGCCGCGATGTAGCGGTCCATGCGTTGCTGACGCAGCGCGTCGAGATCCTTCTCGAATGCGTCGGCGTCGTCTTTGTCCGCGAGGAACTCCGCCTCCATCTCGGCCGACAGCGCGAGCATCTCCTCGCGCTTCGCGTCCTTCTGCCGCAGTGACAACGCGCCGGCGTCCGGCTTCACGTCGTTCAGCAGTGCCTCCTGGAACTTCGACTCGGCGAGCTTCGCGAAGAAGTCGGCACCCGACATCACGATCGTCGGCTGTTCCTCGACCGTCTTCGACAGCTGCTCGGCAACGTGCGGGAGTTTCTCGGCGAGCTGTTCCGGCGTGACCCCGGCCTTCGCCATCGCGGCGCGGAACTCCGCGTTGTCGACGTGAACCTCTGCCAGCTCGGTGTTGCCCCACTGCCGCTGCAGCAGGGCGTGGATCCGCCCGGTGCTGCGCTGCGCGAGCGTGCTCGCCTTGACCGTCTCGATGCCTTTGGTGAAGACCTCCTGCATCGTCTCGGCTTGCTTGACCCGCCGGCTCTCGGTGTAGAGCTGCGCGATAGGACCCGGCGCAGTCAGCAACAGCGACGACTGGATCGTCTGCACCGCCGTGTCCCACGACATCTGCAGCGTGTCCGTCATGAACGCGTCCTCGTTCAGCTTGGACGCCAGCCCGAACGCTTCGCGCGTGCCCCTGTCGGCGAGGAACCGTGCAGCGGACTCGGCGTCCAGCTGGATCATGTCCACGTCCGCCGGCAGCTGTTCCCCGGTGATCAGGTAGTAGGCGTCCGGCGAGACGCGGATCGAGCCTTCCTCGATGCCCGGCTCGATCCAGCCCATGCCCGACGCCGAGTTGCCGCCCAGGTAGACCCGCCCCTTGTCGAGCCCTTCGAGCTTCAGGTCCAGCGTCTCGATCTGACCGACCATCTCGGCGACGCCGGTCGCGAACTCCTGCCCGATCTCCTCGCCGACCTCGGCCGCCTGCTGGCCCGCCCAGCGCAGCGAGAACCTGCCGAGGGCCTGCTTGAACGTCGGCGTGTCGAGCGCGCCCTGCGTGATCCGACGCACCACCGCGGATCGCACGAAGTCTGCGCCGGCCTTCTTGAACGGCCACACGGCGATCTTGTGCCCGACGACCTCGATGCCGCCACCGACCACGCCGACGATGTTGGCGTTGCGGATCGCGACGCTCGGCGCCATGCCGGCGCCCATGAACTGATCCATCGACAACCCGGCGTTCATCCGGTAGCCGTTCACCGCTGCCAAGCCAACCGCGACGGGCCCCAGGATCGGCGCGGCCCCCGGGATCAGGACCGCACCCGCCGTCGCGCCCCACGTGGCTGCGGTCTCCCAGGTCATCATCTGGCCGATCATCTGGCCGTGCAGGCCGACCCAGCCCCGGACCTCACCGATGCGCGCCAGCTCGCCCTTGAGTCGCGCGATCTCGCGGTCCTGCTCGGGCGACTCGATGCCCATCATCTGGTTGACCCGCAGCTTCGCGAGGTCCGCCTGATACCAGCCCGAGTCGTAGCCGCGGCCGAGCCGTTCCAGGAAGGACAGCCGATCGAAGTCGTCGTGCGCCAGCGCAGCCAGTGCCGGGTTGTGCAGCTGTTCCCACAGGATCGGCGCGTTGCGGGCCAGATCCATCCGCTGGATCTGCCGGATCTGCAGCGCCTGCTTCGCCTTGTCGATGTTCGCGCGGACCACCATAGGGTCCGCGCCCAGGTCGACGCCGAGCCGTTGCACGATCGCTTCGGTGTCCGGGTCGTCCTTCACTGCCTGCCGCAGCGTGCCCATCAGCTGCTCGTTGCCGGCTTGGATCTCGCGTGCACGACGCGCGAGGTAGTCGGCCGAGTAGTTGTTGACGTCGAACCCGTCTGGCTCGGGATACGCCAGCGGGATGCCCTTCCGCCGCGGGGGCTCCAGCGGGACCCGCACCGGCGACGTCAGGACAGGCTCTTGTGGGTCCTGCGGCGTCTCTGAACCGTTCAACGTCGGGACAGTCGTGTCAGTCATCAGCGGCCCCCCATCGGCACCCAGGCACCGCTAGCACTCCAGAACCCGGAACGCATGCCGACGTTGTTGCGCGCTTCCTGTCGCGTCGGTGCGTTGACATACCGGAGCAGGTGCTCGCGCAGGAGGAACTCCTGGTGGCGGATCCGCTTTTCGATGTCCTTGTCGGACAGCTGCAGCCGCAGGATCTGCCGCTCGATCTGCTCGTTACGCGCGGCCTTCTTGTGAAGGATCGCATCCTCATCAGGCGCGCGGGTGAACACACCGTCAGGGCTCAGGCTGCGCTGCTTGTCGATGTAGCTACGCAACTCGGTGGGCAGACCGAACTCGATGTCCTCGCGTGACGCGCCCCTCTTCTGCGAGGTGTCCTGCATGTTGAGGAACCAGTCCTCCACTTTCCGCGGCGTGTCTGGCTTGCCCATCTCGACCCACGCACGCGTGATCTGCTGCTGGTGGTTCTCGGTCAGCGTCTTGTGTCGCCACTTGTATTGGGCGAGCGTGATCCTTTTCGTCGGGTCCGCGGGGTCCTCGTCGTCCAACAGCGACATGATCTTCGCGTTCACGTCGGGCAGGATGGCGAAGACGTTGACCTCCTCGCCCCTGATGTTCTGCTTGATGGTGCCACCTACAACCGTTGCGACGGCACGAGGGACCAGATCGCCTTCCTCGTTGTAGAGAACCCAGCTGTCCTCGTTGAACACCGTGTTCTGCAGGTAGTCGACCTGATCCTGCACGGTCACCAAGCCGGGCTGCGAGAACAGGTCTCTGACCAGCGCACTGAGGACCAGCTCGTCGATCTCTCCAGGCTTGCCGGTGTGCGTCTTGGGGAGCCGATCGATGAACGCCCACTTGTAGGGTTCGAGCCCGCCTTTGTTCAGCATCGCCACGATCAGCGCGCGACCTTCCAGCAGCTCGGAGTCCAGCGGGCTCGCCCTGCCGTTCGCGGTGTTCCACGCGGCCATCATCTCTTTCCGGTGCTCGTCGGACTGACCGACAAGGTATTGGCTGTGCATCGTGTCGAGCGTGATCTGGCGCAGCTGTGCAGGGTCGGTATCCGCCCATCGCATGATCCGGGTGTGGTCCGCGGCGATCAGCTGCTTGCCTTCCTCGGTCAGCAGCTTCGTCAGCATCTCTTGACCCTCGGCTGTTGCCGACATCCGCTTCACGAGCGCAGGGTTCTCGTCAGCCCAATCTCGCGACCTGCGCCCGCCGGGCAGACCTTCCTCGACGGCGTCGTCCGCGGCCCACGCACGCATCGAGGTCTCGACCTCGCGGGCCATATCCGCGAGGTCCTGCACGCCACGCTTCTCCACGTCGCCGCCTTCCTCGGCGATGTATTTACGGATCCTGCCGTAGGTGTCGTGCGACATCCCGTTGTCCAGGTTCTCGTAGTCGTCCTCCAGTGCCGCCAGCGCGCGCCCGACCGCGCGTGATGGGTCGCCGCCGGCCTGCTTCTTCAGGTAGATCAGCGCCTGCCTGTGCGCCTGTCCGTTGGCCTTGTCCTCGGCAGCCGCCGCACGGGACCCGTGATCCTGCGTCGATGCCTGGGCGAGGTATTCCTCGCGCATCGCAACCGGGATCTCCTCGACCCATCGATCGATGTAACGACGCGTGCCGGTGGTGTCGGTCTTCAGTGCCAGCACCTCCAGCTGTCCCTGGTGAAGCTCGGCGAGACCCTCGCGCATCCGCAGCTCGGCGACGGCTGGATGCTCGCCCTGCAGCTCTGAGTATTCCTTCAGCCCTCCAACGACCAGCGCGTGGACCTCGGCGATCCGTTCCTCCTTGGACGGACCCCGCGCCATCGGTTCGCCCTGGATGTCGTCGTCACCGGGGGGCCCGCTGATGATCGGCGCGCCCTGCGCGTCGGTGTCCTCGCCTTCGCGCATCGCGCTCGGTTCATGCCCAGGCGCAGGCACGGGGTCGTTGGGCATCCCGTTGACGTAGAGCCACTCGACCCGCCGGTTCGCGTTCGCTGCGACGATCGAGCCAGCAAGGTAGCTGCGCGACTCCTTCGCCGCGTGATTGTTGATCGCACGCTGCGAGTCGCGCAGGTAGCCGGCAGACGATCGCTCGAACAACGCCCGCGCGGTGTTCGTCCGCAGCGACTTGCCGAGGGCTTCGTGCTTCTTCCTGATCAGGTCCATCGCGGAATCGCGCGCATCGACCGCAGCCTTCCCCCGCGTCGTCTCCAGGTAGCCTGCCTGCGGATCGTTCAGCGTGTGCTCGGCGAACTCGAACAGCTGGTTGTTGCGATCCAACGACTCGGCCGCATCGACGTTGTCCTGGATGTCCGCGGTGATCTTCACGCCGACGAGCCCGGCCTGCGTCAGCGCCTGCCCGAACTCTTCCCACTGCTGGGGCCCGTGGAACTGTGCCGGCTGCACGTTGGGCGAGCTGAAGCCCTGCGCGCCTGCCGCGCCGCCGGCGAGAGGAATCTGCGGGACGAACATCATCCGTAGTATCTCGCGTATTCATGCCACCCGAGACCTGCACGCGACGCACCAGACAGTGCGGCTGCGCCACCTGCAACGAACGGGTTGATGCTGTCTGCCGACGCACGGGCGTTGGCTGCGCTCGCACCGAGCATCCGCGCACGCATCCCTTCGGACACCGCGCCACGACGTGCGGCGTTCGCCGCGCGGACCGCGTTGCGATCGATCGTCCGCTTGTCGATCGCCGCGATGACGCGCCTCGATGCCTCGACCTCGGCCGCGCTGCCAACGCCGAGACTGATCCCGCGGCCGGCAGTGCGCGCTCGGATCGCGCTGGTCTCCTGCCCTGCCTGCAGCCCGAGCTGTTCCTTGGCCTGCTGTGCAGCCCGCATCTCGGCACTGGCGCGTTCCTCGCCGAGCTGGCGATTCATCGTCGCCATCGTCTTCTGGAACTCGAAGGCACTTGCCTCCTGCTTCAGCCGTTCCTTCAGGACCTTCGCCCCGTAGAACGCGCTGATCGCCGAGATCACCGCGCCTGCCGTCGCCGTGATGGCCGACGTGCCCATCGCGAACTGGCCGACGTCGAAGTTGCTGCCACCACCCGCGCCCGCGCCTGGGTCGCTCGTGCCGGTGCCCGCGCCCCGGCCCTGGTTGGCGAAGTCCGCTTCGAAGTGCAGGGAAGTGTCAGTCACCGAACTCTGCCTCCAATACCATGCCGAGCACGGTCAGCGGGAATGGCAGGGTCTGCCGCACGATGATCTGCCCGTCCTCGGTCCACGAAGGGAGGACCGTCGTTCGCAGCATGGTCTGAGTCAAGGCGTCCACCGCGCCCTGCTCGTTCAGCGGAAGCCCCTCGATCGGGACGAGACTGGCGTCGTCGGGGCCTGCGACCGCGCCGGTCGCGACCTCGAACAGGCGCAGCCAGACCCGGTTCAAGTTCTTCATCCTGCCGTGACCTGCGCCGTCTGCCTGGGCCACCAGCGGTAGCGTCCGCAGCTCCGGCACATACGGGAGCCCGACCGTCACGAAGAACGCGGGCTCGGCGAGCACCACGGCCCCGTCAGTGACCACCGCAGTCGACGCGACTCCGTCGGCGACAACAGCCACGGTGTGGCCCTCCAGCGCAGGGTGCACCGACCGCCGGGCAGTCGCGTAGTCGAACTCCAGGTCACCTGTGACCACGTTCTCGGGGATGAAGTCCAGAGCCTCCGCGCGGACCCACGAGCCCGCAACGACCTGCGTGACGAGCAGGCGATACCACACGCGAGGGTCGCGCAGCGCGCGCACGACCAACAGGTCGCCGACGTTCTCGGGCGCAGCCGCCGCATTGAGAGCGAGCGAAGGGAAGAGCGACAGAAACCGGACATCCACCACAGACCCGATCGCGCGCGGACCCGTAGCAAGGGTCGACCCGTCACTCGTGACCATCGCGGCCACCTCCGCGCGCAGGAACCCGGGGTTGCCGTGCACGAACACGGTATCGACCGTTGTCGTGTGCAGGTCCGCGCACGGCTGCTTGTCTGCAGGAACATGCTCGCGGATCCGCATCGACTCGATCGTCCGAAGCCCGTCCCGTGTGACCGTAACATAGACCGCGTCCTCGACCAGCTCGGGCACGCACGCCACCGACTCGAACGTGCCACGATCGGTGTCGTGCCGGTGGAACCCTACGATCTCCTCGTCGGGCACGTAGGACATACCGAGCAGCGCGCCACTGCTCGACACGATCCAGATGATCGGCGTGGGCGACTGCATGCGCGTCATGTCGACGATCGCGAAGTCGTCGAACAGGTGCTGCGCGCGGAAGCTGAGATCCTGGCCGGCGAACCCCTGCGACTGCCACTGGAACCGCAGCTCGCGCAGGTGCCCACCACGGGCCGCGGCATAGACCACGCGATCGTTCATGACGACCGGCACGACGAACGTCGAGCCGTTGGTCGACTGCGGCCGTGCGCTGATGTTCAGCGGGGTCAACGCATCGGAGTTGATCGACGTGACCCGCCACTCGCCGGTCGTCGTGAACACCAGCAGCTCGCCGATCGGGATGACGTGCCGCACGGCCTGCGCCTGCAGTGAGCGGAACTCGACCGAGATCCGATCGTCCTCGCGGATCGGGATCGTGTAGGTGAACTGGTTCTCGGTCCCGCTGTTGGTCAGCCACAGGCGCTGCGGTGCGTTCGACGGCGACGCGAACACGCGTCGCTGCTCGAAGTAGGCGACAGCCTGCGGATCGAACGCAGCGCCCACCGGGACGTCGTCGTCCATCTCCGGCGGCATCGCCTCCAGATCCGGCCCGAGGTTCACGTCCACGAACGTCGTGTCTGGTGCCTGGATCTCGGCGATGAACCCGAACAGACCGGACAGACTCTTCTTGTAGAGCCGGTATGCGATGGCCTCGGTCACCGTGTCCCACGTCAACGTGACCGTGGCCGTCGGGGAATCGAGCGACAGACCCACGCTCTCGGGGATCACCAGGGACGGGCGCGACGGCTCCGATTCAGCCTGCTGTTCGTAGACCGCAGACACCCGGTATTCGTGTTCGAGTTGGCTTGCCGCGTCGATGTAGTAAAGCTCGCCGGAACCCAGACCACTTGTGCCCGTGGTCGCCAGCACGAACTGGCCCGTGTCGAGATACCGCAGCTGCATCATGCGGGCTGCGTCACCACCCAGGATGCTCGTATCCGGTGGCATCGCTACGTAGTAGCCGTCAGGCAGCGCCGGACCTCCGGTCAGCGAAGCCCCAAAGATGAACACGACCGACCCCAGCGCAACCAAGTGCGCGCCGAGGGTTCGGACCTGCAACCGCCCGGGACCCGACCCTACCGACCCACCCCACCCGTCGATCAACGACGGCGTGCCGCGCCGGACATCCGAGAACGCGAGCCCTGTCGGTGCACGCGGAGGCGCGAGGATCAGTTGCTGCGCCACCCATCGGTCCGGGTTCACGCCCTCACGCCGAAGCTCGTGCGGCGGGTAGCCGTTCCTCGTGAACGTCAGCACGTCATACGACTGCGTGTAGTTCAGCTTGAAGATGTCGGCAGGTTGGTATGGCCCGCCGATCGTCAGCACGCCATCGATCGGCTGTTCGTCGACCTTCGGGTCGGTGAACGGGTTGGCCGTCGCAAGACCTGCCGTGTGCACATGCACGGCCGCAGATCGCGGCAGCGCCGCAGCCCAGTAGACCTGCCCGAGAACCAACGCCACGCCAGCGGCTGGATAGAGCGGCAGCGCGCCGAGCTTCACCACGAACAGCAGCTCCGCGTTGAGCGGATCAATCGTGGCCGTGACCGGAGGACCGGACGCTACCGTCGCCAACTGGAACCGGTAGCCGTCCACCTGCCGCACGTAGTAGCCGGTCGTCGTCGACAGCCCCGGCGGCAGCCCGGTCCCGAACTCGTTGCCCACCGTGACGTAGACGATGTCGTTCTCCAGCAGGTTGTGCCGCCGCTGCAGCACGATCGTCGTGCCTCCGTCCTCGAACGCCGCGTTGACCGGGCCAACGGACACCACCTCACCCCACATCACCGGGACATCGCCGCGGTGCAGACGGAAGTAGCTCGGCGAGGACCCGACCGCACGGGCCCCGATCTCGATCACGTAGGCGTCGCCGTTCGTGTAGACGAACTCGATCAGCCGCACGGGCTGCGTTGGCCCCTGTCCGTATGCATCCGCGACAAAGCGCAGCCCGGGCCGCGAGCGCACAGCACCCGTCGGCTTCGAGATCATGTTCCGCAACGTCGCGGCACCGTTCCGGTAGTCGCGCAGGTCGACGCGACCGATCAGCTGCGGGCTGACCTCACCCGCACTGAACGAGGTCTGAATCGTGCGCGTGCTAGGCATCAGCGCCTCGCCCAGGGATATCGATCGTTGGGCTCAGGCTTGCGACGCTTGCTGCTGTCCTGCTTCCGCGCCGACTCCTCGAACACCCGCGCGAGCTGCAGCATCTCCTTCATGATCGCGATGCCGCGGTCGCCCTTGATGATCGGGCCCGCCAAGCGACTCGCCAGCTCGTAGCTCAGAGTCTGCACGAACAGCGTCGAGAAGTGCGTCGCGTCATGCATCGACGAGCTGTAGATCACCACCGCGTCAGCGGTGTTCGAGTAGATCACCCGCGCGCCGAGCTGATTGGTCGCCACGGTGTAGACGTAGGGCGTCTCGGCCGCGCCGTTCCACTGCTCGCGCGTGCTGAACTCGCGCCACCTGCCCCAGTATTCCGTCGCAAGGCGCTCGGGCACCAGGACCAGAATGCCCGTCGCGTCGGCCACCCATTCGTAGGCGTGGTCCCAATCCGTCCGATCGTTGGTCGTCGGGACCAGCTTCACCTGCCGCGTCGTGAAGTCCCACGCGTGCCGCTCCAGCAGCGTGTCGCGCGCGTAGGGGTAGAACCTCGCACAGTGCAGCGCCTGCGCGGAACCATCCGGTGGGTCGATGCTCGTGATCCGCGCGGATTCACCGATGTTCGCGAGCGCGAGGTTGCAGATCTCGACCTCGCGACTCTTCACCTCGAAGATCGCTTGCCACTGGGCGAACACGAGATCGGCCAGCGAAACGAACGTCCCGGAGTTGAGTTGGTAGTCGGCCATCACGTCCCTTCGAGCG
>Ga0105252_10000698_pt1 | contig 18960 bp, 18 predicted proteins | sample EasRivMeERMZT100_FD_89675 | JGI IMG/M metagenome (GOLD analysis project Ga0105252, IMG submission 89675) | Soil microbial communities from meander-bound floodplain in the East River, Colorado, USA - East River MetaG ERMZT100 | ecosystem: Environmental > Terrestrial > Soil > Floodplain | place... | reverse complement strand
TCCGGCTTGTCGGGCACGACGCCGAAGGTGACTAGGTAACCGTCAGCAGCCACGGGAATGGCCGATTCCACGGCACTAACAAACGCCGCCCGATCAGCAATCACGTGGTCCGCGGGCAGCACCAGCAATAGTGGCTCTGCGTCCGTCAATCCTGCGCGTTCGGCCTCGGCACGTGCAGCGAGCAACGCCGCTACGGCCACCGCCGGCGCGGTATTCCTCCCCGCCGGCTCGAGGACGATCGCTTCAGCGCGGACCCCCATGGCGCGCAGTTGCTCAGCCACGAGAAAACGATGGGAGTGGTTGCACACCACCAACGGCGGACGAACCGTCTCAGCGAGACCGCCAGTGCGTGCCACGGTCTCCTGAAAGAGTGTCAGCTCGGTAACCAAGGGGAGAAACTGCTTCGGCCGAAGCTCGCGGGATAAGGGCCACAAACGCGTGCCCGAACCTCCAGACAACACTATTGGGATAATGGCTCGCATCACCACAACTTTACCTGCTCAGCTAAGAGCAATCCGTTACTCACGACTCGCTTTTTTTCGATTCCCGCGACGCCGCTTGCCCGCCGCGCGAGCGGACCGGTGGTCTCTGTCGTCAAGAAGCGACATTTTGCCGCCCCGACTTATGTCACGCAGAATTGGTACAGTCAACAATATCGCGCATCATGTCGCGGGTCAGCCGCAACGGACATTTTTTTTGGCACCAACTACAACGACATGACGCTAGCGCTCACACCAAGAAAAACACCGCTATGAACGACTCATCGCAACGCGCGGCGCATGCCGCAGCGCTTACGCTGCTTTGTGCTCTGCTCGCCGCTTGCGGCGGCGGCGGCGGCGGCGGCGGCGATTCGACACCCACGCCCGCGAATGGGTCCCTGGCGATTTCGGGTCGCCCGCGCGCGTTCGTGCTGATAGGCCAGGAGTATTGGTTCGTACCATTGGCCACGACCACCAGCAACACGCTGACGTTCAGTGCGACGGACCTCCCCGAGTGGGCAAGTTTTGACACGACCAATGGCCGTATCGTTGGAGCGCCGACCGCCGCTGACGTCGGCACCTACGACAACATCGTCATCAGCGCGAGCGATGGCAGGGCAACGACCTCGCTCAAAGCGTTTAGCATTACGGTGCTTGCCGTCGCGACAGGATCGGCGACACTGTCATGGCTGCCGCCAACACAGGCCACTGATGGCAGTCCTCTAACCAGTCTCGCGGGGTTCAGGGTGTATTGGGGCGACGAGAGTGGCACCTACGCGGACATCGTCCCGCTCACTGAACCAGGCGTTACTACCCACGTAGTAGAGAGCTTAACGCCCGGCACGTGGTTCTTTACGGTTACGGCCGTCAACGAGCACGGAGTGGAAAGCGTCTTTTCGAACGTGGTGTCTAAGACGGTCTTGTAGACGAATCAGCCGGCGCAGAAGCCGGCCGACCCAAAGAGTCATTACGCAGTCACGGACTCTACTAATGCGGTCTCGTTCGCGCAGCGTTTGAAGCGGTGGCGACACTTGCCACCCGACTTATGTAGCGCAAAATTGGCTGGGTCCACCGGTTAGCGCGCATCATGTAGCGGGCCTGCCGCTGCAGTTAGTGGGCACCGAACTACAAGAGTCTAGCGCTCGAACCAAGAAAAGCGCCTCGATGATCGACCTATCGCAACGCGCAGGGCTTACGCTGCTATGCCTGCTGTTCGCCGGTTGCGGCGGCGATTCAACATCCGCGAGCGCGGTCACGCCCGTGATTTCCGGTCACCCGCGCGTGTTCGCGCTGAAAGGCCAGGCGTATTCGTTCGTACCGTTGACCACGAGCACCGGCAACGCGCTGACGTTCGGTGCGACTGGACTCCCTGCGTGGGCAAGTATCGACACGACCAATGGCCGTATTGCTGGAACGCCCACCGCCGCTGACGTTGGCACCTACGACAACATCGTCATCAGCGTAAGCGATGGCAGAGCAATGACCTCGCTCCCGGCGTTCAGCATTACGGTGCTTGCCGCGGCGGGCTCGGCGACACTGTCATGGGGGCCGCCAACACAGAACACCGATGGCAGCCCTCTAACCAATCTCGTGGGGTTCAAGGTGTATTGGGGCAAGCAGAGTGACAGCTACACCGACACCGTCACGCTCGAGAATCCAAGCCTTACCACCTATGTAGTCGACACCTTACCGCCCGCCACGTGGTTCTTTGCGGTTACCGCCGTCAACGAGTACGGCGTGGAAAGCGCCTTTTCGAACGTGGCGTCTAAGACCGTCTTGTAGACGAATCAGCTGGCTCACAGGACGATCGTCGCGCTGCACGAGCCTAGGGAACCTGCCCCGCTTCGGACCAGCGACGCTAGGACGGCCGCTCCACCGGCGACAGTACGCGGCGCGGCTCGAGCGACGTCACGTTGCTGCCGAGGGTGGCGCGCGTCCCTCCATTGCGATGCCGCCAGACGAGGTCCTCCAATTCCTTGGTCGGCGAATAACCCACCACCGCGCGCAACAGAACCTCTCGCGCTCGCGTGCAATCGAGACGCTCGCACGCCGTCCAGATCTGGTCCAGCAACGGCTCGAGCTCCTCCCAGCGTAGGAAGTCCTCCTCGGCACGCATGATGCTGGGGTGTTCGGTACCCATCACGTTGTTGCCGATCAGAAGCTCCTCGTAGAGCTTCTCGGCGGGGCGCAGGCCCGTGTAGTGAACCTCGATATCGCCGTCTTGGTGCTCGTTGTCGCGGATTGTGAGACCCATGAGGTGAATCATCTTCTCCGCAAGATCGCGAATCCGGACGGGTTTGCCCATGTCGAGGACAAACACATCGCCACCCGTCCCCATCGATCCGGCCTGAAGAACCAGGGAAGCGGCTTCCGGAATCGTCATGAAGTAGCGGTATATCTCGGGATGAGTGACCGTCACCGGGCCACCGTTGCGAATCTGCTCACGGAACAGCGGAACGACCGATCCGGATGACGCCAGCACGTTACCGAACCGCACGATGGAGAAGGTCGTGGCCGATCCGCGTTGATTTAGCCCTTGCAGAACCAGCTCCGCGAAACGTTTCGTGGCCCCCATGACGTTCGTGGGCAGCACGGCTTTGTCCGTCGAGACCAAGACAAACGATTTGACGCCTGCTGCAATAGCGGCCTCAGCCGTATGCAACGTGCCAAACACGTTGTTGTGCACACCTTCGATCATGTTGTGCTCGACGAGCGGCACGTGTTTGTAGGCCGCCGCGTGGTAGACGGTCTCCACCCCATAGGCCTCGAGAACCTCACGCACTCGGCCCTGGTGATGCACGGAGCCGATCAGGGCGACGATCTCTACAGGGAGCTGTTTTCGCTGGGCGAGGTCCTGCAGCGTCTGGTCGATTAGGTAGAGGGCAGCCTCCGAGATGTCCATGAGCACGAGGCGCTTGGGCCCGAGTTGCACGATCTGCCGGCAGAGCTCTGAACCGATTGAGCCCCCAGCGCCCGTCACCATCACCGACTTGCCGCGGATACATGCATCGAGCAGCTTGGGGCTCGGCGGGACTGGATCGCGTCCCAACAGGTCGGTGATTTCGACTTCCCGAATCTCGTCGACGCGCGAATTACCGGACGCGAGATCGCCCGTATCCGGCATCGTTTGCACGTGGACGGGCAACTGCTCGAGGCGGTTGATGATCTCGAGCCGTTGGCGCCGGGATACTGACGGGAGCGCGAGCAGCACTCGCGATACATCGAACTCTTCGATTAGATTCGGGAGCCCCAAGGGCGAGTGCACCTCGAGGCCGTTGATCATTGCACCACGCAGGGAGAGATTGTCATCCACGAACGCCACCGGGACGAACTCACCGCGGCCGTGCAGCGCGGACACGAGATGCGCACCCGCATCGCCAGCGCCATAAATGACCACGCGGTCACCCGCGACGCTCCTGGTCTGAAAAAGCCAACGGACCATGAGCCGGCTTCCCACAACGTAGACCATGCCGAGCAGCCAAAAGACCGCGCTCGCACGAACCGCATCGGGCCAGGTATCGATCCACCCAATACCGAGGAGTAGCGCGAGAGCGACCAGTGTCAGGGTCTTGAGCGCCGCCGCGACGAGGTCGAACCCCATGAATCTGACCACCGAACGGTAGAACCCGCAACCCCCGAGCACGGAAACGCCAAGCACGAGCGGGATCGTCCAGACCCAGAGGGGGAGAGCCGCGAATATTCGGGGCGTTACCAGCCAAACGGCACTACCTAGACAAGCGGGTAACGCCAGGCCATCGGCCAACATCATCACCAGTCGCTTCGTGCTGCGCGGCAGAGTGACAATGGTCCGAGCTAGGTAATTGAGCAGCGGGTCGGAGACGTAGGTTTTATTCATGTTTTGCAGATCAATCCCCACCCGACAACCGCGCCGGCCTAGCTGAAGTCCACATCCGATTATAGGAACATTTTACCTGCAACTCTATCGTGGAGTGTCGCCTTCCGGGCACTTATCGGTAGCCAACGAGACCGCCAGCGATCCGTCCGGACAGTTCGCCGGCTCGTCGATGCCGCTCGCCGAGGGCTTCATCCTACCTCCGCCAACTTGCTAAGCGTATCGGGTCGACACCTGCAGTGGACCCTAGTTCCTTAATCCAGCGCGCGGCGCCGCGCCACCGATAACCGGCCGATCGAGCACCGAGGCCGTAACGTCGTCTGTATCCGCCAGCCGCGCACACTCGCAGTTCAAGATCCCGCGTTAGCCGCGAAGTGGTGACAACAGAATCGCGCGCAAGGCATCGATTACCTGTGCCTGTGCCGCGTCAGGCATTCCGGCGCTCAACGGAATACTGATCATCCGCAAATAGGCCGCATCAGCCATGGGAAACATCTCGGGCGTCAACGAATAGCGATCCCGCCAATAAGGCTGCCGGTGCAGGGGTACGTAGTGCACACTAGTCCCGACACCCATATCCGCGAGTCGCTGAATCACTTCCTCGCGAGTTTGTCCGCAATCATTTGCGAGTCGCACAACGTACAGGTGCCAGGCATGCAAATCTCCAGCTGGAGCACTCGCGGGCAGTATCAGCGGCAAATCTGCCAGAGCATCTCGATACCGTTCTGCGAGCTGTCGCCTCCGGACAGAGAACGAATTCAGCTTCGCAAGCTGCTGCAGTCCGACAGCTGCCGCAATATCGGTCAAGTTGTATTTGAACCCCGGAGCAATCACCTCGTAGTACCAGGCCGGGGTCTTTGAGACGAAACGATCAAATGCGTCACGGTTAATTCCATGCGTTCGCATGACGCGCATGCGATCAGCGATGGAGGCGTTTCTCGTAACGACCATGCCTCCTTCACCCGTGGTCATGGTCTTATTGGCATAGAAACTGAAAACCGTAGCATCCGACTGCAGAGTCCCGATCAGACCGCCTTGCCAGGTTGTCGGCAGTGCGTGCGCTGCGTCCTCCACGACCTTAAGGTCATGCCGGCGCGCGAGCTCTAGAATCTTGGTCATGTCACATGACAAGCCGCCATAGTGCACCGGCATGATCGCTTTCGTGCGGGGCGTGATCGATTCGCGGATGCGGTCGACATCGATCGTTAGAGTGATCGGATCCACATCAACAAGAACGGGTTCTGCGCCTAAGTACCTGACAACTTCAACGGTCGCGGTGAAAGTCAATGTCGGTGCGATCACCTCGTCTCCCGCACGGACACCGACAGCTTCAAGCGCCAGGTGGAGTCCAGCTGTGGCCGAACTCACGGCAATACTTTGCAGGTCATCGGCACCAAGATATTTGGAGAATGCAGCTTCGAATTTCTTCGTCTGTGGACCAGTCGTGAGCCATCCACTGCGTAGCACTTCGGCCACCGCAGCGATCTCCTCTTCCCCGATTGCCGGAACGGAGAACGGAACAAACCCATCTCGTGTCATTGCTTACCAATCCAACAAAGAGTGTGCGTTCGAAGAAAAGGCAGCGCGTTAAAGAGGGCGTAGAGTGTAGAGTGTTTGGCGGCAACGAAGCGTGCCAGCGGCGGCGCCAACGTTACTCGCCGATAGTCGACAGCTGCGAGCGGAAATAGCTCACGAACGCGCCCTATTGGAACGCCGCGGACGTCACGATTCCGCGGATTGTCGTAGACGAAATCGTACCAAAGAATGGCTCCGCCGGGCCGAAGCCATTCCCAGATATGTGCGGCGAGGCTCGATTGATAGTCACGATCGAGGAGCGACGAAAAGACCAACGATACGTAAACGACATCGAAGGACTCACGCTGCAGCGTTAGCGAGATAGCGTCACCCGCCAACATTTCGATGGCTTCGGGAAGATTCCGCCGCGCCTCGCTGAAACGTTCGGGCAACAACTCATTCGCCACAAGCCTCTCCGGATCGAATCCGAGGCGGAGCAGTTGAAGCAAATTGCTGCCACTACCGCAACCGATCTCTATCGCCCGCAACTCCCGTAATGGTCGTCCGACGTGCTTGCGTAACATTGCCGCGAGAGCACGGTCTCGCTCCTGGGTTGCCATGCAAACTTCCGGACGCAGCGGGTCGTACAAGTCGCCGACGTCGCGGCGTCCGTATCGCTGTATCACGGCATCAGCTTCTGACGTTCCTGTGCTCATCGACCTTATCGCGTCAGCCGCGTGTTGGTTTCACTAGGGGGCCGGCGAAACAGCAGGAAGTCAATGAGTCCTCGCGCAAACCCGACTCCGTAGCCCCAATGCATGCAAATCAAAGCTCGCGCGACATTCAATACAGTTCGTGGCTCGCCGGCAGCCCACGCGGCAACCAACACCGCACTGACGTAGACCATTATTAGCAGACTGACGCCAATTCTGGCGGGATACGCAAGAGGTGACATGAGCCCAAGCAGCGCCACGGCAGCTACCAAACCAAAAGGCGCCAGGTGCCGCGGCGACGCCGGCCAACCATGTTTGGCAATGACGGCCACTTTCCAATAGCCATATTGATAGAATTGAAAAAAGAGGGCCCGTAGAGAGGCCCGCGGTGCATACGAAGATCGGATTCGCGAGCTTTGCCAAATGACTCCACCTGAACGCGCGATTCTCAGATTGAGCTCGTCGTCCTGATTGCGAACGAGCGACTCATCGAAGCCTCCAAGGCGCACCAACTCGTCGCGGCGCCAAGCACCAAGGTACACGGTGTCCACAGGTCCTGAGTAGTCGGCGCGACGCGACAACGCACCGCCCGACCCGAACGGACTCTTGAATGCCAGCGCAATCGCTTGCTGCAATCCGCTCTCCTCGAGCGGTCGCCAAGCTCCGCCAACGCAGTTGGCACCGGTCTCCCTCAAAACGCGGACACATTCGCTTACGTAGGTGGGGTCGTACATCGTGTGCACATCCATCCGAATCACGAACTCGCCCCGAGCTCGGGCAATCGCCAAGTTAAGTCCCGCGGAAACGATGTGTCGATGGTTGTCGATTACCCGAAGTGACTTCCAGAGACTCTGCCAATCGGCGAGCCGCTCCCGCGTACCGTCATTGCTCATGCCATCCGCGACGATGACATCAACTATTTGACACGCGTCGAGCTGTTGGGCCCTGAGCGACTCACAGAATGCGTCGATGTGAAGTGCTTCGTTTCGGCACGGCACGATTATCGACACCGAACTCAAGGTATCGCAGCCTCTTTCTGCTTCGACGCGACGATCATGCCCATAGCAAGACCCAGCCAGAAGTACATCTCGCGAATTACCCAAGTATCTTGAAATAGACCACGAAACTGCTGATACACCATCATGGCCAGCACAGCCGCCACGAACATTCGCGCCGGGTAGCCCAACGGGTGGTTATCGTCCAGCGCTACGCGCGCCAGGCGCGAGACAGCCGAACATAGGAAAAGGACAAACAAAACGAGCGCTGGCACACCCAACTCAGCGGCGATACCGAGCAGGTTGTTGTGAGGGTACACGCCCTCGCCCAGCCAGCTGAAGTTGTTGGTCTCGACGAAGCGTCCCTTCCCGATACCAAGCGGATCGTCGACAATGTCGGTGACGAGCTGTGTGTAAATGAGGGCCCGCACACCCTCCCCAACCGAAAAATCCAGAATCTTCTGGTTGACTGAATTCACGAGCCCCTGACTAACAGACATCGCAACCAATATGGTGACTGCCAACACGCCGGCGGAGAGAAGGATGGCCTTCCATGACAGTCCACGAAAGCTAACCAGGAAGACGAGAAAAACCAAACCCGTTGCGGCCATAGCACCGAACGACGCCGACGCACCCACAAGCGCCAACGCACTGCATAGCAGTAGGCCTGCCCAGATACGCAGCCAACCGGTAGTCGCGAGGATGCAAATGAGGATTGGCAATTGGAAACCGATGTAGATCGGAATCTCCGTCGCAGAGAATCCATCACGAAATTGAAAGCGGGCAATATCAGACCCCGGCAACCCCCCGAAAAATCCGAGATCCCCTGTCATGAAGAAGTACAAGATCCACAAGTACCAAATGGAATAAATGACCAAGAGTGCCGGCGCCAGCGGAAGCATTGCGCGGCGCACCGAGAGATCGTGGCCAATCGCACTACCCACGAGATAGAACGCACCGATAGAGATGAAAGTGGAAACATTACCCAGCCGAAGGTCCGGTCTCAGCACCTCACCCACGCACGCAACGACCAGGAATCCTGCGAGCCAAAGAAACACAGCGTCCGCCTTCAAGTGACTACGGCTGCGGACTCGAACGACCAAGAGAGCCAGTATGATGGCAAGCAGACCCGCTACGGCCTCTGGGGACGTACGACTGACCATGCGATCGTCGTGGAGGTAGACGCCCGCGAGAACCAACATACCCCACTGCGAGCCTGCCACAAGGCAGAGCATGGCCACGTCCAAAAATAGCCTACGTACAGCCCCGGCGTCGTACGAACTGGCCATGTTGGCAGCAAGACCGCTCAGACTCTCCTCCCCTCGCTCTGATCGATCAGCGTGATAATCGGCTTGAAAGCTTGGTCGTAGGATAGAAAAGCATCGAAACACCTCAACGCGCGGGCATGATACTCATGCCAATTGGCCTCGATGCGCGCAATGATCTCATTGAGCCGGTGCGGGTCTTCAAGAACCTCGCCAATTCCGTGGTCGACGACGAAATCGGCAAGCCCTGGCAGCGGCGAGACGATTACGGGAACACCCACTCGCAGGAAGTGAGACAGCTTTCCAGAAGCGAGTCCGACTGTTGAGTAGTTCTCGCCGACCGTCGCCGAATACAATGCCATCCCGATGCGAGCGCTACCCATCAGCTCATCGATCTGCCCATATGGTATCGGCTCAAGGGACCACGCGACGCGAGATCCTCGATCCATATCCCGAAGCCGCTTGAGATAAGGTTCATCTGCACTGCGTCGTTGCGCCGAATGCAGCACGCACACCCACTCGGGCGGTAGAGCTTGTGCGGCCTTGACGACGGTTGGCGCTTCGAACTCGTCACCGATCGTGCCCGGACAGAGCAAAATCCGCTTGCTGCCCGACAAACCAAGCCGCAAGTGCAAAAAGGTTGAGTTTATGCGTCGCGCCAGACCGACAGGCGCATTCGGCACGATAACGATTCGTTCAACTGGAACTCCAAGGTCTTCTGCCAAGAGCGAGCGCCGCTCCTCCGTGTGCTCGATCGTCACAACACTGCGTTGCGCGGCCCGGCGTTCCAGTGCCTTGAAGAGAGCTGCAGCGCGTGTATCTAGCTTGCTGCCAACGTAGAGCTCGGTCTGGTAGTTGATGATCCGCGTGCGACGGAGCAGGGAGTAGGCATAAGCAGCCACGAGACCGCGGATTCCTCCGGCGAATATGACGGGGTGTGAGCGCCAGAACGTGCAGAGTATCCAGGCAATGAACAGCAGGGTAACGACCGTCCTCGGCTCCCTCTCGGAGTCGAACGTCCAGGGCAAGAAGCAAAGACGAACGGCAGAAGACTCAAACACGGGCGCCTGATGGTGGCGGTTTCGAATCGTGAAAACATCGACCTCGAATCCAGCCGACGCGAAACAATGGACAGCGTTCAAGATGCCGGTTTGATGATCGAGCGTACCGACCGGCGCAAAGACCGAGACACGCACGCCACGCATCAGTCGACCGTGGCTATGACGCAGCCATACCAGCTACGGTCACTGAGTGGCTCACGGGTTGACCAGGCCTCTGCCTTCAACAAAGACATTCCATTTCCAGCCAATCTATTCAGTATCTCGGGAAGAAACAGGTAGCGCAGGCGATGAACTTCGGTCAAACGCTCCGCGCGCGCGTCAGCGCGCGATAGGATATCGACGTCGAACCGAACGTCTACGCAATTGTCGTTGACATACATGGTTGGGGTGGTCCGCCTGCGCACCGCGATCCGGTCGTCAGACACTTCCTTGACGACGTTCCTAGGACGATCGCTGAGCACCGCTGGTCCGTACCAAAAGTCGAAAATGAAGATACCGGAAGTATCCAGATGGGCTCGCGCCGTCGCAAATGCCGCGTCTTGGTCTGCGTTGGTCGTTTGGTAGGACATCACGTGAAACAAGGAAATGACCGCATCGAAATGCAGCCCTGCCCGATGCGCTCGAATATCTCCCTCGGCAAAGGACGTCCGACTCTGAATCAAAGGGGACCACGTCCGCCTGCGCTCTAAGGCTCGCTCAACCATGGGTCGGCTGATATCTACGCCGACGATACTGAAGCCAGCTGTCGCCAACAGCTGCGCATGCGCACCAGTACCACTACCAAGCTCGAGTATGGTGTTCGCCGCAGGCCGAGCGCCCCTGATCAACGAGGTGACGTACTGCGCTTCCGCTGAATAGTCTTTGTCTTTATAGAGTAGATCATAGTAAGCAGCATAGAGATCGAATACCGTCACGCGATGATCTCGAGGAGAGCGGCCGTGACCGCATCGATCTGCTCGTTCGTCAGCGCTAGGCCGCTCGGAAGGTAGAATCCTCGGCGCGCGATTCGCTCGGCTACGGGGTAGCTCTCACCTAGAAACAGCCCACGATTACGAAGCACAGGCTGCTCGTGCATAGGCCAAAAAAATGGCCGTGTGCCGACGCCACGACTCGCTAGACGCCTAATTGCCTCGTCAGCATCGAAATTGACGGACTCGCGCAGAACGACTCCGTATACCCAAAAAAGGTTCTCTTCGCCCAAAACACTGGTTACCGGCAACTGCAACTGCGCGTCGGCACCACTCAAAGCGGCGCTGTACCTTCGTCCCATAGCGCGTTTACGCGCGACGAACTCGTCCAGCCGTTCGAGCTGCGCCACACCAACTGCCGCCTGCAAGTTGGTGAGCCGAAAATTCCACCCGATCTCCTCATGCACGAATCGACGCGGCGGGGCAAAGTAGAGATTGCGCAAGAGCCTACACCGCTCGGCAAGTTTGTCGGAGTCGGTGACGATCATGCCGCCTTCACCTGTAGTGACCAGCTTATTCGGATAGAAGCTGAATGTACTGAGTTCGCCGAAACTGCCGCACGGCCGCTGACGATAGGTTTGGCCGTGCGCTTCGGCCGCGTCTTCGATAATGACCAAACCATGCTTCGCAGCAATCACCTCTAATGGCGCCATGTCTACCGGTAAGCCATAGATGTGCACCACCATGATGGCCTTCGTTCGCGCCGTGATTCGCCTTTCGACCTGCTCGACATCCATATTCCACGTCAATGGATCGCTGTCTACGAGGACGGGGACGGCACCCGCGCGCACTATCGCTGCGGCGCACGAGATGATGGTAAAAGTCGGGAGGATAACCTCGTCACCCGACTTGAGATCCAATGCGACGATCGCAGCATCGAGCGCCACCGAACCATTGCTGACCGCGATTCCATGGCGGCGGCCAACCCGAGCGGCGAATCCCTCCTCGAAGCGCTTGATGAAAGGACCTTCCGACGATATCCAGCCGGTCTCTATACATTCGATGAGGTATTTCTTCTCGTTGCCATCGAGAAGAGGTTCGTTAACGGGAATCACTTCGTTGCTCCCGCCGACGCCAACGACTTGGGCTCGAATCGCCTTTTGTCGCGATCACCGGCGAAAGGACCCTGCTTGACTTCGATGATCTCACTCCTTTCGAGCATTTCGAATCCGTGCCCGCCCCTAATGAGCAACACTACGTCCCCCGTAGTAAGTATTGTGCTTTGAACGAAACGCTCGGCTTCGTCGTAGAAGTCAACGCGAAGACGACCCTTACGAATGAAGAGCGCCTCCTGCGTATAGATGATCTCGCGCCGCACAGGCTTGTGCACATGAGGTGCGATCAAATAACCCACCGGTCGATTCATGTATCCAAGCTGCAACGTCGCATTCTCGTCTGTGAAAAATTCGATGCCTTCGCGTTGCGCGGTATGCCGCAAAATGATTGCTAACTGCAGTCCTTCATGCTCAACCTGTTCGATCATGACTGTCCCCAGAATTCGGCTTTTCGAGACTCAAAAAAAAGTGCAGGTAAATTCCGGCGCCCAGTCGTTTCTTGTTGCGCAGCACGTGGACGCGTGGAATCAGTCCGCATGCAGTCGCGGGCTCCAGCACACGACTCAGCAACGTCAGTGCGCTGTACTTCCTAGACGCTGCCACCTGCCATGCGCTGCTCCTGAGATAGCATGTCGCACCAGCGTCGATCGGAGCAAGGCCGAAATACTCGACGCTTTGGTAGAAACATGGGTGTGTATGCATGTACAAAGGCGCGATCAATGCACACCCGCGCGGTTTGAGTATTCGCGCAAGTTCTTCAACTAGTCGCGTATCCGAATCGCCGGAGAACATCTCGAACGCACACTGTAGCGACGCGCTACCGATGCTCGCCGTCGCAAACGGAGCGGCGGTTGCATCTGCCTTCATATAGAAATCCAGCCCGGAAAACATAGGGTCTGGATCGAGATCGATGGAGAAGGCGGTAAGCTCCCGCTCGCGCAGCAGCTTCGCCCAGGGACTCGAGGCGCTCGCAATATCCAGATAGGGCCACCGGTCGGCCCGACTGTGGAGCTCCAATGCGTCCCACGCCACAAAATGCTCAACGAGCTTCTCGTCGAAGACCCCGTCCCTGATGCCCCCATGGTAGTTGCTGGGAAATGCGAAGCGGTTGCGGAACTCGGCCAAGGCGCGTTCGTCAGCGGAATAGTCATGGACAGCCACGCCCATTTTTCGCAAAGCTAGTTCGATTTGGTGCAGTTCCGCCTCCGTGGGGTCGACGTATTCCGGCGCACCACGAGTGCGCAGCCGATGAAATGGCCGCAGCAGACGCGCGCGGACAGCCCGGAAGACTCGCTTCGGACCACGCTGAATCGCCTTTTGGATGATGGCAACCATCCTACAGATAGCTCTCCTTCAGCACCCACTCCAATAACGACGCATCCTGCAGCACCGCAGCTTGGTGGAACAGGTAGCCTTTGCGCCACGCATTGAGGGCAGCGACCTGAACGCCTACGAGGGAACGGTGCGCCGAGTCCTGACCTCCGAGCGCATGCAAGCGCTCGCGCAAACCAGCCACAACGGGACGGAGATGCGCATATATCGTCTGCCGGAAGGACGTCCGGGGCGCACCGGCAGAGCGAACGGCGGAGTATGAATCGGAAATACCCTGGGCATAACCTCGACGCTCAAAGTAGTCCTGAGTCATCCTCGAGTTGCCCACGAAGTGGTATACGCTGGCGGCGGAATCGAACAGCGTGATCAAGCCTCGGCCGGCCACGAACTTCGCGACATGACTTTCGCCGTCTCCGCGAAGCTTGAGCAATTCCTGCGGTAGGGAGTCCGGATGAAACCCGCCAGCAGCTCTAAGGACATCGCGCCGGACGGAGAAATTGCAGCCCCAAACATAGTGCGGGTCTACTGCGAATCGCCCACCACCAAAATCCAGGATGCTCAAGTACGGCAGTGCGCGCCCCAAGCGGACGCGGCGAGACCACAAGAGATTCAGCCACTCGGGAGGGGCACTCTCAAAACGAGGAAGATTGTTGCCGCCTACGAGACCGACACGCGAATCACGGAACGCATCGACCACAGCCTCCACCCAAGTGGGCTCAGCCTCAATGTCATCGTCCGCGTAGATCAGGATCTCAGACGACGCAACACTACAACCCGCATGCCGGCCAACATGCAAGCCGGGCTCCGGCGCAAACACGTAACGAAGATTTAGCGCACCCTCATACCTCGAAGCGACATCAGCAGTTGCATCGCTCGACGCGTTGTCTACAACAATCACCTCGAATGCGTCCGTTGGCAACGTCTGGCGAGCCAAAGACTCGAGGCAACGCACCAGCATTGGGGCACGGTCTCGCGTGGGGATAACCACGCTGGCGCGAATCATCGGATCTCTGCCCACCAAAGATTCGGCAAACGCGCGTGCGCGGCGCTACGCGGAAGAACCTCCTCTTCGACAACCCGCCGCACACCGCCTGCCCAAGCAACATCATGAAACGCAACCCGCGAGCCGGGCCGCAATAGAGGCTCGTACGCCCGCCAGTCCGCCAAGCACCCCTCGTACGAGTGGTCGCCGTCGATGAAAAGCACATCGATTTTCACCAGGTTACGCGCAATCTCATCAACCACCGTGGTACTCCAGCCGCGAATGGGCACTATCGTCTCACCATATTTGTGGACGTTGCCGAGAAATACCCTCATCGTTTCTCGCTGGCCCTCAGTCATGGCATCGTTATTCCACGTATCCACGCAATAGACGCGTGCAGCCGTGTTCGACGTCGCTTGCAACGCCGCGGCGAATGCCGTCGCGGACGCTCCTAGGTAAGAGCCAATCTCCACTATGGAGAGCACACCAGGCGTTTTCGCTAGCTGAAATAGCTCCACTCGCTCACGATAGGTTAGATGCGATGAAATACCATACGAGCAATCGAGCATCGGATAACGCCATCGCCAAAAAGCATTACTCGCTCGCGTGCGAATACCCATTTTCAATCAGCCACGCTCTGACGTTGTCGTCGACGAGTCCCGGAAAATTCGCCACAGGCGGCCAAGAAACTCACGCTCCAATCCCACGATCGCAATGACATAAGCTGCTGCGCCAAGGATAGTCGTTAACGCAATGTGCGTCGCAGCGGCGTTGTTCGTGAGATCCAGCTGCTGTGAAAGCCATGCTGCCGCTATCGCGGCCAACGCTGCCCAGCTACCGGCTCTGAGCCAGTGGCCCGGTGGAATACCGATCACGCGATGGCAGACGACGATGTGCACGCCAAGAGCCGCGACGGATAAGCCGACTCGCGCCCACAGGAACGATTCGAGTCCATATCGAACAGCGACGAGGTATGTCGGTACATAAGCCGCTAGCAGCAACGCCATTACATAGGTTTCCACATGCGGCTTCCCGATCGCGCGGTAAAGCTCGCCGTTAGCCCCCGCGATCCAACCAACGGCATGTGATATTCCAAGAAACGCGATCACGACACCAACACCTTCCCATTGAGCACCGAGGACCAACTCACCAAGATCCGAGCTCATTGTGAATAACGCAACGCCAAGGGGCACAGACACGAGAGCGATGGCATGAGTCACGGTTCGCAACGCTTCTCGCAAGCGTTCGAGCTCCTTCTGCTGCCGGGAAAACGCGCTATATAGCACAGGCAGTAAAGGTGCGAACATCAGGCCAAAGACGGCTATCACCAGAGTATTGCCCGTTCGATAGAGCCCCATGTCGTGAGATCCCAGGTAGTGACCAACGACGATGACGTCCAACCAGCCGTACAACCAGCCAAGCAATCCGCTGGCGACCGACCACCTCCCGAACCTGATCAACTGACGCGCCGCAGACCAATCGATGATCCAGTTCGTTGACCAGCTAGCCACACGCCACAGCAGCACCAGCTGAGTTAGTTGGCCGACCAACGCACCAACGACCAACGCCCAATAGCTCAGCCCAGCGAAAGCGAGTGGAATCGACGCGAGTCCCGGGATGCCGGCACTGGCTAGTCGCACCCAGAACAGCCGCCGAAAATCCAAGCGCTTGTACATGAGCGCCGTCACGACGGAGCACAGGGCAGCGACCGGCAGCTGGAGGGACAGAACACGCAAGACGTCCCGGATACGGGAGTCATTGAAGAATTCGGCCAAGCCCGGAGCGCAAACGAGCATGCCCAGCATCAGCATCAGACCGAGAACGAGATTGACTACGATCGCAGCGTCTATCGACGCCTGATCGTCGGCCTGCAGGTGCACGAGCGCGCGCGAAAGCCCATTGTCAAAGAAGATCTGCGAGAAGCTCACGGCAACGGTCGCGGCGGCGACAACGCCGAAATCTTCCGGGACCAGCAATCGTGCCAACACGACAAAGGCGATTGGTCCCGTAAGGCGCGCAGCGATCTCTCCTAGGAGAGACCATTTGAACGCCCGTACGGCGGCGCTGCGGAGCCCCATCAGCGATACGATCTAGCCCGGAGAACGATCAAGTTCTTTGCTCATGCTCGTCCGTCGAGCCCGGCATCATGGCGTCTCGAGAGTCCAGAATCTGCGCCCCTAAACAGCACGATGAGTACCGACAGAATTCCACCGACCGCAGCGGCTGCGAGGACAAAGAGCGGTCTATTCGGTCTTGATCGTCGCTTCGGAATCTCCGCGCGATCAACGACTCGAAACGCAAAGTCTTTGTTCCCCTTGGCCAGCATCAACTTCTGCATCTCGGTCTCGAGCAACCGACTGATTGATTGCTGCAGCGCGACGGCTGTCGTAGCGCTCAACTCACCCTGTAGATATTCTACGTTCGCCTCTGCTTCCGCGAGCGCCTGCAACCGCATATGATCGTTGAGCTCGTCCGCCAGCGAGTCTGCCCACTCGGCAGCCAGCCCCGGGTCCGTCCACTCAATCGAGAGCTTGACGAGTCTTGTTCGACGGTCCTCTGAAACGACACGCACTTTTCTGTCGAAAAGACGCACGGCATCGCGCAAGTCCGGTTGGTCGTCAGGATCAGGCGACTTCCATGCGTGGGTCTCCGAATTCCATTCGTCGGCAAACAACACCGGCAGCAGATTGCGCTTCTCAATGAAGTCACGGATCAGCCCGCGAGAACTCAACACTGCGACACTCTCGCTGTCTCCACCGCCGACGCTAATCCCCGCAAGGCTCGCCAAGCCACCTAATTGCCCCGAGAGCCCCAGCGACGTCTTTTCATCAGCAGGAGCAAGCAGTACTTCGGCGCGATACCACGACGGCATCACCAGAACGATCAGGGCGGACGAAATCGCAAATGCGAACGTGATGCCAACAATTAGGAGCTTCCGCCGCCACAGCTCAGCCGCAAACTGAAATAAGTACAAGTCGGTTTGTGCGGCAGCCCCCGCCAATAGCTCAGAGCTTCGCATCGGCGATGCCCGGGCGCGAAAAAACTGGGCCTTCGGAAGTAGGCATGTAAACTTACGGACACTAAGAGACTAAAGCTGCGAAAGTATAGACCTAACATGTCAGTATCCGCGAGTAGAAACTTGCGCGTCACGCAAGTCCCCAACACGAGCGGTAACTCGGCGCGAGGTCAACCGGATAGAATGACTAAGGATGACAGCGGCAATGACGCGCTGCGGAGGGAAACCAAGCTGTCGGCGACACCCCGTAGCTTTTCTTTGCCATGCTCTGCAGCGTGATGGGGGAACCCACCGACAACTATGAGCACGACCGATATGGTGTCATCCCGTCAGCTTCCCGAAGCGCAACGTCGCGATATCGGCGAGACGGCGGAGCCGCCCTCATGCGCTCGGACGTGGTGAAACGCGCGTTTGACGTCGCCCTAGCGATGGCCGGTCTGGCTGTCTTGGCGCCGCTATTGGCGGTATTGGCACTGCTCGTCAAGCTCGACTCCCGAGGCCCGGTTCTTTTTCGTCAGGAACGCGTCGGACGTTTTGGGAAACGGTTCCGGATACACAAGTTCCGGACCATGTGCGTCGCAACCGCCTCTAGCGGGCAGCTGATTACCGTCGACAGGGACCCCCGGATAACGAGATTTGGTCATCTGCTACGTCGTTACAAACTTGACGAGCTTCCCCAGTTGATTGACGTGTTGGCCGGCGACATGAGCTTCGTTGGACCACGACCGGAAGTGCCTCGTTACGTCGAACACTACCCGGCCACCATGCGCGCTATCATTCTCTCGGTACGCCCTGGAATAACCGACCTAGCATCGATTGCGTTCATCGACGAGGCGACGCTACTTGCCAGCTCGAAAAACGCAGAGGCAGTCTACGTAGAGCAGATCCTTCCGAAAAAGCTGGAGTACTACAAGCGATACGTCGAGACGAGAACTTTTGGCCTGGACTTGAAGATCATCCTTCGAACGCTATGTTCGGTGGTGCGTCGGTAGCCAGTGGACCTTCTGCTCCCGCGATCCGATCTAGAATGAATCAATCATTGAATGAATTAAGTGCTGCGACTGCGATCGCCATTTGGTAGATGATCTGAGTAATCGCAGTCCACCTAGCCAACGGCTGATCGACATCGAGCGGCGCTACAATCGTATCGCCCGGCCGTATATCGCCGCTGCTGTCTCTGCGGAACCATTGTGAGCCCGTGTTGGCCACCACCTCGCCATTCGCACGCACGACATAGATGCGCTTCTTGTCAGCTCTCGAACTCAGCCCGCCGCTCCTGCCGATGTATTCATCCCGGCTGAGGCCGCTCTCGAAAACGTGCGACGTCGCGTACTGCACCTCGCCAAGCACGGTCACTTCCTGCCGCTCGTCCGGCACGATCAGCTGATCGCCATCCTTGAGAACGATGTCGGCTGCCGCTACGCCGTCCACGAGAGCGTCTAGACGGATGACCAACCGCCCGGTCGGCACAGAGTTACGCAGCTGGGTAATCAACGACTGCCCCGTGGTAATGGTCTCGCTCGAATTCGGATCGGTTATCGAAATCGCGGCCAAATCCCGCTCGACCCGGCTGGCGAGGACACCGAGCTGCTCGCGCTCGCGCTCCTGCAACTCGAGCCGCGTAAAGACGCTTCCTTGCGAAAACGCGAGATCCGTGAGGCCGCCGGCTCTCGCGAGGACCGACGACAACTTCTCTCCGCGTCGAATCGGATAGTCCCCCGGGAAG
>Ga0105252_10000696_pt1 | contig 19127 bp, 16 predicted proteins | sample EasRivMeERMZT100_FD_89675 | JGI IMG/M metagenome (GOLD analysis project Ga0105252, IMG submission 89675) | Soil microbial communities from meander-bound floodplain in the East River, Colorado, USA - East River MetaG ERMZT100 | ecosystem: Environmental > Terrestrial > Soil > Floodplain | place... | reverse complement strand
GCCCAATGCTTCGCACAGATACTTCATGTACCGTTGGTAATCGGCCAGCTTTGCCATGGTCGTTCTCCCCCCATAAACTACCATAACAAAAAATCATTTTATTTATAACACAGTAATACTAAAGGGCTTCCTTTATTGTGCTGCGGTACCGGGTTTGGCCACAAGATTTTCGCCGTGCTGTAACAGTGCAAACATAAACGGCGCGAGCACCGCGGCGATCAACGCTTCACTGACAATGTATTTAACCGCGCCTTGCCAGAAGCCTTCAGTGCTAAGAAAAACTATCCAAACCAAGACCAGCCCGGCGCCTTTAACTAATGCGGCGATAAACACGATGATCGAACTGACGATCGGATGGTGCAACCAAATCGAGCGTGAACCAAGATAAACCGATAGAAAAACCAAAGACATGGCGAAGGCATTCACGCCAAGCAGCCGGCTTGAAATAATATCGACGGAATAACCGAGCATGAACGACCCGAGCGCGGCACCAGCCGTCGGATGATGCAGACCCCAATAAACGCACAGCACGAGAATCAGGTCCGGCACCACGGGGCCGATTGGCAGAAGCCGCTGCAGGGTCGTCTGCAAGACCACCAGGACGATGCCAAAGCCAAATAATAGTAAAGATAACTTCATCTGTAGAGTTGCAAAATTTCAATTTTTGGCCGGCTCGGTTTCGCCGCCGCTGCCAACCACAAGAACTTCCTCGACCAGCGCCGACTGCACCGCCGGCATGACTTCGATAGACTGGAACAAGCCGAGACTCTGCTTATTCACTTTGATGACGGTCCCCGCCAGCAGCCCCTTGGGAAACACCCCGTCTAAACCGGAGGTGATCAAGCGATCGCCCACTTGGACATCTTCGCTCCGTTTCATGTATTTCAACACCGTGCCGCTATCCAATGAGCCCGAGACAATGCCGCGGCTGCGGGTGCGCTGAACCATCACATCGATGCCGCTGTTGGCGTCGGTCAGCAGAATCACCTTTGCGCTACGCCCGGTCACGGAGACGACTTTGCCAATGACTCCCAGAGGCGTCACTACGGCCATGTCTTTGTGCACGCCATCGGCGCTGCCCTTGTCAATGATACAGCCTTGAAACCAACTGCTGGCGCTGTCGGCGATGATCGATGCGGTCACTGGTTTACCTGGTAACTGGACGCGAAAATCGAGCAATTTTTGCAGCTTGCGATTGGTCGCTTCGGCCTCAAGCAAGCGTTGTCTTTCCACTTCCAGAGCTTGAATGCGATTACGGAGCCGCTCGTTCTCGGATTTAAAGCCCGACCAGGTTAAATAGTTTTCTTGGATACCGATGAACCAATTTGCCGTCCCCTGGGCGACGATTTGCAGCGGCCGGAGCACCCACATCAAGACCGCGCCCACCGGTTCGTTTTTTAGCTGGCCGCGTGCCGAAACAGTAAGAATGTAGAAGGATAGCAGCAGGCAGAAACCAGAGCTAAGCGGAATTTGATACTTACGCAGGAAAGCGAGCATGGAAGGCTAGATCGCCTCGAACGAGCAGAAGCCGGACTGAAGCCTAATGAACCGCGACCTCCCGCAAGAGCGAAATCTCATCCAAGGCCTTGCCGGCACCCATTACCACCGCGGTCAGTGGATCGTCCGCCATCATCACCGGCAAGCCGGTTTCTTCACGGAGAAGGATATCGAGATTGCGCAGCAATGAACCGCCGCCGGCTAAGACGATGCCGCGGTCGACAATATCCGAGGCGAGCTCGGGGGGTGTGCGCTCGAGGGAAAGCCTGACCGCCTCGACGATCTGATTGATCGGCTCGAGTAAGGAATCGCGAATTTCTTCGTCGGTTATGACCACGGTTTTGGGTACGCCGGCGACCAGATCGCGCCCTTTGATCTCCATCGTCTGCACTTCATCGCCAGGATATGCGGAACCGATGGTGATTTTGATCAATTCCGCGGTGCGTTCACCCACCAATAAATTGTATTTTCGCTTGATAAACTGGGCGATCGCTTCGTCCATCTTGTCGCCACCGACCCGCACCGAGCGCGAAAACACGATACCGGAAAGTGAGATAACCGCGACTTCCGTGGTGCCACCGCCGATATCGACGATCATGTTACCGGTGGGTTCCGTGATCGGCAGCCCCGAGCCTATCGCCGCGGCCATCGGCTCTTCGATGAGATAAACTTCCCGGGCACCCGCCGACTCGGCCGATTCGCGTACAGCGCGCTTTTCAACTTCGGTGATTCCGAAGGGTACGCCGACGATAATCCGCGGCCTGACCAGGGTACGGCGGTTGTGCACTTTCTGGATAAAGTAGCGCAACATTGCTTCGGTAATTTCAAAGTCCGCTATCACGCCGTCCTTGAGCGGCCGAATCGCCACGATGCTGCCGGGAGTCCGCCCCAACATCCGTTTCGCCTCCGCGCCCACGGCAAGGACTTTTTTACCGCCACGCTCGTTACGCTGCTGTACCGCCACGACCGATGGTTCGTTACACACGATCCCTTGATTTTTAACGTAGATCAAGGTGTTAGCCGTACCAAGATCGATCGCGAGGTCGTTGGAAAAGATACCGAAGAGGGCATCCAACATCAGCAAGCTCCTTCTCGTGCGCGCAAAAAAACCTTCAGCAGAGCGAAAATAACAGATTTGGCTGATGCAAGCAAGTAAAGGAAAAAATTAGAGAAAATTCGTTTTAGCGGGAGCTTCGCCGGTTGCATTGGGGCGGGCCATTTTCTATCATAAGTGGACTTTTTCTACCTCCAAATTACCGAAAGGTTCCTGGCCTAATGCTCGATTTTTTACGTAAGCGGAAAAGACATTGGATAATCGTATTTTTCGTTTTCATCATCGCCGCGGTTTTTGCGCTATTTTACGGCGGCAGTAGTAAATTTGGCGACCGAGGTTCGGCCGAGATCGCCGAGATCAACGGTGAAATCATTAGTCAGCGCGAGTTCGCCGTGCAATATCAACGCGCGGTGGAACGCTATCGCGAAATGCTCAAAGGCTCGCTCACCGAGGAGATGATCAAGGGGCTCAACATTAAAGGCAACTTGATCGAGGAGCTGATTCAGAAAAAGCTCGTCTTGCAAGAAGCCCGGAGCCTCGGACTGATGGCGAGCGATGATGACGTCGCCAATCAGTTAACCAAAGTGCCGGAGTTTCAAGTCGCCGGCCGATTCAATAAAGAACAATATTTACGAATTCTCCAAGCCAATCGGCTTTTTCCAGCCCAGTTCGAAGAAGATCAGCGCGATCAGCTCACTCTGAATCGGCTCTATAGCGTGATAGTCGATTCGATCCAGGTCAGTGAAGCCGAAGTGCGCGAGCGTTATCGCCTCGATCACGAGAAGATCAACCTGCAATATATCAAACTGCCGCTCAGCGATTATCTGGCCGAGGTCAAACTCAGCGAGGAAGATCTCAAGAAATTTTATGACCGCACCAAAGACTCCCTGAAGGAACCGCTGAAGCTGAAAATCGAGTATCTCGCCTATCCTTACGATCGCTTCAGCGCGGCGGTTGAGGTCAGCGACAAAGAAATTGAAGAATACTATCAAGCCAACCAGAGCGGCAAGTTCCGCAAGCCCAAGGAGATCAAGGTTCGTTACATCTCGCTGCGCGGCAAACCCGACGCCGACGCGCGACAAAAAGAAACTCTGCGGGCGCGCGCCGAGGCGATCGTCAAAGAAGCACGGGCGGGCAAAGACTTCGCCCAACTGGCCAAGCGCGACTCCGACGACGCCAGCGCCGCCAAAGGCGGCGACCTAGGTTGGCTGACTCAGGGTCAATTGCCGCCGCAGCTGGCGCCAATCTTTGAACTGGAGAAAGGCAAGGTGAGCGACGTCATCGAGGCGTCCATGGGCTTTCAGATCGTCAAGATTGAAGATACCAAGGCGGAGAAAACGCCAACCTTGAAAGAAGCTACGGCGGAAATCACCGCAACTTTGAAAAACGACAAGGCCAAACGGGAAGCTGGCAAATTCGCCGAGCGCGACCGTGAAAAGGCGCTGTCCGGTACCGACTTCAACGCTCTCGCTAAGGAAAGCAACGCCACAGTGAGCGTAACCAATTGGTTCGCCAACGGTGAAGTAGCGCCGGAGATCGGCCAGAATCAAGAGTTCTACAAGAGCGCCTTTAGTTTGACCGGCAAAGAAATTAGCCCGATCATCAGCGGGACCAGCAGCTACTATCTCCTGCGTGTTAAAGAGCGCAAAGAACCGACCGTGCCGCCGTTGGAAAATGTTCGGCCGCAAATCGAGAAAGGGCTCAAGGAGTCAAAGGCCTATGAGTTGGCCTTGCAAAAGGGAAACAGCTTGCTCGACCAGCTCAAAAAGGAAAAAGAGATTGTCAAGCTCGCCGCCGCCAACAACTTGAAACTCGAGGAGACCGGCTGGTTTCTGCGCGCCGCGTCGCAGCTGCCAAAAATCGGCGAGCTCGCCGATCTGCGAGCGGGTGGAGGACTGACGCTGTCGACGCAGAGACCGATTCCCGATAAACTCTACACCCAGCGGGACGCCGCTTTCCTGCTCGCTTTCAAAGACAGCCAGCCCGCCGACATGGAACAATTTGAGAAAGAAAAAGAAAATCTTAAGAAACAAGCGCTGGCGGAAAGCCGCCAACGGGCGCTGATCAAATTCCTCGAGAGCCTTAAGGCCAAAGCAAAAATCAAAATTAACAACGCCTTTCTCGAGGCGAGCTGATTTTCCGAGGGAGCGAGATTTCCACTTGCAGATTGTCTTAGTCCGCCACGGCGCCACCGACTGGAACTTGGAGCACCGCTGCCAAGGCTCGTCGGACCGAGAGCTGAGCGCAGTGGGGGTGCGTCAGGCCGAGGAGATCGCGGCGCTGCTCAGCGGCGAGAGCCTGACGGCGATTTACGCCAGCGACTTGAAGCGTGCGCGCCGCACCGCTGAAGTGATCGGCCAGCCGCACAATCTGCCGGTACGGATTGAAGAGAGCATTCGCGAGCTCGATCACGGCGAGCTTGAAGGGCTTACATTTAATGAGATCAAGCGCAACTTCGGGGAGTTTTTGACTCGCTGGCGCAGCGAACCGGCCGAGCTGCAAGTTCCCGGCGGCGAGCGATTGACCGACGTGGCTGAGCGCGCCTGGACCGGTTTGCAACAAATCGCCGAGCGTCATACCGAGGACGACAACATCGTCGTCGTCAGTCATAACTTTCCCATCGTTGGGATCGTCTGCCGGATCACCGGCACGCACTTGAACAACTACCGCAACTTTCACCTCGACCCCTGCGGCATCAGCCGGCTGCATTGTAACAGTACCGGGCGATGGCGAGTCACTCATGTCAACAGTCAGGAATACCTGCCGCCCGCAGAGGCGCGCGGGTAACTCGGTCAAAGGCTAAACTTGCTTTCGCCGAGCGAGCATCCCGATCGCGGAGAAAAGCGCGGCCAACATCAGATAGGCGGCAAAGAACTCCGGCGCTGCCATCAGCCCGAATCGGCTGGTGACGCCACCGGCGCTCAGATCGTAGGCGTGGATGACGCCGAGTGCGGATAGCAAAGCAGCGGCAACCGACCATGCGGCGGCACGAAAAAAATTTCTTTCGATCAACGCCACACCGATGGCGGCGAGAATCATGGACGTGAAGATGAAGCCGCGCTCAAGGGCGATCATGCCGTGGATCGCCAGGCTTTCCTGGTTGAATTTGCTTAAGCCCACGTCGAAAAGCGACTTTCCCGCCGCGCGCAGTCCGGTCTCGACCATCAACAGTCCCCATCCCGCCAATGCAGGTACGATCCCCAGCGCCACCGCGGGAGCATGCTCCTTCGGCGTTTCCTGAAACGACTGCGCCACGATGATGATGCCGATGTAGAGCAGAATGCCGATGCCTGCTTCGAGCGGGATAAGCCCGAGCACAGCCTGAATCGTACCGGTGAAGCAGAGAAAACTGATGAACACGCCGTTGAGCGCGGAATAGCCGGAGCGCGCACCGAGCCGTTTCCAACCGGGGTGGCCGATGTATATCGTCGTAGGGAACACGCTGCCGCAAAGGGCCGCCACCACCGAGCCGATCCCGTTGGCCATCAGCGACGGAAAAGTTTTAAAGCGGTCGCCCGCTGCCTCGGCACTTTCGATATTTTGCAGCGAACCGACCACGTTAAAAATACCCATAGGAAAAATCACCGAGAAATAACTGAGAAACGCCGGGTGAGTCAGCGCCTCCCAGAGCGCGCCGCCGCTATACGCTGGCGGTGCGAAAGACCAATTGACGGTCAACGCCTTGCCGTTCATGGTGCCGAGTCCCCAACCGAGAATGGTTCCGATCACAATCGCAACCATACCGCCAGGTAAGCCCAGGGGTAGCTTCTGGTGCGAGAAGTAGGCGACAAAAATCACCCCCATTGGCAACAACGCCACCAACGGTTGGGCAAAAATTTTGAAAGTAAAATCCATCGCGATAAACGTGATCGCGATGCCAGATAATGCCGATAGCAGCGCCGCCCGCGGCGTCACCCGGCGCACCGCTTCAGCGATAAACGCGCAGAGAATTTCGATCACGCCGTTGAGAAAACATGCGACCAGTCCAACCTTCCAAGCCCACACCGGATCTTTGGTCTCGAGGTAAATCGGCAGCATGATGAAAAAGACGAAGGCGAACAAACTCACGGTATTAATGCCGTAGGGCAGCGCCGTGACATCCTCACGCCCCGTTTCCCGCGATAACTGGCGCGCCTGCCAGGCGTAATAAAAATTGCCGAACAGAATCGAGATCGCCGCGCCCGGAAGAATCTTGCCAAAAATGAAACTGTCCGGCAGATGAATCAACTCGCGGCATAAGCTGACAATCAAAATCAGCTGAATCAGGTTATCGATCATCAAACCGAAAAAGCCGTCGAGATCCTTACGCACGAACCAGGGGGGATTGAAGGAAGCTTGCTGCATGAAATGAAATTCCTAGCGTGAATTTTCGCCGACTGTAGCTGTCGATGCTTTGTCGTGTCAAACCCGCGAGAGTTTATTTCAACTTGAAACCGCCTAGGATGGACGATAAAAGTGTAAACGGATGTCGACACTGCTCGTCAAAAATCTAGGCACGCTCGAATTTCCCGCTACGCTCCGGTTACAGGAGCGGTTCGTCGACCTCCGGCAGCGGAAATGCGCAGCGGATATTTTACTTTTCGTTGAACACCCTCATGTCTACACCCTCGGACGCGGCGGTGACGAAGCGAATGTTCTGTCCGCCGGAGATGTTCCCGTCCATCGCACTAGCCGCGGTGGTGACGTGACTTATCACGGACCCGGACAAATGGTGGTTTATCCGGTCATTAATCTAAGCTCGAAGCTGCGAAAAGACGTTCATCGCTATGTGAGACATCTGGAATTGTCAGCGATTCGCACGCTGGCGGATTTTGGTATCGGTGCAACCCGCCGCCCGCCATATACTGGAATATGGATCGACGATCGAAAGATCGCCGCCATCGGCGTCGCGGTGCGCCGCTGCATCACCTTTCACGGTTTGGCGCTCAACGTAAACACCGACTTGAGTTATTTTGAGCGAATCATTCCCTGCGGACTCAGCTGGGCTCGGGTTACTTCGATGCGGCAAGAACTCGCCATGGAGCCGACTCTCACTCAAGTACGAGAGCGATTCCTGTTCAACTTCAGTAAAATTTTCGGCTATCACACCGTCGTTGAACGGACCGACCCGTCCGGCGATTTGAACGGCTTGAACGATTTGAACCCGTGAATCTCATGGGCCGAAGACATCCCGACTGGATCAAAGTCAAAGCGCCGGGTAATCCCAACTACCTGCGCCTCAAGCGCCTCATGCGCGAAAAGAACCTGCACACGGTCTGCGAAGAGGCGCGCTGTCCGAACATCGGCGAATGCTGGGGCAACAAGACCGCGACCTTCTTAATTCTCGGCGACACCTGCACGCGCGGCTGCCGCTTTTGCGCCATTGATAAGGGCAAACCGCTGGCGCTCGATCCCGAAGAGCCGCGCAACGTGGCGTTGACTGTCAAAGAACTCGGGCTCGATCACATCGTCGTCACGTCGGTCAATCGCGACGATCTACCTGACGGCGGTGCGAACCATTTCGCCAAGACGGTCTTCTGGATTAAGAATTTGAGTCCTGGAATACGCGTGGAATTATTGATTCCCGACTTCGAAGGCAACTTAGACGCGTTGAAACTCGTCGTCCATTCGGGAATTGAAATTCTCAATCACAACATCGAAACCGTGCCGCGCTTGTACGGCAAAGTCCGGCCAGGACACACTTACCAAGGTTCCGTCAATATCTTGAAGACCGCGAAAGCAATGCGGCCGGAAGTTTTGACCAAAACGGGGATGATGCTCGGCGTCGGCGAAACTCGCCACGAAGTCATGGCGACGTTACATGATTTGCGAGAAAATTACGTAGACATCGTCACGCTGGGCCAGTATCTTCAACCCTCGCCTAAGCTCTTGAAGGTCGAACGCTACTTACATCCAGATGAGTTCAAGGAATTCAAAACAGCAGCGGATAACCTTGGCTTCCGCCACGTCGAGTCCGGCCCTCTGGTGCGAAGTTCTTATCACGCGTGGAGCCATGTGAATTAAATTTTGTTAGACCGGCACGGTTCATAAATTCAATCGAGGAGGTTCACTATGAAAGTCTTACGCATGCGCTCGTGGAATTTTCACGCGGAGAACTTGGATCACATGGCCAAATTCTACCAGCAAGCGCTGGGCGCGGAAATAACCGCTCAACAAACCATCGCCGGGGTCAAAGTTTTCCGCTTGCGCGCGGGGGACACTGGCATTGGTCTCTTCGATGCGGCGGAAAAGCACGCCTCCGGAGTGCCGCACCACACTTTCGATATCGAAGGACCGAGCGACGCACAGGAATTGATCAAGGAACTGGAAGCGAAAGGCATCAAAACCGACGGCATGCGCGTGCATGGTCAAGGTCCCGGCTATTCGGTTTACGTCGTCGATCCGAGCGGCAATCGGATTGAATTGTCCAAGGATTGACCCGGGCTTTAACTCTCCGCCAGCTTCGCCGCTATCCAGCGCGCGGTACGCAACAGCCGCGCGTCGCCACCGCGCGGACCGACAAGTTGTACACCGATGGGTAAGCCCGCGCTGCTTTGCAGCAGCGGTAAGGTGATGCACGGCATACCGCACAGCGTCCACAGCGTGCAGAAAGCCGGATCACCGGTTGCTGACAGGCCTTTGGGTGCCGCGCTGGGCGCGGCGGGAGTGAGAATCGCGTCATAGCGTTGTTCGAAGAGCTCGACGAAACTTTCGTGGATCGGATCGATTTGCCGCAGCGCTCGTTGGTAATCGACGGCGCTTACTTTCTGACCGGCCTCAATTTGTTTGCGCAGTTGCTCAGACAAACGGTCACGGCCATTCGCCCACTCACGTTCGAGATTGAGCGCCATCTCGGCACTCATGATCGTCTGGTGCCACTGCCACGCATCGGTCGCCGACGGAAATAGCTCGACCTCTTCGACTTGGCCACCTAACTGCTCGACGATCTCGGCAAAGCCTTCTTTGGTATCGTCATCGGCGCGTTGCCACATTGGCGTCTTGATGAATGCGAACATCGGCGCCAGCGGCGGCTCTTCCGCGGCAACGGCAGTGAACGGAATCCGCGCCCGCGGTCGCGTGTCCGGATCGTTCTCGTCGTAGGCGACCAACTGCTCGGCGAGGAGAGCAATGTCGTCAATCGTCCGCGCGAACAGCCCGACATGATCGAGGATCCGCGATAGTGGCGAAACTCGATGGCGCGAAATCAGTCCATGGGTAGGCTTAAAGCCGATCACGCCGCAATAAGCTGCGGGACGAATCGTCGAGCCGTTGGTCTGGCTGCCGATCGCCAGCGGCACCATGTTCGCCGCCACGGCCGCAGCCGAACCGCTCGAAGAACCGCCCGGCGTATGCTCGGGATTATGCGGATTGCGAGTTTTACCGGGAGAAAAATAGGCGAACTCGGTGGTCACGGTCTTGCCCATGATCACCGCGCCAGCGGCGCGCAAAAGTGAAACCACAGTTGCGTCGCGCGACGGCGTGCGTCCGGCGTGAAGCACAGAGCCGTTCTCCGTCGGCATATCGGCGGTGTCAAAAATATCTTTGATAGCGATGGGAACGCCATGCAGCGGCCCGATCGGTTTGCCTCCAAGTCGAAGTTGGTCCAGCGCACGCGCTTGCGATAACGCGTGCTCGTGATCGAAAAATGCCCAGGCTTGAACTTGCTCGTCGACTTCGGTCACTTGCGCTAAGCAAGCTTTGACCAACTGCTCCGAACTGATCACGCCGTCGCGAATCAAGCGCGCCGCCTCGGATGCCGAAAGCAAGTAAAGGTTGGTTAAGTCCATCGTGCCGATCCTAATTGCCATCTGTAGGGGCGATTCATGAATCGCCCCTACTTTCAAACCAAATCAATTCCCATACAAAAACTCCGGCAGCCAAAGTGTCATGCCCGGCCAGGCGTACATGCAAATAAGACAAAGGACAACGATCAACATATACGGCATCATGCCGGCGAAAATTTGGTTCAGCGTCACGTGTGACGGCGAAACGCCTTTCAAGTAAAACGCCGACATCGCCACCGGCGGCGATAAGAACGCCGCCTGGAGATTGACCGCGACCATGGTGCCAAACAGAATCGGATCGACGTTGAAATGGCTCAGCAGCGGAATGAAGATCGGACAAAAGATAACGATGATCTCAGTCCACTCTAGCGGCCAACCCAGCAGAAAAATAATCAATTGCGAGACAAACAGAAATCCCAGCGGTGAGAGATTCATGCCGAGCACCCAGCGTTCGATGACACCCTGGCCGCCGTGTAAGGCGAATACGCTGGAGAACAGCGCCGAGCCGATGAATAGCCAGCAAACCATCGCCGTGGTTTTGGCCGTGAGAAATACCGCTTCTTGAAGATTGCGGCGCAGCTCGGCAGACTTTGGAAAGTACCGCGCAAGAGGCACCGCGGTGCCAAGAAACACCGCCCCGAGCGAACTCGAAACGACGAGCGCGGCGATGTCGCCTCGGGGAATGCCGAGGCCGACGCCGGCAACTCCCCCGGCCAAGCTCCACCAACCGCAGCTGGTCGGATACTTCACCAGGACGGCTAAATAGAGCGCCCCCAGAGCGCCTACCGCGGCGGACTCGGTGGCGGTGCAGATACCCAGCAGGATCACAGCCAGCACCACGATCGTCAGGACTCCTAGGGGAACGACTGAAATGGCAAGTTCTTTGAGTATCTCGAACTGCTCGCCGTCCATGCGCCAGTAGTAAACGGCCAGCAACAATGCCGAAAGCGCCGCGAAACCCCAAAACCAGGCGTAAAAAATTTCCGGCACCTTGCTCGCCGCCGCGGCAGCAGATGGTTCGCCGAGGCTGCCCAATTCTTGCGGCGGAGCATCCACCGGACTAGACGGTTCGGTCGATTCCACTGTCGTTTCCGCCTGGCCCAATTCCGTTGCCTTCTCTTCCACGCTACCCAATTCTTGCGGCTTATCGGTAGAGCCGCCGAGCTCCTGTGGTTTTTCCACCGGCGCTGGTGCCGTTTGTGCAGCTGATTGGACCTGCGGCACCGTTTGCGCTTTGACGACCGTAGCTGAAGCAGGTGCGTTATATATAACCACGTACCACCAGGCGCCGGCAAAAGTCCCCATCGTCAGCGCCAGCGGCACCATTAACGCGACAACATTATTGACGATATGACCGTAGCCCAAAGGCTTGCCGTCTGTCGTCTTGGCATTGCGTAGCAACCCCGGCCGAAACAGCGAGGCGACGAGATTACCGAAAACGCGTTTCGACGGGCCATGTTCGAGGAGCTGGAGCCATTCCGGCACTTTCAGGCGATATTGATCCGGCGTCAATTTGGGCGCGATCCTGGGATCGATGATCGCCCAGCCGAGAATGTAGACGAGATAGAGAAAAGTAAGAAAAAATCCCGGTAGCATCGCCGCCGCGTAAAGTTTGACGATCGATTGACCCGCCACCGCGGCGTAAACAATCAACATCACCGACGGGGGGATGAGAATGCCGAGCGTGCCGCCCGCCGTAATCGCGCCGGCGGCAAGGCGCACATCGTAGCCGGCGTTGAGCATGGGGCGCATGGCGATGACGCCCATCAAGACCACGACGGCGCCGACGATCCCGGAAGCGATGCCCCAGAAAGCGCACACGAGCAGCGTCGTCACCGCCAGCGACGCGGGCACGCGACGGAACGCCAGCTGCACGCTGTGAAACATCCGGTCCACCAGCGCCGCTCGTTCCATGACGTAACCCATGAAGACGAACAGCGGCACCGAGAGCAGCGTGTCATTGACCATTACGCCGTAGGTACGTTGGACCATCAGGTCAAATATCCGGTTCTGCCACCAATGATCGGCTGGGTCCCAGAAGGCCATGGCGCCAAAAATCATCCCAAGGCCCATGAGCGTGAACGCGGTGGGAAAGCCCATCATGATCGCGATCACGATGAGCCCGAGCATCGTCAGGCCGAGAATCGGATCGCTCATGGCTTCTTTTCTTCGTCGGCGTCAGTGACGCTAACGGCGCTGCGATGGCGCGCCGCATCGTCGATGGCGTGCGCGGACCTCATGGTCGCCAGGCGGGACTCCTCATCGATGAATTCGCTATGTGCAAGCTGCGTCTCGATGACGTCGATTTCTTCCACATCTTCGAGGCGCGCCGGCCAGGCGCCTGTGCGCAGGCACAGAAAACAGCGCACGATCTCAGCTATCCCCTGGAGCATCACCAGGGCTCCCGCCACCGGGATCACCGATTTAAAGTGATAGATCGGCGGCCCCTCCGCGGTGACGGTTGAGTGCTCGCCGATGCGCCACGATTCGGCGGCGTAGCCGTAACCCGCGTAGATCAGCGCGAGGATGCCCGGAAAGAAGAACAGCAAGTACAAAGCCATGTCCAGCGCCGCCTGAGCGCGCGGCTTTAAGTAAATGTAGACAAAGTCGGCGCGCACATGCCCTGCGAGCGCCAGCGTGTAAGCGCCGCACATCATGAACAGCGTGCCGTAGAGCATGTTGTTCAAGTCGAAGATCCAAGCGGTCGGCGCATTCAAGATGTAGCGCTTGAAGACTTCCACGGCAATTACGAACGTCGCCGCGACAATCAGCCAGGCAAAGGTCTTGCCCGACCAATAACTAATTTGATCGATAAATCGAAGCAGACGAGTAGAATTCATTGGCTCGACAAGCTCACAACAAGTCGGTGCACGAAAAAAACCAGCTATCCGCCGGCTTTTCCTCTCAAACTTCCCTCTCCCCGGCGACGGGGGAGAGGACAAAGGTGAGGGGGTTCTGTGGCAGATGGCTGGCTGAATTGCTACAACAGGTCACTGAGCGGTTAGCCCTTCTTGGGCTCCGCCTTGGCGGCCGGCTTCTTGGCTGCAAAGTAGTGGTTATAGGCCATGCGACTAGACACCATCGTGTCTTGCTGCCATTTCACCGCGCGCTCGGCGAACCTGCGCTGTGAGTCGGCGATTTCCTTGAAAAGCGGGTTCTGCGCCGAATACTTCGCCAGGACCTGGTCGAAGATGTCGAGCTGCTTCTGGAGCACCGAGTCCGGGGTCTTGTAGAACCTGACCTTATCCTTGGTCTGCATCTCGATATAGTCTTGGGAGTAGCGGTGGATCGCCTTCCACGACATGTCGGCCGAAGCCGCCTCCACGGCGTTCTCAATCAGCGTCTTCATCTTCGCCGGCAGGCCGTCGTACTTGGTCTTGTTGAACGTGATCTCGAACTGCTCGGCGCTCTGATGATAGCTCTGCAGCATGCAGACTTTGGAAACGTCAGGGAACCCGAGAATCCGGTCCGAAGATGCATTGTTGAACTCCGCGCCATCGAGAAGGCCACGGTCCAACGCCGGCACGATCTCGCCGCCGGCCAGCGCATTCACCGCCGCACCCATGCCCGTGTAGAGGTCAATCGAGATCCCCACGGTGCGGAACTTGAGACCCTTTAAATCGTCGGACTTGGTGATCGGCTTCTTGAACCAGCCGAACGGCTGGGTCGGCATCGGCCCGTAGGGAAAGGACACGACGTTGGCGCCGATGGACGCGTAGATCCTGCTGAGCAGCTCCTTGCCGCCGCCGTACTTGTGCCACGCGAGCATCATGTTGGCATCCATGGCGAAGGCGGGACTCGATCCCCACATCGCCAGAGCGTTTTGCTTGCCGTAATGGTACACGAGCACACCGTGGCCCCCGTCGAGCGTGCCTTTCGACACGGCGTCAAGCAAGCCGAAGGCCGGCACCACCGCGCCCGCGGGCAGCACGTCGATCTTTAAGTCGCCGCCAGTCATGTCGTTGACCTTATGAGCGAAGTCGTTAGCGAACTCGTGGAAGATGTCCTTAGATGGCCAGGTGCTCTGAAAGCGCATCGTGACCGGTCCCGTCTGGCCCTTGGCGATCATCGGGAAACCGAGCACCGCCGCACCTCCGGCCGCAATCGCGGCTTTCAAAACATTTCGCCGTGAAACTTTCTTCGTGTCTGACGCCTCAACCTTTGCTTGTTCCGACATTGTCTGCCTCCTATGAATACAAACGTTGTAAGCTTATATTACAGTTAGATCAATTTCGTCAATCTTTATACGGTAACAGTTGACACTCTGTTTCGCCCTCGGATACGGTTACCCTGCGAGCGAATACCAGCGGACCTTGAGCGATGGACAAACGCGAACTGATTTTCGAACTGCGCCGAATCGTCGGCGAACTCTACGTCCTTGTAGAAAAGGAAGACGTCATCGTCTACGAGCAAGACGGCTCGATCTTTCAGGTCATGCCGGAACTCGTCGTGCTGCCCGACAACGTCGAAGCAGTTTCCGCTGTGGTCAAAGCGGCGCAGCGAGCGAATGTGCCAATCGTGCCGCGCGGTTCGGGCACCGGTCTTGCCGGCGGCGCGGTGCCGGCGGAAGGCGGCATCATCCTGTCGCTGGCCAGGCTCAATCGGATACTGAAGATCGATCTGGCCGATCGACTCGCCATCGTCGAGCCCGGTGTGATCAATCTCGACGTCACCAAGGTCGTAAGCAAAGACGGTTATTTCTACGCGCCCGATCCGAGCAGCCAGGCCGCCTGCTCCATCGGCGGCAACGTGGCGAACAACTCCGGCGGCCCGCACACCCTCGCATATGGCGTGACGACCAATCATGTGCTCGGTGTCGAAGTTGTTCTGGACAAAGGAGAAATCGTCTGGCTCGGCGGCGAAGTCCCCGACACGCCGGGCTACGATCTCTGCGGCGTATTCGTCGGCTCCGAGGGAACCATGGGTATAGTCACCAAGATCGCCGTGAAGCTAATGCAAACGCGCGAATCGGTGCGAACGCTGCTGGCAATTTTTGACGACATGGACTTTGCAACCAAGACCGTGGTCGACATCACCGCAGCGGGCATTATTCCGGCCGCCTTGGAAATCATGGACCAGACGACCATCGAAGCGGTCGAGCGCGGCGCGCCGGTCGGTCTGCCGCGCGATGCCGCAGCGGTATTGATCGTCGAAGTCGAAGGGCTGAGCGAACAGACCGAGCGCGCGATCGGGCTCGCGGCGGAGATTTGCCAACATAACCACGCGCGCCAAGTGAAGATCGCCAAAGATGACAGCGAACGGCAAGCGCTTTGGAAAGCGCGCAAAGGCGCCTTCGGCGCGATGGGCACGCTGGCGCCTAACTATTACGTCCAAGACGGCGTGGTGCCGCGCAGCCAGCTGCCGGAAATGATGCGCCGCATCGCCGCCATCAGTAAGCAATTTAATTTGCCCATCGCCAATGTCTTCCACGCTGGCGACGGTAATTTACACCCAAACATTCTGTTCGACATGCGCCATCCCGGCGAGCTCGACCGCGTCGTCGCAGCCGGCGCCGCGACGCTGCGCGCCTGTATCGAGCTCGGCGGCAGCATCACCGGCGAGCACGGCGTCGGTTTGGAGAAGAAGGCCTACATCGGCCTGCTGTTTAATGAAACCGATCTTGCCGCAATGACCCGCGTGCGCCAAGCGTTCGACCCCGACGGCCGCTTCAATCCGGCGAAACTGTTTCCAACCCCGGCGAGTTGCGGCGAAGTGCGGCTCGAACCGGCAAAAATCCCCGCGGGGTTGTGGATTTGAAATTCCTGTTTCGAGTTTCGTGTTCCGGGTTTCCGGTTGCATACTCGAAGCCCTAAACCTGAATCACACGGAAGATCGCCATTGGAACACACCCATCCCACCATAGATAGTGGCAACCAACCTAAGCTGGCAACTCTCGATCTCCCCGAGCTCTACCAGTGCGTCCATTGCGGCTTGTGCCTAAATCAGTGTCCAACCTATCGCGCCACAGGCCTCGAACCGGAGTCGCCGCGCGGCCGAATTCATCTCGTCAAAGCCGCCGCCGATGGGCGGATCGAATTGAATGACCGTTTTAAGGAACATCTGTACCTCTGTTTGCTCTGCCGCGCTTGCGAAAGCGCCTGCCCATCCGGCGTCCAATATGGTCGCATCGCCGAGACCGCCAGAGAACATATCGGCCCGCCCGGCTCCCCGCTGGCCCGGTCGATGCTCAGTTTCGTTTTTACCCAGTTATTGCCCTATCCGCGCCGGCTAAAGTTGGCATTCGCTCTGCTACGTTTCTATCAGCGCACCGGACTGCAACGCATGCTGCGCCTGTTTCTGCCCAAGCGGATGCGAGAAATGGACGCTATGCTGCCGGCGATCCCGAAGAATTTTTTCAAGCCTGAGGCAGAGACGCTGCCGGCCATCGGCCCGCGCCGCGCGCGGGTCGCCATGCTCAACGGCTGCGTCATGCCGCTCATGTTCGGCGAGGTAAACCATGCCACCCTGCGCGTGCTGCGACGTAACGGCTGCGAAGTGATCTTTCCCAAGCGGCAAATCTGCTGCGGCGCTTTGAACATTCACAATGGCGAAAACATCGCCGCAAAAAAAATGGCGCGCCAAAATATCGATGTGTTTCTTGATGCCGGACTCGACGCCGTTGTCGTCAATGCCGCCGGTTGCGGCGCGGCGATGAAGGAATACGATTACTTATTGCGCGAGGATTCTGAATACGCGGAGAAAGCCCAGCGCTTCAGCGCGCTGGTTAAAGATGCCGGCGAATTTCTCGCCGGTCTCGGCCTCGTCGGTGCAATGACGCCAGTGAATCTGACCGTCACCTACCAAGACCCTTGTCATCTCGCGCACGGGCAGAAAATCCGCAGCCAGCCGCGCCAGCTACTCAAGTCGATTCCAGGTCTAAGAGTCATTGAGATGGAAGGCTCGGACCGCTGCTGCGGTAGCGCCGGTATTTACAACCTCACCCACGCCGGCATGTCGCAGCATCTGCTCAAAGAGAAGATGCAGTCGGTTGGCGCAACTCAAGCGGACGCCATCGTCGCGCCCAATCCGGGCTGCATGCTCCAGCTCGGCTACGGTGGAAAAAACTACGGTCCAGACATCGCCGTCTATCATTTGATGGACCTGCTCGACCGCGCCTACCGCCAAGCCGAAGACGCGCCCCAGATATTAAAAAACAAGACATGAAAATGAGTCGCGAACAGCTCACCGAGCGGCTGCAAGCCGCCCTGGGCGCCGATGCGCTAAGCGCACAGCCGTATGAGTTAGAATTGCACCGCGTCGCTGGCAAGCTGCCGGCCCTGGTTTGTCTGCCTCACTCGGCCGAGCAAGTCGCCGCGGCCTTGCGCATCTGCGCAGAGGCGGACGCGAGCGTGGTCCCTTGGGGCGGCGGCACGGCGATGGCGATTGGCAATCCACCGCTGCGACTCGACTTGATCATCTCGACGATCCGCATGAACCGGTTGCTCGAGCATGATCACGCCAATCTGACCGTGACGGTGCAAAGCGGTATCACCCTCGACGCGCTGCAAATGGCCTTAGCTTCGCAAAAACAATTCGTGCCCTTCGATGCGCCCAGCCCGGAGCGCTCAACCATCGGTGGTATCGTCGCGGCGAATCTCAACGGACCGAAACGCAGCAGCTACGGCAGCGTGCGCGATCTCGTGATCGGCATGAAAGTCGTACTCGGTAGCGGCGAGCAGATCAAAGCCGGCGGCAAAGTGGTTAAGAACGTCGCCGGCTACGACCTGTGCAAACTCTTCACCGGCTCTCTCGGCAGCTTGGGAATTCTCACCGAAGCCACAGTACGAGTCGCGCCAATCCCGGAAGAGAGCGCGACCGGGGTCGCTCGTGGCACCTTGGCGCAAGCCGCGCAGTTGGCGAGTGAGCTGACCCATTCGAAACTACTGCCGAGTGCGATTGTTCTTGGCCACGATTCCATGGACCAGTGCTGGCAGCTAGCGGTTTGCTTCGAAGGCTTTGGCGAAACCGTCGGCCGCCAAACCTGTGAGCTGGATTCCCTGGCGATGCGAAACGGTATGGCTATTGAAACCCATCGCGCTGAAACGGAGCAGCGAATTTGGCGCGAGATTGGCGACCTGCCGCTTCACGCCGAGCGGCTAATCTACCGAGTCACCGTGCCACGTAGATCAGTCGCGCCAGTGCTTGGCGCGGTTCAAAGCTCGCTCATCGGCGCGGCGGAGCCGGCGCTAAGCGCCGATGTCGCGATGGGAACCATCTGGATCGTCACACCGGCGAATAAAACCAGCGCCGGCCACTTCGCTGAGTTGATTTCGTTGGCCCAGCAGCATCATGGCCACGCCGTCATGTTCGCGGCACCACCTGAACTAAAACTGGGCATCGAAGTATGGGGACCGTCGCTGCCAACTCTTTCGCTCATGCGTGACATCAAACAGCGCTTCGACCCGCATGGAATTATCAATCCGGGAAGATTCATCGGCGGTCTCTAATTTGCGATCTACGCCATTCGCCCAACCCACATTTTCACCACGAAGACACGAAGGTTTTAGATTTCTAAGGTGTTAAACTTCGTGTCCTTCGTGGTGAAATCAATCGTACACGCACTGACCGGAATGCTGCCGTGTCGCCATATGCCCATGCACTTCTGATCTCTTTTTTGCGTACTTTGCACTGCAATATCTCAAAATTTGCGCGGCATGCGCAAAATTTCGGAAGGCTCACCGCGGAGGCGCTGGTCCTGAGAAAAAATTGATTTGTCGTAATCTGGATTGATCCTAGGCGTCGGTGTTTTTTCTTTTTAGAAAAAATCTACCTGCGCCGTAATTATTCTGATGCGAACCGTTGAACCGCTGTTG
>Ga0105252_10000689_pt1 | contig 19329 bp, 7 predicted proteins | sample EasRivMeERMZT100_FD_89675 | JGI IMG/M metagenome (GOLD analysis project Ga0105252, IMG submission 89675) | Soil microbial communities from meander-bound floodplain in the East River, Colorado, USA - East River MetaG ERMZT100 | ecosystem: Environmental > Terrestrial > Soil > Floodplain | place... | reverse complement strand
CTCTGGTAGTGTAGAGGTTGTTACAATTAATTTGGATGACGTTAATGATAGGAGATCGCCCTCTCAACAAGCCATTGATTCAGCAAGAAATCAAGTGGCTAATAGTACAATTACAATAACTATCCCTGGAGGCTCCTCTGACACTACTACTCCACCGCCAGAGAATGATAAATTGCGCGCCGCCCTATTTGGTTATATAGTAGATTGTTGGATAACATTTACATCAACACCAATTACTGGAACTTAACTAATGCCGAATCCTAATTTATTTGATGAACAAGTTGGACTTCTTAAAGTTGGAGCTATTACTGGCTACGACGCTACTAGAGGTTTACTTAAAGTCAAATTAAATCAAGCTTCTTCTATTAAAGGACAAAGCGCCCAATCTATTGATATTCCCGCGCCTCACACCATGTTTTACAACAATGGATTGTTTATTGGCACTATGCCAGTATACGGAACACCAGTTGTCGTAGCAGCCGGTAGCGGTGGACAGCATTATTTCGTTTCCTTCTTAGCAGAAAAATTGGACGCTGTTCCAGAATTGCATCTAGGAGAACTATTAATCCAAGTCAATGACCATACTAAAATAAACTTAGATTATGGTAGCAATATTTTAATTGGAGATGACAATAATAGAATTCACATTAATACATTAAGTAATTTTATTACGACCAATTTTTACAACGAGAATCATTTTACACAAGCAGCTAGAAAAGTAGAGGGTCTTGTTAAAAGAGACCTAAGACCGAATACAAAATTTGACTCTGATTCTAAAGTAGAGAATGATGAGTACGACAGTAGATTGTTTGTAATTGGAATGGACCCAACCTCTACTGCTAATAACGTTGCTTCGGGCTCTAATAAAAATCCTGCCTTCATTGAGTATAGAGAATTGGTTTATGAATTTCAACCTATCTCTGAAGTAAAAGATGATTTAACTGAATCACAATTATACAGTGATACATCTCCAGCCGCTGTTCAATTTACTTTTCCTAATCGTCGTAATAGTAGATCAGATACCTTAAGTTTATCTTTAGTAGCCCCAAATCATTTGATGGAAACTATTAAAGGAACGGTAGTTGATATTTTTGGTAACCTTTTGGATCTAAATCGTGTGCCATTACCAATTGGTCAGGATCAAAATACTATACGCTCTACCAGTACTGACAAAGCAATCTCATATAATTTGATAAGAGAATTAGAAAGAAAGAGTTTGGCTTATCATTTTGAAATCAATGCCAGAAAAGATTTATCTGGTTCGGATGGTGTTGTTGCTCTTCCAGATATTACTTCTAATGCTGATTATGCTAGGAACAGAAGTCGTTTCTTTTTTGATATTGATAAAGAGGGTCAATTCAAATTAAATGTGCCAGCCTCTAGTGAAAAGGGCAACATCCCTTTACTCACTAGATATGAAAATTATTCCACTTTTGGACCAGATGATAATAACAATCCTGATAAGCTAGTTTTTAGAGATGATCATTTGGATATTTTGCAGGATTCGTTTGCTGCACCCATTTTCAATATAGATGATGGTAGTTTTACGCCTGACAGAGGCTCGGTTAAAATAGATAACTCTGGCTTGGATGGCGGACCTGCCGACAGGATTACAGAGTCCCCTATCAGGCACGGCACGGCTTACCATGACGTTCTATCTACCTGCTATGCTCATCAGAAAAATGACTTCATCAAGTTTGTATTTGATCCTAATCATCCTGTTTTTGCTAGAGATAAAATTGATGGATATGCTCCACTCTTAACTAATGTAGTCACAGACACCATCAGTATCACCGGCGATATTGCTAATGGTGGTGGACGTAGTGGTTCTATTAATTTTGACGGTTCCATTGATTTGAACATTGGTGCTAATACAGTAGATCGTCAGTCTTTGTGGCTAGACACTGCCGGAGGTATAGTTGCGAACGTAGGTCGTGATTTGAGAAACGTGAGCGCGGCTTTAGCTATGGACGGGAACGTGTTCATGCAACTGGGAGGGATAGGTGTATCTACCGACAGCCGATTCGTGCTACAGAACAATGGTCAAATAGGTGCCGTCTTTGACATTAGAGTTTTCAACTCTGGATTAAGATGCACCTGGGTTAGGATCGATGACGATGGAGTTAAGATTTTAACTCCAGGAGGAATGTCGCTTCATTCACAAGGTAATATGCGTATCAGCTCTGACTCTGATATTGTTATTGAATGCGAAAATCTAACCATTCAAAACAGATTGGTTCTAAAAGAATTTGGCGGTTCTATTTAAGGAGAATTTATGAAAAAACTGGGAACTGTTTTATATAACAAATTAATGTTACAGGCTCAAGAGGCGGAATATCAAGATAAAGGCATCTTATCTCTTCATATTAAAGAAGCTATTGGAGACGAGTCAGACGATAGTTTAGACACGTATGCTCAAGATGAATTGTCAGATGATGTGCATCAAGGGCTATGGAAATTGGCAACTTGTGTTTTAAGATATTACAATGTAGATAGTGTAGATGCAGAAAAAATAAATTCTGTAATAGAGTCTATGGCATCTCAATTCGTGGAAGAGGTAGAGTCTGTCTTGGATACACAGTTAGTAAATACAAACGAGCCTTTACTTCCTGGTGAAATCAAATAACCTGATATATACAAAGCATAATGTGTCCCTGTGATCCACTAAGTCTTTCTGTCCCATCAGGTCCGAGCGGTCCATCTATTCCCGGATTTGGGATTCCTTTTTCTTTGGATTTGCCAAATATTAATCCATTTCCTCCAGGATTCCCAGAAGACTTACTGGCGCTGTTAAATCAATTACAGATGCTTTTACCGCCAGGTGCGCTATTACCACAATTAAATCCTAATTTCGGTAAAGATATTTTTGATGCCATCATGAAATTGTTAGATCAATTCATGCCATTCTTAATGCTTTACAAATTCTTTTTACCTATTTTACAAATCATTTTATGTATCATTGAAGTCATCTGTGCCTTGGTTAATCCATTTGCTCTACCAGGCGCTATTATCAAACTATTTACAGTTTGTATTCCTGCTTTCTTGGCTCTGTTTCCGATATTTGCTCTTATCTTAATGATTATAGCTCTTATCCTATTGCTAATAGCTTTGATTGAGTATATTATTCTAAAGATTTTGCAATTGATTTTGGCTATTTTAAGAAACATTTTGGCATTAACATTAGCCTTCCAAGAAGGCAGCGCATTAGGTGTATTAGCTATTGCTAATAAATTGGGCGCCCTATTATGTATCTTCCAAAACTTGTTCGTTCTATTAGCTTTGTTTGCTATCATTATTCAAGTAATCAAGGATATTTTAAGCCTAGCATTTGCCATTCCACCCTGTGATGATGGTTCTAACGCCGACGTAGCCTCTGAATGTTGTGGTCCGGCTACATGCCCAGCCGTTGTTAAAGATAAATATACTAGGTTTACTGGTAGCTTCCGATATTTCCCACAAGTTAGTTTCCAGGCAGATGTAGATTTGCCGGGAGAACCGCCTAATGACAAATTGAATATCACTGTTAGAAATGAAACCTGGCAATTGTTTGATTTTCAGCAGACAACCCCTCAGCAATTCATTAATATCATTGATGGATATGATGTAACACCAGACCCAGTTAATTATTCGTTCCCATTCTTTAAACCTGTATATTTCCCACAAGGAATTAGTTTCACTTCTGAGACCACGGCTTCTCAAGCTCCATACACAGTTGATTTGAGACTCTTCTACGATCCTGCCCAATTTGGACGTGCTGGAGTAGCCCGTTTTGTTAGATTCAAAGACTGTATTGTATCTGTTACACCAGGATTTAATTTGGATCTATACAACACCACCACTTTTGCCCCTTCTAGCATTCCTATTACTACTGGAGTAGTAAAATTGGTTGGCGGTACAGGATACGAAGATGATGGTACCACTCAGCTAACTGGATTTACCGATTTCTTCGGCGGCATTCAAATTCCAAACGAAGATCCAGCTACCCTAGAAAATTTCTTCCATAAATCTACTGTTTATAGTGATGAACTACCAGATTCCGATGACACGATGTCATTTGAAAGCGTTGAATACAAATTCAAACCAAATCTAAATGCTCTTATTGGTTTTGGTATCATTAATGCAATGTGCGATCCTTTGGTTACGCTTAGCAAGAACTTTGTTAACAACGTTTATGCTGGAGACGTAACTCTTAAGACTCAAGATTTGAAAGCTTTAGTTAATGATGTTACTTTCCCAAATCCCGCTGGTGCCCAAGAATGTTTAACTACTGCACTATCTGGTTTGAGAGCTAATCTTACAGCTAAAGGTGTAGCAGAGTTCCAAGCTACAGCTAACATTTGTTTGGAAAAGTTGAGGCAAGATTGTAATAATGCATTAGGTGGATTGATTGGCTTAGGATTTGATCCTTGCCAGAGTGCCTTCTCCTTGACTCCTAAGATTCAATTCACTAGCAAACCAATTGTTATTAAAGTTGAGCTGAAAGAAAGAAATGGACAGCCAATTGCAGTGGGTATTCCAGCCGTTGTTGCCGAGGGATTAGCGCCAAGGATTAAGACTCATCACACTTTTGGAGATGTGGACCAGTTCGTTTATGACGGTTACGGATCCTTCTCTGCCAATCTAACTAGTAAGTTACCTGGCTCTGGTACAATGATGATTTCTTTCGATAACAATATTTTCTGTACCAATACGACAGTTCCGTTGGCACATACTTTACAAGAACAAAATTATCAGTTCGTTTACACTCCAGCCGGTCTTACCATCCCAGTGCCACCAGTTGGTGAGGGTGATCAGTCTGACGGTACGCAGCCAAGGAGAGATGAAAGTGATCAGTCTGGAGATTCTGGTGGAGGTAGTTAATGGCTAATGTAGTAATCCCTAATCAGGCTAATTTTCAGGATGCTCAAAGCTTTGAAATTGATATCGAGAAAGTGTATACCGATTTCATTAAAATCATTGATGGCGTCAGAAGCTACCGCATAACCACTAGCATAACTAGTAGCCAAGTCACTAGCGCACTCACTAACATAACCAGTGAAAGCTCTCTAGCAGATGTACGCTCTGCTTTGTGTCGGATGACAACGTTAGGCACCACACCACAAGAGAGTAGGTGCCACGCTTTCTATCGAATCATTGGTTTTCCAGTTGCAGATGCCAGTAAAAAAATCTACTGTCCTGGACATGATATTGTATTTGATTCTTCTAGAAAAATCAATGATGCCGCCAAAATAAGCATCATCAAAAATCCAATTGATAAGTTTAGAGACTTATCGATTGCTAGAGAATCATTTATTTTCAATAACTTGAGTGTTTTTGCTTTACCCGACAGTCTTGACGCTGGCACCTTAGCATTATCATCTGGTTTTAAGATAAGACCATTTATAACTCCATTGAATGATACTGATGGGTTTAATATGGATCCTAAGGCTCAGCAAAATACAGTAGACTATTCTAGTTTAGTAGGAAGGTTTCCTAAAAAACTAACTGAGTATTTGGATATCTTCGGGGAAACTCCAACCAAATTACCATCCGAGAGAACTCATCTTATTAGACCGTTCTTAGTTGATCCCGTTATTGATTTAACGGTCAATGAAGGATCTAAGTTATTTGCCGTTCCTTTCGTACCAAACAAATCTTATCTCAAAGTGAAAGATGGTTCAGGTTCATTTGTTAGTAGACCACTTATTGAGCAGGTGATACGTGATAGATTTGGTATTACCAATACTGCCGAAACCACTGGAACGGCTGATCAATCAGTATTAGATTACATTAAATCTATTCCATCTATTACCGATGAAGATATTATTAAGAAAGCAACAGATGTTTATAAACTATCTGATCAAAATCAATTTTTGAAGTTTTTCAATATACTTCGAGCTATGATTAAGAAATTGGTGGTGGCTCAAAAAGATATTCAAGCTGCTCTTTCACAATACTATTGGGTACCAGTTCCTTCTCTTAAAGGACCCGAGGGAGGTTGTTCTGTACAAGGGGCTTTTCTATCTGATAAGATAATAGATCCAAAATTTATAACAGTAAATGACCAATCTATCATTCTGGCAAGACTTCAAAACACAATTGAACGAGCTAGTATTTTGGCTAGCAATTCTAATGGTATTCCAGATGTAGGTGGTTTTGCTTTCGATAGTTTTAAGAACACTTTTGGACCCGATACTTCTTCAGCTCTGGGAGATAATAATGCTACAAATTTACAAAAATTGTCTAAAACTAGAAATACCATTTTAACAAAAGCCGGGACCGCTTTACGTACGGTAGAAATTATTACTGGTGAATTTAGTGGTTTAGGTCTTTGTGATATTATAGCTGTTTTGGCAGGGCTATATTTGATGCCTCAGGCAGATTTGTTGGGTTTTATAGACGATGACGCTATTACCCGTATGAATGCCGCAGGATTTACTGGCTCTGCTTCTAGTTTAGCTACCGCTACCAGCAGTTTCATCTCAGTAGTACAGGGCTTTTACAACATAATGGATAAGATTTACGAGGATTTATCCCAGAATAATGGTCAAACCCCAGCTTAATCAAACCCCATATTTATCTAATATTTTAGCATAAGGAAGGTAGGAGAGCTGCTATGTCGTTTGATCTGAAGTTAAAAAACGGAGATTTAGTTATCCAAAACGGGCTATTACAGACCGTCACGGATAGCGAAAAACTTATTCAAGATATTTTGAAATTGTGCCTAACAACAGCAGGTACTAACCCGCTGCATCCGTGGTACGGTTCTTTTATTTCCAGAACGATTGTCGGCAACCCACTTAACAGTGAAGTGTTGGTCCAAATTTCCAAGTCACAACTCAATAGTGCACTTACCAATCTGAAGAATTTGCAAACTCAACAGATAAAATCTTTCCAAAGAGTTAGTGCCGATGAGCAACTTGGTCAAATTTTGGATATATCTATAGTTAGAAATCCTATTGATCCAACTTTATTTGATGTTAGGATTAATGCACTAACAAAAGGTGTTAAACCAATTACTACTGCTTTTAGAGTTTCCACCATATAAGTATATTAGCTTAAGGATGACAAATGGTTACAATACGTTCGGCGAATGAGATTATCTTAAGTCTGATAGATTTCTTAAAACTAGCTCAGCCAGATTTAGACACTAAACCCGGCACTGTTGCTAGAGATTTGATGATTGATACTCCAGCCAGCGCCCTGTCTATTTTGTACAATGAAATATCTTCTGTTTCTTCGCAGCAATCCTTAAGATTAGTTATCGGTTCAGATTTGGATAAGCTAGCCAAAAATTTTGGAGTTATTAGAAAACAATCGACTCCATCCACTGGTGTAACTTTGTATTCTTTCTCTGCTATCAATGCCCCTGTCAATATCAACAAAGGTGATAAGGTTATTGCTAGCAATGGTTTTGCTTACGCTGTCACTTCTGGAACTTCTGTTTTGCCGAGCGCTTCCAATCTTTACCGTTCCATTGCGAGCAAGTTCAGAGATCAATTAGATTTAGCTGGCATCAGTGATGAATTTGCCGTTGAAATAACTGTATTAGCCAGTACCTCTGGTTCTGCTGGTAACATTGGAGCCTACTCAGTTAATAGAACAACTACGGTCGGCGTATCAAATGTAACCAATATCAAACCATTCACGGGCGGCACTGATCAGGAAACGGACATTTCTTTTAGAAATCGTGTGTTGTCCTCCTTTAGCGGAGCCAGCGTCGGAACAGCTCTTGGCTATTTGAACGTTGCCTTAGGCACTACTGGCGTAGCTGATGCTTTCATTGTCGAGCCAGGCGATCCACTTATGACCAGAGACGGAACCGAAGTTAGAATAAACTCAGATGGATCTCGCACCATCATTTCTGAAGGATCTGGTGGAAAAGTTGATGTTGTTATTTATGGATCTAATTTGATTGAAAACAAAGATACGTTCATTTATAAAGATAAAAGCAATAACAATGATCCTACTAGCGTTAAAAATGATATAGTGTTGGGTCAAATTGCAGATGACGCCAATAAAACCATTAACAGAAAAAGAATTGACAATATTAAAAATGGAGTATTGCCAGCTCAACCAGTTAGTACAATTTTAGAGGTAACCGGCTCAATCAGTGGTACCAATTTTGCCGTCAAGACTGTGGACTCTCTAGGTAGAATATTTGGTAACTATGAGTTAATCAAAGATACGGGCGTGTATGGTGGTAGCCCATGGGGTTTTGATACATTTCATTGGATTTCAGACAGAGTATCTGGATTCAGTGAAGACAAGATCAAAGGATTATTTAATGGGCAAGATGCCGTCTCTTTTACGGATGTATTGAATGTGCCACAAATTCGGCAGACGATTTCCATTACAAATGAAAATAGCACAGTCACCTCTGATCGTTCTATCATTCAGTTATTACATACGCCAATTACCAATGTAACTAGAGTATTCAATGTTCATACTGGTGAAAGATATTTAATCACCAATCAAAACTTAGATCAGACCGGCACTTTTAATACTACTGGTAGAATCAAAATTTCCGGTAACACATTGCCATCTCAAAGCGATCCACTACAGGTTGATTATAGTTGGATTGTTAATTACGATCGATACTCTGATTATGATGGATTATCTAATACAGAAAATATTAGAGCAGTTACTGATAGCGTCGATTGGGGATATGCTTCCAATGTAAGAAAAGAAAACCTTATTTTCTCCAAGGATAGCTCTGGCAACTTTTTCTTGGGCACAGCCACTCATCCAGTAAGTATTGTCACCGCAGCTAACAAGTTTTTAGAAATAGATGGTGTAGCTGTTAGGTTGCTATCTGGTGCTTTCGTTAATAGAATTTCAGTTACTTTAAGAAATGTTGCTGACATAGCCACCGCTATCAATTCAGTTACTTTTAAGAGCACCAATATTGAGTTATTTAAAACCGCTCAAAATGATGGAACCTTTATCGACGCTACCACAGTAGTCGGCATTGAAGTCTTAAATGATATTACCGTAATTCTGCCAACAGACACTGTGGCAGAAGAGGGTGATAGGGTAACAGTTATTTTGAACAGTCAAGACGTATTCCACACGGATGTATTGTCTGGTAGCACAAGCGGTTCACAAATTACTATTCCTGCTTCCTTGGTTGGCACTACGGCTAATTCTATTAATCTTCAGGTAGATTATATTGCTAATATAGCTGATTTATTTTCCTCTGCCACTACTTCTTTACCATCCAGCAGAAGCGGAAATGGATTTTTGAATTTCAACAATAGTGGTTTCAATAACTTCAGTCCGGTTAATTTGTCAAGAAGAGAAAATCGGATTGTTCAAAAAAATACCAGTAATCAAATCTATGTTGAACTAGCTTTACCAAGTTCCGACTATTCACTATCGGTCCCCCAAGTGGTGACAGTTTTGAGATTATCAGACGGCAAAGAGTTGTGGGATGGCTATTTTGCCGGCACCATTATTACCAGCAATGCTGGTAATTATCAATTGGTTCTATCTGGATTGAATACTCCAGTAACTGGAGATAGAGTTTTAGTAGTATACTATGCTACTGACATTAGAAGGTTCCAACCATTCAGTTATGAAAACAATCTAATCAAAACCAGATCAGATGTTTTGGCAACAGAGCCACTTAGTGGTAAGCTGACCGTTCCTATCAATTATTTTACGTCTCAATTAACTCCACTTCATTTTACGATCATTGAGCCGAACACAGATATAGCCATATTTACCGTAACAGATGGATATCTAATAACTGAAGGTGATGATACTGCTACCGTGTCTAGTAATAGCACCAGCTTCTCTTCTGTGCAAGATTTAGTAAATAAACAAGTAAAGATTGTGAATGCTAGCGATCCAATCAATAATGGATTGTATGATATTGTCAGTTATAATCCAATGACTAATAGGGTTACCATCACTAATATTATGGATAAAATAACTAAAGATCAAATCTGTGTTATCAGATTATTAGATGGCAAAGAAATTTGGAACTATAGTGGCACAATTGATTTTGCTAACAATAGATTACTTATCCCAGCTTCCAGCTTGGTAAAAACTGGAGACAAAATTTATGTGATGTTCTTTAAGTTCCGTGGATTAAGAAGATCCCCAACTAAAATTACGGGAACCACTTTAGATCAAGTTATCAATGCTGGAACTATAATAGTAAACGGAACTACTTTGTCCAAAGCCGAAGATATTATTTTCACGGCAACTAACACCGGATTGAAACTAAACTTGGGCGAGGCTTTGAGAAAAGCACTCAGTCTACCCTCTACCGTTTCCTTACCATCTAACGTCAAGTTAGCTAAGATTGCTAAGCTAGAGAAAGTAGTTACAGCCAGCGTAACCAATGATGAAGTTCTAGAAGTCTTGACCACTTATGATCTTAAAAATACCACTTTGCAAAACAATTTGTTGTATACGGGCGATTTCTTAGAAGATGCTACTTTGCAAAATCTAGATTTTATTCTACCTAGCACGACCAACAATACTATCAATGTGGTCACCCACAATTTACCAACCTTGGGTGACAAGATGAGAGTTACGTTCTATTATACATCTGATAATGATACTGAAAATCTTTCATATACTCGAAATGGAACGTTATATACTAATAAGAAATTCGCTTTCATTAATAAGCTGTTTATTTCCAGCGGATTTAGCTCCTCTCAATCCACCAAATTTACGGCAACTTCATTTACCCAGCCAAGTTTGGGGTCGCGCTATAAGCCATTTTATGATTATGCGGCTCCAAAACAAAATGAGAGAATTTTAGTTAAGTACAACTATAATAAGCTAATTACCACTGTTACTTTCAACATTGAAAATACTAGACCAATCAATGCTGATGTAATTGCTAGACAGTCAAAGCAAGTTTTGTTAGACCTAACCATGAATGTGGTTATTGCGGACGAATTTAAATCGTCTCAAGCTACGGTACTACAGAATTTACGTGACAGACTAATCACCGCTCTAACAACCACTAAGCTAGGTGAGGTAGTTGATAGTCCAACCCTAATAAACGTGGCACAATCAGTTTCCGGAATTGCAAGAGCTAGAATTCTATACTTCAACAAATCAGGCGGTATAGGTACCGTATTGAAAGTCCAGTCCCAGAATGATGAGTACTTTTCTTCTAATCTTGTAATCATCAATACAGAAACTAGATAATATGAAAAATCTAAGAATCATTAGCGCAACCGTAAATGATAGCTCTAATATCGATGTTAAATTCACCGATTTGTTAGTGCCTAATCTAACTACGTCTAATGTTTCTGTTATCGCTGACACTCCTAATACGCCTGATTCGGCTGTTTTGCAAATCAAAATTAGTGGCGACACTATGTCCATCGTATGCCAGCCATTAACTCAGTTCGCTGCCTATTTTATCGTCTTCCGTTCCACCCCTCTTAATCCATTTATTTCTTTACATGCTGAGTCTAAATTATCAGAAGACGGAGTATCTAATCAGGTAATGATTTCTGGTCCTTTAGAACCAGATAATCCGGTCAAGACTTTTTTTGATTCCTTTTTGAAGGACAATGTTTATACCACAGATGATGATCAAACCATCGTGGCACAATACATTAAAGGAATAGCTACCAACTTTGCCCGTGCTCTTTATGATATTAGGCAAGTTAAAAACGAAAACTATTTATCCTTTACAATAGTTGATGAGCAAAAGACTAGAGGTCAAGGACCTTTCGATAGATTAAATGAAGAGGGCGCTTATGAGGTGCTCAGAGTGGGCAGAGGCTTAACTAATGCCAGTGCTACCACTACCTTTCAGTTCGATCCTTTTCCGTCTTTCCCAATTACTTTACAGAGACAAATCAATTTTGAAACCCTGCAAGCCGACTCTTTAGATGAGCCGGGCAAATTCAATATCAATACCCTAACTCTTAATTTGAGTTCTTTACCAGTAACCAAAGTAAACAGTATTGTTTTTACTTTCTCTACTGCCACACCCATTTATGTTTACGATATCTCTAAATTGGGTTACCAGATTAAAGATTCTAGATACGACCAAGATTTTGGATTTTCTTATTTGTTATTGGAAAACAATCAAATTCGTATCAGTGACAAAGTATTAGAAAACCCAGATTTTGTTTTGGATAGTATTTTCAAAATCGACATTGAATATGAATCTAAAGATTTAGGAAGAGTTATTAACTCAGAAACGGTTTCTGTTTACACTACTTTAGACTCTGTTCGAGAAGTGCTTCCACCTATCATCAATGTTTTTAATCTCAAGCATGCCCCTATCGTTACGTCTAGTAATACGATTCCTATTTTAGGTGGAGTTACCTTCATCGATCCGAATACTACTATTCCAGGAGCCAAGCATCCTGCTTTTGCTAATGAAATTCCTTTTAGATTGAATGGGCTTCCTTTTATTCCTGGACAATATTCTGTAGATTACAATACTGGAACTGTTTATGTTTTCGGCGCCGATCTAAATAATGATGGCACGGGTCCTTATCCACCATTAGCCACATACAAATATAGATACACTTATAAGTCAGACCAGGATTACACCTATGACTCTGATATTTCTGACTTGGTAGCATTACCTAAGGGCAGCTTAGTTGATTTTGATGGAAACATCAAGTTTGATTATGAAGAGGTATTTGTACCTGGGGTAGATTATATTGCTGGATCTCATCTTGAATCTTTGAATGAAAGAATCAATAATAATCTAGTAGCACTCAATGTTTTGAAAACTGTAAATTCTCCTATCACCAATGTGTTTCGTATTTTTAACGAAACCTCAGGAGAAATTTATTCATTGGATAGATGGAATGATAATAAAGTATATTTTCGTTACAATACTCCTCCTACAATCGTTGATCAAAATTCTGAACGAGTTTCTTTCCGAAATGTTACCAATGAATTATTATTTGTAAATACCACTATAATAAACACTTCTACTTTGAGAATTTTTAAAGTCCTATTGGATGCTAACGGTCTTGTTTCTTCTACAGAAGACACTTTAGCTGCTTCTTTCAATACAAGCTTAGCCTTCTCCAAGACTGATATTTTTGTCAATGAAAAGTGGTTTAATAGAAAAGACTCTGAATTTAATAACATCAATCGTTTGACAAGCGTTGGAGAATACACCGTTGATTATGCGGATGGTATTGTTTACTGCGCGGTCTCTAATACCCAAGATTTCAATATTGGTACTGTTAGTTACAAGGATAGTTTCATTACTATACAGCACCCACATATCATAAGCGTTAATGATTTGTATTATAGAATCAGTTCGCTTAATCCAAAGAACAAGCAATTCACTTTTGTTTCTTTTGAAGATGGATTAGTAGAGCCTGAAACTTTAGACCCTGCTGACGAGTTGTTTCTAAATAACACAGATACAGCACCATATCAAATCTACAACAAATCAGTGGGCGTTTTCCTTAGCACTAGTTTTATGTCTGGAGTAACTAGCCAGATTAAGTTTGTGCGCTCTGTATTTGAATACAGTGATTTATTCAATAGCACTCATCCATTAAACTTCGTAGAATCTACAGTTTCATCTGGATTTAATGTTACCGTTAACCCAATCAGTAAACAAGTTTTTGATACAGTTAAATTTGACGGTTATAATTACTACGTCAATATCAATGAAAACATTCCTTATCTATCCAGTAATATCACTTATGATTTTTCTGTAGTTAGAATAACTGACTCTCAAATATTATTTGATCCATCTGGTAGTATTGTGCCAGGTAATCCTGTTAAGATTATTTTGTCTAATATCAATGCGCCTGTTTTGGGAGATTTAGTAATTGTAACTTATACTTTTACTATTAATGATTTATCTAGAATAGTAATCGATTATAACAAGGGTGATTACTACATTGATTATACATATTTGGCTGATGAGATTTTGGTCAGTTACGAATATGGTAATAACGTTTTAGATTTTCGTCAGAGTCCTAATTTAGCGACTAACACCCAATATTACGTTACCTATAAAGCTGGAGCCCTTAGAGACGCTTTAGTTCGTAATTTCGGCACCCTAATCAATGTACAAGGCTTAGCCGATGTAGATTTAGATTTTGCCAGAGAGAGATATCGTGACGCTTTGATAGCTGGTCTTACTTCTTTTATTCAAGGACCAACCTTAACTGCTATCAAAAACATCGGTAAAACAATCTCTCATATCGAGCCTGAAGTAATTGAATCAGCTTTTCAAAACTGGTCTTTGGGCAGCAGTTTATTAAATCCAGAATCTATCGAAACAACCGGATCTTTTCAATTGTTACCTGGTAAATTTGGCAACGGTGTTTTAGTTAGCAATCCTAATCAAACGATTACTTTCCCAGTTAATTCTAATTTGAGATTGGAAGAAGGAACTTTTGAAACTTGGATTAGTCCACAGTGGAATGGTTTGGATAATGATGCCAGATTAACCTTCAGTATTTTGCAAGACGGTTATGTAATTGATCCAACTCAAGTTTTCATTGGAGCTGGAGAAAATCATCCAACTATTTCTGGTGGAGTATTCTCTCTAGATAAAAATTCTGGTGTTGCAGGAAAGCCAAATATTAATAAAGATGGTATATTCATCTATTATGATAAGGATATCTCCGGAAATTTCCAGAGATGGTTCGTAGAGATCATTGATGGATATGTTTATCCTAATAGTTCAGGTTACAAATTCAAGATTTCTTCAGACGGCTCTTTCTATGATGTAAAGAGTTTGATTTCACCAAAGCCATCTAACATGACTATTTTCACTGGCGTGAATACGGTCAATTTTAATATTGCGGCTGGTACGACTGGTATTGACGAGGGTTTAACTTTTATCTCTGACAATGAACATTACATTTTGGACTTTGGAGAAGAGAAGGGTAAAAACAGACTTTCTATCTTCAAAGATGTTAGTGGGTACATGAATTTGCGCGTGTATGATAATGAACGTACCGCCTATTCTATCAGCGCTGATGTTTCTTCTTGGAAGAGCAGTGATTTCCATCATGTGGCTGCTTCTTGGAAATTAAATACTCGTAACAGTAGAGATGAACTACATCTATTCCTAGACGGGTTTGAAGTTCCTAATATCATTAAATATGGACAAAAATTAAAACCGTATCTTCATGAAAAGTTCAGAACCATTAATCCAGAAGAAATAATTGGATTGATCAGCAGAGACATTTTAGCTTCAGTTGATTTACAAACTATTACCGGAAACAATGTTGTTACCTCCAGTATTAATTTTGACACCTATCAAATTTTTCCAGGAGATATCATCTTTATTGATGAAATTGGATTTAATCCTGCTGGCTATACTATTCTTTCCATCAGTGGTCAGACACTTGTGCTAAATGCGTTAATGCCAGCCACTCTAACGGATGCCAGGTTCTCTATCAACAGAACCCAATTCACTGTTGTTACTGACATCGATGTATCTCCAAATATTATGGTTACTACCATTCACGCCGGAACCTCCGGTAGCGATCTAATGGGTGCAGCCGGATTCAATACGGTGGTCAGTGGAACTGACTTCTCTGCGGCAAGAGTCCAACCAGGTTATTTAATCACAATTGATGAGCCAGGTTTCCCAGTTACTTTTACTATTGTTCAAGTATTGGGTTTCTCTTTAACTTTAGATGACAATCTGCCAGCTAATTTTAGCGGAGCTACTTTCAGAATATATTCACATCAAGAAAATGAGCTTCCAGGCGTAAGAGCTTTGAGACCCGCTTACTCTATTTCTAAAGATGTCAACTTCAATAATATCCTAACTATTTCTAATGACGCTAAGGCTGGAGATTTGATCTTAATCAGGACTTTGGGTCTCAATCATAGAAAAATTAAAAACCAATATTATGTTTGGAGTGACAATCAAGAGAATATCTTAATGACCAGAATGCCTCCTCCAATTTCTCTTGAAGAGGCTAAGATCACCAAAATTATTCTACCAGCAACAGGTATTGGTAGCAGCAACTCGACTCTATTGAGCGGCGTCTTTACTTCTAATAACTTCACTACTTCTCAACCATCTAATTCTCAAAATGGCAGAACTATCAGTGTGGTTATTAGTGGAACCAATACTGATTTTTCAGTTCCTGTTCAAGTAACCATCAATGGTGTAACTGGAATTTATACAGTTAGCGAAACCATTAACTTTACTGATTATGGTTCTCTAGATTTTGCTAACCCATATCTATCTATCAATTATATTAATGTTGTAGCTAAGCCTTTGAACCCTGCCAGAGCTGCTGTTACTGTAGTAGTGAGAGAGAAGTACTCAATCACCCACAGCGAGTTCAGTGGCATGGTGCCAGTTGTGAAATACAGCTATCATATTGGTGGTGGTTATGGACTATACAGAGATAGCTTGTATTCTGTTCGTGATGATGGTAATTTGTTTAGCGGCTTAGATGTTGGAAATTATTTGGTCATCCATACTCCACCATCTTTTGCCGGATTCTATAAAATCACTGGACTATCTGAAGATAGAAAATCTTTGTTTATTGAATCTACAATTGTGTCATTCCCACTTCCAGTAACTTCATTTACTAATGGTGTATATCAGATTTTAAACATTAATGCTAATCGTAGTGGATTGCAGAATGGATTTTTCACCTTCGAAGTTAGTTTACTGCCAAGCCAAGCTTATCTACTAAGCCATGGTTTCTATGAATTGGAATATGTTACATATACTAGAATGAAGTTCGATGCAGTAAACAATCAAGCTTATCTGGGCAGCGATTTCGAAGGAAAACATCATGCTAATTCTTTGATTGATCAAACAAAAATCTATTCAGTTATGTTAACTGATACACGCATAGGCGAGAGTATCCCAACTAACCAGCGTTCTATTACGAAAGACTTCAATTCTCTGAAGGCTCTAAAAAGCGACTCAACTACTTTGATGTTAATTAGTTTTGATAGTTTCCCATTTACTAACTCAGCCAAATACTATACGACCTCTAATACTGTACGGAAGCATTTCCAATCTTCCGTGGTAGTAAATGAAAACTTCGGCAACAGTTTGGTCTTCTTGGATAAACCAATTGTTCTTTCCAATGATGGTATTTTGGATACCAAGAAAGAGGGTACTATTGAGTTTTGGATTAATCCATTATTTGATACTGCTAACGATCCTAATACCAGGTTCTATTTTGACGCTTACGGAGCTGTCGTAGAAGAAACTGTCAGTGTCAATAGTACCGCTGTTAAAATTTCTGCCCCAGCCAGTCAAATTTTAAGCGTTAAGCTGAAGGGTGGTAACCCTGCCATCGATTACTTCGCAGGCGGAAAGTTAGAAATTGACACACAGCGTGCCATTCAGGAAGAGGGCGTCAGTTCCTCCAACAGCACAGTATTAGTGTCACAACCTATTTTGCAGGTAATTACAGTTAAGATAATCGGAGACCTAACAGAGGTAGATTATTTTGCAGGTGGAACCATTAGCAGCGATAGAAAAACTATCTATTTGAATAAGTTGTTGCCTGGAAATAACATTCCATTGATAATCACTTACCAGACCACCAATAATAATAACGACACCCTTAATACGCAGGTTATCAGATTAAACAAGAAGTTGCCATATCAGAAGACACATGTGGTAGTTAACTATATTCCAAAAGGATTACAAGGAGATCGTATTGCCTTGTTTAAGGATCAATTTGGATATATGAACTTCTCCATCACAGCTTCTGGAACGGACTATGTGGTTAGGGCGCCAACTCGTTGGGCTCAGCACACCTGGCACAGAGTAAAAGCAAGCTATAAGATAAATAGTGGTTTGGGCACCGATGAGCTAAGGTTGTTCTTGGATGGTTACGAATTCAATGCTGTTTTGTTTGGTTCCGGACTGGTATTTGGTAAGTTCCCAATGGTTATGGGTTCAGCTAGTGCGGGTGACGGATATGGATTGACTAGCAACATCAGGTTCAAAGATCCAATCAATGACCTATTTATTGGTACACAATATACAGGTGAGTTCCCAATTTTTGCCCTATTGGATAATTTTAGAATTAGCAACATCTCTAGACCTATCTATGCCCCATATGGTGAGCCTCTGGATGTTAGCTACTCTAGCAACTTGGATGTGGTCTTCCCGGTTACAGAAGATTTGTACACCACTTATTTGTTAGATTTTAATACTTTCAGTTCTATAAATGAGGATTTTGCCACTTTAAAGAATAGAGAAACTGGTTCATTTGACTTTTCAGTAAATGTTTTTGATTCTTTTGGTATAATTAATAGTAATGTGAAGAGCCAAGAAGCTTTGGAAAACTTGATTAAGGTTTTGAAACCTGCCAACTCCAGGGTGTTTATACAGTATATTAGGTGAGATAAGCAATGACGAAACGTAATCCAGTAGCCTCTGAACAAAATATCTGGTTTGACGCCCAGCAGGTAGACGATACCGATCTGACCTTGGAGCAAAACTTTAATGATACCATACAGTCTGGAATCATCAATAACCACATTGGCACCGGAGTGTTACCAGAAGTTCTTGTCCAGAATATTCTATTCGATTCTTCTCTTTCCAGTGGATTTTTAGACGGTATAGCCGTCGATGCTCAAAATCAACCAGCCGATAATAATTTAGGAAATCAATTAGAGATTGAACTAACTGGTTCTCTAGCTGCCAGTAGAAAAGCTGTTAAAGTTGGTGTCATCGGTTTAGATTTTGAAAGCAACTTACAATACGAAACATTTTATTTTAAATCCAACGAAATACAAGTAAGCCGTCGCCATTTTGCTAAGATTTTAATTCTATTGTTCAACGATTTTATTGGTGATCCTGATTTGTCCTTGAACTTGGGCGGTCGTATTATCATTCGTGAAGCTAGGGCAATGACTCTTTCCAGAAGCACCATCATGGTTGCTCAGGACATAGAGCCAAACCTATTCTTCCGTGACTTTTTCTTAGACGGTCCGATATCCCTGCAAGCTTTATTACAAAATGCTTTGCCGTTTTACAATATCGATACGTTAGAAATCTTTACTACAGAGTTAGATAATCAACCTCTTTTGAATGGTGATGTAACCACTCAAATTGGACAAAAGTTTTTAGCTACCACCAACAATATTCAAAAGGCTCAACTACTTCTTTCTGTTCGTAATCTAGATGTAGGTAATGAAAATGATTTAGTATGGAACGGTGACTTGGTTGTTAGCATTTATCCATTGCAATCAAATATTGATTGTCCTTCTGATATTGCGCCAAATCTACCTATTGACTTCTCTCCTTCTAATATTCCGTTAGCTCAATTGAGTGTGAACTTTTCTTCTCTACAAGCAGCCGGCATTATATTAGATTCTGTTCCACAACCCGTGGATTTTGTTTTCAGCAACAGTCCGGTCGCTGCTGGTAACGTATTG
>Ga0105252_10000685_pt1 | contig 19403 bp, 20 predicted proteins | sample EasRivMeERMZT100_FD_89675 | JGI IMG/M metagenome (GOLD analysis project Ga0105252, IMG submission 89675) | Soil microbial communities from meander-bound floodplain in the East River, Colorado, USA - East River MetaG ERMZT100 | ecosystem: Environmental > Terrestrial > Soil > Floodplain | place... | reverse complement strand
CAGGTTTCGGCGCTCTGCGACGCGCAGAAACGCGTCTCGGCCCTCGGCTGCCACCGCAACGAGCAAGCCGCCGCTCGTCTGCGGATCACACAGGATGTTCTTCGCCTCCTCCGTCAGCGGACTCACCTTGTGACCGTAGCTGCCGAAATTCCGCGCCGTGCCTCCGGGAAACGTTTTCTGCGCGACGTAGCGGTCGAGCGCCGCGAGTCTCGGCACCTGCGCGAACTCGATCGCCGCGTAGACGCCACTCGCCTCGCACATTTCGAGCAGATGGCCGAGCAGGCCGAAGCCCGTGACATCGGTGATGGAGCGAACGGCGCCGACGCCGGCGAGCTCCGCGCCGATATCGTTGAGCTCGAGCATGAGCGCGCGCACGGTGCGGAAGTCCTCGTCCGTCAACACACCCTTCTTCTGCGCCGTGGTGAGGATGCCCACGCCGAGCGGCTTCGTGAGATAGAGATCGTCTCCCGGCCGCGCAAGGTTGTTCGAGCGAACCTGCGCCGGATCCACTAAGCCCGTGACGGCGAGACCGAAGATCGGCTCCGGTGCGTCGATGCTGTGGCCACCGGCGAGCGGAATGCCCGCGCGCGAGCAGGCCTCGCGCGCGCCCGCCAGCACCTCGCCGGCGACGGCCGGCTCGAGCTTGTCCACGGGCCAACCGAGTATCGCGATGGCCAGGATCGGCCGAGCCGCCATGGCGTAGATATCGCTGATGGCGTTGACGGAGGCGATGCCGCCGAAGTCGAACGGGTCGTCGACGATCGGCATGAAAAAATCGGTGGTGCTGACCACGGCCTGATGCGCGTCGAGCCGATACACGGCCGCATCGTCACGCGACTCGTAACCGACCAGCAGGCGTGGATCCGGCGCCTGCGGCGGAACCGCGTCGAGAATCGCCGACAGGACTTGCGGCGAGATCTTGCAACCGCAACCCGCGCCGTGCGAGTACTGCGTCAAACGAACACGGCTCATGAGCGAGTTCTCCGCGAGACGGGTCGAGCGCCACGCGTCGAATCTGCCAGGATCGCGGGTTGGCGGCAACGTTGCCGACGCGCGGAGACTGACGGCCTTCGCTGCCGCCGGTTCTCAGTCAGCGCTGCAGACGGTCAACGCCAGGCGTCGACCGAGACACTGTGCCCGGGGCGATAGACGCCGCCGAACATCTTCCAAGCTCCCTGAGTCTCACCGCCCGCGACGATAATCTTGATCTCGGCCGCCGTGTAGGCCTCGATGAGCTCGGCAGGATCGGCCTTGAGGCGGGCCGCGTACGGCTCCACACCGGCCACCGCAAGCGGATGCAGCAGCGTCTGCGTCCATTGGTTGTCCCAGTACTCGCGGGCCGGCACGCGCGCATTCCGCGCACACCATTCGATGAGCTGTTCCTTGCTGTCGTAGCCGAGGTCGACAAAGCCACGCGCCGCGATCGGATCCATGACAATGATCGGCGCCAGATAGTGCTCGGCAGCGGCGAACGAGTGCCGGAATTTTTCCTGCCAAGTCACGCGCGGTCCGTAGCCTGCGGTCGTGTACCAGCCGCCGAAGAAGACACTCGCTACGCTCTCGTCCGCCTTGAAGCCATGCTGGACATGAAAAGGCGTCCAGGGGCTGCGTTCTTCGGCCTCGGCGAAAACCGCGCTGTAGTTGTACCAGTTGCCGAGCGTGCCCATGTAGGTGTCGCCCGGCACCGAGCCGCCCTGCAAATTGATCGAGGCCAGATTGTAGGCGCGCCCGATCGTGACGTTCGCGTGGTTGTAGGGGCCCAGCGCTCCGATGCCGTCGCCCATGCCGATTTGCTTGCGTATCGGGCCGTTGACGACGGCAAACGTCGCGAACGAGTTCGTGCTGCTCGAGCGCGCCGTCTGTCCCGACGCGAGCAACGCCAGGATCACGGGCAGGTACTCCGGACGCGCCCCCGCCATGACGGCATTGACCGCCACCTTCTCGACCGTGAACTCCCAATACTCGCGGAATAGCGTCGGCCGAAGCTTGCCCACGACTCTGTCTGGGGACTGGCTCGTGCCGTCGAGCATGCGCGCCACACGCTCCTCGGTCGGCAACACGATCGGCAGATGATCGGTCCAGTGCTCGCGCTCGAAACGCTGTCGCAACGCCTCCTCGGTATCTGCCTCGAGCAGCCGCGGCGTGGTGCGATCGAAGGTGACGCCTTTCAAGTCTTTCTCATCGAGCGGCGCCGCGAGACCCGCGATCACTTCTTGAACGAAGGGACGTTTGGCGATGGGGTCGATCCCCTCGATGTAGGCGCGCAGCTGGTCGGGGCTGCGGTCGACGATCGGTTGGGGCACGAAGACCTGCCGCGTCGTCGGCATGCCGTTCGCGAGCGCAACCGAGCGCACCAAACGGGCGAACACGTGCGTGTGGACTGAGACGGTCGGAACGCCCGCCTCCTCCAGGGCCATCGCCAACCCGACGACCGTCGGGCTACAGGTGCTTCAGAGTCCTACGCCGAGAATCGCGGCGTCGCCCTCCCGCTCGATGGTGGCGCGCATGTCGGGGTCGTCCACCCAGCTCTGGCGGGGCTTGATGTTCTTGATGCGCACGGTCGGCAAGTGCTGCGCAAACCAGCGCTGTAACTGCTCCATGAACACGGCGGAGTTGTCGAACAAGCAATCGACGAGGAACACGACCTTGCCATCGAGGCCCTCGAGACGCGGCGCGAGCCGCTTACCCGTGACTTTCGGCGGATAGCCACGCGGGTCATGCACAGTGAGTTGGTCCGACATGTCTAGTCCCTCCGTCTTTGACCAAGAGTCCTGTCAGTGCGTTTGGCGAGCGAGGGGCCACTGCCCGTCCGCGAGAAACCGATCGGCCGCCATGGCTGCCGCCGCGCCGTCGCCGACCGCCGCCGCGGCTCGGCACACGCTCCCCGAGCGCACCGTGCCAGCGGCCAACAACCCCGTGCGACTCGTGCGCATCGCCGCATCGGTCACGATGTGACCCGAGTCGTCGAGAATCGCCTTATCATCGATGAACGCTGTGTTCGCCTGCAAGCCGACGAAGACGAACACCGCGGCGCAGTCGAGTTCCTGTGTCGCGCCGCTGACAACGTGTTGAATGCGCGCCGCGCGAACGACGCCCTCGCCGAGAATCGCCGTGACCTCGGAATCCGGCCGCGCCGAAATCTTGAGTTGTGCCTCCACCGACGTGCGGTAAGCCCGCTGGGCCGAGAACGTCGCGCCGTGGTGGACGATCGTCACGTCGGAACAATGCTCGGCGAGCGTCAGCGCCTCCTGCAGCGCCGAGTCGCCGCCGCCGGCCACGACCACTGCCTGACCACGCAGCAACGGCGCGTCGCAACTCGCACACTGGCTCACACCTTTGCCGCGCAGCGACGCCTCCCCGGGGACGCCGAGCTCGCGCAAACGCGTGCCCGTAGCGAGGATCACGCTGCGCGCGGTGTAGGTATATTGGGCCGCCGCAACACGCCACGCGGCGCCGTCTCGCTCGAGCCTCAGCAGATTTGCCATGGCGAATTCCGCGCCGGCAGCGGTGGCCTGCTCTTGGGCGATCGGACAAAGGTCGTAGCCCGGCGCACCGTCGGCGAAGCCGGGATACCCATCGATCTTTTCTATGCTGAGCAGCTGGCCACCGAGCGTGTCGCCCGTCAAAACGAGCGTGCTGCGCCCGAGGCGTTCCGCCTTCAATCCCGCCGAAAGCCCCGCGATCCCGCTACCGACGACAACGATGTCGAATTCATTGCTCAACTTCGGGGCCCCGAATCTCGAATCGCCAGAAGAGTACCGGTTCGGCTGCGAAGATGAAACGTCGAGCCGCGGCGGTACACTAGAATCGTCAGAAACGCGGGCATCTTTATGTCACGTGAGCTCTTGAGACACCTCCCTGCGGTCAACACCTGGCTCTCGAGTGAGCAGGGAGCGGCGCTCTGCGCGGAGTACTCCCGGGCGGAGGTGGTCGAGGTCATGCGCAGCCATCTGGCGCGAATTCGCGGCCGGCTTACGAACGGCGGCGGTGAGCTCCCGGAGCTCGCCAGCGAGGAATACACGAGCTTGCTGCGTGCCGAGTTGCTGGACCGACGTTCGAGCAGCTTGAAGCCGGTCATCAACGCCACGGGCATCGTCATTCACACCAACTTGGGGCGCGCACCGCTCGCCGACGAAGCCATCGAGGCGATGGCGCAGGTGGCCCGCGACTACAGCAACCTCGAGTACGACCTCACGGACGGCACGCGTGGCTCGCGTCACACGCACGCCGCGCGCCTCCTCCGCGAGCTCACGGGCGCCGAAGCGGCGCTCGTCGTGAACAATTGCGCGGCCGCCGTCGTGCTGGCGCTACGCGCACTCGCCGGATCCGGCGAAGTCGTCGTCTCCCGCGGCGAGCTCATCGAGATCGGCGGGTCGTTTCGCATGCCCGATGTGATCGCGCAAAGCGGCGCCCGAATGGTCGAGGTCGGCACAACGAACCGCACGACGATCGGCGACTACGCGCAAGCACTGACCGAGCACACGCGCGTGTTGCTCACGAGTCATCCCAGCAACTATCGCATCGTCGGCTTCACGGCACGTCCCACGCTCGGCGAGCTCGCGGCCCTCGCGAAGGAACGCGGTGTCGTCCTTCTGCAAGATCTCGGCAGCGGCTGTCTGCGCCCGCTCGAGCCGCTCGGCGCGGCCGAGCCGACGGTGAGCGAATCCATCGTGGGCGGCGCGGATATCGTCACCTTCAGCGGCGACAAGCTGCTCGGCGGTCCGCAGGCCGGGATCGTCGTCGGGCGCAGCGCTCTGATCGAAAAGCTGCAGCGACACCCGCTAGCCCGCGCGCTGCGCATCGACAAGCTATCGCTCGCGGCACTGACTGCGACGTTGCGGCTCTACCAGCCGCCGCACGATCCCTACGCGCGCGTGCCCGTGTTGCGCATGATCACAGAGAGCAAAACTGCCATCGCCCGTCGCGCGGCTCGGCTCGCGAAACAACTCGGGGCGTTGCCGGGCCTCACGGCTTCTCTCATGGACGGCGTGAGCTACGCCGGCGGCGGCGCCTTGCCGATGAACGAGCTGCCGACGAAGATCATCCGGCTCGAGGCCGCCGGCATGGGCGCGGTGGCGCTTGCCGCGAAGCTCCGGGCGGCGAGCCCACCCGTCATCACCAGAATCTGGAAGGATGCCGTGACCCTGGATTTGCGGACCGTTCCGCCGAGCCAGGCTCGGACGCTGCTCGACGCCGTTCGCGACGCACTCGCGTGACCACCAGTCTGACGATGGGCGTCGTCGGTCACGTCGACCACGGCAAAACGGCGCTCGTGCGCGCCCTGACCGGCACCGAAACGGATCGGCTCAAAGAAGAGCGCGACCGCGGCCTGTCGATCGTTCTCGGCTTCGCTTTTCTCGAAACCGAGCACGGTGCGGTGGATCTCATCGACGTGCCGGGGCACGAGGATTTCGTTCGCGCCATGATCGCGGGCGCCACCGCCCTCGACGGCATCGTGCTCTGCATAGCGGCCAACGAAGGTCCGATGCCGCAAACAGTCGAGCACCTCAACATCGCCCGGCTGCTCGGCGTCGACAAAGGCTTCGTCGTCGTCACAAAAGCCGATCTCCTGAGCACGAGCGAGCTCGCCGCGGTAGAGGCCGAGATCCGCACGCTCGTTCGCGATACGTTTCTCGACGGCGCGCCGCTGCTTTCGGCTTCCTCCGTGTCGGGCGCCGGCATCGACGCCGTTCGGCAGACCTTGAGCGCCTTGGCTGCAAGGCCGGTCGAGCGCGAGCTGCGCGGGCGCATCTTTTTGCCACTCGACCGCGTCTTCACGCTGCGCGGCTTCGGCCTCGTCGCAACGGGCACGCTGCGAGGCGGACCTCTCCGCGTCGGCGATGCGGTGGAGATCATGCCGGCGCGGCGACCGACAACGGTGCGTGCACTGCAAATTCACCACCAGCCGGTCGAGCAGGCCGCGCCCGGGCAACGCGTGGCCGTGAACCTCCGTCACATCGATCGCACCGAGGTCGATCGCGGCGACGTTCTCGCCGCGCCGGGCTCGATCTCGCCGACGCGACGCATCGACGTCGAGCTGCGCCTGGTCGATAACGTGCCGCGCCCGGTCAAGAACGGTGCGGTGTTGCGTTTCTTGACGGGCACGAGCGAAGCCAGCGCGAAGTTGCGTTTGCTCGATCGGCGCGAGCTCGCGGCCGGCGATGCGTCCCTGGCACAGCTCACGCTCGATCGCGATCTCGCCACGCTACGCGGCGAGCGTTTTCTGCTCCGCAGCTACTCGCCGATGTATACCGTGGGCGGCGGGCGAATCCTCGACGTCAATGCCGAGCACCACCACCGCTTCGATGCCGCCGTGCAGCAGCGGCTCGAAACGGCCGCGTCGGGCGACGCAGAGCGCATTCTCGAGGAGCGGCTCGCGGCCGCGGGCACACAAGGCGTACTGCTCGCGGCGCTCGCCGAGACCTGCGGCCTCGAACGGATGGCGCTCGATCAGGCCGGCGGACGCCTCGGGGCCGTCATTGCGGCCGAAGGCGTGGCGGTCGCCGCGAGCGCCTATGCCGCCCTGCTGACTGAGGTCATGGCCGTGCTCGAACGATTTCACGCCGACCAGCCGTTCAAAAAGGGCCTCGATATCGGCTCGCTGACGAGTGCGCTCGAGTCACAGCCGAGCCCGGAGGTCCTCCACCACGCGCTGCACCGCTTGGTCGAGGAGAACAAGATTCATGCCGCGCATGACTTCTTCGGCATCGCCGGGCACGATCCATTCGCGCGCCTCGGTGAACGCGAGCGGCGGCTACTCGCCGACGTCGAGCGCGCCTTCCTCGCGGCCGGCTATGAGCCGCCGTCGCCAGCGAGCGTCGTGGGTGCGGATCAGACGAAGCAAAGCGTCTACCGGTTGCTGCTCGAGACGGGGCGACTGATTCGCCTCAGGACCTACGACCGGAGCGCGCAGATCGTGCTGCACGTCAGTGTGCTAGAAGACGTGAAGCAGACCATCGCACGCCGTTTTCCGTATCCTCAGCCGTTCGCGTTGAAGGACATCCGCGATCTACTAAACTCCACGCGGAAATTCGTCGTGCCGCTCATGGAGCATCTCGACGCGACGGGCGCAACGGTGCGGAGCGGCGATCTGCGCCGTCTGCGACAGCAGTAGCGCTGACACCGGCATGGAGGTGAATGAAGTCTGGTGACTTCCCTGGTCTTCAAAACCAGTGGCTCGGCGACCCCGAGCGGTGGGTTCGATTCCCATCCACCTCCGCCACCTTTGCCCTTTGATCGGCGATCGCGGTTTGTCGAACGCTTGTCTCAAGTGCGGGCGGCTTGAGGAAGGTTTCTTGGCCCGTGCGCGCTGCGAGAACCGCCATGCCGAGAAGCTGGTGCTGGCCACCCGCCCCGAGGGCTCACCGCGTGCTCGGCGTTGTCCATCGTGTGATTTCGGGCCACATGATCCGCTCGTTGACGAAGGTATCCACCACGGACGGCCGGTCTACCGTCGCTTTTAGGGGGACAGCGCTGGACAGCGCCCCTCTCTCAGCCCGAGTGACCCCAAATGGTACTCGTTGCTTGACTCGCAAGGGGTGGCAGTGCCACCCTATGCCAGGTGCATACGGTCATCGAAACGCCGGATTTCGTTTCGGACGCGAAGGACGCCGGCATGTCACAGGAGGAGGTGGACGCGGTCGTACTGCATCTCGGAAGGAAACCGCAGATGGGTGACAGGATTGAAGGCACCGGCGGTGCACGGAAGGTTCGCTTTGCAGGTCGCGGCAAGGGCAAGAGTGGTGGGTACCGCGTCATCAGCTATTTCGGCGGTGCTGACGTGCCGGTCTTTTTGCTCAACGTCTTCGCGAAGGGCGAGAAGGTCAATTTGTCGAAAGCGGAGCGAAACGAGTTGAAAAAGACTCTGGCCGATATCGCGGATGTCTACCGGAAAGGAGTGAGGAGAAATGTCAAAGGCCGGTGAAAGGATCCTAAAGAGTGCGCGCGCCGCGCGGGCTTATGCGCGTGGCGAAGGGACGGAGGGCTTCGTGGCGCATGTTCCCGATGATATCGATGTGCGCGCGGTGAGGAAGAAGCTCGATCTCACTCGTGAAGCGTTCGCGCGGCGTTTCGGCCTATCGGCGGATGCTGTCAAGGAATGGGAGATGGGACGGCGGAGACCTGAGCGTGCGACGCGCGTGCTGCTCAAGGTTATCGAGCGTGAACCCGAGGCAGTAAAGCGTGCACTCGAGATTGCTTAACGGGGCCCCGCCACAACCCCTGCTGCCATCGATCTGACCGCGTTCGCTCGACTGGCACCCTGCCGGCCAGACGGCCTCGCTCGCGGCGTCATGACCGTCCAGTGGGCGACTGGAGCCGACGTCTCATTGCGCATCGGTGAGCGCCTTGCGCATGCCGCCGAACCGGCGCCGATATTGCGCCGGCGTCAGATTCACCTTGCGGCGAAACAGCCGGCTGAAGAAGCCCGCATCCTCGTAGCCGACCTCGTTAGCGATCGCCTCTATCGATTGCTCGGTCGACTCGAGCATTTGCTTCGCCTCCTCGAGGCGGATCGTGTGCACGTACTCGAGCGGCGACATCGCGGTCGCTTTCTGAAAGCGCCGCTTGAACGAGCGCTCGGGAAGACCCGATAGCCGCACCATCGCCGCGACCGGCGCCGGCTCGTCGTAGTGTTGGGCGATCCAGGTTTGGCAGCGCGCGACCACGGCATCCGCGACTTGCCGCGAGCGCGCGAGCCGCGCGAACGGCTGCTGACCGATGTGGTGCCAGTCGATGACGTTGATGCGCGCGACCTGCATGGCGACCTCGATGCCGACCGTGCGCGCGATCAAGTAAAGCGTGAGGTCGAGCCAGGTCGTGCCGCCGCCGCCCATGACGAGGCGCTGCCCGTCGCCCGAGACGACGAGCGCGCGCTGCTCGCGGACCGTCACTTCGGGGTAGCGGCTGCGCATGACGTCGCAGTAGGCCCAGTGCGTCGTCGCCTCGTAGCCGTCGAGCAAACCCGCTTCGGCGAGCAGCATCGCGCCGGAGCACGCCGTGGCAACGGTGGCGCCGCGGCGATAATGGCGGCTCAACCAGGCGATCTCCGTCGTGAACCGATCCTCGAGCGGCTCGCCGGGCGGCACGTTGACCTCGGGCACGCAAACGATATCGACGTCGGGGCAGGTCGCGAACGTCGCGTGCGCGGCGATCGGCACGTTGTTGACCACCGTCACCGGCCCGTCGCCCGCGGCGACGATCAAAGGCCGAATCAGCTGCGGGCCCGGCTTGCCCTCGACGATGATCCCCCAATCGCGGCCGGCCGACATGAACAAGTCGTACATGCCGTAGATGACCGACGCGCCCGCCTCGGGCAGCGCGAGGATCGCGACCGTCACGGGCTTTGCCGCAGTGCTCATGGCCGATTCGTCCGATTGCTTGCCGAAATGACTTTAGTGGATCGGCCGGGCCGATCGTAGAGTTTTCGGCCATAGATTAGACCGCAAGGACAATTCCCATGCCAACGCCTATCGAGCTGGTTTTCAACCCCGTTTCCTACACCGTCTTTGGCATCTATGCAGCCCTGATGCTGTGGGAAGCCGTTGCGCCCGCGCGGCGGCTGCCGACGATCGCCGGCTGGCGCGCTCGCGGGCTCGCCGCGTTCGTCGTGTACTTCTTCCTGTCGTCGTACTTGCCGTTCGCGTGGCTCGAAACGCTCGCGCAGTGGCAGCTGTTCGACTTGACGGGGCTCGGCACGGCCGCGGGCGCGCTCGTCGGCTTGCTCATCTACGAGGCCGGCGTCTACGTGTGGCACCGTGCGATGCACGGCTCGACCGCGCTCTGGCGAGCGTTCCATCAGATGCACCACAGCGCCGAGCGCATCGACACCTACGGCGCGTTCTGGTTCAGCCCGCTCGACATGATCGGCTGGACGGCGCTCTCGAGCCTGTGCCTCACGCTGATCGTCGGCATCAGCGCGGAAGCGGCCGTCATCGTGCTCTACGTGACGACGTTCTTCTCGGTCTTCCAGCACGCGAACATCCGCACGCCGCGCTGGCTCGGTTACATCGTGCAGCGCCCGGAGAGCCACTCGTACCATCACGAGCGCGGCGTGCACGCCCGCAACTACTCGGACCTGCCGATCTTCGACATCCTGCTCGGGACGTTCTACAACCCGGCCGGTTTCGCGCTCGCCGCGGGCTTCTACGACGACGCGTCCGCGCGGCTCGGCGCGATGCTCGCGATGCGCGACGTCTCGGAGCCCAGAACGCAGCGCCAGGTCGGGATTTCCGCGGGCGCGCGGGTCGCCGGCTGACGCTGCACCGGCTCCGCGCTGGGCGCCGACGCGGGCTCCCGGAGGCCAGCGAGCTGGGCCTCAAGCCTCCGGGACCCCTATCTCAATTTCGTGAGCTCCGCGCCACCGTTCTGGAACGTGAGGCCGATCACCCGCCCGCGATCGTCGGTTCGAAAAGAAACGGTTCCGCCGATCGAATACACATTGTTCTCGGAGTAGGCGAACGTCGTGCCGGACAGCGCATCGAACTCGTATTCCGTTTCCGAGGTCTTGCCGACGATCTCGTCCCCTCGCCGCTCGATCTCGAATACCACGCCGGAGGTGCCGTAACCCCCGACGAACCTTGCGAGATCGTTCCCGGATACGCGCACTTCCGGAACCAGTTCGTTGGCATCGACCTTCATGTACTCGAGCAGCGAGCGCGAAGGGCGGTGGTTCGGCGACAGCAGCAGCGCCTTTTTCAAAGTCTCCACGGCGAGGGGCCTGTTCCCCATCTGCAGATACAGGCGACCGCATAATAAAGAGCTGTCGGATCGTCCGGAAAAGACTCGATGACTCTCTTGATGACCTGCTCCGCCTCCGTAAAACGCTTGCTACCCTCGAGTTCAAAGAACGGAGCGAGCATTGCTTCTTCCGGAACGGCCACCGGGAACCCGAGTCGCGCCGAGAGCGCGGCGACATGCTTGTCGATCGCTGTCAAACCACCCTGCTCGTAAAGGGCGAAAGCATCCTCCCTGTCGATCTCCCAGCCCTCGAAGATGTTCAGCAGCCCGTCGCGCACACTGAGCTGCGGGACGGCCCCGTGTGATTCGTCGGGATAACGGCGAAACGTGAAGCGCAGGTCGCCGACCCGCGCGGCCCGCTCCTGCAAGTACGAGGATAGTTCCCAGGCCCCGCTCAGGCCCTGCCCCGTGCCATCGTCCGCCGTCATGAAGAGGTCGGCGTTCAGGTTGAGATCCAGGTGCGCCTGAAGGAAGGCGCCGACGGTTTTGGGGAGCTCGCGGTTGTCCCCGAACGCAGGGGCGATCACGATGTAGCCCCGGAATGCCTCCGGTGCGTTGATCATCGAATAGAGCGCGTACAGTCCCGCGCCCGACCACCCCAAAAGAATCCGATACGGGTGCGTGCGGTAGTCGCGGTCGATTGTCGGAATCAGCTCGTCCGTGACGAACTTCAACAGGCTCGACGAACCGGGCGCGGCGGTGGAGTCCATATCGCGATAACGATCGGTATTCGGAATGCCGATCACGAGCATTGCCGGAATCTTTCCCGCAGCGGCGAGGAAGTCCACCGTCGCACTCACGTGCTGGAAATGCTCATTGCCATCCAGAACGATCAGCACCGGATAGCGGGTAGCGCTGATGTCGTAATTCGGTGGGCGATGCACCTGGAAGGTCCGCATTTCCCCCATGCGCTCCGAGCGAAGCTGAAATCTCTGCCCAACGACAATGGGTTCACCAACGGTGGTGGGCTGCGCCGAGCAGAGGGTGGGTAGGCCGAGCGCCAGCGTCGAAAGACCGAGTGCCAATCGAAACGTCATCGAAAATCCCCCGCGGCAACTCACACTCCCCTGGGCATCTTTCTCCGCTCTCGAGCGTACCGCGGACGGGCCGATACTCCGCTGCGGGATCTGCTCCTGTTCACTGAATCGATAGCGCGGGAGTGTAACGAACCTCATCAACGCTGAAGTTGTCACGACTACCGCCGCGAACGTTTCGCAGTGCCAATCTCACTTTACTGATCGAGGCACCTCGCGACGTGAATCCCACGAACTGCGCCCCTCCCCGCTCATCACCGCGCACTGAAATCGACCGTGGCGTTCCATCGTCGAACTCTATAGCAAGGTCGCCATTCGCGGTGCCCAGCCCGATGAGATAGGTGCCAAACGACTGAATCGGTGTTTCGAAGGAGAAATCGACAGTCGCGGTGCCAACCTCGAAGACAAGCGCAACACCCAAGTACTGCTCTCCCTTTGGAGTGACGTTATAGCCCCGTCTCAGATCGGTCGCACAATCCATGAAACAGCCGTTCACGATGCCGCCTTCCCGAGTCGTTCCGGTTTGCGAGACGGTCACGCCAGGGGCCACCTCCAGAGACTCAAACGGACCTTCGGTCAGGTCCTCGAAGCTGATGACCTTCAGCGGGCCGAGCTCTCGAGCCGCTTGATCGAACGCAGCTGCGGCTCGCTCTGAGTTGGGTATCGGGTCATTAGGACCGGCTCCGGGATCACTGCCTGGGGCAGGAGCCTGTCCTGAGGACCAAGATGGCACGATGGCAAGGAAGGCCGCGCGCGCGGCCAAATAGGCGAGGGTTCGTCCAGCGAAGCGCTCGGCCATGACGTCACTCCCATTTTGGCCCTCCTGACGCTACTCCCCGAGACACTGGCCGGCAACTAACGGTCCATTGCGCCCGTTCAGCCCACGATGATCAGAGTCGTCGCGAATGTCTCAGGACTGTCGATAGCCAGCACGGCATCCCGAAATCGAGCTGCTCGGCGTCTAAGGGCTCGATGCCGTCCCGGAGGACGCTGCAGACGGCGCGGTGAGTCGCTGCGACACGGGCTCTAGATACGCCGCCACCACGCTCTCGTTGCCGTCGCGGTCGATCGCCTTCACGCCGATGATCGCGTCGTCGATGGAAAAGTCCTCGATCGCATAGCTCGTCACGTTACCGACCCGAATTTCGCGCTCCCAGTCCGGCGCCGTCGTGTCGCGAAACATCACGGCATAGTCCGCAACGTCTGCGGCTCCCGGCGCGGTCCATCGCAGACTCGCCGCGTACAGGGATGCTCCACGGCTCAACAGCGGCAACCGGTCTCCCTTGCGCGTGCCCGACGGGATTGTGTAGTTCACGACTGGGGGCGATGGCGCCAACGCGAGGTTGGCCGCCACCGCCGCGTTGATCCGCGCCACTCGAGCCGCAAACGCGACGGAGGTGTTCTGGAACGTATCGACCGCGTTGTGCTGCTGCTCGTAGTTCTCGGCCACCGACGTGAAACGGACCGCGGCAAACCCTTGGGTGAGGAAGCTCGTGTGATCACCTCCGCGCTGAAAGCGATCGCGACGGAACACCATCTGCACGCGCATGGCCGGCACGTACCGTTCGCCGATACGCTTCGTGTAGCGCAACAGCGCACGCGACGGGGAATCCTCGGGACCGTCGCCGAACACACGCACGGTGTCACTGCTCGCGCGGCCGTTGCCGGCGATCACGCTACCGATGATGTCGTTGTTGAGCACGGCTTCGATCGCGGCGCCGTCCTCTTTGGCGCGCCTCGCGTAGAACTTGCTGCCTTCAAGGGAGATCTCCTCGGCCGCGAAGGCGACGAAGACCAGCGTCTTCTCGAACCGGTGCTGGCTCATGACGCGCGCTAGCTCGAGCATTGCAGCTACGCCGCTGCCGTCATCGGTCACACCGGGCGCATGCTCTTCCGCGGCCGTCGCTTCGAAGTCGACCTCCCCCAGAAGGCCATCACGAGGAAGCAGCTCGACCATGCGGCGGGCGTCCCCCTCTTCCATCTGCCGCTTCTCCATGAGCTCTCGGACGCGTTGCTCGTCCGCTGGCACCGGCTTGCGGTGAAGGTGCACGGTGTCGTAGTGAGCGGTCACGAGAATCTGCCGTGCGGGCTCGGTCGTACCCGGCAGCACGGCGACGACGTTGGCCAGTTCGACGTCACGCAGCACTTGGCCGTCCGCGGCGCCGGCGGGCAGACGGAACGGCTGCGCGCTGACTTCGAGACGCGCGTCGTAGCTCGAGAGCTCCTGCACGAGCCAGTCCTTCGCGGCATCGATTCCACGCCCTGGCGCGAGCTCTCCCGACAGAACGTAGCGCGTGCCGAAGCTCTCGAGCTTCCGCAGGCTCGCTTCCATACGCTCCTCGGACAAACTGGCGACGATCTCTTGAATAACCGGATTGAGCGCGCTCGACTCGGGACGAGGGTCAGCCGGCTCGGGCGTAGACGGTGCCTGACGATCACAGCCCGAGGCGAGGACCGTGGCCAGAACGAAGGCTCGCAGTGGGCTCACTCGAATACTCCAAAAAGGTAAGTTGACCTTGACATCGTCGCTGCACATCAGCGGCGTAGTATCACGATCCAACCGTCGGTCTCGTCCCTGTTCCGGATGACAACCGTCTCGAATCCTTGCTCCTCGGCGAACGCGCCGAAGTTCAGCTCATAGAGGGGGATGTTCCGACCGCCCATGAAGATCACGCATCCAGTGTCTTCGCATTGAACCTGGAGGTCCGTCAGCACCAACGACGGATGCTGTGACACGTAGGACAGAATGGTGCTTTCCATGCCGTCGGACCAGGGTGAAGACTCGACCTCGGGGAAGGGCCGTCCGTCCATCACAGTGAAAATGTTCGGCTCCGTGCGCGGGGTCGCCGATTGAGGCGAGCCGACCGGGGACTCCGACGCCTGCTGCCGGACTGGCGTCTCCAAAGGCGGTTCAGTCGGCGGCTCTCGTAATGTGACGGATGGACTGTCAAGGACAGACTGATGTGGAGCGTCGGCATCTCTGCCGAACCACAGAACCAGAAGCGCCATCAGCGTTCCTGCGATCGCGAGCGGGATAGGTCGGGTCAAGACTCCTCCGCAATCGGGCAGCTCGGCGTTCGAGATGTTAACGCAGTTCAATACGAGCGGCGTGTGAGACCGGCCTGATGCCGGCGAACATGCTGCGGGCGTTCCAAGTGGGGAAGGCTCTTACGAGTGACGGGGAGCCGTCGAGTTGGATGCGGCCCTGGCGCGTGGCTTCCGCCCAGGTGAGCTGGCCGGCGTGCCATTTGACGAAGGCTTCGGCTTCCGCCGTGATGTAGAGGTCTTCGTCGAGGCCGGGGTAGGTCTTGCAGATCTCGGTGTCGCCGCGCTCGATGAGTAACCAATAGCGCTCACGGCGCGGGCGGCCGGTGAAGTCGAAGCGGATGACGACGCGTCGATCCGGGAGCCGGTCTCGGCGCAGCGCGTTGCACATCGACCAAAGGGCCACAAACGGGTCGAGGTTCTCGGGGGCGATCTCGAGCCAACGCGCACCCCACTCGCCGAGCGACTGGCAGACCGCGAAGAGGTCGTTGCCCGCGGAAGTGAGCTCGTAGTGGTGCCCGCGCCCGTCGGGCTTGGGTGCCGACCGGACAACCCCGAGTCGTTCGAGCTGCTTGAGCCGCTGTGAAAGCAGCGTGCGGGAGAGCCCGGGCGCACCCTCCAAGATCTCACTGAAGTTTCCGCAGCCCAGGTGCAGGTTGCGGACGATCAGAGGCGTCCAGCGCTCGGCGAAAATCTCGGCGCCACGGGCGATGGGGCAGTACTGGCCGTACGTCCTCATGACGCCAGTGTTGTCCCACTGCCTTCAATTGTGAAGTCCAGATTTTTGACTGTCCGGCCGCCGTCCGCGGTGGTTCGATGTAGTCGTCGAGAGAGGAGGACACACCATGACAACACCGACGACTGCGCAAGTCAGCCGCGGGAGCACGGGATCAACCGTCGTGGAGATCGACGGGTTCCGAGGCCAGCTGATCACTGCCGACCATGCCGACTACCACGTCGCCCGGGCCGTCTGGAACGGGGCCATCGACCGGCGCCCGCGCCTGATCGCCCGATGCATCGGGACCGCCGACGTGGTCGCGGCCGTGCGCTTCGCCCGCGACCACGATCTCCCGATCGCCATACGGGGTGGAGGCCACAACGTGGCGGGCACGGCCGTTTGCGACGACGGGATCGTCATCGACCTCTCGGCGATGCGGGGCGTCCGAGTCGATCCCGCCGACCGCAGGGCCTGGGTGCAAGGGGGCGCGCTGTGGGGCGACGTCGACCACGAGACGCAGGCGTACGGTTTGGCCACCACCGGCGGAATCGTGAGCCACACCGGCGTCGCCGGGCTCACCCTCGGCGGTGGCGTCGGCTGGCTGATGCGCAAGCACGGCCTCACGGTCGACAACCTCCTCGCCGCCGACGTCGTAACGGCCGACGGCGAGCTGCTGCGGGCGTCCGAGCACGAGCATCCCGACCTGTTCTGGGCATTGCGAGGCGGCGGCGGCAACTTCGGCGTGGTCACCTCGTTCGAGTTCCGCCTCCACTCCGTCGGGCCCACCGTCCTGGCCGGCCCCCTCCTCTGGGACGCCGCCGACGCCGGCGAGGTCCTGCGTTTCTACCGCGACTTCGTCCGCGACGCTCCCGACGAGCTCGGCACAGTTGTGAGGTTCGGCACCGCGCCGCCGCTACCGGTCATCCCCGAGGATCTGCACTGGCGCCCGGTGGTGATGGTCGGTACCTGCTACGCCGGGTCGATCGAGGACGGTGAGCAAGTGCTCCGCCCGCTCCGCGCATCCCGGACGCCCCTCCTCGACCTGATCGGGCCCAAACCGTACCTCGGATTCCAGAGCGCGCTCGACTCGACCGTCGTCCACGGTTGGAACTACTACTGGAAGTCCACTCACCTGCCCGAGCTACGCGACGACCTCATCGACGTGATCGCGGAGCACGCGTTCTCCTGCTCGTCGCCGCGGTCGTACGTGGCGATGTTCCATCTGAAGGGGGCGGTGAGCCGAGTGGCCGAGGGCGGGACGGCGTTCGGCAACCGGCAGGCGTCGCACGCGATCACCCTCGATGGTGTGTGGCGGCCCGGCGAGGACTTCGGCGCCCGCGACACCGCGTGGGCGAGGGAGTTCTTTGCCGCTCTCGGCCCGTTCCGCGAAGGCGTCTACATCAACTTCCTCGCCGGCGACGAAGACCCCGACCGGGTCCGCGAGGCGTACGGCGACTCCGTCTACGAGCGGCTGGTGGAGGTGAAGACCCAGTACGACCCCGACAACGTCTTTCACCACAACCAGAACATCCCCCCGAGTCGCTTGCCCTGAAGGCCGGGGTCGCATCAAGGTCGTCCTTTAGGGCGTGAGCGGTGGCGCTCTCTTGTCATCTCGCCGACTGTTTCATGCGGCCAGCTTCAGTTCGGGTTTCAGCCCGGCACGAGCAGCCAGCGTCAGCAGCATGTCCAGGCTGAAGTCCTGCCACTTGCCCTTGGTGAGGCGGGATACGCGCGGCTGCGTGATACCCAGGCGCCTGGCGGCTTCGGCCTGCGTCCAGCCCTGCGCCTTCAGGTGCTGCTCGATGCGAATCATCACCTCGGCGCGCAGCGCCATGACCTTGGCCTCGGCCGGATCAAAGCCGAGATCGAGGAATACATTGCCGCTACTCTTAATGCGGCGGGTATCGGAGAGACGCGGATCGATCTTCTTTCTCATAACTTGCCTCCAATCATTCTGTAGCGAACCTTCGCGAGCTCGATATCCATCGAGCGGTCTGTCGCGACTTTTTCTGGAAAGCGTGCAGCACGTAGACAGCGGGGCCGAACTTGGCCACGTAGATCGCCCGGAACGCGCCCGACTTATCGCGGACACGGATTTCGTAAGCACCGGCGCCCACGGTGGGCATCCGTTTGAAGTTCGTAGGCTCGCCGCCGAACTGCACCCGCATGAGCTCGAGTCCGATGTGATGCCGGACTGAAGCCGCCATCGCGCACAAGTCATCCCGACTTGACCCAAGGAACTCCAGCGGTTTCATCCCAATCGGCGTGGCTGTTGCCGCGGATTTGCGGAGCGTCACGGCCGACTTATATCACTACATGCATAATCATACAACTACTTGCATGGCCGCTAGACCTGACCAGGGCGATTAGGATTTTGAGCCGCCAGACGCGCTACTCCACTTTGGTGGCGATCCACCACGTCGTACGTCCGGCGTCCCGAACACCGCCGCGCTTGTTCTCATCCTGTTTCTTGCTCGGCTCCTGAACCGAAACGGCGCCGGCCTCCAGAGCCCGTCGGTAGGTCGCATCGACGTCGCTGACATAGACGTGCACGTACGACGGGACTGGCGGCCAATCCGGCGGCGCCGGATCTGCAAGCATGATGACCGTATCCTCGATGCGGACCTCCGCATGCATTAGCTTCCCGGCCTCATCCGGGAAGCGACGGAGCTCAACGGCCCCAAAGACACGTTTGAGAAAGTCGATAATCGCGTTGGCTCCATCGACAATCAGATAGGGCGAGACGCTGCTGTAGTTGTTCGGTTTGTACGAAGCGTCCATCGTTCCTCCGTTGCGCGTTTCGCTTTGCGCGAGTTCGCCTTCCGCAACACGACGGCAAGACTTCAACCTTGCCGACGCACCATCTCGTTGACCCAGATCGGGACGAAAGGCGAGGTACAGCCTTTGGAAACAGGATAGTCACGATAGAGCCCCAAGGTTTCGCCGATGGCAATGGCGCGTTTGCGATACTTGGGGAAGTGGATGCCGATTCCCCCCAGACAGAAGTTCATCGTCCACTGCACTTCCGGAGCGGCGCCACCCATCTCGGATTCGATGCGGTCTAGAAGCGCCGGCAGATCGAGCCCTTTCGGACTTTTGGCGATTCGCTCGGAGGTCAGACTCCATCCAGCGCGGGCTGCCCAGGGGTCATCAGCGCCCATCCACGCCTCGCGCAGAGCCTCCTTATCGGGATGATTCTTGACGACATAGGAATTGAGCCAGTCCGCCTCCTGCGCAAAGGCGACGGACCGAACCATCCGATCCAGCTCGGCGCTCGAGAGGTTTTTTGGCTTCATCAGCAAAATCGCCAAGAGCCGGGCGTCGATGTTCCCGGTCTCCCACAGAGCGATTGCCAACTCGTGATCGGTCTTGAGCTCCGCAGCCACTTTCCGGATGTCGCCGAGCCGAACGCCGAATTGATTGTCGCCGGCACCACGCTTCTTGTTTTGCGCGCGCACCTTCTCGTCGCCGAGCGCTTTGAGCTGTTTCAGCGTTTCTTTGATCGTCATGGCCCGCCTCGCGTTTGGCAGAACTTGGTCTACGAAAATAGCAGGTACAACCCCATCGCGGCGGCGATCATTGCAATCGCGTCCACCAATGCAAAAACGACAAACAACTGCGTCCTCAGCATTGCCGCGAGCTCCGGCTGACGTGCAGCTCCTTCGAGAAATCTTCCGCCAAGTATGCCTACGCCGATGCCGGCGCCAAGAGCGCCGCCCGCGAGCATTATCGCAGCTGCAATTAGTTTCGCCGCGTCCAAATCCATGATTGCCTCCCGTTAGAACGCTCGGCCAGAGGCCGCCCTGCGTCGGAAGCGGCCGATCGAGTAACCGCCTTTAGCATAGCCCTAGAGCGTCCGCTGTGAAAAT
>Ga0105252_10000684_pt1 | contig 19408 bp, 16 predicted proteins | sample EasRivMeERMZT100_FD_89675 | JGI IMG/M metagenome (GOLD analysis project Ga0105252, IMG submission 89675) | Soil microbial communities from meander-bound floodplain in the East River, Colorado, USA - East River MetaG ERMZT100 | ecosystem: Environmental > Terrestrial > Soil > Floodplain | place... | reverse complement strand
GCTTTCGAGGCGTTCGTCGTGCGCAATTTCCGCGTCGAGGGTGCGCAACGCATTGCTGAAGGAACCATCTACAACTACTTGCCCATCAACATCGGGGATACCGTGGACGAGCAGCGCTTGCGGGAAGCGGGGCGCGCGATATTCATGACGGGCTTCTTCCAAGATTTCGAGTTTCGCCGCGACGGCGACACGCTCGTGATCGTGGTGCTCGAGCGGCCGTCGATTCAGGAGTTTACGTTCGACGGCAATAAGGACATCAAAGACGAAGACCTGGAGAAAGTGCTCACCGAGAACGGCCTACAGCAGGGCAAGATTTTCGATCAATCGACCTTGGACCGACTGACACAGTCGCTCACCGAGGAGTATTACGGTCGGGGCAAGTACGCGGCCAGGATCACGCCAACGGTGGAGCCGCTCGAAGACAACCGCGTTCGAGTCTCCATCGAGATCGAGGAAGGCCAACGCGCCAAGATCCGTCAGGTCAACATCGTGGGCAATACGGTGTTCGAGGAAGGCGACATCATCGGCGACTTCGAGTTGAGCACCGGTAACATGTTGTCGTTCATGCGGCAAAACGACCGCTATTCGAAAGAAGCCCTCGAAGGCGATCTCGAGAAGCTGCGGTCGTACTACATGGATCGCGGCTTCGCCGACTTTCGCGTCGACGACGTTCAAGTGGCGATCTCCCCAGACAAGCGCGATATTTTCGTGACGATCAGCGTGGCCGAAGGCGACCGTTACACCATCAGCGACGTGAAGCTGGCGGGCGAGATGGTAATTCCGGAAGAGGACTTGAGGGCGTTGATCTTCGCGCAGCCGGGGCAAACGTTCTCGCAGCGTTTGCTGTCGCAGAGCGAGGAGTTCATGGGGCTTAGGCTCGGTCAGGACGGCTACGCGTTCGCGGAGATTCGCGCGGTGCCCGAGCTCAACAAAGAGACCAAGGAAGCGACGGTCACGTTCTTCGTCGATCCACGTAACCGAGTCTACGTGCGGCGCATCAACTTCAACGGCGCCGACAGCGTCAACGACGAGGTCTTTCGTCGCGAGCTGCGCCAGCTCGAGGGCGGGTATCTCTCGAATGCGCTCGTCGAGCGGTCGAAGATCCTGCTGCAGCGTTTGCCCTACGTCGAGTCCGTCGAGTTTGAGACGACGCCCGTTGAGGGTAGCCCGGACCTCGTCGACGTCGATTTCGAGATCGAGGAAGGCTTGCCGGGCCAGTTCGGCGGTAGCCTGGGTTTTTCCGAAACCTATGGTCTCACGCTCGGCGGCAACTTCGTGCACTCGAATTTCATGGGCACCGGCCGTCGCGTGGCGCTCAACCTGACGGGTGGCGAATACCAGAAGGTGGCCGACGTCAACTTCACGGATCCGTACCGCAACATCGATGGCGTGGCGCGGACCATATCGTTCTCGTATCGGGACATGACCCAGTACACGTCGTCGACCTCGGACTTTTCCACAACCACGCTGAGCGCCGGCATGAACTGGGGTTACCCGATCACGGACTACCAGGTGTTGCGCTTCGGCTTCGCCGTGCAAGACGCCGAGCTGCTGACGAGTTCCTACAGCTCGCTGCAGGCGCTCGAATGGGTGCTGCAGAACGGCGACCCGTTCCGCATCGAGGGCCTCGCGTACGGCACGAACGTGCAGAGCTTGGATTTGGTCGCCGGGTGGTCAATCGACTCGCGCAACGCCACGCTGTTTCCGACTTCGGGCACGCGGCTCGGCGTGAACCTCAATGCTGCCGTTCCCGGGAGCCAGATCGAGTACTACGTGCTCAGCGCGGACTTCCAGAAGTACATCCCCCTCGTCGGTAGGTGGCGGATCCGGATCAACAGCGACCTCTCCTACGGCGACGCGTATGGCGAGACGACAGCCTTGCCACCCTATCTCAACCGCTACGCAGGCGGTCCGGGATCGGTGCGCGGTTTCAAAGAGAGCTACTTGGGCCCCATCGACTCTCAGGGCAATCCCTATGGTGGCAACATGCTGTTTGCCACTCAGTTCGAGCTGATCGTCCCAACGCCGGCGAAGATCTCCGGCTCGACGCGAGTTGCGCTCTTCTACGACATCGGCAACGTGTTCTCGACCGGCGGCGTGACCTTCTTTGACAGGATCGGCGACCCTATCGACTACGGCTTCGATTATGATAGGTTAAAGAAATCTGTGGGTCTTGGCGTAGAGTGGCTAGCCCCTCTGGGGTTGCTGCGGTTCAGCTATGCCGTGCCCTTGAACGACGACGCATCAACAGATCGGTATTACGGCGACAACACCGAGGGTTTCCAGTTTTCCATAGGCAACGCTTTCTAGCGTTGAGGGTTTGAATTCCATGATCGGTTCGAAATTTCTGCTGGCCGCGACGCTCGCCGTTGCCGCCGTCTCGTCGGGTGTCGCGAACGCGCAGGCCAATCTGAAGATCGGCGTCATCAACGTTGGTCGATTGCTGGAGCAATCCCCGCAGACAGAGTCGGTAACCAAGAAACTGCAGGACGAGTTTGCGCCCCGACAACGCGATATCACGGCTCTGCGGCAGAAATTGCAGACTCAGCAGGACACGTTTCAGCGTGACGCTCCGGTAATGGGCGAAGAAGAGCGTCTCAACCTCGAGCGCCAGATTCGCGACGCGCAGCGCGAGTTGCAGCGGACGGAGAACGAGTACCTCGAGGATCTGAACCTACGGCGTAACGAAGAGGTGGGCAAGCTGCAGCGTGACGTGCTGCAACGCGTGCAGGAATATGCCCGTGCGCAGAAATTCGATTTGGTCATCGCCGACGCCATCTTCGTCAGCACCGCGATCGACATCACTGATGAAGTGCTTGCCGCGCTGAAGCCGGCGGCTGGTGTCGGTCAATAACGCGGCCGTCGCGCGGCCGCCGAGCGGATTTGGATTTCGATGGCCGCGACCCTGCGTGAGCTCGCGGTGCGATTCGGTTGCGAGCTTCGCGGTAACCCCGACATCGTAGTCAATCGCGTCGGCACTCTGGCCGGGGCCACGGCCGATGCGGTGACATTCCTCGCGAACCCCGTGTATCGGGCACAGCTGGCTACGACGCGAGCTGCGGCCGTCGTCCTCGATGTGCACAACAGCGCCGCGTGCCCTGTGGCGAGCCTCGTGCATCCACAGCCTTATCTCATCTACGCGCGGATCGCGACGTATCTCAATCCGGCCCCCGTGGCCGTGGCTGGTGTGCACGCGAGCGCGGTCGTTGCGTCGAGTGCGCGTGTGGCGGCAACCACGCAAGTGGATGCGCACGCCGTGATCGGACCAGGTTGCGTCGTTGGCGAAGGCGCGGTCATCGGCGCCGGTGCGGTGCTCGGGGCCAACGTCGCGATCGGGCCGCATACACGCGTCGGGCCGCACGTCACGCTGCTCGACGGCGTGCGCGTCGGCGCGCGTTGCATCCTGCACCCGGGCGTCGTCATCGGCGCGGACGGCTTTGGCTTTGCGCCGGATCAGGGCACGTGGCAGAAGATCCCGCAGCTCGGCACTGTCGTGATCGGGGATGACGTCGAGATCGGCGCCAACACGACCATCGATCGCGGCACGATCGAGGATACGGTCATCGAAGACGGCGTGAAGCTCGACAATCTGATTCAGATCGCGCACAACGTGCGCGTCGGCGCACACACGATCATGGCGGCGATGTCGGGTGCGGCTGGCAGCACGAAGATCGGCAAGCGCTGTATGATCGGTGGCGGTGTCGTGATGGTCAATTCGCTCGACATTTGCGACGACGTGACGTTCACGTTCAGGAGCATCGTCACGAAATCCGTGGACGTGCCGGGCACCTATTCCGGGCATCTACCGGCGGAGGAGACGGGTCGCTGGCGGAAGAACGCCGCCCGTTTTAGAAGGCTCGATTCGTTGGCGGAGCGTCTCGCCGCTGCCGAACGCTCCTTGGCGAAATTGATGGAAACGAAGAAGGCCGATGACTGACAAGAAGCCGCTCAATATCGACGCCATCATGGCGCGTCTGCCACACCGCTATCCCTTTCTGATGGTGGATAGTGTGGTGGACGTCGTGCCGGGCAAGTCGATCGTTGCCGTGAAGAGCGTGAGTGCCACCGAGGCGCACTTCCAGGGGCATTTCCCCGGCCATCCGGTGATGCCCGGTGTATTGATTCTCGAGGCCTTGGCCCAGGCCGGCGGCGTGCTCGCGTGGGAGAGCGTGAGCGAGGAGGAGCGCATCTGGCTCCTGTATCTCGTCGGTATCGAGGAGGCGCGTTTCAAGCAGATCGTGCGTCCCGGCAATCAGCTGATGCTGCACGTCGAGCTCCTCAAGCGCCGGCGGAATTTGTGGCGGTTCGCGGCACGGGCCGAGGTGGATGGCAAGGTCGTCGCCGAGGCGCAGATTCTCATGGCGGATGGGCCGAAGTCTTGATCGACTCACGAGCGGTTGTCGATCCCGCTGCGCGCATCGACGCTGACGTATACGTCGGTCCCTACGCAGTGATCGGCCCGAACGTGGAGATCGGCCGTGGCAGTCGAATCGAGCCGCACGCGGTGATCAAAGGTCCGACCGTCATCGGCGTCGACAATCACATCTTTCAGTTCGCTTCCATCGGCGATGACCCGCAGGACAAGAAGTACAAAGGTGAGCCGACCCGGCTCGTGATCGGTGATCGGAACACGATTCGCGAGTGCTGCACGATCAATCGCGGCACGGTGCAAGATCAAGGCGTAACCACAGTCGGCAACGACAACTGGATCATGGCCTACGCGCACATGGCGCACGACTGTATGGTGGGCAACAACACCATCTTTGCCAACAACGCCTCGATTGCGGGCCACGTGCACGTGGGCGACTACGCGATCCTCGGCGGCTTCACGGCCGTGCATCAGTTCTGCCACATTGGTCCGCACGCCATGGCCAGCATGTTCTCGTACATAACCATGGACATCCCGGCGTTCGTTACGGCGTCGGGGCGCCCCGCGGAGCCGCGCGGCATCAACGCCGAGGGACTCAAGCGTCGCAACTTCACTGCCCCGCAAGTGCGCAACATTCGCGAGGCCTATCGGACCGTGTACCGCCTGTCGCTCAAGCTCGAAGAGGCGCTCGCAGAGCTCGACAAACGGCTCCCCGAGCAACCGGAGCTCAAGCCGTTCGTCGACTCGCTACGAAGTGGCACCCGGGGTTTGGCGCGCTGATCCCGCGGCGACGTTTGAAGACCGGCCGCAACGAGGCGCGTGGGAGACCGTCGCCCGCAGGGATGCGGGCGCCGAGCCTCCATGGATGGATTCACGGCGTGTCTCCCAAGCGCCTCGTTGCGGCCGGTCTATCCGATGGAGGCGATGAGTGAGTGCAAGTCTGCGCGTAGCCTTCGTGGCGGGGGAGGCCTCCGGCGATACGTTGGGGGCGGGCCTGATCGAGACGCTGCGCGCGCGGGTTCCGGACGCCGAGTTCTTCGGCATGGCCGGTCCTCGCATGATCGCCGCGGGCTGTGAGCCTTGGTACCGCGCCGAGGAGATCTCGGTGATGGGGTTTTTCGAGGTGCTGCCGCACCTGCCGCGCCTGCTGCGTTTGCGCCGCCAGCTCATCGAGCGTCTCGCAGCAAGCAAACCCGACGTGTTCGTCGGTATCGACGCTCCGGACTTCAATCTGCCGGTGGCCGCGGCGCTCAAGCGTGCCGGCATCACGACGGTGCAGTATGTGAGCCCCCAGGTGTGGGCATCGCGCCAGGGCCGCGTCGCATCGATTCGTGCGGCGGTCGACCTCGTGCTGTGCCTGTTGCCGTTCGAGCCGAGTTTCTACGCCGCTCACGGCGTCAAAGCGAAGTTCATCGGTCATCCGCTGGCGGATGCCATTCCGTTCGCGGTCGACAGGCTTGCGGCGCGCGCCGCGCTCGGTTTGCCGGCGGACAAGCCGTTGCTGGCCGTGCTGCCGGGCAGCCGTCGCAGCGAGGTCTCGCGCTTGAGCGCGCCTTTCATGGCGACGGCTGCCTGGTTGCGGCGCGAGCGCCCCGACCTCCAAGTGGCCGTGGCGCTGGCCAGCGAGGCGATCGGCGAGCTGTTCCGCTCGGCAACGAGCGGCACAGACCTAGAAAACGCCGCGCTGGTTGTCGGTCGCGCGCGGGAGGTGATGGCCGCTGCCGACGTGGTGTTGACCGCTTCCGGCACGGCGAGCCTTGAAGCCCTGCTCATCAAGCGGCCCATGGTGGTCGCCTACCGGATGGTGCCGCTCAGCTACTGGCTCGTGCGCCGGCTCGGTGTGGCGAAGCTCGCGAACTTCTCCCTGCCGAACCTGCTCGCCGGCCGGACGATCGTGCCCGAGTTCGTTCAGCAACAAGTGCGTCCCGAGGTCTTGGGACCCGCCGTGCTCGGCGCGCTCGACGGCACGGGCTTTCCGTCCGGCTGGTATGATGTTTTCAACGAGATTCATCGTCAGTTGCGCTGCGACGCCAGCACAGTCGCCGCGGGTGAGGTGCTCGAGCTGGTACGGGGAACCAGGTGACCACAGGGCCATCGCAATCGTTCGCCTTCGTTGCGGACGATGCCGACATTTGCGGCGTCGATGAGGCGGGACGCGGGCCGCTCGCAGGTCCGGTGGTGGCGGCTGCTGTGATTCTCGATCCGGCGCGGCCAATCGAGGGGTTGCGCGACTCCAAGTTGCTCACGGAGGCCGAGCGCGTGCGCCTCGCGAGAGAGATTCGCCGCAACGCCAAAGCCTTCGCCGTGGCTTTCGCCAGCCGCGACGAGATCGACGGCATCAACATTCTGCAGGCGTCGTTGCTGGCGATGGAGCGCGCCGTGCTACGCCTGCGGCTCACGCCGCACCTCATCCGCGTCGATGGGCGACAGATTCCCGCGTTCAGCGGGCAGGGCAAGCGCTACCTTGCGGAGCCGGTAATCGATGGCGATAACCTCGTGCCGGTAATCAGTGCGGCGTCGATCCTCGCCAAGGTGTGTCGCGATCGGCTGATGCGGCGCCTGCATCGACGCTATCCACAATACGGCTTCGATCAAAACAAGGGCTACGCTACAGCCGCACATCTGCGCGCGCTGACCGCGTACGGCCCATGTGCCATTCATCGCGCGACTTTCGCGCCGGTGCGCGAAGTCGGCGTCGAGCATGCGCGATGAACGGTTTCGTTCATTTGCGCGTCCACACGGAATATTCGCTCGTCGATAGCGTCGTGCGTGTCGACGGTCTGGTCGACGCCGTTGCAGCGCAGCGCATGCCGGCCTGCTCCATCACTGACCAAGGCAACGTCTCGGCCCTCGTGAAGTTCTACCGTGCCGCGCTCGATCGCGGCGTGAAACCCTTGGTCGGTGCCGACGTTTGGATCGCCGAATCGCGCGAGGATCGAGATCCCACCCGGCTCACGCTGCTGTGCCAGAATCGCACGGGCTTCAAGCGCTTGAGCCTGTTGTTGACGAAGAGTGCTGTCCAAGGCGCCGTCGCCGGCCGCAACGTGCTACTCAAAGAGTGGCTCACGTCGGCGGCTCTCGAAGGGCTCATCGGGTTGTCGGGTGCGCAGCAAGGTGAGCTCGGCCGCGCGCTCGTCGCGGACCGCGGCAGTCGCAGCTCGGAAGTCTTGGACTTCTGGCGCAAGTTGTTGCCGCAGCGCTTCTACATCGAGCTGCAACGACTCGGCAAACCGGGCGAGCAGGACTACATCGCCCGCGCGATCGAAGCGGCAGCGGCGCACGCGGTGCCGGTCGTGGCCACTAACGACGTCTGTTTTCTCGAGCGTGGCGACTTCGAGGCGCACGAGACGCGTGTCTGCATTGCGCAGGGAGTGACTCTCGACGATCCGGCGCGGCCGCGCACTTACAGTGAGGAGCAGTACCTGAAATCGGCGGCCGAGATGACGGCGCTGTTCGCCGATTTGCCGGAAGCCGTCGCCAACGCGGTGGAGATCGCCAAGCGCTGTTCGCTCGAAGTGGAGATTGGCCGTGTGTTTCTGCCGGACTTCGCCGTGGAGGACCGAACGCCGCCACGCGACTACCTCAAACAGCGAGCCGCGAGCGGGCTCACCGCTCGGCTCGAGGAGCTCGCCATCCTTCCCGCCGCCGCGGGCCCGTATCAAGAGCGGCTGGCGCGCGAGATCGACGTCATCTGCAAGATGGGGTTCGAGGGTTACTTCCTCATTGTTGCGGACTTCATTGCCTGGGCTCGCAACAATGCGATTCCCGTGGGTCCCGGGCGCGGCTCGGGAGTGGGCTCGCTCGTGGCGTACGCGCTCGGCATCACGAATCTCGATCCGCTCGCGCACGATCTCTTGTTCGAGCGTTTTCTGAACCCAGAGCGCGTCTCGCTGCCGGACTTCGATATCGACTTCTGCATCGACGGCCGTGATCGCGTCATCGACTACGTCGGCCAGCGCTACGGCCGCGAACGCGTGGCGCAAATCGTCACCTACGGCACGATGGCGGCCCGCGCCGTGGTGCGCGATGTCGGTCGCGCGCTCGGCATGCCGTACGGTTACGTGGATCGCATCGCCAAGCTCATCCCGTTCGAGATCGGCATTACGCTCGATAAAGCCATCACCGAGGACGATGAGCTGCGGGGCGCGTATGAGAAAGACGAGGAGGTGCGTGGCCTCATCGACCTCGCGCGCCGCCTCGAAGGCCTCGCCCGGAACATCGGCACGCACGCCGGCGGCGTGGTGATCGCGCCTCTGCCGATCACGGAGTACATGCCGCTCTACGCGGATGCCGGCGGCGCGCTGCTTACGCAGCTCGACAAGGACGATCTCGAATCGATCGGCCTCATCAAGTTCGACTTCTTGGGGTTGAAGACGCTCACGATCATCGACAAGGCCGTGGCGACTATCAACCGTGATCGGGCCGCGCGCGCCGAGCCGCCTGTGAACGTCGATGCCATCCCCGTCGATGACGCCAAGACCTACGATCTGCTGCGCCAATGCCGCACCACCGCCGTGTTCCAGCTGGAATCCCTAGGCATGCGCGATCTGATCAAACGCTTGCAGCCCGATCGGTTCGACGATCTGACGGCCATCGTGGCGCTGTTCCGGCCGGGGCCCATGCAGATGGCTGACGAGTTCATCAACCGCAAGCATCGTCGCGACGATGCGCCGCCCGACTATCTCCATCCGCGCCTCGAGACCACGCTCAAACCGACCTATGGCGTGATCCTCTATCAAGAGCAGGTCATGCAGATCGCACAGGTTCTCGCGGGCTACTCGCTCGGTGGGGCGGATTTGCTACGCAGTGCCATGGGCAAGAAGAAACCCGAGGAGATGGCGGAGCAACGAGCCGTGTTCGTCAAAGGCGCCACGGAGCGTGGTGTCGAGCCGGCGCGTGCGAGTCACATCTTCGATCAGATGGAGACCTTCGCGGGCTATGGCTTCAACAAGTCACACGCTGCTGCGTACGCATTGATTGCCTACCAAACGGCGTGGCTCAAGACCCATTTCCCGGAAGCCTACATGGCGGCCGTGTTGACGGCCGATCTCGACAATACGGATCGCCTCGTGGTGCTCAAGGACGAGTTGAAGCGCATGAACATCGTGCTCGAGCCGCCCGACATCAATCGTTCGGTCTTCGCCTTCACCGTGGGCGGCGAGCGCCGCATCAGCTACGGCCTGGGTGCCCTCAAGGGCGTGGGGCAGAGCGCCGTGGAGGCCATCGTCACGGAGCGCGAAGCGCGCGGACCGTTCACGAGCCTCCTCGATCTGTGCCGCCGCACCGATCTGCAGAAGCTCAATCGGCGCGTGCTGGAGGCTCTGGTGCGCTCCGGTGGGCTCGATTCGCTCGGTGCGAATCGCGCCACGCTGATGCAGGGCATTCCGAACGCGTTGCAAATTGCGGAGCGCTCCGTCTACGCGCAGGCCGCAGGGCAGACGGCGCTCTTTGGCGGTGATGATCGTGACGAGGGCCTTGAGCACGTGTTGACGCCTGTTCGCGAATGGACCAAGCGGGAGCGGCTCGAGGGCGAGCGCGAGAGCCTCGGGCTGTTTCTAACCGGCCATCCGTTCGACGACGTCGCGAAACACTGCGAGAAGCTGACGGGTGGCTCCATCGCCAAGAAGTTGAGCGGCCTACCCGCGCAAGCCTTGTCCTGGCAGGACCGAAGAGAGGGGACGGTCGCCGGCGTGGTGATGGACATCCGGCGGCGCGGTAACCGCGTATCGATCGTGCTGGACGACGATACCGAGCGTATCGAAGTGACGATGTTCGATGAGGTGTTCGCGCAGTCGAAGCACCTCATATCCAAACATGCCATCCTGATTGCCGATGGTCAGCTGCGCTATGACGATTTTCTCAACGGCTGGCGCCTCGCGGCGAAGCGCATACGATCCGTCGACGAGGCCATCGAGGAACATGCCCGGTGGCTTACCATTCTCTGGCCGCCCGACGTTGGCCCGGAGTTCGTCCGTGACCTGCAGGGCCTTCTCAAACCATTCACTCGCGGTCGTTGCGAGGTGTGCATCAAGTACCGCGCTTCGGCGGCGGAAGCGCGGTTAACGCTGGGGGATGCGTGGTCGGTGCGTCTGACACGAGAGTTACGCGATCAGCTCGCGCGGCTGCTGGGGGACGATCACTTCGCGATCGATATTCGAGTCACGTCGCGGTAACGCCGGTGTCTGCGACCCGGCCACTTGTCAGTCTCGCGGCGTTCCGGGTAAGGTGATCCTCCCGGGGCCCTGCGTGCCGCTATGGACTTGAAATTCCTCGAATTCGAACAGCCGATCGCCGAGCTCGAGGCGCGCATCGACGCGCTGAAGTTCGTTGGTGAGGACTCCGAGCTCAACATCAGCGAAGAGATCTCGCGGCTCAAGAACAAGAGCGAGTCCCTCACCCGCAGCATCTTTTCGAGCTTGAACGCTTGGCAGATCGCGCAGCTCGCGCGCCATCCGCAACGTCCTTATACGCTCGACTACATCGAGCGCTGCTTCACCGATTTCCAGGAGCTGCACGGCGATCGCATGTACGCTGACGATCATTCGCTCGTGGGCGGTCTCGCGCGCCTCGAAGGCGAGGCCGTCATGATCATCGGCCACCAGAAGGGTCGCGACACAAAAGAGCGCGTCTGGCGCAACTACGGCATGGCGCGACCCGAAGGCTATCGCAAGGGCTTGCGGCTCATGCATCTGGCGGAGAAATTCGGCCTGCCGCTCATCACGCTCATCGACACTCCGGGAGCGTATCCCGGTATCGGCGCCGAAGAACGGGGTCAGAGCGAAGCGATCGCCCGCAACCTCTTCGTGATGTCGAGCTTGAGAGTGCCGATCGTGAGTATCGTGATCGGCGAGGGTGGCTCGGGTGGCGCACTGGCCATCGGTGTCGCCGATCGCGTGCTGATGTTGCAGTACGCCATCTACTCGGTCATTTCCCCCGAAGGCTGTGCGAGCATCCTCTGGAAGAGTGCGGACGAGGCGGAGCTCGCCGCCGAAGCCATGGGCATCACCGCCGATCGGTTGCACAAGCTCAGGCTCATCGATGACGTGATCGCGGAGCCACTGGGCGGGGCGCATCGCGACTCGCAGAAGATGGCTGATAACCTGAAGGTCTCGCTCGTACAGGCCCTGGCGACACTCCAAGCCGTGCCGATCGACTCGCTGGTGCTCCAGCGACGTCGGCGTCTTGCAGGTTACGGAGTGTTCAAAGAGGCCTGAGCTCCGGCGTCGCCGGAGACTCGCGCGGCGCGCCATGCCTTGGTTCGACGACCACCATCCGCGGAGCTCGCCTGGGCCGTTTCTCGATGCACTGCGCGCCGCGATCGAGCGTTGGCCGGAGCCGGTGGTTGCGCCTCGTTTCACCGTTGCGTTCAGCGGTGGCCTCGATTCCACCGTGCTGCTCGCGGCGTTGCGCCGTCTCGGCTTGACGGCACGATTACGCGCGGCGCACGTCGACCATGGCCTACATCCAGACTCGCCCCGCTGGGTCGAACAGTGTGCCGCCGCCGCCGCCGGCCTCGGCGTGGAGTTCGCCGCGGTGCGGGTCACGGTCGAGCAGGGCGGCGCGCAAGGTTTGGAAGCGGCGGCGCGCGATGTCCGTTATCGAGCGCTGCGCGGGCTCCTTGCGCCGGGTGAAGTGCTGCTCACGGCGCATCACGGTGACGATCAGCTCGAAACGCTGCTCCTGCGGATGTTGCGCGGCAGCGGCGTGCGTGGCTTGCGCGGCATCATCGCGTTTGGGCCGTTCGGCGCCGGCTTTCTCGGCCGGCCGTTGCTTAAGTTCACGCGCGCGGAGTTGCGCGCAGTAGCGCTCGCCTGGCGCTTGCAGTGGCTCGAGGACCCGTCCAATCGTGAGCCACGGCACGACCGTAACTTTTTGCGCCTGCAGGTGCTGCCGTCGTTGCTCGAGCGTTGGCCGGCGGCCGTGCAAAACGCCGGGCGCTTGGCCGAGCAGATGGCGGAGGCCGAGGACATTCTCACCTCCGTGGCGGCAGAGGATGCGCAGGGTATCGAGGAGCCGCGACGCGTGCCGCGCGCGGCATTGGCAGCGCTCGACCCTGCGCGGCAGCGCAACCTGTTGCGTTACTCGCTGCGCCGCGCCGGGCTCGGCGTGCCGAGCGCCATCAAGATCGACGAGCTGCGCCGTGCCTTGCTCGAGGCGCGCAGGGACGCGCAGCCCTTGGTGCGTTGGCCGGGGGGCGAAGGGCGAGTCTACCGCGATCACCTCTATCTGCTCGCGCCGTTGTCACCGCCGTCAGGCGCCGACCACTGTGCCCTTCTCGGCCGGGACGGCCGTTGGTCGGGCCCCGAAGGTGAGATCGTGCTCGAGCCCGCGGACAGCGCCGCGGGGCTGCCGGAGTCGTGGCTTGACGGCGGACTCGCGCTGCGTTTTCGCGCCGGCGGGGAGCAATTCCAGCCGCTCGACCAACGTCACCGTCAGCCGCTCAAGCGCTGGCTCCAAGAGGCCGGCATCGTGCCATGGATGCGTAACCGCATTCCGTTGCTGTATCGCGGCGAGCAATTGGTGGCCGTGGGCGATCTGTGGCTCGCGGCGGAAACTCGCGCGGCCGCCGCAGCCGAACCGCGCTGGTGCGTGCGCTGGACCGGACACCCGCCCGTGCACTGAGGTGTAGCGGCCAGTTCGATGATTGCACCCTTCGGGGCTGGTGAGGCAGAGGTACTTTTGGTACTTTGCAATACCGTCTCCGATGTACCTAACACTCAACTTCAATGGTCGGCCGAGCGCTCCCTCAGGGAGTGGCGTCCGGCCCTCCCGGTTTTGACATGACGCGATTTATCTTCATTACCGGTGGGGTCGTGTCCTCGCTCGGCAAAGGCATTACCTCGGCCTGCCTAGGCGCCATCCTCGAGGCCCGCGGCCTCAGGGTCCGCCTAATGAAGCTCGATCCGTACATCAACGTCGATCCGGGCACGATGAGCCCGTTTCAGCACGGTGAGGTCTACGTGACCGACGACGGCACCGAAACCGATCTCGATCTCGGCCACTACGAACGGTTCGTGCGCACACGCACCAGTCGCACGAGCAATTTCACGACGGGCAAGATCTACTCCAATGTCATCGCCAAAGAGCGGCGCGGGGAGTACCTCGGCGCCACGGTCCAGGTGATTCCGCACATCACGGACGAGATCAAGCGCAGCATCCTGCAGGGAGCTGGCGACGCCGATGTCTGCATGGTCGAAATTGGCGGCACGGTGGGCGACATCGAGTCGTTGCCGTTCCTCGAGGCCATCCGCCAGCTGGGCGTAGAGCTCGGTCGCGACCGCGCACTCTATATCCACCTCACGCTCGTGCCGTTCATGGCGGCCTCGCAGGAGATCAAGACCAAGCCAACGCAGCATTCGGTCAAGGAGCTCCGGTCCATCGGTATCCAGCCCGACGTTCTGGTGTGTCGCTCCGAGCTAGCGCTGCCGCGCGAGCAGCGCGCCAAGATCGCCCTGTTCACCAACGTCGAGGAGCGTGCCGTCATTTCGGCCGTCGATGTGGACGACATTTACAAGATCCCGATGCTGCTCAACCAGCAGGGCCTCGACGGCTACGTCGTCGACAAGCTCAAGCTCCATGCAGGCCCCGCGGATCTGGCCGAATGGCAGGCCGTCGTCGATGCCAAAGCTAATCCCGAGGCCGAGGTCACGATCGCCATGGTCGGAAAGTACGTCGACCTCAAAGACTCCTATATGTCGTTGACCGAAGCGCTGCGCCATGCCGGCATCCGCACGCGCACGCGCGTCAACATTCAGTATCTCGAGTCCGAAGACCTTCAGACCGAGGGCACGTCTTGTCTCAGTGAGGTCGACGCGATTCTCGTTCCCGGCGGCTTCGGCGAGCGCGGCATCGAGGGCAAGATCGCGGCCGTGAAGTTCGCGCGCGAGAAGCAGGTGCCTTATCTCGGTATTTGCCTGGGGCTACAGGTGGCGGTTATCGAGTACGCCCGCAATGTCGTAGGGCTCGCGGGCGCGCATTCCACCGAGCTCAATCGGCAAACCCCGCATCCCGTGATTGCGCTCATCACCGAGTGGCACGACCGGGACGGCTCGCTGCAGGCGCGCAGCGCGGCATCCGAGCTCGGCGGCACCATGCGCCTCGGCGCGCAGACCTGCTTCGTCAAGGAGGGAACGCTCGCCAAGAGCATCTACGGAGCGGAGCAGATCTCGGAACGTCATCGCCACCGTTACGAGTTCAACAACACCTATTTCGATCAGCTCGCGGCCGCCGGGCTCGGGTTCTCGGGCTTCTCGAACGATGGTTTGGTCGAGCTCATCGAGCTGCCGACCCAAACGCACCCGTGGTTTTTCGCTACCCAGTTCCACCCGGAGTTCACGTCCAATCCGCGCGACGGCCATCCGCTGTTCACGAGCTTCATCACGGCTGCGCGTTCCTGTCAGGGTCTGAAGTTGCCTCGGGTCGAGAGCGCATGAGGCTGGCCGGATTAGAGGTCGGCCCGCAAACACCGCTGTTCCTGATCGCCGGCCCTCGTGTCATCGAGAGCAAGCAATTGGCGCCGTCGACTGCGGAGCGACGCCCTCGGCAGCGCGCCCGTTTCCCGAAACCGAATTCCATCACGTGCATTAGTCGTTAGGAGCGTCAATGAGTGCGATCAAGGACGTAGCGGGGCTCGAGATCATCGATTCACGCGGTAACCCGACAGTCGAAGCCGAAGTGGTGTTGGCGAGCGGTGCGCGCGGTCGGGCCGCCGTGCCTTCGGGCGCGTCTACGGGATCGCGGGAGGCGCACGAGCTGCGCGACGGCGACAAGCAGCGCTACCTCGGCAAAGGCGTGACGAAGGCGGTCGCCAACGTCAACGGCGAGATCCGCAAGGCCGTCTTAGGTCTCGATGGCGCCGAGCAACAGAAGCTCGATCGACGTCTCATCGAGCTCGACGGCACGAACAGCAAGGCTCGGCTCGGTGCCAACGCGTTGCTGGCCGTGTCGCTCGCCACGGCCAAGGCGCATGCCGCGGAGCGCGGCGTGGCGTTGTACGAGGTGCTAGGCAGCGGTAAGCGCGAGTACACGCTGCCGTTGCCGATGATGAACATCATCAACGGTGGTGCACACGCCGACAACAGCGTCGACATTCAGGAGTTCATGATTCTACCCGTCGGCGCGCCGACGTTCGCCGAGTGCTTGCGTTACGGTGTCGAGGTGTTCCATGCGCTCAAGGCCGTGCTCAAAGCCAAGGGTCTCAACACGGCTGTCGGCGATGAGGGTGGCTTCGCGCCCGATCTCGGCTCGAACGAGGAGGCGCTGCAGACCATCGGCGAAGCCGTCGAGAAAGCCGGTTACACGCTAGGCCGGGATATCTATCTTGGGCTCGACGTCGCGAGCTCCGAGTTTTATGCTGCAGGCGCCTACGCGCTCGAGTCGGAGAACCGCAAGTTCTCCTCGGCGGAGTTCGCCGACTTCCTCGAGGATCTCGTCGCGCGTTACCCGATCGTGTCGGTCGAAGACGGCATGGCGGAGAACGACTGGGATGGCTGGCGGCTCTTGAGCCGCCGTCTGCGCGACCGCATCCAGCTCGTCGGCGACGACCTGTTCGTGACCAATACCGCGATTCTTGCCGAGGGCATCGAACAGAAGATCGCCAACAGCATCCTCATCAAGCCGAATCAGATCGGCACGTTGACGGAAACACTGGAGGCCATCGAGATGGCCACGGCGGCGGGTTACTCGGCCGTCGTCTCACACCGTTCCGGCGAAACCGAGGATGCCACGATCGCGGACATTGCGGTGGCGACGGGTGCCACGCAGATCAAGACGGGCTCGTTGTGTCGGTCGGACCGCTTGGCCAAGTATAATCAGCTGCTGCGCATCGAACGCGAGCTCGGCAGTCGGGCGAAGTTCGATGGAGCGGCGGCTTTTCCCATTACGCTCTAGGAGTGGGCGAGCATGCCTATGTCCCGGGGGACTAAATGCGCTTCGTGATGGTCGTGCTGGTAGTGGTGCTCGCACTGCTCCAAGCGCGTTTGTGGGTGTCGAACGGCGGGTTGCGCGAGGTGTGGCGCCTCGAAGCCGAGGTTGCCCGACGCACCGAGGACAACGGCCGCCTCGCGGCGCGTAATTCTGCGCTCGAAGCCGAGGTGCTCGATTTGCGGCAGGGGCTCGCTGCGGCCGAGGAGCGCGCGCGGACCGAGCTCGGCATGATCCACTCCGGTGAAACCTTCTATCAAATTGCGCCGGCAGCTCCGCCCGCGGCGCGGTGATCGACCGGGCGGTCGCCGCGGTCGTGACAACCCAGGGAACGGCAGTTGCGAATTCTCCTTGCCAATGACGACGGATATCAGGCGCGCGGGTTGCGCACGCTGGCGGAGCATCTATCGCGCGTCGCGGAAGTGACGATCGTGGCGCCGGATCGCAACCGCAGCGGGGCGAGCAACTCGTTGACGCTCGAAACGCCGCTGCGCGTGGAGCGCGTGGACAACAACCTCTACTACATCAATGGCACGCCGACCGATTGCGTGCACATCGCGATCACGGGCTTGCTCGAGCACACGCCCGACATGCTGATCTCGGGCATCAACCACGGGGCCAATCTCGGCGACGACGTGCTGTACTCGGGCACCGTGGCGGCGGCGATGGAAGGCCGGTTTCTCGGCATTCCGTCGATTGCGGTGTCGCTCGTGTTGGCCGAGGGTGAGCATTATGCGACCGCCGCCGAGCTCATGGTGCGGCTCGTGCAGCGCAACGTCACCGATCCGCTGCCGACCGATGCGATCCTCAACGTCAACGTGCCGGACGTGCCCGCCGCCGCTCTGAAGGGCATTCGTACGACGCGGCTCGGCTTCCGCCACAAGTCCGAGCCGGCCGTCAAAGCGCTCGATCCGCACAGCCGGCCGATCTATTGGATCGGTCCGGCCGGCGCGGGCCAGGACGCGGGCCCGGGAACGGATTTTCACGCCGTCGCCGCGGGCTACGTCTCGGTCTCGCCGATCAAGGTCGATCTCACCGCTCACGCCGCACTCGACAAGGTGGCAACCTGGTTCGATCGGCTCCGATGAACGAGCAACGACACCACGGGATCGGCATGACGTCTGCGCGCACGCGCGAGAGGCTCATCGATCGACTGAAATCCGAAGGCGTGACGAATCTGGCCGTGCTCGATCGCCTGCGCGCCGTGCCGCGTCACCTGTTCGTCGATGAGGCGTTGGCGAGCCGCGCCTATGAAGACACCGCCTTGCCGATCGGCTTCAGCCAGACGATCTCACAGCCGTACATCGTCGCCGTCATGACCGCGGCGTTGCTCGCAGGTGCTGCCGGCCGGAAGCTCACGCGCGTGCTCGAGGTCGGTACCGGTTGCGGCTATCAAACTGCCGTATTGGCGCCGTTCGTGCAGCACGTCTACAGCGTGGAGCGCATTCAACCGCTGTTGCAGCGTGCGCGCGGCAAGCTTGCCGAGCTTAAGATCAGCAACGTCAGCCTGCGGCACGCCGACGGTTGGCACGGCTGGCGCAGTCAGGCGCCGTTTCAAGGAATCTTGGTTGCTGCCGCTCCGGAGCATATGCCGCCGGAGCTTTGCGAGCAGCTCGACGAAGGCGGCTGCATGGTGATCCCAGTCGGTGTGCGCGGCCGCCAGATGCTTCTACGCGTGACGCGTCAGGGCAACGAGTTCCATCGCGAAGAGCTTCTGCCCGTGAGCTTCGTGCCGTTCGTGGAGGGCACGGAAACGTGAGCGCGCGCCGCGCGAGCGGCTGTCTCTGCACTGCGCTCTCGGCGGCGGCAAAGATCTGCTTGTTGTCTCTGCTCGTGAGCGGCGTGGCCTGCACGAGCACGAGCTCCGTACATCGCGGGTCGCGCGCGTCGCAGGCGGGCCAGACGCCCGTGCACGTCGTCAAGCGTGGCGAAACGCTATACAAAATCGCTTGGCAGCATGGCATCGACCAGCGCGATCTCGCGCGTTGGAATGGATTACGCGACCCGGACGTCATCAGCGTCGGGCAACGGTTGCGCCTGACCCCGCCGCCTGGCGCCACCGCGGCGTCGCCGCCCGCGCAGCAACCCTCCGCGGCCCGTAAACCACCCGTGGCGCAACGTGCTCCGACGACGGGATCTTCCGCGCCGGTGCCCAAGCCGCCGAGCGCACCGCCGCCACTCTGGCTCTGGCCCACCGATGGGCAGGTCGTGACGCGCTTCGGTGCGAGCACGGGCATCGCGACGGGTATCGGCATTCGCGGCCGGGAAGGGCAGCCGGTGCGCGCGGCCGCCGGCGGGCGGGTGGTTTACGCCGGCAGCGGCCTCATCGGCTACGGGCAGCTCGTGATCATCAAGCACAACGACACCTACCTCAGCGCTTATGGGCACAACAGCCGTTTGCTCGTGAGCCAAGGGCAGGACGTGGCGCGCGGCGCAACGATCGCGTTCATGGGGCAGGGGCCGGAGCGGCAGCCGCGCTTGCACTTCGAGATCCGCCGCGACGGGGTGCCCGTGGACCCGTTGCTGCTTCTTCAGGCTGCGCGCTGAAGTGGCGCGCCCTGTGTGGCGAGGTCGTGTGTGGATCAAGCGTTGAAGAGCGCGGCGACTACGCGCCGTTGCTCTTGCAGCAGCACGTTGAATGTGCGGCACGCGGCCGGCGTGCTCATGATCTCGAGTCCCACCGAGCGCTCGGCCAGTGCCGCCATGAGCTCGACGTCGGGCAGCAAGCGCTGCGTACCCGTGCCGACCAGGACGATCGTCGGCTCGAGTGCGAGCGCCGGGGCGAGATCCTCGAGCGTGAGTGAGGCTGCGGTTGTTACGGCCCAGTCTTCCATGATGCGTTCTGCGCCGACGATGACGTTGCCTGTGAGCCAGCGCTCTGCGATTCGAATGCGTCCCGGCTCCCAGGCGCGGATGAGGTTAGCGGCGGCGCTGTCGCGGTGAAGTTGCATGGCTTTGTGCCGTGGGTTTGCCGTTCAGTATAGTGGTAGTATCTGCGCCGCCAAACCGACGACCGCGCCGATGGAACCGAATCAGATTGCCCCCGCCATCCTCGAGCTCAAGGAGCGCGCTGCCGCTCTGCGGAGGTATCTTTGACTATGATGCGAAGCGCGAGCG
>Ga0105252_10000682_pt1 | contig 19420 bp, 21 predicted proteins | sample EasRivMeERMZT100_FD_89675 | JGI IMG/M metagenome (GOLD analysis project Ga0105252, IMG submission 89675) | Soil microbial communities from meander-bound floodplain in the East River, Colorado, USA - East River MetaG ERMZT100 | ecosystem: Environmental > Terrestrial > Soil > Floodplain | place... | reverse complement strand
CACCAAAGTTTGGGGTAGCGGTAGCCTTCCCCGTCTTAGATCCTCTTGGATCCCACGAGCAGGAGTCCGCCGCCAATCACGATGGCCACCACGCCCGCCCACACCGGGATGTTGACAGTCTCTCTGTCCCTTACCGTGAAATTGATCGGACCGAGATTGGCCTCGTGGGTGTCCTTGGTGTAGGTGAAGCTGCCGTACGCCAACCCCAGAACACCCGCCAAGATCAGCCCAAGAGCCAGCATCTTGTTTCCGTTCATCTCGCTTCCTCCTGCTGCCAACCAGCCCACGACCGCACCGACGCGATCGGTGCCGTCACAACACGCGTCGACCTTGAACGACGCGAAGCAGAATCATTACGACCGCGATGACCAACAGAATGTGGATGAACCCGCCCATCGTGTACGACGTGACGAACCCGAGAAGCCAAAGGACGATCAAGATGACCGCGATTGTCTGAAGCATGCTGTTTCCCCTGTTGCCCCACACCGGCTAACGCCTTTGCCAACGGGCGACGTTGTCGCTTGGGTCGTCTCTGTGTGCGTGCGGTGAGCCTACTACCAACCCGACAAAGGCTCTGTACGCTGGCGCACTCAGCACGAGAGCCCTGAGTACGGCGCGCGCCGGCCGGTGGCTCCGTCTGCGCGACGCACCCCCCCCCGAGGTTGCCGCGGCCACCGACCACGACACCGCCAACGAAACAGCCGATCAGTGCAAGCGGCGCAGTGAGCGTACCGCGGATATCGGCGACCAGGCGATCGCGCGCTGCGTCGAGCTGGCGTAGATCGACGTCGGCGCGGAGCGCGATCCGGCGGACGGCGACCATCACACACAAGAGCATCGTGAGACCGCTCAGTGCGGCGAGGCGCATCTTCGCCGCGGCGAGCTCGACGAGATCCTGCGCGCGCTCCACGGCAGCGCGCGCCAACCCCTCTGCCGACTGCAGCACCACGGCGCCGTCCCTAGCGGCGAACCAAAGCGCTCAACAACGCGCCGGCCGCAAATTCGATACCCGCCGTAGTGAGCGGGTTATTTTCGATGAAGGAGCGCACCTTGCGCAGGTTTTCCTCAGTGGCCTGCACGGCCTGTTCCTGCAAGAGCTTGGCGCCATCGGCGGCTCTCGTCGCCGCGCCGCGAACTTCGTACTCGGCGCGATTCACGTTTGGCGTTACGCGGTCGATCGTCTCGTGAGGCAACGACGCAAGCCGATCGCTCGTCGAGCTGCCGAAGTCGCTCGAAATGGGGGTCTGTGTTATGTGTGTTCCTTTAGAGTGCTTTGGCGACGACCAATTGATTGCGCACGTCCTTGACGTCGCCGGTGTTGCGCGCGAGCTCTTCCGCAAGAGACTTTTCTTCGCTCGAAGCGGCTTGACCGCTCAGAGTGACCACATCGCCGCGCGTGTCGACATCGATTTTCATACCCTTCGTGTTCGGATTGCCCATCAACTTCGACTTCACGCTCGCCGTGGTCGTCGCATCGTCGATCCATACACCGAACGATCGCTCCTCGCCTTCCGCACGAGTCACTTTCGCGTCGGTCACGACGGTCAATTTGTTATCGACCTCCACGACGCCGTCTACGCCCTTCGCCAGCTCGCCGGCGAGATCGCGGTCGATGTCGGCTTGAACCTTACCGGTCAGATGCACGATACCTTTATCGACCTCGGTGTCGATTGCGAACGCGCTCAAGTGCCGGTTGAGGGCGTAGACGGCTTCGAGCTTGCCGTCGATATACGCGTCTTTGGCCGCGCCTTCGCGTTCTACGCCGAACGCTTGCATGCCGACGAGCGAGCTCGCCAGCAATCCTGTCATTGCTATATAGGTTCTCATTGAGCTTCCTTGATGATTGATTTGGTTCAGTAGCGATCATCCTCGCGAAGCGCGGCGGCGTCGGTACGCTGGCACACCGACTCGCGAACGTTGTTGATGACGGGCGACGGCGGCGAAATCGTACGTTGGCGCACCGACTGGTAAGAGTGCGCTGGCGAACAGACGCCAACGCGTGTGGTCCGCAATGCTCCGTTCTCACGGTAGCGGAGAAACACATGATCGCCTACACATCTCGCTCCTGGACCGTCGCGCTCGGTCTCGCAGCCGTACTGACCGTCGCCACCGACACGGCCGTCGCGCAAACGCAATTCAAACCCGGGTTCAATCTTTTCTCGCCGGCGCAGGATCAGGAAATCGGCCGACAATCCGCGGCCGCCGCAGAGCGCGAGCTGCCAATCCTCCGCGACCAATCGATCGAAGCCTACGTCGACCGGATCGGCGAGCGTCTCGCGAAAGTCGCGCCGGGAGCGGACTACCCGTACCAGTTCAAGGTCGTCAACGCGTCCGATATCAACGCGTTTGCGTTGCCCGGTGGCTACCTGTACGTGAACCGCGGACTCATTGGGGCGGCGCAGAACGAAGGCCAACTGGCCGGAGTCATGGCCCATGAGATAGCCCACGTCGCCCTGCGTCACGGCACCAGCCAGGCGTCGAAGGCGTACGTCGCGGAGACGGGTCTCGGGCTTTTGGGCGGTTTGATCGGCAAGAACGATCGCTCCACGGAGCAGAGGATCGCCACGATCGGCGGCTTCGGTCTGAATACTCTGTTTCTGAAGTTCAGCCGCACGGCCGAGGAGCAGGCCGACGTCACGGGCGCGCAGATGATGGCCGCGGCCGGCTACGATCCCGCCGACATGGTGGATTTTTTCGCCGTTCTGGCGAACGAGCAAAAGCGCAATCCCAGCAAAGTGGAACAATTCTTCAGCAGCCACCCTGCTCCCGCTAACCGCGCCGCTCGCATCGACAAAGAGATAGAGCTGCTCGCGGTGAACCCGATCCGGCCCGTTGGCGGGTTCAAGCAAGCCAAGTCCGAGCTCGGGCGCATGCGCCCGGCCGCGTCCATGCAACAGATCGCGCAGGGACAGTCGGCGCCGGCCCCCGCGCCGCGATCCGGCAGCGACCGATCGGTGCCCGAAATCAAAGTCGACGGCCCATCCTCGGAATTCAGCGTGTTCGCTCAACGCAACGGGCTCTTCGAGATCGGCTACCCGGACAACTGGCGCACCTACCAGGCCGATCACGGCTACGGCGTCGTCATCGCTCCCGAAGGTGGGTTCGTGGACGCGGGCGGCAGAGAACCGGATCTAATTTCCGGCGTGATCGTCAATCACTACGATCCGTTCGAGGACGACCGTTCGAGCGACCGGCTCGTCGAGGGCAACTCGAGTCTCGTCGAAGCGACCAACGACCTCCTCGGCACGATCTTGCGGACGAACCCCGAAATGAAGATGGTCCGGGATTCGGAACGCACGAACCGACTCGACGGAGCACCTTCGCTCTCCGTGGTCCTCTCCGGCCGCTCGCCTGTCACGCGACAGGAAGAGCGCATCACGCTGTTCACGCGCGAGGTATCCGACGATCACATCATCTATGCGTTGTTCATCGCGGCCGAACGGGATTACGAGCGATTGAACGAAACATTCAATCGAATGATCTCGAGCCTTGCGGTGAGCACCAACGCCACGCATGGCTCGAACACCCAGCCGAGCGACAACCGCTCGGTGTTCAGCGGCAACTAGCCGGGGAAAGGCTCAACCGGAACCCCGCACGTACCGCAGCAACCGGAACGCCGCAGGACTGCAAGAAGGCAATCAGCTCCGCGCTGCCGAACCGATCGGGGTCGTACTATCCGCGTGACACGCGTCAGGAGGCCGACTTGAGGAAGTCGAGCAGCAGCCGGCTGAGCACCTCCGGCTGTTCCTGCTGCACCCAGTGACCCGCACCGTCCACGAGGTGCGTGCCTTTGTATTTAGTGGTTTCGGTCGTTTCGAGCCGCTCGAGGGCGCCGGGGTTCTGATAGACGCCCCAGTCGCTCTTGCCGCCCATGAACGTAGAGGGGACGTCGATCGTGCGTCCCGCGAAGACCTCGAGATCCACATTGCCCGGGCTGCCGCGATAACCATTGAGCCCGCCCTGAAATCCGGTCCGGCCGTACTCCTCGGTGTAAACGCGCAGATCCGCGTCGGGCAGCCACCGGTTGGCGGCGATTTGAGCGGGGGTCGGCATCTCCGCCGCGACCTGCTCCGCCATGCCCTTGTCGAGATCCATGATGTAGTAGCGCGGCATCTTCGCCCACTCGCTGGCGGTGCGTGCCGCGAGCCGCGCCGGACGGTTCTCTTTCCAGTCGGCGCTCTTCATGTGGTAGTAGGCGCGCAGGAACGCGTGAAGACCTTGCGGCGGATGCCACGAGTTCTCGTTCGCGTCGCGCGTCTGGTAATAGCGCTGGTAATGCTTGCGCGGCGGCGTCAGCTTCGCGAGGTCGTCGTAGATCGTGTCCGGCGCTGCGGCGGCAGCTGCCGCACCGTTCGCGGTGTTGAACGGCAATCTCGCCGTACCGCCCCAAGGAGCGCTCATCATCGCGACCGCTTTGAAGATGTCCGGCCGGGCGCAGGCACACCATCCCGCCTGCGGTGACCCCGCGTCGTGACCGATCACGGCCGCCACCGAGCGATAGCCCATCGCCGAGACCAGCGCCACCGAGTCTTTGATCTTGTTGAGCGTGCCGAACGGCCGGAGATCGTCGGTGTAGGCGACCGGCGCTGGCGAGGTGCGGCCGAAGCCGCGCACATCCGGGGCGAACACGTGATAGCCCGCCGCGGCGAGCGGCCCTATGATCTTGCGCCAGCTGTAGGCCAGTTCGGGGTAGCCGTGTAGCAGCAGCAGCGCCGGGCGGTTCGGCGTTTCGAACCCGGCTTCGAGCACGTGCACGCGCAGCCCGTTGACGCCGTCCACGAAGCGCGATCGAACGCCTGGTGGCAGCGCCGACGCGGCCAGCGGACCGATGACCGCGGCTGCCGCCTGCGCCTCAACGGGTGTGGCGCGCAAGGTGACGCAACCGGCGCCTGCAGCGAGACATTGAAACAGCTGCCGCCGCGTGACAGCGGTCGTTACGAGTGAGGCCAGTCTCGAGGTCATTGACCGCGCAGCGGTTGCGCACCGGCCGCGAGCCACGCGGTGAGGAGTTTGATGTCGGCGGCATCGAGCCGCTCGCCGAACGCGGGCATCACGCCCATGCGCCCGAGAGCGATGGAGTCGCGCACCGCCGCGACCGATCCGCCGTAGAGCCACTCGGTGTCATTCAAAGCTGGCGCCCCGAGGACGGCCATTCCCGCGCCGTCCGGCGCGTGACACGCGCTGCAGTAGGTGCGGTAGGCGGTCGCTGCTTCACCGTCCGCGGGTGCGGTGCGGTTCGCGAGGGCGAGCACGTAGTCCGCGACTTGCGCGACTCCGTCGTCGTTCAGCACGGCTTGCCACGGCGGCATTACCGCTTGGCGTCCCTGCGTGATGGTTTGCGCGAGCTGCTGCTCGTCGCCCCCCCACTGCCAACTAGCGTCGCCGAGATCGGGGAACAACTCGGCTTGGCCGCGGCCATTCGGGCCATGACAAGCGGTGCAATGGTCGTTGAAGAGGTGCCAGGCCGTGCGCATCGCAGTCGACTCCTGCTGCAATGCCGCGGTGGGCGCTGCCGCAATGCGCGCTCGCTCGGGGCCGAACTGTTGCTCGTAGCGCGCAAGGTTCGCGGCGATCTGCCCCCCTTGCGACCACTGCAACGTGCCGCGATAGGAGCCGAGCCCGGGATAGAGAATCAAGTAGACGACCGAGGTCGCAAGCAACGCGAGAGTCAGCCAGAACCACCAAAGCGGCGCCGGTCGCGAGCCCTCGCGCAGCGTCTCGTCCCACACCACATGCGCGACGTCCTCGGAGTCGTCGCGCCCGAAATAGATGTTGACGACGAGCCACGCGAAGGCGATCGCGGACACGACCGTGATTACGGCGACCCAGCCCGCCCAAAAACCGGTCGCGACACTAGCCATGGTCGATGTCATCCTCGAGAGGGATGCGCGCAGCTGCGGCCATCTGGTCGTTGTTCTCGCGCAGCGAGATCCAAACCACGAGCACGACCATGAAACCCGTAACGAACAGATCGCCGCCGAAGATCAGATAGGTCATGTCAGTGCTCCGCGTGCTCGTCCGGGCCGCCCGCGAAGCGGCCGAGGCCTTGCAGGTAAGCGATCATCGCATCGAGCTCGGTTTTCCCCTCGAGTGCTGCCGGAGCCGAATCGATGACCTCGTCCGAGTAAGGATGGCCGAGGGTTCGCAGCGTGCGGAGCCGCGTCTGGATGTCACCCGCATCCGCTTGGCGCTCGGCGAGCCAGGGGTATGGCGGCATGATCGATGCGGGCACCACGGCCTGCGGATCGATCATGTGAATGCGATGCCATGCATCGGTGTACTTGCCGCCGACGCGCAGTAGATCCGGCCCGGTGCGTTTGGAGCCCCACAGAAACGGCCGGTCGTAAGCGAATTCACCGGCCCGCGCATACTCGCCGTAACGCTTCACCTCGGCGAGGAGCGGCCGAACTTGCTGCGAATGACAGGTGGAGCAGGACTCACGGATGTAGATGTCGCGGCCCACGAGCTCGAGCGGTGGGTAAGGCACGACGTTCGCCGCGGGCGTGCTCAACGAATCGTCCCACACGCTCGGCAGCACCTGTACGAGTCCGCCAATCGAAGCGACGATGAGGATGCCGAAGATCAGGAGCCCGGTGTTGCGCTCGATCGCTTTGTGAACGCCGAGGAAGCTCATGACGTGCCTACCGTTGCCTCGCGATGGGTCGTCGCGAGGATCGGCGGCGCCACCTCCACGGTGCGCACACCGGCGAAGGTGCGGAGTAGATTGACGGCCATCAGCACCGTGCCGATGAGAAACAGAATTCCGGCGAGTAGTCGCAACAGATAGTAGGGCGCCATGGCACGCATTACGTCCACGAAGCTGTAACGTACCGCGCCGAGATCGTCGAGACTGAGCCATAGCAGCGATTGCGAGAGACCGGCCGCCCACATCGACAGGATATAGAGCAGCGTTCCAGTGAGCGCGAGCCAGAAGTGCATGTTCGCGAGCTGCACGCTGTGGAGAGGCCGGCCCGCAAGTCTCGGCACGAGAAAGTAGAACGTGCCGAACGTGATCATGGCATTCCAGCCGAGTGCGCCGGAATGGACGTGGCCGATCGTCCACTCCGTGAAGTGACTCATGACGTTGACGCTGCGTATCGCCATCATCGGCCCTTCGAAGGTGGCCAGGCCGTAGAACACGAGCGCCAACACGATGAATTTCAACGCCGGGTCCGTGCGTAGCTTCTGCCAGGCGTTGCTCACCGTCATGACGCCGTTGATCATCGTCGCCCATGACGGCGCCAGTAACACCAAGCTCATGACCACGCCCAGCGACTGCACCCACTCGGGGATTGCGGTGTAGTGCAGGTGATGCGGCCCGGCCCAGATGTAGCTGTACACGAACGCCCAGAACGCGACGATCGACAGCCGATAGCTCCAGATCGGTTGTTCGGCTTGCTTCGGCAGGAAGTAATAGAGCATGCCGAGAAAGCCGCCGGTCAAAAGGAAGCCGACCGCGTTGTGCCCGTACCACCACTGCACGATGGCGTCTTGCGCACCGGGGAAAAGGGAATACGACTTGCCCAAGGTGGCGGGTAGAGCGAGATTGTTCACGACGTGCAGCATCGCGACGACGATGATCAACGAGCCATAGAACCAGTTCGAGATGTAAATCGGCGCGATCTTGCGGCGCGCAATCGTGCCGAAGAACACGACTGCGTACGCGAGCCAGGCCACCGTGATCGCAATGTCGAACGGCCACTCGAGCTCCGCGTACTCCTTGCCGCCGTTCCAGCCCGCGAGCAGCGACCAGGCGCCGAGCACGATGGCGAGCTGCCATGCGTAGAAGACGGACCATGCGAGCCACGGTGCGAACAGGCGCACGTGCGAGGTGCGCTGCACGCTGTAGAACGAGGTGCCAATCAAGGCCGAGACACCGAAGCCGAATAGCACGAGGTTGGTGTGCGCGGTGCGGATGCGCCCGAAGGACAGCCACGGTAGTCCGAAGTTGAGCTGCGGCCACACGAGCTCGGCCGCGGCGTATACCCCCGCGGTCATGCCGAGGATCGCCCACACAATGGAGCATGCGGTGAACGCCGTGACGATTCGATCCTCGTAGGGCGCGGTTAGCCGGGCTTTAGTCTGTATGGTCATCGAGTCGCCTGTAGTCGATTGCGGGGTTGCGTTAGGTCGCGATCCGCGGGCCGATGCCGAGGCCCCAAAGCACCGCGGTGACGCAGAGCAGCGTCACCCACGAAATCAAGACATAGGCGATCAACGACGATGCCATCAGCATCCCGCGGGCTGGATCCGTCTTCAGGACGATGGGCAGGCCGCGGTAGAGGAGAAACATGCTCCAGCTCAGAGTGGGCACCAGCACCACCAAGTTCAGGTATGCATCGGGGTAGAGATGAACGACGCTGCCGACGGCGAGCGGAGTTCCGACCAAGGTGACGAGCGCGAGACAGCGGCTGAAGCTGGTATCGGCACCGTAAGTAACTGCCATCCAGCGCGCCACGACGGCCGTGCTGAGGAGTCCCACGAGTAACAGCGCGAAGTACGCCGCCGAGATCGCGGCGACGGTGGAGCGGGGCAGGAAAATCGGGTCGACGCCGAGGCGCCAGCCGAACACTGTCGTGCCGACGAAGGCGAACAGCGGCGGGCACAACCCGAGCCAGAGCGCCGCACCGAAAAACACGCGCGCGCTCGACGGCGGATGCTCGCCGAGGTCAGCCATCGCGGCGTAGGGCGCGAGCAACGCCGCGCCGAATTGCCGCAACGGCGCGCGCGGTGTCGCAGAGCTCAGCATCCGACGTTCTCGAGCATCAGTAGGCGTGTTGTTCGCGTTTGATAGCGGTGCCATCGTCCCGGTCCGGATCGCGCTTTGCAATAGGTACAAACCGCCCCCTCTCGAAACCGGGTCGAGCCACCCGGTTTCGGGGCAGCGGCCAGTGCCGGCCACCGGTCCCTCAGCGGCACGCATGCGTTTGAGGGTACTATCCACGACGGCCGGCGCAGGCGCCGGATTTGGGACACCGCGAGCCTCATGACGTCGGACGGCGACCGTCGCTTTGAGGGTACCGAAATTCGGCCGGCCGCGAGCGCGGCGGATGCCATCGCGCCCGGCGCGACGATCGGTCACTACCGAATCGACGGTGTGCTCGGCGCCGGCGGGATGGGCGTCGTCTATCGCGCGACGGATCTGCGCCTCCACCGGTCCGTCGCGATCAAGTTTCTTTCGGCCGAGCTGCTCGACGCGGCCGCGCGCGCGCGTTTTCAGCGCGAAGCGCAAACGGCGTCCGCCTTGAACCACCCACATATCTTGACGGTGCACGACGTCGGCGAGCTCGACGGCCGCCAGTACCTCGTGACCGAGCTCGTCGATGGCGGTACGCTCGACGAGTGGGTCGCACGACTCGAAGGGCGGCGCGACTGGCGGCGCATCGTCGAGCTCTTGGCCGGCGTCGGCGACGGCCTCGCCGCGGCGCACGAGGCCGGAATTCTGCATCGCGACGTCAAGCCGGCGAACGTTCTCGTGAGCAAGAGCGGCCATGCCAAGCTCGCGGACTTCGGGCTCGCGAAGTCCGCAGACGACGGGGCTGGCGCGACGAGCCACACGATCGCCGGCGTCGCAATCGGCACGATCGCGTACATGTCGCCCGAGCAGGCTTCGGGACGTCGTCTCGACGCGCGCAGCGACGTGTTCTCGTTCGGTGTGCTGCTCTACGAGATGCTCGAAGGTAGCGGACCGTTTCTGGGGCGCACGGACCTCGAGATCATGCAGTCGATCCTGCACACCTCACCGCGACCCATGTCCGAGGACTTGCCAGAGGCGCTGCGCACCATCGTCGAGAAGGCGCTCGAGAAAGACCCGGCCGAGCGCTATCAAACCATGCGCGACTTCGTCGTCGACCTGCGGCGCGTGGCGCGCAAGACGGGCGGCCACTCGCAACCGAGCGTGCCGGCAACGACTGCGCCGAGACGCCGCCTCCCATGGCGAGCGGCAGCTGCGGCGCTCGTCGTCGCGGCCCTCGGAGTCGGCGCCGTGGCGTGGTTGCGAAGCGCGCCGAGCGGCACCGCGGGCACGCCCGATGTTGCGACGAGCCCGCGCATCGCGATCTTGCCGTTCGAAAACATGAGCCCGGACCCGAGCAACGCGTTCTTTACCGACGGTCTGCACGGCGAAATCCTCACGACGCTCGCGGACAGTGCGCCGGAGCTGCAGGTCATCTCGCGCACGACGATGATGCTCTACCGCGCGGCACCGAAATCGGTGACCGAGGTGGCGAACGACCTCGATGCCACCTACGTGCTCGGCGGCTCGGTTCGACGCGAGGCCGATACCGTACGCCTCACGCTCGAGCTGATCGATGCGCGCGCGGACAGGCTGGTGTGGAGCGAGAGCTACAACCGCACGCTCACGAGCGCGCTGACGCTGCAGTTGGAGGTCGCGCAGCAGGTCGCCGCGCAGTTATCGGCACGCGTCGCGGGCGGCCGGCCCCAGGGGCCGTTGACGACGGATCCCGAAGCCTACGATCTCTATTTGAAGGCGGCGCTCGCGCGCCGAACTCTGTTCGGCGCGTCGCCGATCGACGCATGGTTGAATGTCGAGCGGCTGCTGAGCCAGGCCATCGCGCGGGATCCCGGGTTCGCGCGTGCTTACGTAGCCCGAAGCGAGGTTCACGCTGCGATATTCGGCCAGGGTTACGACCCGAGTGATCGACGCCTCGCGCTCGCGCGCGACGACGTCGCCACGGCGCAGAAGCTCGCCCCGGGCGACCCCTTGACGATCGCCGCGGCGACGCGAGTGGAGCCCAACCCCGTGCGCCGCATCGAGATGATCGACGTCGCGGAGAGAGCCGGTCTCACGGATCCCGACCTGCTGTCCCTCAAAGCCGGCGCACTTATGAGCGTCGGCCGCCTTCCGGAGGCCGTCGACCTCATGAGCCGACTCGCGGCGCTCGACCCCGGCAATACGCAGCTCGCCGCGATCTTGTGGTACTACCTCGTCGCGATCAGGGAGCCGGTCCGGGCTTTGCGAGCGATCTCTCAGATCGGCGCATTCGATGCGTTGCGCGCGCAGACGATCTTCGATTTCACCGGGAATACCGAGGTGCTCGTGCCGTTCAGCGACGCGTCGTTCGTTCGGCAGGTAGCGGCAGTGGGCAGCCAGGACGCCGGGGACGCCCTGCGAAACGTCACCGACCGCCTCGTGTTTCGCGGGCGGTACGTCGACGCCCGCAAGCTCATCGACTCCGCCGAGTTCGACTCGACCCGCGGCTCGGCACTCGTCGTCGGCGCGGGAGCGGAGCCGACCGCCGCCATGCGTGGCTGGATCAACCTCCTGCTCGCCGACCCGGCAGAAGCAGCCGACGACGGACGACGCATCCTCGAGTTCCTCGACCGCACGACCCAGACTTCGGCCAACGCGTGGTTCCGCAAAGCCTTGAGCGCCGATGCGCGCCTGTTCCGCGGCGAGCGTGCCGCGGCTATCGCCGACGCGCGCGCGATGCTCGACCTCATCGCGGCCGTCGAGAATAGCCCTTGGCTGCACGCAATCGGCAGAACGCGGGCGGCGCGGGTGTTTGCCTGGGCCGGCGAGCCCGCCGCCGCCATGGACCTGCTCGAGCAATTGGCGGTCGCCGAGCCGGGCCTGTCGCCGGCAGGCATTGCACGCGACCCTAGATACTCCATGCCGCTGCGCGACGATGCGCGTTTTCGCGCGCTCGCCGCACGGCTCGAGGCGCAGATGGCGGCGACGAAGCTCGAGTAGCCCGGGAGCTCACCCCACGCGCGCCAGAAGGCGACAAGAACAACCACCCCCGCTGGGTCCTCGCGAGGTTCCAAAAAACGCGGGTTACCCGCCGCCACGTTGTACGACTCGACGTTTGGCGGCGCGAGCCGGTGCTTCGGCGATTCGTCGCGGCTCGAGTCGGAGGCCGAGGGCCTTCATCACCTTCAGCACGGTGCCGAAGCTCGGGTTGCCGTCGGCGGAGAGGGCCTTGTAGAGCCCCTCGCGCGTGAGCCCGGTGTCCTTGGCGAGTTGGACCATGCCGCGAGCGCGTGCGACGGCGCCCAGGGCCTGTGCGATGAGAGCAGCGTCGTCGCCGGCCTCGTCCATCACAGCCTCGAGATAGGCCGAGATGTCCTCTTCGGTCTTCAGGTAGTCGGCCGTGTCGTAACGAGAGAACGTCTCTCGGGCCTTCAGTTTGCGTGCCATGGTTTAGTCCCTCCAGTCCTTGGCGATCTCGATCGCGCGGGCAATGTCCGCGGCCTGGGTACGCTTGGTTCCGCCGCAGAGCAACACCACGACAATCGGGCCGCGCCGCATGAAATAGACCCGGTATCCGGGGCCGTAGTCGATTCACATTTCGCTGACGCCGCCGCCCACGGGTCTCACGTCGCCGGGATTGCCGAGCGCCAGGCGGTCGATTCGCACCTGAATCCGCGCGCGAGCTTGGCGATTGTCCAACTTCGAGACCCACTTCGCGAACGTTGTGGATTGGATGATCTCGACCACCGCGCCAATGTAAACCATAGTTCACAAAGACGTCAACTATAGTTTACGACGCCGGGCGAGATCGCGGCATGAGCACCGTAACACTTGAGCGACGGCGGCACGCCTCGTGTTTCGCGGGTCAGAGGCTCGCTTAGCGTGGCTTGCCTCAGGGCGTTGTCACGGGCGAAAAAAGGTCAGCATTCGCCCGAAGAGCATGATGAGTATCAGGAGGGACAGCGAGATCGCCGCGATCCATTTGGCGCGAAGCGGTGCGTCGTCTTCCGGGCCAAGCGTGAGCACGCGCCGCGCTTCGAGGGAGTAGAACGCGAGCACGTTGACGCCGAGGAGCGTGAGCGCAATCACCTTCAGCTTGAACGCGTCGTTGTAGAAGTACTGGTCCGGCTGTCCAAAAATGAACAGTGACCCGGTAATCACAGAGATTGCGAAACCCGCCATCCCGACGCGCAGGGACCAGTGCAAAGCCGCCGGGGCGATCCCCTTCGCGAGTCCGAGCAGACGCAGATCGAACAACCCTACCGTGCCGACCATCATCGCGAGGCCGCAAAAATGCAGCGACTCGCTGATGGGCCAGACCCACCGATAGTCCATGACCACCGAGTTGACGGGCGTGTGCGTCAGCCAATGGATCACGTCCGGCAGGCTCATAATAAATCCTGCGCAAACAGCACGTGGTGCGTGTAGGCGAGCAAGCGGCCGGTGACTACGGTGCCGGCCCAGGTGGCGATGGACACCACCGCCCATCGTTTCGTGGCAACCGTCACGGCCCCCATGACGGCTAGGCCGTCGGGGAACACCGCGCGGTTGATTCGCTGGACGGCGTAGACGCCGAGCACGACGAGCAGCAGCTTGAGATAGAACACCGGGTTGGTCAGGGCCTTCGCCGGATAGGCGATCAACAGCACTACTCCCGATACAGCGTTGATGCCAAGACCCAGCCACATGACCCGAATGACGCCCGTCATCCGCAACGCGCGGCCAATGACTTGTTGGCGTAAGACCCAGACGTCGATGCCAACGCTGATCGCGGCCAGCATCGCCAAGCCCAGAGTATGAAGAAAGAGAATGAAGGGGAATCCGAGTATCGAGGGGTACTCGCGCACCCACACGCTAGGCGGTGTTTGCTCGAGCCAAATGAGCAGGCTCGTCAGCACGATTCACCATCACGAGGTTGCCCAACCGTCGCGGCAAGCATCAGCCGACGAGCTCGGCGAATTCCTTGGCGATTGCGGCCGGCGTCGTCGTCGGGGCATAACGCTTGACCACGTCGCCCTGCGGATCGACGAGGAACTTCGTGAAGTTCCACTTGATCGCTTCGCTGCCGAGCACGCCTTTGGCATCCGCCTTGAGGAGCTGGTAGAGCGGATGCGTACCGGGACCGTTCACCTCGATCTTCGCGAACAGCGGGAACGTGACATCGTAGTTCAGCGCGCAGAAGCTCTTGATCTCGCTTTCGTCTCCCGGCTCCTGATGGCCGAACTGATCGCACGGGAATCCGAGCACCACGAGCCCCTGGTCCTTGAAATCGCGATAGAGTTTTTCGAGCCCTGCATACTGCGGCGTAAAGCCGCACTTGCTCGCGACGTTGACGATCAAGAGATGCTTACCTTCGTAGCCGGCGAGCGTTTGTCGCTCGCCGTCGATCGTCCGCACCTCGACGTCGTGGATGTTGCTCATAGGAGACCGAAGAATAGCACCCTCTACACCCCTTCGGCCGATCGCCGCTCGCGCCCCCGCTCAGCGAACGGTGTCCGGCCCGCGCAGCGCCGGCGGTCGATTCAGATCATTACGGCGTCGATCTCCTCATAGGCATGCTTGAGCCAAATCTTCACGCGCTGTCGCTCGAGCAGACCGAGCCCTTTACTCTCAGTTTCGCTCTTGTTTTTCGCCGCCCAAAAGCTCGTGCTGCCCGCGTCGATCTTCCTGATGACCGCTTCGTGCAATCGCTTGAGCGTGACCGTCTTTGCGTGCAGGCTCAGCGCGCGTTGTTTCTCGCCGGATTTTTCGAGGATCTCGAAGTTTTCGCCGCGCACATGATTGAGCACCAGCACGTAGTTGAGTCGCGAGCCGAAGCGGTCGAGCAGCTTCCCCAGTAGATCGACGGAGTCCCTACCGGAATCCATGACGTGCCAATAGGTCAGCGATAGGCTGTTGTCGCCGAGCGCTTCGAGCACGCCGGATTCGTCCATCCAGCTCACGAGCGCCTCATGCGTCTGTGCCGCAAGATCGACCAGCACGCGTTTGTCGCGATTGTCGCTTGCCGCTTCCACGATGGCGTCGAGACTTTCGTAGCGATCCACGACGACCGGCGAAGCGAAGTCGGCGTAAAAACGCAGCAGCGAGCCGTGCGAGCGATCCGTGTCGAAGCCGAGGAACGGGATGCCCTTGTCGATCATGTACTGGGCGAGCACCCGCGCGACCACAGACTTGCCCACACCGCCTTTTTCGCCGCCTATCAGATGAATGTTGGCCATGATGATGATTTACTCGGGCAAGGTTGTTTGTGAATGTTTCCGAGCTGCTAACGCGCGGCTCTTTTCGGGGCGAAGCGTAACACCCAAATCGCGACAGCGTGGCGCGCAGTGCGAAACGGAATCGCCCAGGTCGCCATCACCTGCGGCTCGCACTGCCCCATTGCGGGGCACATGAGGGATCAATGACGGCGTGGGCGTCGCGTGTAAGGGGCCGGAAATCCAATCTGGCTGCCCTTCCCCGTTCTGAGCACATTCGACGGCCGGCTGTCCTTCGTGACTCTGATCGATCCCACATCGAGACTGGCATTGCCGTGCCAGTAGACGCGGAATTCCGTTCGGTTCCCAGGATTGGTGACAGCCGTGATCAGGCGATAGCGCACCCACTCGTTGTTGGCAGGCATTGAGCGCGATGGAATCAGGGCAGAGGCCAAGATCGCCGCGCCGTCGTAGATCTCCACCGTGGCGAGCGCCGCGTTCACGTTGTTAGCCGGCGTCCTAAGCGTGAAGTCGACGGCATAGGTCCCCGGTGCCAGGGTCCAGCTCGGGCCGGCAACCATGAAACCGGGCGTGGACAAGCCGGTCACTGCCGACAGCGCGCCGTAGGGTCTAACGAAATAGTTGCCGGGAGGCAGCGTCAGCGGCGGGTACCCAGGCTCGAGAACCCAGTTTGCGTTGGTGCCGAGCGCGAGCACCGAGACTGCGACCGTCTCGGTATTAATGAGCGTGCGCGGGTCACTGATGCCGGACTTCCATCCCAAGCGCTCCCCGGACGCGCTTCGTTCTTGTAGAGACAGCAAATCCGATCGCATGGAGATCGCGTGCTGCAATACATCGTTCCGCCCGGGAAAGTCGGCGCGCGCTGCGAGCAGACGCTCGGACAGGATCAACCAGAGTCCGAGGTGGTAGGTCTCCACAATGGATGGATAGTCGTAACGTTGATTGCCAATGTCGTAAGTTGATTTGCTGAGTCCCTTGATGCCGCGCCAATCGGCGAGCGCGCCGTTGAAATCGCCCGCGTTGATCCGGTAGATGCCGTTGAGCGCGATTTCTGAGGGCTGCCTGCCGTCCCCGCGTGGCGTCCAGTAGCGGTTGTCACCGCCGAGCAGCCGCCAGCGAATTCTGGCGCCGTTATCGTGAAGGCCACTCGGTGGCTCACGGCCGTAGGCGCTGGCCATGTAGCGCGCGAGCCAGTTGTCATCGAACCAGAATTGGTAGAACGGCGCGGCGAGTTGATTGCCGTGAGTGCCGCGCCCCGAGTGCTCGTGAAATGCGAAACCCGTCGGCTGATCGTCCGCGATGTCGCTGTTCTCATTGATATCGCCCAGGATCAGACAATCGGCATCCGGCGCTGTGACGTTGCTCGCCGCGCCCATCGCGATGAGCGCGGGCTTGTTGGCCGGGTGGCTCGCCGACGCACAGCCGTCATAGTAGTTCCAGCCATAGAACAGGTTCGTCTGCTCGCGCCACATTCCGGAGGGTCCGTAGATGTAGCTGACGGCGTTCCAGCCTTGCGGAAAGTGCTGGCCGTACACGGCGGGCGATGTCTGCGAGTATGTCGGTGATGACTGCGAGAGAGACAGGCCGCAAAACAGGGCAGCGGCCCACAATCGCGTGCGCATGGAGATTCCCATTTTTTTGTTCTTGTTTTACGCAGCACTGGAGCAATGCCCGTGCCTGAAGCCCGCCGTCTGTCGACGATCGGATCATCCTTCTCAGGATGCGCTCCAGGTACATGGATTGCTCCAACCGAAACAGTATCTGATCCTGGAGCTGGAAGCGAAACGCGGAAATTTCGCGTGCCTCTCGGCAACGTGTTATGTCCAAACACGCTCGTGAGTGCGTGACTCAGCGTTGCAACCATGCAGCTCTACGGTGAGTCGATTGGCAGATCCGTCGACGTGTTTGCTGCGATTGCCTGTTGGCGTTTTCGCTTCGCTCTGCGCAGCCAAATGATCGCGCGCTTCTTGCTGCGGTGAAGTGAGCTCGTCGCGCCGGGCCGCTTAACACACGAGCGCGACGCGTTTTATGGCGTGGTAGAGGGAGCGGTCGCGAAGCAAAGGAGTGACGAGACGACCAAATTGCGACGCGTGACTTCCTCCTGTCTAGCGACAGTGGGGCGAGCTCGTCGCGTGTCACGGTCCCCAAGATGGAATGTGTTTCTCGCTTCCGACCGCGCTAGAGCGCGGGGATCCTCGGCACAGAGATGCCGCGGCCGAGACGGTGAGCTTGTTGCCATAACGATGGATGTTGCGCGGAGGCGCACCGGGTGGTTCGCCGACGTGAACGTGCCGTCCGGTGCGTCGGCTGTGCCAAACGCTTTATACTCTGCGTTCAGCTGCGACCAGGAGGTCGTGGCCCGATAAGACCGGGGGGTCCTAAATGCGTTTTACCAAGAGTTCATTGTGTGCCGGCGTCTTTCTGCTCGCGGCTGGCATCGCGCCATCGGCCGTGCTGGCGCAGGGGTTCGGGTCAGGGTACGGGCCGCCGCTGAAAGTGGTTCCGCCGCCGAAAGAGTTCGCGACCTCCGAGGAGCACTATGCCTACCTGCTGGAGCAGGCCAAAGGTGGCACGAAGCACACGCTGCAATCCGTGCCGCGTTGGGACGGGCTTTGGAACACGGCCGGCAACACCCACATGGAGGCCTTCATCGAAGGTCAAGGCTTCGCAGGCAAGGTGCGCGAAGGTGTCCTGACGCCGGAATATGAGGTCGCGTTCAAGGAGCGCTGGCGTCAGCAGGTCGAAGACGGTCAGGTCCATTACGATCGACTCGGTCACTGCGAGCCGCCCGGCATGCCGCGCTTTCTACTCGAGCCGTACACGCACGAATTCATCAACCTGCCGCTGGAGTCGTATCTGATCAACGACTTCGGCCCCTCGATTCGCCGCGTCCTGATCGGTAAGCAGCACAGTAACCTGTACGGGACGCACTCTTGGTACGGCGACACGATCGGGTTCTGGGATGGTGACAAGCTCGTCTCGAACACAAAGTACCTGTATCCAGCCGACTTCACGCGCTGGTCGCCGATGACGAGCAACCAGTTCGAGACGGTCGAAACGTGGGAGCTAAAAAAATATCCGGGCGGGATCGAGCGAATCGAAGTCCAGGCCACGTTCTACGACAAGTTCGCGTTCGTGAAACCCGTCAACACTGTCTACGCGTTTCGTCGCGGCACGGATCTCGAGAAGGTCGACTATCGCGTGAACCACTGGGAATGCGACCAGACCAGCAATTCCTTTCTCGACGACAAGGGCGTGACCAACTTCCACTTGCCGGGCGAGGAAGGGTTCAACGACGGGCGTGGCACCACAATGTTCCCGGAGCTGCCGGGCCAGACCCGCGATCCGATTTACAACACCACGCTGCCGACGAGCACGAGCAAAGAGTAAAGGAGTGCGAAGATGAAGAAACTGTTCAACCTGCCCGTTGCGTTGGCTGCGGCGCTACTGACGATGGCCGTGGCCGAGGCGCACCACTCCTTTGCCATGTTCGATCGTGACACCCAGATCGTGAAGACCGGCACCGTTCAACGTTGGGCGTTCAACAACCCACACTCTTGGCTCTATATGAACGTGAAGAACGAGGACGGCACCGAAACGCTCTGGAGTTTCGAGGGTTCCGCACCCACGGGTCTGATCCAGCGCGGGATCACAGGCGACACGTTCAAGCCCGGCGCTACGGTGACGTTCATGTACTGCCCGCTGAAGGACGGTCGCCCGGGCGGCGCCATCGGCTGGGCCAAGCTCGGAGACGGCAAGTACATCAACCCCGCCGACGGCGGCTGCAACGGTGGCGAGGAAAATCAGAAGAAGTGGGCAGACTGGCTCGCGAAAGGCTACACGTCGAGTAAGGACGCCGAGAACACTCAATAACTTTCGCGTTCAGGTACGCAAGGCCGGTCGGGCAGACCGACCGGCCGGCGCCTTCGGCTCTGCTCTGGTTGCCGACGCGCCACCGCTGACCGTGTTCTTTCTGCGCGGCAATCATCGCCCCTCCGGGCGCGGCACCGGTCCTAGGGGGCGGTATTCGTGGCCGGGAGCCGAACCGATTCACAGCTCTTTCGTTGGCGTCACTCTTCTAGGTTAGAATTTGCAGCTATTGGGAATCTGAGTCGCGCTCCCTCGCCCAATAGGCGACTCAGGTGAGCCCGTAAGCCCTTTCTTTCGCCCAGACCCTCTTCATGCCGACAGAAGAACGACAAGACGTGCCCGGGCTACCCTCCGCAGAAGAGGTCAGGACTGAGCTTGCCGCCATCTTGGCGAGCCCCCTGTTTGCGCAAGCGGGTCGTTCGCGCGAGCTGCTGAGTTTCGTCGTCGCGGAGACGCTGGCCGGTCGTGGCGATCGGCTCAAAGGGTATGTCATCGCGGTCGAGGTTTTCGCACGTTCCCAAGATTTCGATGCGCAGGTGGATCCGTTGGTGCGCGTCGAGGCGGGGCGCTTGCGCAAGCGGCTTGCGGAGTACCACCGGGGATCGGGGCAGCATTCTGCGGT
>Ga0105252_10000681_pt1 | contig 19450 bp, 23 predicted proteins | sample EasRivMeERMZT100_FD_89675 | JGI IMG/M metagenome (GOLD analysis project Ga0105252, IMG submission 89675) | Soil microbial communities from meander-bound floodplain in the East River, Colorado, USA - East River MetaG ERMZT100 | ecosystem: Environmental > Terrestrial > Soil > Floodplain | place... | reverse complement strand
CTAAAATCTGAATAGTATTCAAAACATTATTTGTAATTACATTAGGAATCAATCTATCAATAGTAGGATTAACAATAGTAGTTAGTGTATCAGGAACAGAGCTTCTACTAGATGTTGGATTTACTACTACAACACTATTTGGACCAACACCAAAGCTCTCAGGAACATATGAAAAGCTCAATGTGTTTCCATTGTTAGATATAGGAGTTATTTGATCACCATTAACAAACAATTGAGCATTGTTTGCAAAATAATTACCAGTCACAGAAACTAATATTCCTGTACCAGACCATGCAAAGCTTGGAGAATTAACATCTGTTATAACTGGGTCTTGCTCAATACAACCACAAGAGTTTAAGTTACAAGCCTGCGAAGATGAACAACTAGAAGAGCCAGAACAAGTAGCACCACATTGATTCACAATGCACTGATAACTTGCAGCACAAGTTCCAGCATTAACACATCTGTCAGGTCCACCGCTAGATTGTCCAGGATTTGACTGACATCCAATACACCATTCACAAGTATTTCCACCAGAAGCAGCATTACACGAGGAAGAATCAGTATATCCAGAACAAGTTCCAGGTACAACACTAACGTCAGAAGGTTGGTCATTACCAGACTGATATGAATAAGCAGTATTCACTCCACAAACAGCAGGGTAAGTTCCAACGCTCAAAGGAGCAACGCAATTAAATGAAGCAGTATTACCACTCCAACTACTAAAACTACAATCTACTCCATTAATTGAACCCTCAGCACTTCTAACATTTCCAGGAGTATAAGGACACTGAAGAGTAAATTGATTTCCAACAGAAACAGATAATGGAGCAGTTATTCCTGTGGCTCCAACAGGACATCCATTATCTCCTCTAACACTCAAAGTACCATCATAATCATATTCTATATCACAATCATTATCAAGATCATCAAGACAAAATGCAACTCCGGATTCAAGAGGAGAATAAGCAGTACTGTGATCAAGATAAGTCTGGTCTGTACATCCAGGGTAAATTCCATTTACACAAGTATCTGTGGAGCCAGAGCAAACACCATTTTGTTTAAGACAAGGCTGGTTTCTTTGCCCATCCAAGCAAGCTGTTGGAGTAACTGTAAGAGTAATAGGAAGTGAATTAGTAAGATATATATTATTTACATATACAAATAGAAAGTCTCCAGCTGGGAATCCTTGTGGAACGTTAAATTCAAATTGAGTATCACTAACTCTATTGCAATTAGCATTAGGTATCTCTGTGCAATAAAGTGCTGAAAAACTAAATGCAGGATCTGTAATAAACAAGGTGTAAGATGGCTCAAACCCAGTTCCTGTAAGAGTAACTGTCCTGTCAATATTCTGTGCAACATTAGAAGGACTTATAGTATCAATTACAGGAATAACAAGAGGCAATACAGCGATAGTTGTTGGATTTGAAAGCGCTCCAACTGGACCACCAATACTATACTCTCTATAAGCAAACTCATAATTCTGAGCAGGAGTACCTGCAAAAATCTTAAAGCTAACAGTGCCACTATCACCGAAAACACAATTTCCATCTCCATCAATGCAACGTTGTATCCAATTGCCAGCAAGAGTCTTAACATCTATACTAAATCCAGGAAGGAAAGTCCCACCAGTCACAGTTATCCAATTATCAACGTTATTATAAACTGAAAGAGGAGCCATAGAAGAAACAACAGGAGTAGGTCTAGTAGACGCAGTAATAGGACCTGAATATGGCGAAGGACCAAAAGCATTGAAAGCAAGAATCCTGTAATCATAACTTGTAGCAGGAGCTAATCCAGTATGAAGATAATTATTTGTATTTGCAGCCAAATTAATAGTTGTCCAAGTTGTATCTGAAGAAAGTTTAAATTCAAGATTAAATCCAGTCTCATCCGGACTCTGATCTGCCCAACCCAAAAAGAGACTAGTATCATTTAAAGTAAAAGAATTCAATCCAGTAGGAGGCAATGGAGGGTCAGCAGGACCTGGTTGGAAAAGAGGTCCCCTTTCAGAAACAGGATTAACAAAAGGATAAATTATTTTATCTATCAAAGAGTCAGATCTATATTCCGTATTCTTGACTTCTCCTGTAGATATATAGCTAGAAACACATGGAAGCGACCCGCAATTTCGAGATGAATCCAAATAAAACACAAAAGCAGAAAAGAGCGTAAAAACAACGACGATAATCGCAAACACATCTCTTTTCATGCGTCTACATACGCTTAAGCCATTTATAAATATTGTTCTAAAAATACAACAAACAATATAAAGTAAATCTTGTCTGGGTTTAAATGGAGCTAGGTAAAAAACAAGAGTTGGAACTAGAAGCCAAAAGATTCTTTGAAAGCTACAAAAAAGAAATATTCCAATCCATTAGAGGAACAGGACAAGTAGTAAACTTAGATTTTGATATGCTCTCAAAGTTTTCTCCAATGTTATCAGATAAATTACTTGAAATTCCAGAAGAGATAACAGCATTATTAGAAATCTCTTTAGATGAAACAGGGCTTATAAAAAATCCAAGAATAAGATTTAAAACAATTCCAGACTCAGTAAAAATAAAAATTAAAGAGTTAAGAGCAAAACATCTGGACCAATTCATAGCCATTGAAGGAATAGTAAGACAAGCATCAGATGTAAGACCTCAGGTAGTAAATGCAAGATTTGAATGCCCTACGTGTGGAGCAATTCTCTCAGTTCTACAGATAGACAGAAAATTTCGAGAGCCAAGCAGATGTTCATGTGGCCGTAAAGGCTTGTTTAAATTATTGTCAAAGGAGATGGTTGACGCTCAAAGATTAGTAATAGAAGAATCTCCAGATTCGTTAGAAGGAGGAGAGCAACCTAGAAGAATGAATGTATTCCTCAAAGAAGATTTAGTAGACCCTAAAATGGAAGATAGAACAACTCCAGGAAGCAAAGTAAGAATAATAGGAGTCCTAAAAGAAGTTGCAGTTCCTCTACCACAAGGTTCTATTTCAACAAGATTCGATTTAGCGATAGAAGCAAATAACGCAATACCCTTAGAAGAAACTTTCGACGATTTAGTTATTAGCGAAAAAGACGAAGAAGAAATAAGAAAGATAGCTGCAAGCCCTAAAGCATTTGAAAAATTAAGTTCAAGCATAGCTCCAAGCGTATATGGATTTAAGGAAGTAAAGGAAGCAATATTATTACAATTATTTTCAGGTGTGAAGAAAAAACGTTCAGATGGAGGAAACACAAGAGGAGACATTCACGTTCTATTAGTAGGAGATCCTGGAGTCGCAAAATCAGTAACTCTAAAATTCGTATCTAGAATCGCACCTAAAGGAAGATATGTATCAGGAAAAGCAGCAACAGGAGCAGGATTAACAGCTGCAGTAGTCAAAGATGAATTCTTAAAAGGCTGGTCATTAGAAGCAGGAGCAATGGTTCTCTCAAACAAAGGAACAGTCTGCATTGATGAGATAGAAAAAATGGACGAGCACGACAGATCAACAATGCATGAGTCCATGGAACAGCAAACAGTCACAATTTCCAAAGCAAATATTCAAGCAACTCTAAGATCTGAAACATCAGTACTAGCAGCAGGAAACCCAAAATTAGGAAGATTCGACCCTTCAATTCCAATCCCGCAACAAATTAACATTTCTCCAGCATTGTTAAGCCGTTTTGATGTCATCTTCGTTTTAAGAGACTTGCCAAATAGAGTACAGGACGAGGCAATAGCAAATCACGTCTTAGAAGAACACAAGCAAGAAATAGAAAGAGATGTAATAGACCCAAAATTATTAAGAAAATATATTGCATACGCAAGAAAAGTAAAACCAAAATTAACTGATGAGGCTATAGATGAAATAAAAGAATTTTATATCTCAATAAGAAACAAAGCAACAAGTGGAAATTCAGAAATAAAAGCAATTCCTATTACTGCAAGACAATTAGAAGCAATAGTAAGGTTATCAGAAGCCTGTGCAAAAATAAGATTAAGTCCTCACGTGACAATAGAAGATGCAAGAAAAGCAATAGCCCTTCTAAAGTATTCAATGATGCAAGTAGGCTTCGACGAAGAAACCCAGACATTTGACATAGACAGAGTAACTACAGGAATACCCTCATCAAAAAGAAACAAAATAATAGTTGTAAGAAGCGTAATATCAAAACTAGAATCCAGCTTAGGCAAGCAAATACCAATAGAAGAATTAGAAAAAGAAATAGGGGACAAAATGTCCAAAGAAGAAATAGAAGACGCGCTAAACCAACTGTCAAAATCAGGGGATATTTTCAAACCAAAAACAGGTTTTATTCAAAAGCTTTAAACATAACAATCCTTAAATAACAAACACTACAAAAAATAAAATGGCAGAAGAATTCAAGAGACATACAGCATACAAACTCAAAATTGGAGATGTACTAGCAGGCAATCAAATAACAGATGGAGAGAAACTAAAAGCCATAGAAACAAATGGAAAAAACGTCTCAAGAGTCAATCTAATAGCAAACATTGTTGATAAATTCATTCAAGATGAAGAAAAAAAGTTTGCTTCAATAACTTTAGACGATGCATCTGGACAGATAAAATTAAAGACATTTGGAGAAGACATTGAAAAGTTAAAACCTTTCCAACAAGGAGATACAGTTCTAGCAATAGGAATGTTGAGAGAATGGAACAAAGAAATCTACGTAACTCCTGAAATAATAAAAAAGAAAGAGCCAGAATATCTTTTGTTAAGAAAATTAGAAAACGATTCAATAAAACCTCAAGAAAATAAAAAAGAAGTAACAGAAATAAAAGACAAAATTATAACAATAATAAAGAGAGAAGAACCTAATGGAGGAGTAGATGTAAAGAAATTAACAGAAGAATTAAATGTAAAAAGTGAAGCAGTTAATCAAGAAATCCGCAAGCTCCTGGAAGAAGGTACAATCTACGAACCTCGCCCAGGTAAAGTCAGATATCTAGGTTAATAATGAATTTTATACACGCAGCAGAAGAATTAGCAAAAAAATCAACTTGTGAAAGATCAAAATGCGGCTCAGTTATAGTAAAAGATAACACAATAATAGGGCAAGGTTACAATTCTCCAGCAAAAAATCTTGAATCACAACGCAGATGTAAAAACAATAAAGAAGATTATCACAAAAAAGTCACTGACAAAACTTGCTGTATTCACGCAGAACAAAGAGCAATAATGGATGCACTAACAAAAAACCCAGAAAAATTAAAAGATTCAAAATTATATTTTATCAGACTAAACAAAGAAAATCTAAAAGAACCTGCAGGAAATCCTTATTGCACAATATGCAGTAAAATGGCCCTAGATGTAGGAATAAAAGAATTTATCTTGCTTCATAAAGAAGGAGAAAAATCATATAATACAGAAGAATACAATTCTATTTCTTATAATTATAAAGAGTAATTACTTTTTATTCCTCAACAAAAATTGCAAAAAAGTCGCATCGCGAGGTTTATCCTTCCAAAACTCAATCAAATCAAAGTGAGGTTCTAGAACTTTTAACAATTCTTTTTCTTGCCAATATGAAAAATATCTTGAAGTTGAAGCATTTTGAGTATCTTTTATCATTCCATCACCATTACCTTCTTTTAAAACAATAAACAAAACACCTTTTTTATTAAGAATTTTAGAAAAAGAAGAAATAACTTTAGGAACATTTTCTTTTTTCAAATGTAAAAGAGAAGCAACTACCCAAACCCCATCAAAAGAACTCTCTTCAAAGTCAATATCTTCCATATCCCTAACATGTGCATTAACTCCATTTCCTCTAGCAAACTCAACCATTTCAGGAGATAAATCAAATGCAGTTACATCCAAACCTTGATTCGCGAACCAAAGAGAATGTTCTCCACTACCACACCCAACATCAAGTATTTTTTTACCAGTCAACAAGTTCATAAATTTAGTAAATTCAGACCTCTTAACTAAATTAAAGGCTCCTTTGAAATTCTCATTAAATATTTTAGCATTTTTCTTATACGAATCAAGAGTTACTTTTTTGTATTCATCCATAAAGTTCAAACAAACTAGCAATTAATAAGATTATCTTTAATTCTTAATCTTCTTCTTTAACTTTGAAAAGAATCCATCTTTCTTATTGAATCTCAATGCTAACCATATCAGAACCACAAGAAGTACAAACAACAGCAAGAATCTCCAAGCCTGAGTGAAGTTTCTCCAATTCTTTACAACTCCAAAGAATACAGACCATATTCCAGAGGCCATAAGTGCGCTTCCAACAGGTTCAGTAGAAAGTAAAAAGAAACCAGTAACAAATACAATTATTCCAACAATAATAGCTATTATGAAAACACGACTAGAGTGAACATCAAGGTCAGCCTCATAATCTAAACGACAAGGATCGCATGTACCATCAATAGGACACCCATTCAAATCGTAAGTATAAACAAAATCCCCTTTAGAATAAGTACATTGCTCTGCTCTACGATTCAAATCAGGATTATTTGGGCAAGTAGAAGTATCTTTGTAAGCAATAGGATAAGCTCTGTTATCTATATCGCAATAATCTTCATACTGGGGAGTAGGATAAAATGTCTCAAGCCCTTGGTTTAAAGCAAGTGCAAAAACAACGAATATCCCAACACCTAAAATAAAATTCTTAAATTTCATAAAACAATACAATAACTCAAATTTATAAACCTTAGGAAGTCTTCAATTCAAATGAAATCCTACGAAGAAATGCTTGAAGACGCTTACAAAAAGATAAAGATAGTAAGTACATCAAGCGACAGATTCGATATTCCAAAAGTACAAGGCAAAGTCCAAGGAAAGAACACATTCATCACAAACATAAATGAAATAGCATCCTACATAAGAAGACCTGTAGACAATCTAACAAAATTCCTTCAAAAAGAGCTTGCTGTGTCAGGAGTTCTAGAAAAAGACAGACTAATTCTAAAAACAAACCTAAACTCTGCAAAAGTCAATGAAAAAATAGTATTGTACGCAAAAGAATTTGTAATATGTACAGAATGTAAGAAACCAGATACTGAAGTAATTACTGAAAAAGGTGTAAAGTTCAAACACTGTCTAGCTTGTGGAGCTAAATCTCCTATAAGATATAATTTGTAAAAATGAATTCTGTAATAGACATCCAATTTCCGGATTTTGACACAAGAGATAGAGAAGAAAGATGGAATCTTATGCGATATGCAGGACAATGTGTTAAAGATGCTTCAATAAAAAGAGAAACCCCCTTTCAGACCTATCTTTTTCTGCAACATCGCAAAGTTCTAAATTTTGGTGAAGAAGATTGGGGAAGAGAGGAAAAAATTAAAGAAATACGTATCAAACTTAATATTAGAACGATAATATATGAAGATTTAGGGATTACTAAAAAAATGCAAGAAAAAATAGGTTTAGCAATAGAGGAAGGTAGAGAAGTGGAATATAGAAAAATAAGACAAGAGAATACTTAATCAAAACATTTAAAATAGCAGTAATTTTATGAGAGATGGAGGTCAAATATGGCTAAAGAGAAAATAGAATTCTACGATGTTAAGACAAAAAGCAAGTTTCACTCAGACAGTTACAAGGTCGTAGAAAGAAGCGGAAGATTCTTTGTAGTAGCAAAGTCACCTGCAGGCACACATGAGTGCTGGAAGGTAATAAGCAAAGATAACGCTGCAAAGCTGAAGTAATCAGCTAGATTTTAATTATTTTATATTTTAAAAAACATGTGGGTAAAAATCCACTCATCATCTAGAAAGGTAATAGCAGTATGTGATGAAGATCTCCTTGGAAAGAAATTTGAGCAAGGAATAAAGCAATTACAAGTAACAGAATCTTTCTACAAAGGGGAAAAGATGCAAAAAGAAGAGCTCATCACTTTATTGAGATATGAATTCAAAGATGGCTCAACTTTCAATATAGTGGGCAAAGAATCAATTCAAACAGCTATAGAAGCAGGAATAACCAATAAAGATTCACAAATGAAGGTAAAAAACATACCTTTTATCTTAATTATCAATTAGGTAATGTTCAAAAGCTTTTGTAGGAAGCTTTTAAAACCCTCATTTTACTAACAAAATCATGCAAGAAGAGCAAGAAGAAAGTGAATTCGGAGATTTTGAAGAAATCCTTGAAGAATCTGAAAATGAAGAAGAACAGCCAGTAGAGCAAGAAGGCTATGTTAGAGCTAGATGGCCAAAAAACGGAGAAATAATTGGAACAATCATCCAGAGATATGGTGGAAACAGAATGGAAGTAATGGCAACAGATGGTAAAACAAGAAACTGCAGAGTCCCAGGAAAATACAAGAGACAATTATGGCTTAGACCTAAAGATATAGTTCTAATCAAAATTTGGGAATTTGATAAAACAAAAGGAGATATAATCTACAAATACAAACCAAATGAAGTGACTCAATTAAAGAAAAAGGGTTTACTAAATTCCCTGTCAACAGAATTCTAATGCTTTCGATAACAATAGTCAAGATAAAAGATGTCTTGAGAAATAAGAAAAAACTTGAGGAAAAATTAAACGCAATTATCAATTTAAAAGGAAATTCTCTAACAATAGAAACAGACCCATTTAATGAATACGAAGCTCAAAGATTATTTGATGCAATAAACCTGGGTTTCTCCGTAGAAAAAGCATTAAAAGTTTTAGATGAAGAAAACAATTTCATAAAAATAAACATAAAAGATTATGCTAATACAAAAAATCTAGAAGTGGTAAGATCTAGATTAATAGGAACGAACGGCAAGACGAAAAAAACAATTGAAGAAATAACCAAATGTGATGTCTCAATACATGATAATCAAGTAGGAATAATAGGGCCAGCAGAAATAACAGAAAGCGCATTAACCTCAATAACTAGCATAATCAAAGGCACAAAGCAAGCAAATGCATACAAGTACTTGGAAAGAATGAACACTCAAAAGAAAGAAAAACCATCCAAAAAACTAAGGTTTAAATAACATAAATCTGCTTCTGTTTACAAGTCCCCTTAGCTCAGCAGGTAGAGCATTCGGCTGTTAACCGAAGGGTCGCTGGTTCGAGTCCAGCAGGGGACGTACTATATTTATGAAACAAAAAGTTCTTCTAGGTTTATCAGGAGGTGTGGACTCAGCGGTCGCAGCACTAATTCTTCAAAAACAAGGCTACGAAGTAGTTGGAGCATTCATGCGCTGCTTCTCCGAAGAAAAGAACAAAATCACAGGAGAATGCCCCTGGATAGAAGACAAGAAAAGCGCTCAAAAAATATCGAGTATGTTGGATATAAAATTAATAGAATTAAATTATGAAAATGAATACTCAAAAAAAGTAATCAAACCAATGTTCCAATCTTATGCAAAAGGCCTAACCCCAAACCCTGATTCAGCATGTAATAATATAATAAAATTTCCATATTTATGGAAAGAAGCAAAAAAACAAAATTGCAGTTTTATAGCAACAGGACATTATATCAAAAAAATAAGAAAAGGAAACAAATTCTATCTACAAATTCCTAAAGATAAATCAAAAGACCAATCTTATTTTCTATACGGCTTAAATCAAAATGACATAAGCCACACATTATTTCCAATAGGAAACCTCACAAAAAAACAAGTAAGAAATATAGCAAAAAACAACAATTTCCCAAACTGGGATAGAAAAGGCACAAGAGGATTATGTTTTGTAGGGAATATAGACATAAAAGATTTCCTAAAGCAAAAAATAAACAACAAGCCAGGAACCATAAGAGATCCAGAAAATAACGTTGTAGGCAGGCATAATGGAATGATGTTTTATACAATAGGAGAAAGATTAGGAGAAAATAAAGATATTAATATAACAAATGAATACAGAAATAAAGCAAAGTCAAAGTTATACATTGCACAAAAAAACACAAAGAAAAATGAACTAATAGTAGCACCAAAAGGTCATCCAATTCTAAAAAGAAAAGAATTCAAAATAAATAATATAAATTGGATATCAGGAAAACCAAAAAAATCATATATATTAATAAGAATAAGACATCTAGGACAATTAATCCCAGGAACAATAAAAAAAGATAAAATAATTCTAAATAAACCAATAGAAGGAATTGCTGAAGGCCAGTCAGCAGTAATCTATACAAAATCAAAGATTATGCTAGGCGGCGGAGAAATAACCAGCTGAAAACATTTTTAACCATAGAACCTATATAAAAATATGAAACTTGAAGAAGCAATAAACAAACGTACATCGATAAGAAATTTCTCAGATAAATCAGTAGCTTTTGGTCCAGTACTAGAAGCAATAGATGCAGCAAACCAAGCTCCTTTTGCAGGAAACGTAAACAACCTCAAGTTTCTAATAGTGGAGCAAAAAGAAAGCAAAGACCATATTGCAAGGTTTTCACAGCAATTATGGATTTCAGACGCAAGCTGGATAGTTATAATCTGCTCTCAAAATAAACACCTGGAAAATCTCTATGAAGAAAGAGGAGTAGAATATGCAAAACAACAAGCAGGCGCTGCAATTGAAAATATGCTCTTGAGTCTAACAGCACAAGGTCTAGCATCATGCTGGGTAGGAGAATTCTCAGAACAAGAGATAAAAGTAAAATTCAAAATACCTCAAGACTGGAATATAGAAGCAATAATACCAATAGGTTATGCAAAATCCAAATCAGTAAAAAAGAAGAAAGCAGATTTAGAGAACAAAATTTTCTGGGAAAAATGGAATGAAAAATATAAGAAACAAAAGTATCCTTACGAAGATCCATCCACACAGTAAAGAAAAATAAAAAAAGAAAAATAAAATATCAGCTATTTATCGGAATATCTCAATGCCCAAATCGGACATCTCAGATTTTCCGTGTCTGCTATTATCTATAGATGACGCTAACTCTTTTCCAAGTACATATGGTGATTTAACACCTGTCATAATTGTTATGACACGCACTTTAGAACCGAATTCTTTGTTTATACGCGCACCTATGATGACTTGAGATTCAGCACTTAAGTTTTCAGTGACTAAGTTTCCTACGCCAGAGAATTCATCAAGTTTGAAGTCAGGTCCACAAGTGATGTGTATAAGAGCTCCAGTAGCTCCGCGATAATCTACATCCAATAGAGGATGAGTCAAAGCTTGTCTTACAGCTTCTTCAACTCTCATAGAACTATCAGACTCTCCGACTCCGATAACTGCTACGTCACCACCTTTCATTATTGCTGAAACGTCAGCGTAGTCTAAGTTAATCAATGAAGGCAAAGTAATAGTCTCCACTATACCCTTTATCATTGTACTTACTAGCTCGTTAGCAACAGCGAAAGCCTGTTCCATAGGCAAATTCCCGGCAATGTCTACAAGTCTGTTATTATCTATGACAATAACTGTATCAACAACCTCTCTCAATTCTTGCAATCCAAACTCTGCTTTATCTATTCTAGCCTTCTCGCATTCAAAAGGCATTGTGACCACTGCAATAACTACAGCGCCAGCCTCTTTAGCAAGTTGACCAACAACAGGAGCAGCACCAGTTCCGGTACCACCACCCATACCTGCACAAATGAAAACCATATCAGCATTGCTGACAGATTTCTTAAGTTCAGATACAGATTCTTTAGCAGCTTCTCTACCTTTCTGAGGCCAACCACCACATCCAAGACCACGAGTCAATTCCTTTCCAATCAGAATCTTTTCATCAGCCTTAGTTATACTAAGATGTAAAGCGTCCGTATTGATGCCGTAAATAGTTGCACCATTAATCCCTTTGTTAAATAACCAAGTGATTGTGTTACAACCAGCGCCACCAGTTCCGAAAACTTTTATTGTAGCCTTTCCAGCACGAAGTTCATCGAAATTAATGCTATGAGTAGAGGCGTTTGCAATTGCTTCTTTTGCAAAATCAAGAACCATTCTTTATTTTTTTCATACCTCCTTTCAGTTTTATGATTTTTTTATGCGATGTGATTTTAAATAATTGCGTATATCACAAAAACATGTTTTACTAATCAAATAAGAGTAACAATTTTAATTTTTAGCAAAAGTTTCAGCAACTAAAATAGGAAAAACAATAGTTGCATCAGCAAAAACCTTCACACTAGAAGCATTAGGTAATATTTTTCCCCAAGAAACAGCCTCGGAAGGCATGGCACCAGCGTCGCTACCATCATATTCTTGAGAAGTATTAATATAAACAGCATAATCTAATCCATTACGCAACATATTTGCATTAAGTATTGCATGTTTTACAACTCCAGCTCCTAAAATTATAGAACCACTTTTCTTTAGTCCAATAGTTGTATTGTTAAACCACATAACATCTTCAGTTGTATCGATAGTAAAATCAGGTCTCTTAAATTTAAAGAAATAAATATTATCTCCAAGAGCCCCATCAAATAAAGCAGGACAATAAACAGGAATCTTATTTTTCCAAGCCCAGTAATATATGCTATTCTCATCTTTTATTTTTTCTCCAAGTTTCCAAATCAATTCATTTCCGCTAATAGCCTTGCCAGTCTTCTTGCTATGTTGATACAATTCCTCTAGTATATGCTGAATAAATTTCTCAAAAGAAACATAGCGAGAGTTTGGAACAAATATGTTTCCTATTCTATTTATCCCACGTTCACGTAAATCAGCACCATTAGAATCAAAAGAACCAATCTTGAAACTGCCCAAGCATTTGATAATATCTTCTTCTATTCCTCCGCAAGTCGTAACTAAAACATTAACCCTATTGTTTTGAACTAAAAAACTAATAACATCGCGCAAACCAGAAGAAACCATGTTTGAAGTATACCCTAAGAAAATAAAGGATTTATCAGAAATCATCTTGTTAGTTATCTCGATAGCCTTAGAAAGATTTGTAGCTTGAAATCCAGTAGTCTCAAAACTTTCAACAATTTTGCTATAATTGACTCCTAAATTAAAATCAGGGCCCCTAACACTTAGTCCATCGGGCTCCTCGCTATCGCGTAGTAAATTATCACGTGCTATTTTCTCGTTACTCATAAATAAAACTCAAAATATGCCTTTTTAATAGTATCCATTAAGAAATATCAAGGAGTACAATCATAACTATAAACATACAAATTACTAGAATTATAATATTTATCAGCGCTAATTACTTGCCCATTTGGCAACATAAACAAGCTCTTAGTTATTTGCGCTTGCTGGCCAATTCCAGTTTGGCTGAAAATAGTTAAAGGGTTTGATCCAAAATTCTTTTTAACAAAATCATATCTCAAACCTATAGGCACCCAAACTTTAGAAACAATTGTTTGGTAAGACAAAATATAATTTGGAGAGCTATAAGAAACAGGAACAGTATCTTCCACTCTTATCGTATTCCCTGTAGTTGTATCAAATGAAACAACATCATCCACATTAACTCTATGCACTAGCATAAGTCCTTGATTAATCATTACACTTGGAGAGATAGAACTTGGAAGACTATTTACATTAAGAAGTAAATTAGCATCTGAGTTTATATTATAAAAATACTTTGTATAAGGATAATCAATCATCTCATATCCTATTCCTTGTCCTCTTATGGAACTTCCAACCAGGTGTCTATAATTTGTAGATAATCTCTGTACATAAGAATCATCAGACAAACCACACCAATCATAACCTGATTGGTTAAAACTGCAAGAGATTACACTTTGTTCTCCAACGTTTATTGATTCTACTTTAATATAAATCCCGTTATTTGCTGTTGAAGGAATAATATCAAGAGCGCTATAATTAGTCAATGTACCAACAACACTAATACTTGTGCAAGAAGGCAAATCACAAACCATTATGTTCTGCCCAAGTGGTTGTTCATCTATCCAATACAATTTTTCAGTTCCTGTAGTTAGCCCACCAGTTACTTTACCAACATATCCGTAAGAAGGCAATCTTATCTGCGAAACAAATCTCGCAGAGTCATCATTACTGAAAATCCCATCATTTCCCACATTATATATCCACATATCATCATTACCATTACGCCTTGTTATCAAAACAAGTAGTTTACCTGAAATATCTTGCAGTTTTACTATCTCTTTAATAATATAATTAGAATGAGGCAAATTTCTTAGAATTAAAGGAGTTACATCATTTCTTCCGCATAATGGGGTAGGAGAAACAGGAACAGGATTTGACAAAGTGCTATTAATTGTAGATCTTGAAGCTCCAGAAGGGGAATTCACCACATTATTGTTTATAATAAGGGCACTACCAAAAGCAACCACGGCAACAGCTAAAAAAACGATTACCAAGCTATATTTTACTATTTTTAACACAAAAACATGAAAAAAACGAACTTATAAAACCTTTGTATTACTTAAAATTCAGATCTTATCAAGTATCTTGGCATTGACACCTTTTTGCGAACAAAATTCAGTAAATCTCTTGGCATCATCAAGAGTCCCATAAGTACCTGATCCATAACTCATTGGAATAGCTAAAGTTGGCTTGAGAATAGCTGCAACGTTAGAAGCAGATAGCGCATCCATAACTACATCACCGGCAACTGGAAGAATAGCAGTAAAATTATTCCCTTTTTTCCCATATCCACTTAAATTTCTAATTTCAGGTATATTATCTGTATCTCCTGCAAAATAAAGTATATTTTTATCAAACTTAAGCAAGTAACCAAGCCATCCCTCGCTTTGTGCATGTCTCTGACTAAAAGTATAAGCTGGAAGGCATTCCACTTTGAAATTTCCAAAATCAAGAATCTCTCCGCTTTCAACTATATGAACTTCGATGTCTTTTACTTTAGTAATAGTACTTTGACAGTCAACAGTACATAAAACAATAGTCCCATTCTTAGAAATTTTATGAATATCCTTTATGCTGCAATGATCATAATGACTGTGGGTAATCAAAATTATATCTGCCTTGGGAAGAGAATCAGAAACATGGTAAGGATCAATAACAACAATTTTATTTTTGAATTTGACCATAAATCCAGCATGACCGAGAAAATCAACACTGTAATCACCTACATGCATACTATAAGACAAAACAAAACTTTTTAATTATTTGGATACCTTCTCTATATCTTTAGCAATTGAAAGCATCCTACTTTCATTACCTTTTGCACACACAACTTGTATTCCAACAGGTTTTTCATCTATTCTTCCAACAGGAATAGAAACAGCACAAATCTCGGCCAAGTTCCCTGGTATTGTCAGCGCATCAACTGCGTAAAGTTGCTCAATTGAAATCTTAGCCCCAAATTTCCAAGGTAGAATCGGAACTGTAGGCATTATCAAAAAATCAACTTCTTCAAGAACGCGTTCAAACTCTTTTTTAATCAATTCTTTAACGGCTAGAGCCTTCTGATAATATTGCCCTTCAAATTCTGCTTTTGAAATCTCACGCCCGCCGGCAATTCTTCGTAAAACTTCTTTTCCTCCAGATTCATCAATCTTTTTTCCAAATCTCCTTCCATCCATTCTTCTAGTAGCAGAAAAAAATTCAGTCCAAACTAAAGGATGATAAGTCTGTATAGCCAAATCAATATATTTCAAATCAACTTTTTTTTCAGACCATTTCAAAGCAGAAGAAACTTTAGCAACAACAGAATTCATCAAACTAGTAATCTTAGAATCAACTTCAGGTACAGTAACAATTCCAAACTTGAGTTTTTCAGTTTTCTCATTCTTAATAGGTTTAGAATCGAAAGTTGTAGTATCTTTATTATCTAAACCCTTAATCACATCAAACAATAAAGAAGCATCAGAAACATTTTTTGCCATAGGACCAATCTGATCTAAAGACATTGACAAATCAATTAATCCGTAACGTGAAACAGCTCCGTAGCTTGGCTTAACTCCAACAACTCCACAAAAAGAAGCAGGTACTCTAATACTACCTCCCGTATCACTTCCTAAAGCAATGTCACAAAATCCAGCAGCAACTGCAGCAGCACTACCACTTGATGAACCACCAGGAATGTGTCCAGGAACAGCAGGATTATGAGTCTTTCCAAAAGCAGAATTCTCTCCAGTCCATCCGGAAGCAAACTCGTCACAATTAGTCATTCCAATTATTAAGCCATCTTCTTTTCTTATCTTTTCAATAACAGAAGCATCATATGGAGCAATATAATCTTTCAAAGTCTCAGAAGCGCATGAAGCATGAAATCCTTTAACACAAATATTACTTTTCACCCCAATAACATAACCATAAAGCTTTCCTTTTTTAGATTTAGAATCAAGACCCCTAGCTTCATCAATTAACTCTTTCTCATCGCGAACTTCTATGAAAGCATTAACCAGTTTATCATATTCTTTTATTCTAGCTAAACAAGCTTTAACTTTATCTTCAACAATTCCCATGGTAACAAAATCTAAAAAGCCAAATCCTATTTAAAATTATGCAGAAACGATGCCCTTGGGTTAACGACAATCCGTTAATGATAGAATATCATGATAAAGAATGGGGCACCCCCTTAAAGGACGACAATAAACTATTTGAATATCTAATTTTAGATGCATTTCAAGCAGGTCTAAGTTGGAACACGATTATAAACAAAAGAGAAAATTTCAGAAAAGCATTTGATAACTTCAATGCAGAAAAAATATCAAAATATACACAAGCAGACATAAACAGATTAATGAATGACTCTGGAATAATAAGAAACAAATTGAAAATAGAATCAGCAATAATAAACGCAAAACAATTTCTAGAACTAAAAAAATCAATATCTTTTAGTAACTATATCTGGTCTTTTGTAAACAATAAAACAATAAACAACAATGTAAAAGAAATAAAAGACTATCAATCAAAAAGCAATGAATCAGACAAAATGAGCAAAGACCTAAAAGAAAAAGGATTCAAATTTGTAGGCTCAACAATATGTTATGCTTTCATGCAAGCATCCGGCTTAGTCAATGACCATAGCATAGATTGTTTCAGAAAAAGTAAATAAAATTACTTAGATTTTTGTCCAGTTTCTTTTTCAGGCCTCTGAATCACATAAAGCCCATATAAATTACCAAGAAAAGGTCTTTTTCCCTCAAGATAATTTAATGTTTTAAGATGCACATCACCAGGTGCCAAAGCATCAGCAATTGAACTCAAATATCTTGAATCACGAGTCAAATCATATTGTTTGGCAAAACCATTCACATTAGTTAAAGTAATAGGATGGGGTTTATATCTACCATTAGATCCATGTACTCTCGCTAAAATGTCTAATCTTGTTTCCAAGGGCATTTGCTCAAATCTATCTGAACCCATTTTATCCTTACCATTAACAGTCTTAACATAATCTATCAAAAAATGCTCATTTTGGTAATCTTCCCAAATCCTTCTAAGGTCTCCACCACGAAGACTATTGAAAGCATCAGCATCCTCTTGATATTTTTGTCTTCTTTGCGCAATTCCACTAACATTATCATCTTCACAAGGAATAATTTTCCAAACCTTTGTTGCATACGTTTCTAATGTTAATGTCTTATCCAACCCCTTCAATTCAGTCTGGAAATTTTCCAAACCTAATTGAGGCATTCTTTTCCCTCTTTCTTCTATTATTTCAATTGCGCCTTCAACTGTAGTCTTTCCCAAAAAAGAATAGATATTTTTGAAGAACTCTTTACGAACATCATCCCTAACAAACCGACCATCACTTGAATACATTTCCCAAGCACCATTATACATTGCTCTTTCTGCATCAGTAACATTATTATTAGGATAACTCTCTTTAGAAGTAACTTTTTGTTCAAGAGGACTAATAACAATAGTCTCCTTACCTTTCTCAGGTTCAGAAACAATCACGGGTCTTGTAACAGGAGCCTGAGCATTCTCCAAAGAAGCAATAACTTCAGACTTCAGCTTATAGTCATTATTTCTTCTCATTACAGAACTACCTATGTAAAAACCTAAAAGCCCTGCTAATCCCACTACAGCTGTAAATCCAACCTTGTTTCTCAAAGAGCTCATAAAAATAGCCCTAATTTGAATTATATAAACTTTAGTATAAATAAAAAAGCCAAGATTTATAACCTCTAAAGTCAAGAAAAAGTCAATGGTAAGCAAAAATAAAGCCATATTTGTAATCACTTTAATAGTTTCAATAGTAGCAATTTCCGCGCTATTCCAATTATCAACATCAAAATCTCAATCAAATTTAGCCTCAGCAAAAGCAGCAGAAGAAACATGCAATTGGGTAAGGACTTGCTCATTAAGCGTTGAAGTTGATGGAGAAGGCATAGGAAGAGAAGCTGCAAGAAGTCAAGCAATGTCACTATGTGCAGCAGAAGTACAAAACAGATTACAAAATGGTTTCCTTAACTGTTATAGAAATGCTGTAACTGCATGTGTATCTCCTTGTTATACAGGAATTGAACCAAGAACTATATCTGTTTGTCAGATCACAAGCTGTGAAGTAATCCCATATGAAAGAAGAAACCCTGCAAATCCATTAATGGACTACAAATGTACAGCAGAAGCATATGGAAGCGCAAAAATAACATGCGCCCTACCAGACACCCACAATCTTTATTAAAAAATTATATTAAAATTACCACTCTATCTTAGATATTTCAACTTCTTCGTAAACAATCTCTTTCAATTCATAAAAAGTCAAAGTCTCTTTGACTTGGTCGCTAAAATACCTAAGCTGATAATCCTTATCAGTCTTTGAATCAAAAAGCTCTACTAACATCTCTTTAGTAGTCTTATAATCTTCAAAAACATACTGGGCATCTACCTCTAGTTTCTTGCCATCAACAGTAACAAAATCGCCTTTTTTCAGCTCAGAAATATTTTTTGATTGTTTAACAATATTCATGTTATTATTAAAAAAAAATTGTTTTTAAATGTTACTTTAAATCTTACCAACAAGATTAATTCCAGGTCTAAGAGTCTTGTTTCCAGATTCCCATTCAACAGGACAAACTTCTCCACCATGTTCACGAACATACTTAGCAGCCTGCAATTTACGTAAAACCTCTTTAACACTACGTCCAATAGCATTATCATGTACATCAGCACTTCTTACAATTCCGTCAGGATCAATAATAAAAGTAGCACGTAGAGCACGACCTTCATCAGCACCTTCATGAATATAGACTCCATAAAGCTTACTTATCTTTCCAGAGTTATCTGCAACCATCGGATAATTTATTTTCTTAATTGAAGGAGACTGATCATACCAGGCCTTATGCACATGCTCGCTATCTGTACTTACACTTAAAACTTCAGCACCTGCTTTTTTAAAATCTTCATACATATCTGCAAATCTGCTTAATTCAGTAGGACATACAAATGTAAAATCCCCTGGATAAAAAGCAAGCACTGTCCATTTTCCCTTAAGAGCACTTAATCTTATTTGTTTAAACTTATTCTGATGAAAAGAATGAGCCATAAAATCAGGAGCCTTTCTACCAACTAAAGTAGAAAAACTCTGCGCATTATTTGAAGGTTGTTGCATATTAATTACCAAGAACCTTTTTCTAACAAAAGGTATGAATCATTCTTAGATTTAGCATTTTTAAACATTATTGCT
>Ga0105252_10000680_pt1 | contig 19508 bp, 31 predicted proteins | sample EasRivMeERMZT100_FD_89675 | JGI IMG/M metagenome (GOLD analysis project Ga0105252, IMG submission 89675) | Soil microbial communities from meander-bound floodplain in the East River, Colorado, USA - East River MetaG ERMZT100 | ecosystem: Environmental > Terrestrial > Soil > Floodplain | place... | reverse complement strand
TGAGTTCCGCGCTCAAATAGTGATGGTGCTTGAAGAGCTTCCAAGCCGAATGATGGACGCGGAAGACTTCGAGCTCAATTTGTGGTCGGGGTCGAACCGACCTCCAGGTGAACTCGTTGGTGACTGGGGTGTAGGTCCAGTCTGGTTGGAGCCATTCCTCTACGTCATAGTGGCAAGTCACTGCCACGAGTTGGACCTGCTCCTTGTATGCTCGCACAGCCCGAGCAACCGCACACGAACCAATCTGCGCGACGGTACGGTCCACGACTGAGGTAAACTCGTCGAGTACCAGGAGTTTTCGGCTCGGTGTCCCGGGCTCTGCCCCCTGGCCTGTGTGACCCGAAAGGGCATCCGCGAGGGCACGTGCGACGGTTACTCGGAATTGTTCTCCAGTACTAAGTACATGATATGGACGCACCCACGCAGGCGGAGAGGAGAATCCAACAGAGTTGAGAACTTCCACGATTGCCCGCACTGGCATACCAGCTGGGAACGAATCAAGGACCGATCTAGATACATCCCATCCGTAGGTAGTTCCAATGTGTATAGGCCAGAGAGCGCGTGCCACGGTGGTCTTCCCCGACCCCGACGGTCCGACGATGAGTCCAATGTCCCACTCCTTCTCCTCGAGCGGCAGCTCCACGTCCCATTCTAGGCGAGTACGTTGGGACGCAGGCACGTCGAAGATGCCTTCCATCTGCATGACGCGTGCGGTACGCACGACGTCTGATTCGACGGTGACTTTCACGACATGATCGCCTTGATGGTGGTGCCATCCCAGCTAGCGAAGTCTTCTTCGGCCAGAATCCCGAGGATCATGGATTGGGTGTCCTCGTTTGGGCACGTTATCACGATCAGGAACTTGCGTTCGATCTCGTCGGATTGGTCGCCACTAGTGTAGCCCTTCGACGTGTGGTCACGCAGCGCCTTCTCAGCTGGGATGATCGTGCGTTCGACAGCACCACCATACACTGCGGGGTAGGTCTTCCCATCCTTGCCGATGGTCTGGAGCTGGTCGAGGGTTTCGCGTACATCGTCAGGGACTTCCTCGAGCTTGCGCCATACGGTTCCGACTCCGACGTTAGCCACTCGAGCGATGGCTTGGAGCGTCATGTTGAAAGGGGGTTGGCGCAAGCGTGCGAACAGTGACGCCTTCTGTTCACCAGTCAAATGGCGACGCTTGAGGTTCAGGGCGAGCACGTAGTCTCGCTTGGCCTCTTCGTTCTCGAAGTGCATGATCTTCTGGTCATACATCGGCACGTCGTACCCCTCGTCGAGGAGTTCATCGTACGCACGCAAGCGATGGTGGCCATCAAGTATGTTGCCGTCACCATCGAACTCAATGGCTACGGCGACGCCGCGATCCTTGATATCCTCCTTCAGCGCGAGGAACTCCTCGTTGCTGAGCGGTGGCATCAACTGATACGGAGCGGTCGTCGATGTATCAGGCATGTTCTTGCTCCAGAATGGGTTTCCAGTATGTCATAAGGATCATCATGTCAGTGTTGTTGTGCACTATCATCGCTGCTATGGTATCGAGGTTGAACCCTACTGCGAGGGCTCGGTCGATGATAGCGTCAGCTTGTGGGCGCCAGTATTCGTCGATGAGCAACTCCTTTATGGACGTACGTTTATCGAGTGTCAATCGGGTAGCTCGAAATGCATGCGATGGCCGCACACGTCGCAGTCATAGACTTCACAGGTACCTTCGTCGTGGTCTACGTCTTTGACGTAGTGCATTGGCCCACCACAGCGATTGCATTTGGGGGTGGTGTCGTCATCTGGCATCAGGCCTCAATTCCTCGAAGCACAGTAGGTGTGCTAGTGCATCGACTTCGTGGCGAGTGTGAGCTTGGCCTTTCAACATGCGTTCAGCCAGCTCGAGCCAAGGGTAGCGTTTGCTAGGGCTGTGGGCGAACCCGCGTACGCCCAAAGCATAGCACACTGCCTTGATCCCACCCACCAATTCTATCGTATAGATCATGTACTTGTCAACCCTTCCTCCCGTGCTAAATATTTCGAACACGCAAAAGTCGGGAGTATTGGGTGGGGTGAAGAGGTCCCAGAGGTCTGCGGGGTCTGTGAGGGTGTTCGTGAGCCATCGCCCGTCCGGGAACCTTGCAGCCACTCCACTAGCGCCTCCTGGATCAATAGCAAGGACTGTGGCTCCAGGTACTGGACTGGGGGTGGCTCGTTGTGCAACTTTTGCAATGAGGGCTTCATTCTTGAGTGTCGGCTTTCTAGCGTCGGCTGGTTCACGGACGGGGGGGCGCTTCGCGCGGGGGCGAGTCGAGGTTTTAGTGAGTGGCATGAGGGATAAGAAGCTCCCACGGCGACTCACGTGGTACTACGTGGGTGTTGTGAATGTTGGGGCCGACCTTGATTTCAACAGCGATGTTCGGACCACCTGCCATCTTCGGGCGTTCCATAACCTCACGCACCAATCGTGTAACCTCGAGTTCATATCGCAGATCGTACTCCACCCAAATCGCATCATGCACGTCCAATAGGAAGTACGAGTTGTACTCGGTGAGCTTGGTGGCTAGTTCGAGTGCGCTAACGAGTACGTGGTCCGATGCGTTGGACTGGATAGGGAAGTTGATCGCCTGGCGTAGGGAGTCGGTATCCAAGATCACTGGGAAGTGCATCTTGCGTCCGAACTCAGTCCACAGTTCACCCTGTCGGCGTGCTGTGGTTTCGATCATGCGTGTCCACTTCGTGAATTCAGGATAGCCCGACCAGAAGTTGCGGATCAATTCCATCGCCTCGCGATACGAGACGCCGAGCCCCATAGGGGGAGGTGCGCCCACCTTATCAGGTCCACCACCATACATGAGTGTATAGCGTAGCTTCTTAGCACCCTGCCGCTTCACGTCCCATTCGTGGTTCTTGCGGTGGTTGGGAAAGCCGTAGTCGAACCTGGAAATCTTGAACGCGATCTCAGCCGTGGCAGAATGGATATCGCCCGAAAGCAGTTGTTCTAGCATGACTGAGTCCTGCGACAGGAACCAGCCTACCCAAGCTTCGATCTGTTCGTAGTCAGCCTTGAGCATCCCATGCGTAGCGGGATTGTGGGGTATGAAGATGGATTCGATCTCAGCGTATTCAGCACCCACGGTGTACGGTTGCGGGATGGTCTGCATAGGTGGTCGCTTGTACGTGCGTCGTCCAGTACGTGCGGTGTGGAATTGGCCTGATGGATGGATCGCTCCATCGAGTTTCAGTTCGTTCTGAATCTGGAACACGAAGTCCATCATACCGTCTAGCGTACGGAACGTGCGTAGCTTCTGTGCGAATGGATGGTCTAGTTGCTCGAGCACCTCCTTGTCGGTCGAGGGGCGTGGGGCTGTACGCACGCCACCTCTAGTCATCTTGATAGGCTCGAGGCCCAACGTCTCGAAGAAGAACTTGGAGAGCTGCAACGGGCTACCCAGGTTGATTTCATCGGGGTAGCCTAGTGCGCTAGCTTCCGCCTTCATATCGGCTTCCATACCGATCCATCGAGGCATCCACGTTTCCCAGCCTAGTTGGATAAGCTTATGATGGTCAATGTTGATGCCTCGGTATTGTGCATCGCGATAAACGTTGTACGCGGGTATGAGTATGTCGTAGTAGAGTTTGGTGGTTCCCTCGCGTACCATGCGCTCGTGTAGTATAGGGTCGGTCCGTCCGGTGTACACAACATCGGCTGAGTTGTATCGGTCAACCACCTCCGGCGGCAGTTTGTGCATTGAGCCATTCTTCTTGTGGCTTTCTAGGGGGGCGTCGTACCAACCGGCGCCTTGGTACTCTCGAGCCAGAGTCTTAAGCCCGTGGTGGCCTGCTCGCTCGTCAACGCAATATGACTTGAGACCGAGGTCCTCAGAGATTCGTAGGCGCTGTCCAAGGTGTCGCCATATTCCCATAGTGTCGTAGACACCGAACTGGAACTCCCATCGTACTCCGTCAGGAAAACGCAAGCCATCGGCCCAGGCTCCTGGTCGGAACGTATATACGTACTCTCTTCCACTATCCTCCCGCCACCGAAATCCCACACGCAGGAGCTCTTCTGTGAAAACGTCAGTGTCGGATTCGTCGGTTGTTTTCGAGTTCGTTTCAATGTCGATGACTGTGAGGGTCCCGCGGGGGATAGAGTCAAGGATGGCTTGGGCTTGTGCAGGGTCGCTGACCATCTCGTAGTCGAAGTTTGCGATCGAGCCGTCACGAGGCCACTCCAGTATCATTGGTATTTTGTCGAAGTCTCGGATCAGGTCCTGAGCCATGCTCATGCTCTGGGCACGTAATACGCCAGCTGGGTGGCGCGTTGTCAGGACATAGGAATTGAATTCGTCGGACCAGAGTACACTTCCCAGGATATTCTTGGTTTTCCTGGGCAGGCCCGTAAGTCGTGACGTTACGATCTGGCCTAACGAGATTATCAAGCGTGGTTGGATAGAACGGATCTCTTCGGTGAACCGTGTTGCGCACCGGGCAATCTCCTCATCGGTCGGATCGTTCTTCCACCAGCATATCAGATTCGTAGCGTACGTCTTGGATCGGGGCCAGTCGCACATTTGGAGCATGGAGTCCATGAACTGGCCGGACGCCCCTACGAACGGGCGTCCCGTTTCGACTTCACGTCCACCGGGGGCAATGCCTACTAATACCACGCCGTAGCTAGGATCGCCATACCCTCTACAGGTCCCTCTGTGACACTCCGGGCCCGCTATCGGACCACCCGGTAGAGGGGGGTAGTGGTGGGGGTTGTTGATGGGCGCAGTCGGTATCGTCATGTTCGTCGATGGTAATCAAACATTCAAAGCAAGTCCATTCTGCACACACGGGGCACGTGCGTGCTTCGTTCGACCCACAGGTCTTACACGAGGGCCACTCTACGATGTGGTTCATTCTCGATAGTCGTCGTAGACTTCGATCCCCATTATGCTAGTGCCGTCGGGTTCGTAATCGTCCCTTAGGATGAGATCGTGCCCTTCGCTCTTCAGCAACTCAATAAGTTCGTCGAGCGTGGCAAGTTCTACAACCCAATGGCGATCACCCCATTTGTCTTCGGTGTCTGTTATGGTAGCCCGCGGCACTGGAGGTCCGTCTGGGGTTCCGTAGTGGCTAGTTCTTTTTACTCTAAAGATCATTAGTTCACCTTTTCCATTTGGAAAAGCTGGCTAGATGTGCGCACCGAGTAGTCGGTCCTTTAGTTCAGGTGGTAGGATCTTACGCCGTTCCAGTTCTTGGATCGCCAATTCACGGAACCACGTGGAGCACGTATCGTTCATTGCTGAGACGTGTTGGTTCACTGCATCATACAATGAAGGCTCCATGCGGACCATGACGCTTGCGACCTTAAGTTCTCTGCGTGCCATTGACGGATATATCTCCTTTGGGTAGAATCGTCCACAGCTTTCCTGCCTCTACATCAACTGTCCACGTTATGTCGAAGATCGACTTCAAGGAATCTTGCATGACCAGCAATTTCTTTCCGAATGCTATGGGGTTACGGTAAGCCCTGGAGAATGCGATGGGGTCTACGTTGGGAGCGCTTTCAATCCATGACCACAGCTGTCCTGGTGTGCGGTCTTGGACTGGGTACTTCTTCACAGCTATCCACTTCAGGGCGTCAACGAGCATTCGTTCCTCGTCTAACGTGAAGGAACGTTGGCCTACACGGATGGACGAAATCGCTGTTGTGAACTGATTCTCTATCCCCAATGCACGCGCTATCCAAAACCCGATGCGTGCGAAGTCCTCCACACGGAACTGAGGGCCTTCGTCGGTCATTGGCGTAGCTAGCACTCGTTGTAGATCGGCTACGATACCTCCCCAGAGTCTATTTCTGTTATTGACAATAACGTCGATGATAGCTTGTTCAGGAGCAAATCTCTCGAGCCTCTCATATGAAAGCAGAAGTAGTCGATCGGCCACATCTTCCCTACCGAAGCGAGGGTTATGGGCCGTGATTCCAACCATCGCCTGGCGCTTGAGCACAAAGGAATCAGAGTCAGAGTAGAGCTTGCGCCTGGTGATATCAGATGTTCCGGCGGAAAGTGCCAAGCGATCAGGCAACCACTCCTTCCAGGAATCGACGTTGTCAAGTACAACAAGTGGATCCGATGCAACCGCGTGATCGAAGTTATCCTCCTTGGTGATTGACTCAATCGCTTTGTGGCGCCCGTAGATCAGCGCGTAGACCTTCCTGAACAAGGTAGACTTACCAGAGCCTGGTTGCCCGAACGTCGCCAACAGCGGGCGTGACACCGCTATGTTGCGGAAGAACAGGAACATCAACCACACTTGCAACAGAGCTTTAGCAGCTTCACGCTCCATCCCGATCACGTTGTGCAAGGCGTCGTGCCCAGCACTGCGACCGAACAGCATTTCAGCCCACGCAGGTTCGGCAGGCCCTATGTCGAAGGGTTCCACGTTGTTCTGCCAAGGGAATACTACGCCATGTGCACCGTCTACTACGGTGTCGATCGCGTTACCTGTGATACGCAGTACGTCTTTGCGTCCAGTGTGCAACAACAGCGCGTTGGACGGCTGGTCATAGAAGCTTAGTGAAGTCTTGAACGAGTTGGTCGTTAGGTTTCTGGTATAGTTGACCAGCCCAGCCGCTGCGTAGTTGTGTTCGGACTCCGTCTTGTTCATGCCATACTCCATATCGAGCATGGCATCCATGTAGTCTGACTTCTCTCCTACTACGACGGGTCGTCCTATGTCCCGCCTCACGTACCACAGTGAGTCGTCCACAGCATGCAGGAATTGCCCGCGTTCACGCATGAACTGCACGACCTGCTTGAAGATGGACTGTTTGCGTACGATGGTGGGGGTGAGCTTACGTAGCTGGTTTATCACCTCACGTGGGTCAGCCCCACTACGCCTGACTGAGGCTTCAGCACGTAGTACGTCTTTCCCCAGTTCACGGTCACCGTTGTGACGTAGGTCAGCGAACTTGTTATTGCGTGAGTGCTTCGCCAACCAGAAGACCGCATCACGGTCTAGCCCACATCGGAACCCGTACTGCATCAACGACCACAGCGCACCCGAACGGTCAGACGCTAGGGTGTTGTATTGCATGTAGACCTTGGGATGCAACCCCTTGTCCTTGATGGTCTCAAGGAGTTCCTGCGGTCCCATGTCTACCGTGAGCGTAGGGGTAAGGTCCAACCAGTTATCTAGTTCGACAGATTCAGAAGCTGGAACAGCATCTGGCAGCATCTCGAACGCTTCGGCCGTGTAGACCTTGCGTGAGACCTGGACCACCTCTACAGGGTGTGGCCCATCCAGGTACTTGAAGTTGAACGTGTCAGGGAGCCTGACCTTGCGGCCTAACGCCCACCCTGAGTGGTCACACTTCGATATGGCGTACGTGAGCTTGCGTGATAGTATCTCGTGGGCTTCGAGGTCCAACGGGTCACGCAGAACCCAGAACGCTTGATGGCGTCGTGGGCTCGTACGTATGAGGACCGTAGGCTCTATTGGTATATCGTCGAGGGTCGCCTCGTCTAGGTCGGCCTGGATTGTGCGAGTTCCCGGAACGACGTTCGTCTTAGTGCTTGATGCTTGGCGGAAGAGGTACGACGAGAAGTATACGTTCGATGTACCTCGTTCCTTTGACACGGCTTCAATGATCTCGCTTCGCTGGTGAGGCCACCTGTACCAACGCTCGAACCATCCGCCTGCATTGGGGCCGCCATGCGCGAAACAAAAGAAACCCTCGGGTGCTGTAACGACGAGGTCTAGGAACTCAGGAAGTTCCATGCGCTACGTGTCCATAGATAGTTCTGCCCTCAATTTGTACACGATGGCAGATAGAGGCCACTGTACAGGGTCCAAGCAATAGCAATCCTCAATGATCTCGTAACAACTCGCACAAGCTTCAGGAGGTGGCTCGCCTGGTGGCGACCCAAGGCCTAATAGGTCCTCGAGTGCGACCAGACGAGCCTCCAAACCTTCGCGCAGTAGTGTGGACATGCAGGTCCTACAGCTCCTTCGGCTCCCAGGTCTTCAAACCCTGCCTGTATGCTTTGTTTTCCTTCATGTCCGTACCCCGCCTAGGACTGGGGCTTAGCGGCGCGAAGCCGAGGCGGACGTGGGCGATTCGACGGCGGCGTAGCCAGTGATCTTGTTGGACTGGCCGTCCGATCCGTCGTCACGCTTGAAGTTTTCCACGGCGACCGTGGCGAGAGCGCGGCGCCCCACCATGTTACCGATAATCACGTCGAGGTCCAGCTTGCCGTCGAACGCCTCGGGGTCCTCCCCGAACGCAACCGCTGCACGCTTCCACACGAACAGCGACTTCGGGCTCTCGGACAGCTTGTCGAACAGAACGTGACCCTGGACCTTGTCGCCCGCATCGTCGGTCTCGTCTTGCACGACGAGCTTGACGTTGGCATACTGATACGCCTTGCCGGTGGCCGGGTTGATCTTGTCGGGAGAAGGAGTACCCTTCGGGTCTTTCCAATCGAACGACACGACCTCAACTTCGTACTGGCCGGCGGGGATCGTCTTGTAATCGCCAACGCCACTGAAATCAGCTACTCTACCCATCTTAGTACTTGTCCTTGTTGGATCAATCTGGTTTGGCGGAACCCGTACTGTGGACCCCGGGTCTAAGGGTGACTTACGCTTCGCCATACGGCTACGACTCCTTACGTGGAACGCGCAGGAGATGTTGGTTGACTGGGAAATCAATTCCCCCTTTCAATGTATCAAGGATGTGCCCCAGGTGGGGGTTGAATATCTGCATGGGAATCTGTCGTGCGAACGGATCTTCAGGGTCGATCTGATGCTTGGCAACGTGGAACTTCTCGATAGGCCTGAAGTCCAAGCATCGCGTGTAGCGTGGTTCGCCTTCAGCTACATACACACGTCCCAACCAGTTCACCAGCCCTGGAGCCTGTGCTTGGAGGGCCTTGTTGAGTTGGAGTTCGAACCGTGTTACGTCCTCTCCGTTGATCTTGCGTGATTCGGGCGTGTCCCAGAACACAAAGAACACATTGAGACGTGGACCCCAGTCCGCCATGTCCACCCAGTCCCGCAGCATCCCTAGGATATCGGCGGTCGAGGCGCTATGCGCTTGCCATTCGACGGGGCCTGAACCGTAGCGGTCGCGTAGGTCCAGCGCCAATAGCTCGGACACGGTGTCGATAGCTACCGACTTGAATGGACACTCGGTGTCGGCGTACAGGTCCTTGCGTATCGCAGCGACCTCTTTGTACGACTTCACGTCCACTACCTGGATGCGGTCACCCTTGGATCGTATGACCTCGGGGTTACCACGTGCGTTGATGTACAGCATGGGGCTACCATACTCGGAATCCACAGCCGTACCCACCAGTGTGGTCTTACCCCCACCACCAGGCCCGAAGAACCCGATCTTGATACCCGACTTCACATCGGCTACCGAGCGTGTTTCAATCCCGCCGTATTTGCGCATGAACTCCTTGGCGTTAGCGGGTGTTAGTGTAGTCATTCTGTTCGCCATACCTCATTTTCTTCAATCTCAGCCCAGCGTATCACATAGCCTTTGACGTGGTGGCGACGGTCACGCACGCGACCCTTTTCAGTGTGGTCACCTTCGTGACCTTCCGGCATGTTGCAGGTGAATACCACTAGGCCGGCGTCCATTCGAGATGGGGTCGTAAGGGTAACGCGACAGGTTCGTGCCACTATTTCCTCCGGTGTCCTGAATTCATCGACTTCACGGATGCGACGTACAGCCTTAGGCCGCAGCGTCTTCGGTGTCCAGTTCAACGGCCTCATCCACATCATCGTTACGCTCGGTGTAGTAGAGCGTCTTGACACTCTTCACGTCCTCACCCCTCGATATGGCATCGCACAGACCTGTACGAGTGGTACCGTTCTTCAAGGTCTTGGATGCGAACGGGCAGTCATAGCAACCCTGCCAGCGTCGGTTGATCCACGGGTCTTGCGCTGCGCGTAGCTGGTTGTACATGAAGTTGAGTTCGTTGGGCAGTTGGGCCTGGAACTCACGCAGTTCAGCGAGCGAACGTGTGATGGTCACACGATAGAACAGGTCCTCGAAGGACTTACCACGTGGCACAGTATCACGTCGCCACAGCCCGTCATACGCCACACCAGCTACGTCGCCAATGTCTAGCTGCATAGCCAGCCACATGTACGCCAGGAATTGGTCATTGGTCTTGAGGCCATCAATGTTGGGGCGGGACTTGTACGTCTTGTGCTCGAGTATGTGGATGCGACCTCCGCGGTCCACGATGAGCCCATCAAACCGGCCATCCAAGTGGTGGAGTTGCACACCCTCCCCATTGCACATAGAACAGAAGAGGTCTGTTGGTAGACCACGTGCGTCTGGTTCGAGGCCTGAACCGCGTCCACTGGGGGAACCGAACCCACAACGTTCGCATTCGTGCTCGGTGCCTGGGACTGGGACTACTACGCGCTGTTCAGGTCGAATCAGCGTGTAGTCCTCAGGGAGTGGTGTACCCCAACGAATCTCGTAGTTGCGAGCCATGATACGAGCATAGTCCATGGCCTCCCACAAGGGAGCCTCTTCATCTTCCGAAATGGGAGCACCGATCTGTCGAAGATAGCGTGCGCGGGAACTCTCAATGAGGTTGGACGCAGCTTCCGTAACGTGCGCCTCGTACGACGTGGTGCGCTCGGTGTCGAGCAACCACATCTGTGAGCCCTTGTGGATCAACGACCCCACGCTGAGGTACACAGGCGGGACGATAAGCCCAAGGTGCTGCCCACCCTTGGAGCTGAGACGATGGGCGCGAGGGCATCGTTTAGCAGTCTGGCGTTCGGTCACTGAAAATTGCACACTATCTCCCGTAGTTACTAGTATCGCATACTAGCTAGGATGGTGTCAAGTGGACTTGACGTGCGAATCATACAATCGGTCTAGTTGGGGTTCGATGCCTTCCACCACTGCACGCGCGTCGATGAGCAGGTTGTGGAACACTCGATACGTGCCTGGTTCAAAGGTCTGTTGGAACTCCTTTGTGTGTGGGTGTCGATGCGCCGTTACGACGCAATACGATTTCTCTGCGTCGAAGACAATAATGTCGTCACCGTGCTGGATGGTGATAATCATCGTGACACCGCATGGAGTTGGAATTCGGTGGTGCCTACGAGACCGTGGCCCGGTACGCCATGCCCGTAGTGAGCCCATATGGCTACGTCACAGAAGTCGTTGATAGCACGCTTGACTGGTATCAAAGTGGGCCAACGTGCTGTGAACTCAGTGCACCACAACGGTAGGTCAGGCGCTACGCGAGCGTAGTTAGCTAGGTTGTTTACGAGCCAACTGATGTTCTCGAATGAGTCACCTTCCCCTTCATATACGTGCACAGCTGCTGCTACACATTCATTGAGGTCACCACGCACAGACGCCCACAGTTCGGGGCGTTGCATCCAGATACCAGGGCCTACTAGTGGCAGGTCCGTACGCCATTGGCGCACACGCACGTAGGTACGCACACGCTCCCATAGCTGGATCATGTTGGGCGCGCCTCCCTCAGGGAAGGAAGCGTTGTGCCCCATCATCGGCTCGTTTCCGATCTGGAGTGCACTGCAGCTGGGCAGCACATACGGGTCTGTATCGCGCCAATGGCGACCGAGGTAGCTTTCACCAGTGATGATGCCCAGCACCTCGATGCCTTCAGCCATCATGGCGCCAGCGTATGCTTCGTTCTGAGGCAGGCTCAACATGCGTACGATTTCGGTGTTGTGGCGCTTGGCCTCCGCAATACCAGGATACCCTCCACCATACCGCGGATCAACGTCTACGTTCAGCCCCATTATGGGCGGGCCTCCACTGTCGTGCATGCTTCACCGTCCTCGTCCATGAGACGCTCGAAAGTATCGTACGATACCCACACACGGCCGTTCTGCCCCCAGTTCCCACCCCATGAATTCAACAATCGAATGCGGCGTGCGGCTGGGATAACACCGATGGCAAGCAAACAGTGGCCTCCCACCACACCACCACTCGGGGTGATGTAGCCTTTGGACGTGGGGTAGAACATGGACTCGTACCAGTTCCACCCGAGTACCAATGGGCCTCTGAGTAGGAGGTGGTCCACGCAGTCTTGGAGGGTGTTCGCCCACCAGTAGGACTGAATGAGGTTACGGTTGAGTAGGGCCTCAGCACCAGCACGTACGGACGTACCGTGTTGGAGGTTCCCGTCGTCGTTCTCGGGCCACGGGTCTAGTGGACAGGCCTCCCGGTAGATGGTAATGGCTCGAGGCTCCTGCATGGGGAATGACGTACGCCCTGGAGCAGCCATGAGTTGGTGCTTGAAGCCATGACCGACACACGTACCGGTGTTACCCTGGTCGAGTGGGTAGGCATGGTTGAAGGGCCACACGCGATAGGCAGGAGGGGCGAACGGAATCGCCCGAAGCAGCGTGGTAACTGGGAACAACGCGTCTTTCGGATCGGGGTCTTCGTGACGGCCTAGCCCGCCTGGTAATGGAGCCATACTACCTCCTGTAGTTGTGTTCGTGAACGACCAACAGCTTACGATATTCGAGTAGGCCTCGCACTACCTCCTGGAACATGAGGTTGTCTTCACGGCGATCGAGGTACAGCGTGGCGTCCACGAAAGGGGCGAACGCTTCGAACTTACCGGTTTCACGGAGCACGAGCTCCAGGTCCTCGATGCTCAAGGCACACACACGAGACACCACGTCACGAATGCGGTGTACTTGCTCGACAGGCTCGAATGATACTACCATTAGGCCGACTTATTGCCGTGGCGGTATGGGCGTGAACGGTTGAACTCCATCTTCGCAAAGAGCGCACTGATGAGGCGTTCATGCGACACATGGTCCTCTACGCAGTGGTCGAACACGCGCACCAACACGTCGGCCCATTCCTCTTCAGCGTAGGTGTACTGAGGAATGTGGTCCGAAGGCTCGTGGAGCGTGTTGGAGCGAGCGGACTCACACAGTTCGCTCAACTCCGTAACTACCAACATGGCACGCTCGAGGGTGGATCGGTCTTGGGTGTGCCAGCCGTGGTCGTCAGCGATCTGCCAACAGTCCTTGGCTACCCAGATCATGGCTTTACGAATCTCGGGTGGGAAGTTGGAAGGCATCGCTACAGTTCCCCCAACAGCAACACCCACGCGCCGTGCACGTGACCACCGTCGATGTTGATACAGCCATGGTCGGATGATTCGCCTTCGAGCTCGAGGGCTACTGCGACGTGGGATTCGTTGTCGATGTTGTACTTGGTGACGTACGTCTCGACGGCGTCGAACGCCACTTCGAGGATGCGTTGCTTACTGAGAGGCATTTGAGTCCTTTGGCATGGGCCAGCGATTCTCCTTGCGAGGGGTACCGTCGTCGTTAGCCTGGTGGTTGAGCTACAGGTCATTGAGGGTGTTCACCATCTGAAGGATGGAGCGATGCCCGATGCGTGTCAACCGCCCACGGATCAACAAGTCAGAGAGGCCGCTGTCGATGGCATTGAATGCAGCGTCTTGTTCGGCTGGTGTGAGGAATTTCAGGTCAGTGATTGAGGTCAATCGAGTGCGTCCTTCAGGATGGATTCGGCTGTGCCTTTGCGATCGACTACAGCACGATGGACAACCGTGTCAACAGTACCACGACACCTAATGTAATGCGCTAGTACAGGACGCTCGTCCGTCGTCCAGCGCTGGATGCGCTTGACAGTCTGATACATACGGCCAGGTACGTAGTCCTCCTCTAGGAAGATACAGGTCTTAGCGGCGCTTAGGTCAACGCCCTCACCTAGGGAGGCCATCGTAGCTACCACGATACCGCCTGCGTTGATGGCTTCTTTGGCAATGGTAGCACGCTCATCGGGGTCAACGTCGCCTTTCACTACGACGGGGTCACCAGGGCGGGTGTACAGCTTTTGCAGTTCGTCGGCGCATATGTCGGCCGACTCACGATACCACGTGAACACTACACAGGGACCAGGGTTGTCCTCCAATATCTGAGGGATGGCGTCGATCTTAGGACCGACAGTGCAATGGCGCAGCAGGTGTAGAATCTCAGCCGCGCTGTTGGCGTACTCCCCATCGGGCTTCCGATAGTAGTCTCGCAAGTCGTCGTACATCTTCTTGTACTTCGGCTCGAGTTGGAGCACGTCATGGTTCTCGATGATCTCTGGTAGGAACAGGCCTACGTCCTTGTACGTGCGTCGCAACAGCCACGGCTCAAGCTCACGCTCGAGTGCTTTAGGGCTACGCAAGCGTACGATCTTGGTGGACCAGCGATCACCGTATGTGACGGCCCATCGGTCGATGCAGTCGTAGTAGCTCGAATAAGTTTGGGGATCGAGCATGTGCAGGAGGTGGTACAGGTTACCCACGTCCTTATAGATCGGCGTGGCAGTCAGTTCGTACACACGTGGCGTACGCGCGGTGAGTTGGGCACAGTTCTTGGAGCGCTCGGCTTCACGATTGCGGAAGTGGTGGGCTTCATCTAGGATCACCGTCTCCACTTCGGGCATCGCATAGCTACGCACCATGTCAGTGTTTACGATAGTCCAGTCGGCGGGAGCTTCCTTGACGAAAGAGGCCAGACTGGTGGACCCGGTGAGGGCCTGGTGTCGTTGTTTGCGCGACCCCACTCCAGCAACTGCGATGGTGTCGTTGGGGTAGTTCTCCTCGAGGAAGGCAGCCCACTGCCATACAAGATATGTGGGGCATACAATGAGGGCTGGTAGGACCGCTGCCATCGCTGCTTCAAGCGTCTTACCAAGACCAGCATCGTCACCGAGGACACGACGCTTGCCACGATAAAGCCACTCAGCAGCTTCCAATTGGTAGGCTCGCGGCTCGAGTAGGGCGGGCAGCCGTATTGGCACAGGATCGGGGGGTAGTGGGTCAAGGAAGTCAGCTACTCCTTGCGGGATGATGTTCATTGGGCTCCTATCTCTTCTGGGTGGGCCATGACGTACTTGAAGTAGTCATAGAAGCCATCGAAGCGTCGGTCCGTGCGAGGCCAGTCCTCGTACAGCATCTGTATCAGCTGGATGGGTGGAGTGGCATCGTTCTCAGCCAGGTCCTGGGCCATGACCTCTAGGAAGTCTCGTTCGTGGTCCAGTATCACAGCCGCACGCTTACCACAGCGCACACACCATTTGAGTTCACCGGGGTGGGTGATGAGTACACCGGGGTCGGTATCCCATGACACCCACGCAGTGGTGCCACAGTCCTTGCAATGCAACCTGTGTTTGACCACATCGAGCCTTTCTAGTTTAGCCTTGCCATCCTTGAGTTGCCAACAGAACATCTCGTACATGCGACGCGCACAGTCCCAACACATCAGGACATGAGCGCGGATATACTTCTTTCGTTGAGCAACAGTCAGGTTGAGGGCGCTGGGGTCGATACCCAGCCATATGAAGCGTGAGGGGCGACCACACAAAGGGCCGTATACAGGGTCACGATGGCCGAATCGGCCTCGCCCTTCGTAGCGAGCCGATTCACACGGTGCTCCGACGAGCGAGGCACGGTTCACAGCGAGCTAGTCCTCGACGGGGGTGACGGTCACCAGGTACAGGAGGTCGTCCTCCATGTTGGTGACCTTGAAGTGAGCGGCGTTGGCAGTCGTACCAACCTTGTCGTACGGATCGAGTTCACCTTCCTCGTCTTGAGCTAGGAAGTCTCGAATGGACTGTGCTACCTCCTTGGTAGCTTCCTTAGTGTGGGCGGAATCAGCCATTGGTCACCTTTTCCAAATGGAAAAGCTACGCGCCACCAGGTCCACCCGAGTGTAGCATAGCTTGTTGGATAAGCGTTATGTGCTTGCACGCCGTGTAAGGGTTGTATCCCCATGCTGGGCAGGTGCAACTGGCAGCACGTTGGGTGATGATTACATGGTACGACTCCACGTTTGAGGTAAGCGACGGGCACTTGCCGTCGAACAACAAACCTTCTGGGAAGAAGGGATTGTGGTCCTTGTTGAGCTCAACAAACCGTCGAGCTTGGACTGCGTCAGGGATTTGGTGGGGCATTTCTCTCACTATACCATGATGGGATTGTTTGGTCAAGGAGACCGGGTAACTACGGGGGTATACCCCAGGCTACCGTGCCCACTAGATACGTTAGGATCGGGGGTGGGTGGGGGCGTGGGGTGGTGGGGGTGGGGGTCGGTGTTTGGAATTGGTCACACATTGGTCACGCAGGGGGCTTGACGTGGGGCGTGTGGCGTGCGATACTAGGGTATCAACCAATGTGGAGGTGCCCCCGATGGCACGTGGTAATGGAACAGCGACAGTCGAGGCTGGTACCGAAGGCGCAGCCCCAGCGAAAAAGGAACTGACGCCCGAAGAGCAGGAGAAGCGCAAGCAGCGCCGACAGCTGCGATCGTATATCGTGGTCCCGATGCCTGCCAACATGAAGTCGATCTTCGAGACCGAAGCCGCACAGGCTGAGAAGCCGGCTGGTGTGTTCATCCGCGATCTGTTGGCGTCCCAGCGTGGCATCGAGATCCCTGTGTCCGTGTCCACTCCTCGGCGCAAGTACGCGACCGACGAGGAGCGCGAGGCGGCCCAGAAGACTCGCCGCGAGACCCGCTCGAACACCATGAAGGCGCTGTTCGCGCAGTTCAATGCGCTCAAGGCGTCTGGCCTGTCGGTCGAACAGGCTACTGCACAAGCGGCTGCCAACGTGGCGTCCGGCGCACCTGTTCCTGAAACGGCGGTGCCCGCAACCGCGTAGGGTGGGGCGGCAGGTCACTCGCTCGAGGGGGACGAGTGGCCTGCCTTTATAGTGGGGTGACGGGCGGGAAGAGTCAAGCCTCCCTGTTGCCCCACTATAAAGGCAGGTCATGCAGTCTGGCTGGACCCTAGCACACGGACCCCAATGAGGTCGCAGTGCTAGGGTTTTAGTCAGTCCATCCATAGGTGTATCACACCGCAGTCAGCGATGGCGAACAGCGCTGCAGACGTAGGGTCGTAGTACACTTCAACGAGTTCACGATACGCGCACGTCGGTCTGTTGTGCGCGCCGGTGAAGTTGTGGTGGTGCAGAACCTCAAATGAGGCTGCGTTGCAGTGGGCGCATCGCAGCAACGAACTGAAGATAGGATCATGCGCGGGTCGAAAGTCGTGGACGTGCCATGCGTCGAAGCAACTCAGGTGTGGGTTACGCTTACGGCTGAGGCGCTCGAACCCACCGTATGTGGAGCGTACCAACCATTCGATACGTTCGTTCGTAACCGAACGGGACCCCGGCGTTGAAGCCGGGGCCCAGAAGATAGTTTGAGAAGCAACGGGTGTCATTTACAGCTCCAGGTCCACGCACCAAGGGGTGGACGGTTACCCGCTAGAGCTTCCGCTAGGAAGTATACGGCCTCGTACGGGTTGTACGGGTCTTGGTAGCCCACGCGGTAGAAGTCCTTGAGTGCGTAGCGTGGGTGCAGTTGCACGGCGCCTAGTTCTCCTGCAGCACCGACTGAATAGGGGTCGAACGTACCACCGGTCTCACACTCCACGATGCGATAGAGCGTACGATAGGGTACGCCTGAGTCACGTGAGGCTTGTTCGATAGCATCGAGGACGTGGCCGGAGTCATACGTGATGGATTCGGATGCGAGACCAACGCCATGAGCTAGGCATAGGAATGCGAAAGCCAGAAGCCCAATGGCGAGTGCACGTATCAGACCTCCCTCTCCGCCAGCATAGCCTCAGTCATGGCACGAGTTTGGGCTTCGAGTTCGAGTAGACGGGGTGTGACTGACTGGTGTTGCATCCACTCTACGCGTTGTGCTTTGTAGAGGGGAGCGCGTGGATCGGTGCACTCTTTACCGGTGTACTGGAGTGGAACGTAAGCCACAGGAAATCCTTTCGGCCACACAGGCCTGTCAGCGGAGCGCGGCAAGTAGTTATCGTGCCGCGAATGATGGTGCTAGGCTGGTAGTGGGCTGGTGTGTATACACCGCTGTATAGGTATCATGGTGTCGTGCAGGCCTAGCAAACAGACCAAAAAGCAGGAACCTGGTCAGGGTCTGGCCGAGTTTAGTACGGCCAGGGGTGGTGGTGATGGACGAGACTGTATAGCCTCGCTTCCATAGCTTGTTAGCGTCACGTTGGAAGTCACGCTCGGACTTGTAAGTGCGGGTTACAACGCGGTTCATGGTTGGTCGGTAGTAATCCTTTCTACTGGTCTACCACTATGAGGTCGAGGCGGCCGAAGGGGTTGAGTTCATCCTCGATGTACTCGAAGAACAGCCTTCGGCCGCGGCCTGCCTCCACGGTGGATCGTCCGATGGACAGTACGATGCGTTGCGGGTTGACGAGTGGTTCACCCTGTGTAATGACCAACGCAGTCAGTACAGCTGCGATGGCATCAGGTGATGGTGTGAATGGCACAGGCTTGGGTGGCCCGGGTGGGCTGGCCTGAGCTGGAGCCGTGGGCGGTTCAAACGGGATGAGCGAGTCTACCATTCTATCTCCTTGCCTCGACGGCGCAGCTTTTCCCTACGAGGGTGGGGGTTTGCCAGCTTGAGTGCAGGCTGTAGTGTGTTGCGACCTATAGCCTCGAGCGCATTGGACGCTAGGGCTGTACGAGTGAGTTGGAAGTTGCGATGGTACGGGTCCCCTATCGAGTGGGTGAGTGCCAGCGTGGCATAGTACTCGAGGGGGAACTGGTCTAGCCTGAACACACGCCTGAGGCGGCCGGATGAGTCAGTCTCGGGGTCCCACCATATAGGGTGGCGTGGGCCGGTTTGGGTACGAGAGAGGGGTAGGTCAGTGTTGAAGGTGTACGTTGCTAGGTTCTCTGCATCGGTGGTGTTGCGACGCCTCGCATCGTTAGCGGGGTCAAGCAGCATGGCCGATAAAGCCTGGAGGTAGGGGGGTCGTGCATCAGACCACTGTTGTGCAGGTGTGGTGAGCGCTTGGAAGTATTGGACCACGCCTTTGGCTGTAGCAGCGCCTTCCTTTACATACATGAGCTGGATAGCATCATGTATGTGGCGGTTCCACGCACCCTCAGTCAGGTATATGGTGACGAGGGGTGGACGCTTGAGCCCACGTCGGTACAAGAACTGGTCTGGCTTGTACGTTAGGGCTTCTGATGGGCGCAGGTATCTACCCATGTAGTAACTCTATCACGCGGGGGGTGGTATGTCAAGGAGGTGGGCGGGCGGGTTACCCGTACACCAGCTCGTTGAACAAGGCGAACTGCACTGCACAGTCCGCGGCACCAGCATCATGGTTCTCATAGAAGGCTAGCGGGGTCTGCTTGTAGTGGGCCGCGGCCTTACGTATGCCTCGATGGATCGAAGCGAGGTCGAGGGTGTACACGGTGGTGTCTAGTTCGGGATCGAGGACGAGGTAGACGTTGCCACCGTGAGACGGTACGTCGGAGGCGAACTCACACTCAGGAGGCCACACCACTACGTCCACTCGCGTGCACCAGTAGTTGATGCCACCTTCAAAGGCGGCTACGAGTATGTCGGTCACCATCTGGTTAGTGATGGCATAAGGGTTAGGGCCAGTCGGGCTCATGGGCGTGGTATCCCTGGTGGGTAGTCACCACCAT
>Ga0105252_10000675_pt1 | contig 19606 bp, 21 predicted proteins | sample EasRivMeERMZT100_FD_89675 | JGI IMG/M metagenome (GOLD analysis project Ga0105252, IMG submission 89675) | Soil microbial communities from meander-bound floodplain in the East River, Colorado, USA - East River MetaG ERMZT100 | ecosystem: Environmental > Terrestrial > Soil > Floodplain | place... | reverse complement strand
CGCGCGCGCGAGCCTACAGGGACGTACTTGCGGCGTTCCCGGAAGGGCCCTCGCAGGTGCGCGACCAGATCGCCCCGAAAGGAACGGTTACGCGAAGAAGCGCTCGATGAGCGGCCGGTAACTGTCCATGTCGACGAGGAACGAATCGTGCCCTTGCAGCGAGTCGAGCTCGACGAACTCGACGTTGCGACCCGGCGCCCCGAGCCCCTGCGCCAGCTCGCGCTGCTGGTGAATCGGGAACAGGAAGTCCGTCGTCACGCCGATGATGAGCGCCCGCTTCACGCGCAGCTTGCTGAGCCCGGCCGCCACCGAGGAGCCATGCTCCGCGATGTCGAACAGATCGCTCGCGCGCGACAGATACAGATAGCAGTTCGGATCGAATTGGCCCGTGAACTTGTTGGCGTGATGCTCGAGGTAGGCTTCCACCTCGAAGACCATGCCGAACGGATCGCCACTCGTATCGGTGTGTGCCGCGCGCTCGCGACCGAAACGCAGGCGCCACTCCTCGGCCGATCGGTAGGTGATCATGCCGAGCTTGCGGGCCAGCCGCATACCCGTGAGCGGCACGGTGTCGCGCGGATAGTTGCCGTTCTGCCAGCCCGGATCCTTACGGATGATCTCCCGCTGCAACGACCGCAATGCGATCGAGAACGGGAGTGAGCGCGGGCCCGACGACATGCTGACGAACCCTTCCGACAAGCCCGGAAACAGGATCTCGAACGCGAGCGCCGTCATCCCGCCCATCGACGGTCCCACAGTGGCTTTGAGCCGGTTCACACCCAGGTGCCTGATGACCTCGAAGCCGCCGCGCGCAACGTCCTCGAGCGACAGGACCGGGAATGTCAGCCGGTAGATGTCACCGGTTCGTGGATCGACTGAGGCTGGCCCGGTCGAGCCAAAGCAACTGCCGAGCGAGTTCACGCAGATCACGAAATAGCGGTGCGTATCGATCGATCGGCCGGGACCGATGATGTCCTCCCACCAACCCGGCGTGGGGTCCTCGATGCTCGAGGCCGCGTGAGCCGATGGCGACATGCCCGTGAAGATCAACACGGCGTTGTCGCGCGTGTGATTGAGCTTGCCCCAGGTTTCGTAGGCGATCGTCGGGCTCAGCAACGAGCCGCCGCGATGCATCGGGAACTCACCCGCAACGACTACAGTCCGGCGCGCTTTACTCGCCAAGCTTTACCCCACGAAAATCGAGATCGGCAGTCTAAGACCCGCGCCACCACTCGCTTCGAACTTCTGGCTATGTGATTAGGCCGGACGCGACTGTGGCTACTTCTTGTGCTTGAAGCGCAGCATGCGCCGGCGGTGCTGAGCCTGCCGCGGCGTGAGCTTGTTGCGTCGCCCACCGTACGGGTTCTCGCCCGTCCGTAGCTCCACCTGCACCGGGGTGCCTTTGAGCTTCAGCGCCTCGCGAAACGCGTTCTCGAGATAGCGCTTATAGTGCGCCGGCAACCTCTCCGCCTGACCGCCGTGGACGACGACGATCGGCGGATAGCGCCCGCCCTGGTGAGCGTAACGTAAACGCACTTGCCGCCCACGGACGAGCGGCGGCGGATTCACTTGCAGCGCATCGGCCAACACTTTGTTGAGCCGCGGAGTCGGGAGCTCGGCGCCGGCGTTCTTGTGCGCGAGCAACGCTGCATCGATGACCTCGGCAATGCTGCTACCGTGCAAAGCCGAGATGTAGTGAAAGCTCGCGTACGGTACAAAGTCGAGCTTCCGCGCGACCTCCCGTTCGATGAGTCGACGTTCGTGGCTCGACAGCCCGTCCCATTTGTTGACGGCGATCACGAGCGCGCGACCGCGCTCGGCCGCGAGCCCCACGACGTGCAGATCTTGGTCCGTCACATTGTCGCGGGCGTCGAGCACCGCGATCACGGCCCCGGCGTCTTCGATCGCCTTGAGCGTCTGCACCACGCTGAACTTCTCGATGGTTTCCGTCACGCGCGCACGGCGACGGACTCCGGCGGTATCGACGAGCACGAATTGCCGGCCGTCGCGCTCGCAGGGCACGTAGACGCTGTCGCGCGTGGTGCCGGGCTCAGGCGAGGTGATGAGTCGATTCTCGCCAAGCAACCGATTGATCAGCGTCGACTTGCCCACGTTTGGCCGGCCGATCACGGCCACTTTCGGCCCGTGCGCCGCGTCCTCGCCCTCGTCCTCACCGGGCGGCAGCAGCGCGAACACCGCCTCGAGCAAAGAGTCGATGCCTTGCCCGTGCAGCGCGGCGATGCCGACGGGCGCGGCCAACCCCAACGCGTGAAACTCCGCTTCGGCCATCTCCCCGGCCACGCCTTCCGCCTTGTTCACCGCGATGACCACGGGCCGCGACTCACGTCGTAGGCGCTCGGCGATCCGGACATCCTCGGCTGTGAGACCGCTCCTGTGGTCGACGACGAGCACCACGGCGTCCGCCTCTTCGATCGCGAACTCCACCTGCTCGGCCACGAGCGCCGTCATTTCGCTGCTGTCGGCGGTCGTGAGACCGCCGGTATCGATGACGATGAAGCGCCGCTCCGCGAAGCGCCCGACGCCGTAACGACGGTCACGCGTGAGCCCGGGGAAATCGGCTACGAGTGCATCGCGTGTGGCGGTGAGGCGATTGAACAGCGTGGACTTACCGACGTTCGGTCGGCCGACGAGCGCCACCGCGGGCAACATGGCCGGGCCGGCCTAGGCCGCGTCGTCGCGCAAGGTAAATGCAGCGACCGTGCCGTCGTCACCCTGCACGTAGATGTTCTGCCCGACCACGAGCGGCGCCGCAGTGATGCGCTCGCCGCTGGCCTTCGCGCGCGCCAGGAAGTGGCCATCGGCAGGATCGAGCCAATGCAGGTAGCCCTCGAAATCGCCAACAACAAGCGTGTTGGCGTAACGCGTCGGCGCTGTGAGGTCACGCAAACGCAACAATTCCTGTCGCCACACCTGTTCACCGCCGGTGCGAGCGAGCGCTACGACGGCGTCGACATCGTTCGTCACGTAGACGTTATTGAAGTCCGCACCGAGCCCCGCATACGACGACATGTCCTGCTGCCAGATCACGACGCCCGTGGCCAAATCGATCCCGACGGCGCGGCCGTGGTAGCCCGCGACGTAGACGTCGTTGCCGACGACTTGGATGCCCGTGCTGACGTCCACGAGCCGCTCGAGCTCGCTGCGGCCGGTCGGATTCGCCACAGCGACTTCCCACGCGGCCTCGCCGCTGCTCAGCTCATAGGCGCCGACGCGACCATTGTTGAAGCCGCAGACCACGAGCGTGCCCGCCACGCGCGGGGCCGCATTGCCGCGCAACGTGAGCGCGGGGAGACTCTGCTCCACAGTCCACAACGTGTTGCCCGTGGTCGTGGAGAACCCGCGCAATCGCCCATCGACCGTGCGCAACGCGATGACGCCGGAACCCATCGCCGGCGCCGCCAGAACCTCGCTGCCAACCGCCTGCCGCCAGCGCTCCTCTCCTGTCTCGGCATCGAGCGCGAGCAGGTCGCCGTCGGCCGTGCCAAAAGCGAGGATCCCGTCGCCATATCCCGGGCCCGCAGCGAGTGGCAACTTCGTCTTGACGGACCAGACTTTGCGACCCGTTTCGGCATCGAAAGCGGCGACTTGACCATCGTGGCCACCGGCGTAGATGCGCGCCCCATCCGAGGCCGGCCGCAGACCAAGCCGCAACCGCTCCGCGGGACCGCCCACCTTGCTGCTCCAAAGCTTGCGCACATCGAGCGTCTGCTCGAATTTGATCAGTGGCGCCGGCGGCTCGGTCGTGTCCTTCTTGCCACCGCCCGCGCAGCCGCCGAGCACGGCAGCCAGCGGCAGGCACAACCATGCTCGCCGCGTAGCCTTCACGCGCCCTCTCCGGGTTCCGTAGCAGCCGGCGCCGACACCTCGGGTGCGGCAGCGGGTGCTGCTGTCCCCGCCGGCACCCCGCCCGCGTTGGCCACTGGGGGCAGGTCACTGAGCTTCATTTGCAGAAAGCTGCGATCCAGCACCTCGGCGCCCGACGCCACCAGCGCTCCGAGATACGCGGTGCGGGCCTGATCGAACTGTCCCTGCGCCACGTAGATGTCGCCCTTGATCTCATCGATACGCCCGGCGAATTGCCCCGGCGACTCGACCGCCAACAGAGCCAGCGCCTCTGGGTACTGCTCGCGGTAAGCGAGCACGCGAGCGAGCCGCAGCCGAGCAACCATCGCGAGGTCCGGGTCGCTGCCATTCTCCATGGCGATGCGCAGGTCCTGCGTGGCCCGCTCCGGGTCGCTCACGAGCGCGGCTCGCGCAACGAGTAACCCGGCTTGCTGCGTGTAGGCGGCCCTGGGGTAGTCGGCCTGCAATTGCTCGAGCAGGGCCGTCGCCTGAGTGAGGTCCGAGCCCTCGGTCGCCTGTTTGACCGCTTGGTATAGCGCCCCCGCCTGCTCTGCCTGCCCGGCCCGGTAGGCTTGGTACTGATTCCAACCGAAGAGACCCAGCCCGCCGAGAGCCGCACCGCCGAGCAGGAACCAGCCGTTCTCGCTCCACCACTGACGCAAGCGTTCGGCTTGCTCTTTGTCCGACAATAACTCGTCCACACCACCCTCCGGCGGAAACAGAACTGGCTATTCTATGCCGAGCGCGGCGGAACGCCGAGCAAAGCCGCGCATTCGTCGAGGCCGAGCAGCTGCTGGGGCCGGTCCTCCCGCAGCGGTTTGACGCTGATCCGCCCTGCAGCTAGCTCCTCGGCACCGACGATCAAGGCGAACCGCGCGCCGCTCTTGTCGGCGCGTCGCAACTGCGCCTTGAAGCCCGCGGCCGGACCGCCGATCGACAGGCGCAGACCTGGCAGCCGGTCGCGCAGCTGCTCGGCCACCTTGAAACCGTAGCGTCGCTCCGCCTCACCGGCTGCGACGAGGTAAGCATCGGGCGCCACCTCGGCGCAGGGGGTGGCTTCCGCCTGCAGCAGCTCGACGATGCGCTCGATGCCGAGCGCCCAACCCACGGCCGGCGTATCCCGCCCGCCGAGCTGCGCAACGAGGCCATCGTAGCGCCCGCCGGAGCACACGGCGCTTTGCGCACCGAGACGGTCCGTCACCCACTCGAAGACGGTTCGCGAATAGTAGTCGAGCCCGCGCACGAGCCGAGGATTCAACGCAAAGCTCACGCCGACATCGGCAAGCAGGCACTGCACACGCTCGAAATGCGCTCGCGACTCGTCGTCGAGGTACCCGGAAAAAAGCGGCGCCGCGGCGATGACGTCGCGCAACGCCGGATTCTTGCTGTCGAGGATGCGCAGCGGGTTGCGCTCGAGGCGCCGAACGCTGTCCTCGTCGAGGATCTCGCGATGCGCCGAGAAGTACTCCACGAGCACTTGTTTGTAGCCTTGGCGAGACTCCGCCGTACCGATCGAGTTGAGCTCGAGCTGGACGCTCTTGAGGCCGAGCTGCTTCCACAAGCGCGCCGACATGGCGATGAGCTCTGCATCGACCTCCGGCTCGGCAAACCCGAGCGCCTCGACGCTCAGTTGATGAAACTGCCGGTAGCGGCCTTTTTGCGGTTTTTCGCGGCGAAACATCGGCCCTGCACACCAGAGCTTCTGCTGCTGGTTGTGGAGCAGCCCGTTGCTCAAACCGGCACGGACGACCCCTGCGGTGGCTTCGGGCCGCAGCGTCACACTCTCGCCGTTGCGGTCGTCGAAGGTGTACATCTCCTTCTCGACGATGTCCGTGAGCTCGCCGATCGAGCGGCTAAAAAGCTCCGTGCGCTCGAGCACGGGCAGACGAACACGCTGATAACCGTAGCTCGCGAACAGCTCGGCGGCCGTGGCCTCGAGGCGATCCCAGAATGGAGCCTGATCGGGCAGCACATCGTTCATGCCCCGAACGGGCTGAATTAGCTCGGCCACTACGCTGTCACTCCTCAGCGATATCGACGGAGAACCGGACGATGCCGCCTTGTCGTCCTGGTGTCGGAATCGGGTAGGCTTCGCCATCCACGAGCAGCCTCACGGCACGGGCGTTGCCGAGCACGACGGCAAACGGCGGCTCGCCGCGCACCGCGGCACGCCGGCCGCCAGCCGCCAGCCCGTAGAACAATCGTTCGCCGCGTGCGTCCGTAACTTCGGTCCAGCTTTCTTCGTCGAACGTGAACACGAGCGGAATAGTCGCCCCGGGCGCGGCCGCCGGGGCGCTAGGTGGACTGGCCGCCTGCGGGAGCGCGTCGGGCACCGGCGCCGGCACCACGGCGCCGGCCGCAGGCGGTTCCGCGACCGGCTCGGTCGGCGTGGGCTCTCGGGCAACCTGCGGGGCGGGAGCCACCGCCGGGTTTGGGTCACTCGACTCGGTCGAGGCTACCGATGCAGGCGTCGATGAGAGGCCCCCTTGCAGCCACCACACGGCGAGCCCGACGACGATGACCGCCAACGCGATCGTTGCGACGACCCATACGGTGATCTGCCGCTCGTCACGCAGCCGGATGGTCGGGCTCGGGTGAATGCCAACCTCTTCGTGCGTAGCTTGCTTGTAGTAGAGGGCCAGAAGCTCGCGATAGTCGATACCGAGGCGCTGACCATACTGGCGCAGATACCCTTTGACGAACACCGGCGCGCCTATTTTTTCGAAGCGGTTTTCTTCGAGTGCTACCAACCGCGGTGCTTCGATGCGCAGCTCCGTGGCTAATTGCTCGACGCTCAGATCCTGGGCGACACGCGCGTTGCGGAGGATCTGCCCGAGATTCTGGGAGGCCGGCTCGCCCGCGGTAGCACTGCTCGGCTGCTCACTATCGCCCATCGCTGCGCTGCTGCTCCTCTAGCTGCTGGAGCTCCGCGGAGCCCTGGAATCCGGATTTCAGCTGCGTCGCACAACGATCCGCAGCAGCACGATCGTTGAGCTCGTTCTCCACGTTGACGCACACCCAGAGCACCTGCGCGGTTGGCGGATGCGCAGCGAGAAAGCGTTGGACAAAGGCGCGTGCCTGCAGAAAGTTGCCGCTCTGGTACGACATGTCCATCAGATTGGCAAGCGCGTCCGGGAAAACGGGATTCTCGCTGAGCGCCGCTCGAAAGAACGCCCCGGCTTGCTCCGGCGCGTTAGCGTTACGCGCACAGACTCCGGCGTTCGTCAGTGGCACTTCGGGCGTGGTATAGGCCCGAATCTCCGCCGCGTGCCGAAAGTATGGCTCAGCGTCCGGCCAACGATTCTGCCGACACAGAAACACGGCGTAGCTGTTGGCCGCCGCCGCATTGTCGGGCTCGAGCTGCGTCGCCCGCTGGTAGTGCATCTCCGCGTCTTCGGGGCTGCCGATCTGATCGTAGGCGATGGCGATCGTCGAGTGGGCATCGGCGAGCTTGGGGTCCTGATCCAGGGCTCGCAGCAAACGCTCGATCGCGAGATCGGTGCGTCCTTGCCGCAAGTAACCGGCGCCCAAATTCATGTTGGCGACCGCCGCTTCGGCGTCCGTTCCGCCATCATTCGTCGAACCGCTAGTTACGCAAGCCTGCAGGACGATACACGCGCCGTACAACGACATCGAACGAAGCATGCTCATGGACTATTCGCTCCGATTACGCGGTCACCCAAACGTACTCGCTGTCGATCCCGCACGCGGCCCGCCAGTTGCCCGCACGCGGCGGCGATGTCATCGCCGCGCGGGCGGCGGATCGTCGCGATGAGTCCCGCGTTGCGCAACGTCCGCCAGAAGGCGTCGATCGTCGGCTGCGGCGAGCAACGGAACTCCGACTCCGGAAACGCATTGAACGGGATGAGATTCACCTTCGCCGGATGATTGCGCAGCAACTTGACGAGCTGCCGGGCATGCGCGACCGAGTCGTTGACGCCGTCGAGCAACACGTACTCGAACGTAATGTGCCGACTCGCTTGGCCAGCGGCATAGGTCCAACAAGCCTCGAGCAGCTCGGCGATAGGGTGCACGCGATTGATCGGCACCAGCCGGTCGCGCAGCTCGTCGGTAGGCGCGTGCAACGACACGGCAAGCGCCACATTGCAATCGTTGGCAAGCTTCAGCAGCTGCGGCACCAGGCCCGCCGTGCTGATCGTGACACGCCGACGCGACAAGCCGAACGCTAGGTCGTCGATCAGGATCTCCACCACCGGCAACACATTGCGGTAGTTGGCCAACGGCTCGCCCATGCCCATGAACACGACGTTCGTGATCGCCGCCGGCGCAATCTCTCGAGCAGCGAGCACCACTTGGCCGATGATCTCCGCCGACGACAAATTGCGGTTGAAACCTTGATGACCAGTGGCGCAAAACGCGCAATCGAGGGCGCAACCGGCTTGCGACGAGATGCAGAGCGTGCCGCGATTCGGTTCGGGGATGTACACGGTCTCTACCGCCTGACCGGCGCCCACGTCCACGAGCCACTTGCGAGTGCCGTCGTCGGAGTGCTCGCTGCGCAGCACCGGCGGGAGCGTGAGCTCCGTGAGTTCTGCGAGCTGCTTGCGTAGCGGCGCGCTGAGGTCGGTCATGGCGGCGAAGTCCGTCACGCGCCGCTGATACAGCCAACGCATGATCTGCTGCGCTCGGTACGGTTTCTCGTCGAGGTTCTCGAAAAACTCGACCAGGCGCGGCGCTGGCATACCGAGCAAGCTGAGCTTGCCCGGCTGCCTGCGAGTGAACGTTAGCGCGTCCGCGGACAAATTTCGGCCTCGCTGAAGAAGAACGCGATCTCGGTGGCCGCCGTCGCGAGACCATCCGAGCCGTGCACCACGTTCTCCTCGATCGATGCCGCAAAGTCGGCACGAATCGTGCCGGGCGCAGCCTGCTTCGGATTGGTGGCGCCCATCAGATCGCGGTTCGCTTTGATGGCATTCTCGCCCTCGAGCACCTGCACCATGACGGGACCCGAGCTCATGTACTTGACGAGGTCGGCGTAAAAAGGCCGCGCCTTGTGCACGGCGTAGAAACCTTCGGCCTGGTCGGTACGCAGCTTCATCATCTTCGCTGCCACGATCTGCAGCCCCGCCCCTTCGAAACGCCGATAGACCTCACCGATCAGATTCTTCGCCACGCCATCCGGCTTGACGATGGATAAAGTGCGCTCGACAGCCATTGTTCACCTTGGAAAATTGCCAGTGGAAAAAACCTAGAGCCGCAACGTCAAACGCTGAAGCTCTCACCGCAACCGCACTCGCCCTTGACGTTCGGGTTGCGAAACTTGAACGCCTCGTTCAGCCCTTCCTTCACGAAGTCCACTTGCGTGCCGTCGATGAGACCCAAGCTCTCGGCCGTCACGAGCACTTTCACGCCGCCTTCGTCGAACACGACGTCGTCCGGCTCGATCGCATCGGCGTAATCGATCGTGTAGGCCCAGCCGTTGCAGCCGCTGCGCCGCACTCCGAGCCGAAGGCCCACGCCACGACCGCGCTTCTCGAGATAGCTGCGTACGCGCGTCGCCGCGCTTTCCGTCAATGAAATCGACATCGTCATTAATCCCTTGGTTACTTCCCTGTCGGCAACTGCCGCCAACACGCCACCAGAGCATCTTCGATCCGTAAGAGCTTACCGAGCTTATCGATCGGCACCGCAAGCTCCGCACACAACGACCTCATGTCGAGACCGCGCGCCGCCGCGACTGACTGCCCTTCGAGCCAATCGGCCGCTAGGCTCGCGGCCGCCAGCGTATGCGGGCAGCCATATGCCTGGAATCGCGCCGCGCGGACGACTCCTTCGATCACTTGCAGCTGGAAACGGACCCAGACGTGCAGCGTGCGGTCTTCCGCCTCGCCCGATACGAGACCGGGCGCACCGTCCGGCAGTTCCCCAGCTCTCTTCGGCGCATCGAAACGCCGCACGACAGCGGAACTGTATTCCATAGGCAGGTCAAGAGTTTAGCGCAAAACACTCAGGCCGAGCACCACGGCGGCGCGGATTTCGCCAGCGCACGCAGACGCGCGACGGCCGTGGCAACGGCCGCCGCAGCCTCGAGGACCTCGGTTTCGGTGCTGAAACGGCCTACGCTGAAGCGCAGCGAGCTCCCGGCCAAGACGTCGCTGCGGCCCATTCCCGTCAGCACGTGCGAGGCTTCCGGGCTGTCGGCGGCGCACGCCGACCCGGCCGAAACCGCCAGTCCGCGCAGCGCGAGCCGGAGACTCTCGCCGTCTACACCCGGAAAGGTCACGTTCAAGACATGCGCCGCCCGCCGCCCCGGGCTACCGTTTTGTCGCACGCCATCGATGGGACTGAGCTCCCGCCACAGCCGATCGCGCAACGCCGCCAAACGCGGCGCCTCGAGCGCTGGATCCGCCAGCGCATAGGCCTTGCCCATGCCGACGATCTGGTGGGTGGCAAGCGTACCGGCGCGCAGGCCGCGTTCCTGCTCACCGCCGTGGATCTGCGGCTGCAGCACTGCGCGGGGTCCGACATAGAGAGCGCCGATACCTTTCGGTCCGCACAGCTTGTGCGCGGTGAGCGAGCAGAGATCGATCGGGGCGGCGGCCAGCGCCAGCGGCACCTTGCCCACGCTCTGCGCGGCATCGACGTGAAACAGCACGCCACGCTCGCGGCACAACGCACCGATCGCTGCCACGTCTTGGACGACGCCGGTTTCGTTGTTCACGTGCATGATCGAGACGAGTGCCGTTTCGGGCCGGATGGCGGCCGCCACCGCCTGTGGCTCCACGTCGCCCAGAGCGGTGGCGTCGACATAGGTGACGGCCACACCGTGAGCCTCGAGTGCGCGCGCCGTGTCGAGCACCGATTTGTGCTCGATGCGCGACGTCACGAGATGCAATCGCGCGCCTCGGTCGCGGCGCAAGACCCCCTGCAACGCGAGATTGTTCGCTTCGGTGGCCCCGGAAGTGAACACGAGTCGCTCGGGCGGCGCCCCGACGCGCCCCGCGATCGCCGCGCGCGCGGCTTCCACGAGGTCGCGAGCGCGCCTACCGGCCGCATGTTGCGACGACGGGTTGCCGAACTCGTGGTGCAGGCAGTCGAGCATGACCGCCGTCACGGCCGGATCGAGCGGCGACGTCGCGGCATAGTCGAGGTAGATCTCGGCGCCCTTCATGACGACCGCGGCGGTATGCGCTTGGCCGGATCGAGCGAGGTCAACATGCCGCGCAGGATGCTGAGCTCGTTCTCATCGAGCGTGGCCTTGTGGAAAATTCTGCGCAGCTTGAGCTTGACCTGGCGCTGGTGCTCCGGATGCAGGAAACCCGAAGCCGTGAGCAACCGCTCGAGATGCTCGTGCAGACCTTCGAGCTCGGCGGCCGTGGCGAGCCGCGCGTCGCTCGCCGGCCCCGCCGGCAACGGGCGACCAGGCGCAACCATGCGCAGTTCGTAGCACAGCACCTGCACCGCCATGGCGAGATTCAGGGAGCTGAACTCCGGCGCGGCCGGGATATGCACGAGCTGCTGGCAGCGCGCAAGATCCTCGTTCGTGAGCCCGGATTGCTCGGGCCCCATGACGATGGCCACACGGTTCGCGGTTAGCCGCTGCCAGATCACGGTCGCGGCTTCGCGCGGATCGACGATCGGCACGGCGATCGTGCGCAACCGCGCACTCGCCCCCACCACCCAACCACATCCCGCGATCGCGGCGGTCAGGTCGTCGTAGACCGCGGCGGTCGCGAGCAAATCGTCGGCGCCAGCGGCGCGCGCAGTCGCCTCATCGCTCGGAAAATACCGCGGCCGAACCAACGCGAGGTCGTTGAGCCCCATGGTTTTCATCGCCCGCGCGGTCGCGCCGATATTGCCCGGGTGCGAGGTGTCGACCAGAACGATGCGGACGGGGATGTGCACGGCGGCGCGGCATTGTTTGCCAGGGACCGGCGAGTATTCTACGCTGCGCGCCGAATGCACGGCATGGTCAACATTGCAGTTCGCGCGGCGCGGCGGGCCGGGGAGTTGATGGTTCGTCAACTCAATCAACTCGAATCGCTGAAGGTGATCGAGAAGAGTCGCAACGAATTTGTCAGTCAGGTCGACCGCGCAGCCGAGGAAGCCATCATCGAGGTGATCCGCGATCACCACCCCGACCACGCCATTCTCGCCGAAGAAAGCGGCGCCACGGGCGATCACGAGTACCAATGGATCATCGATCCTCTGGATGGCACCACGAACTACTTGCACGGCTTCCCGGTGTTCTCCGTATCGATCGGCGTAGCCCGGCGCGGCGAGGTCGAGCACGGCGTCGTCTACGACCCGTTGCGCCAGGAGATCTTCACGGCCAGCCGCGGCCAAGGCGCGCAACTCGATGGGCGCCGCATTCGCGTGAGCAAGCGCACGACGCTGCAGCAGTCGCTGGTCGCCACAGGCTTTCCCTACCGCGCGAATCTCGAGCACATCGATCGTTACCTGAAGATGCTGCGCGCCGTGATGCTCGAGTCCTCCGGCGTCCGCCGGCCAGGATCGGCGGCGCTGGATCTATGCTATGTGGCCGCAGGACGCGTGGACGCCTTCTTCGAGCTCGGCCTCAGCAAATGGGACATCGCGGCCGGTTCCCTCATCATCCGCGAGGCCGGTGGCCGAATCAGCGACTTTCACGGCCGCGACAGCTACCTCGACAGCGGCAACGTGGTCGCGGGCAACCCCAAAACCTACGCGGCGTTGTCGAAGCTGCTCGCGCCGTTCTCGACCGGCATCTCCTGAGCTAGGTCGACGCCGGCAGCTTGGCCCCAGCGACGGGCGGGTGGCGCCCGCCGATCGACAATGTCTTCAGATTCGCCCGGCCGCCATAGACCAGGTTCACGAGTGCACGAGTGACAGTGATGGCGGTGAACATCGACGTGACGATACCGATCGACAACGTGACGGCAAACCCCTTGATGGGCCCCGTGCCGAACATGAACAGCACGATGGCCGCGATCAACGTCGTCAAGTTCGAGTCGACGATCGTCGAGTAGGCCTTCTCCCAACCGGCACGGATACTGGCCTGCGGCGAGTTGCCGTTCGCGAGCTCCTCACGAATACGCTCGAAGATCAGCACGTTGGCGTCGACCGCCATACCTACCGTGAGCACCACGCCCGCAATACCGGGCAACGTCAGTGCCGCCTGGATCAATGACATGAGGGCCACGATCATCACCACGTTGCAGAGCAGCGCGAGGTTGGCGAGCATGCCGAAGACGCGATACCAGAGGCCGATGAAGATCACCACGAGCACGTAGCCCACGAGAACGGCTCTTATGCCGCGATCGATGTTGTCCTGGCCGAGCGTTGGGCCGATGGTGCGCTCTTCCACGGGGATGATCGGTGCGGCGAGCGAGCCGGCGCGCAGGAGCAAGGCCAACTCGCGCGCCTCGAACACCGTGAGGCCGCTGATCTCGAACCGATTCGAGAACACGCCATTGATGCGCGCGTCGTTGATCACGCTCTCCTCGCGATGCGGCTCGCCGGGCACGAGCTGCCCATCGCGCTCGACGAGCTGTGGCCGGTCCTCGATGAACAGCACCGCCATCTGCCGGCCGAGATTCGCGACCGTGGTGTCGAGCATCTTGCGCGCACCGCCAGCATCGAGCCGCACCTGCACGACGGGCTGCCCGTTCGTGTAGCTCGCAATGGCATCGACGAGTTGGTCACCCGAGGCGATGACGTCACGGCGCAGCAAGATCGGCGAGCCATCGCGGCGCTTCTGCAGCTCCGACCCAAGGGGCGCCCGTCCACGACGCTCCGCTTCGAAGGCATCGTTCTCCATGTCTACGAGGTGGAACTCGAGCGTAGCCGTGGAACCGAGCACGCGCTTCGCTTCGCCCGGATCCTGCACACCGGGCAGCTGCACCAGGATGCGATCGAGCCCCTGGCGCTGCACCACGGCCTCGGCCACGCCGAGCTCGTTGACGCGATTACGCAGCGTCAGCGTGTTCTGCTGAATCGCGAAATCCTGGCGCTCACGAATCGCGGACTCCGTGAGCCGAACGATGAAGCCCGTTCGATCATCGACTTGGCCGCGATTGATGATAAGCCGGCTCGTGAGCTGCCCGAGCTGGATGAGTTGATCCCCGGCATCGAGGCGGCGAATCACAGCCTCGGCGCGATCGAGATCAGCAGGCTCCAGGATCGCAATCTGCAACACGTCGCCCTCGACGCGGACGTCGTTGCGAATGTTCGCCGCGCGAAGCTGGGTGCGCAAATCGGTTTCGTACGTGCCGAGGAACTGTTGTATCGCAGACGTTAGGTCGACCTGGTAGAGAAAATGCACGCCACCGCGCAGATCGAGACCCAACGACATCGGCTTGAGCCCCACGGCACGCAACCATGGCGGCGTTCGCGGCGCCAGCGTGAGTGCCACGACATGATTGGGTAGCGCATCGCGCAACACATCGTTGGCCTGAAGCTGCTCATCCACGGTGTCGAAACGGACGAGCGCAGCGACGCCGTCGATGTCGGCCGAGATGATCTCTACACCACCATCCGCCAAAGCCGAGCGAACCTGCGTCAGCGTCGCCGCGTCGACCGCGACGCCATCCGTGCGCGAGATATGCACCGCTTCGTCATCACCGAACATGTTCGGCAACGCCAACACCGTAGCCAGCAGGATAACGCCGAACACCAAGAGGTTCTTCCACAGGGGATAGCGGTTCATAGGTGACTCGCGCGAAATTTAGACGTGCTTGAGCGTGTCTTTGGGCAACACCGCAGCGATCGAAGCCCGCTGCACTTTGATCTGGACACCTTCCGCAATCTCGACGGTGACGAACTGCTCACCCACGTCGATGACCTTGCCGAGCACGCCGCCGCCGGTGACGACCTCGTTGCCGGCAGCCAACGTATCGATCATGGCCCGATGTTCTTTCTGCTTCTTCTGCTGCGGCCGGATCAGCAAGAAGTAAAACACGACGATGAGCAGCACCGGCAGCAGCAGCGCGCTGATCGGGCTCGAGCCCCCAGCCGCCGGCGTCTGCGCCGCAGCGTCGCTAATGAAGAAAGTCAACAACGATTCCATGATCGATCCACTGCCTCTAAAAACGGTTAGGGTAGTCCGGTGGGCCGGAGAATGCGCGGCATTATGACATAGCCTCGGCACCATTCGGCGCCTCCCGCTGTTCCGCCGCAAAGGCCGCGAACCGCCCCGACTCGATCGCCGAGCGCATGCCCGCCATGAGCTGCTGGTAGTGATAGAGGTTGTGGATCGTAGCCAGACGCGCACCGAGAATCTCGTTGCACTGCTGCAGATGGCGCAAGTACGAGCGCGAGTAGTGACGGCACGCGTAACAGCCGCAGCGCGGGTCGATAGGCCCGGTGTCCGCCTGAAAGCGGCTGTTGCGGATGTTGAGCGGCCCCTCGCTCGTGAAAAGTTGGCCGTTGCGCGCGTGGCGGGTTGGGATCACGCAATCGAACATATCGATGCCTCGCGCCACGGCCTTCACGAGATCCGCCGGCGTCCCGACACCCATGAGATACCGCGGTCGCTCGACCGGCAGTGCGGGCGCCAACCCTTCGAGCACGGCGAGCCGTTCCTCCTCAGGCTCCCCCACGGCGAGCCCGCCAACCGCGTAGCCCGGAAAATCGAGCTCGCGAAGGCCGGCAAGCGATTCGCGCCGCAGGTCGTGGTGCACGCCGCCCTGCACGATACCGAACAACGCGGCATCGCTGTCGGTCCCACTCTTCAGCGCATCGAACGCCGCGCGGCTGCGCTTCGCCCAGCGCAGCGACAACTGCATCGACGCCTGCGCCGCGGCGTGATCGGCCGGATAGGCCGTGCACTCGTCGAACACCATGACGATATCGGCGCCGAGCGCGTCCTGCATTTCGACCGAGCGTTCTGGCGTGAGCGCGATCAGATCGCCGTTCACGGGCGAGCGAAATTCGACGCCGGCTTCCGTGATCTTGCGCAGGCTTTGCAAACTCCACACCTGAAAACCGCCGGAATCGGTGAGAATCGGCCGTTGCCAATGCGTGAACGCATGTAGACCGCCGTGCGCTCGAATCACCTCGATGCCCGGGCGCAGCAACAAATGAAACGTATTGCCGAGGATGATCTGCGCGCCGATCTCCTCGAGCTCTTCAGGGGTCATCGCCTTGACGGAGCCGTAGGTGCCGACGGGCATGAACGCGGGCGTGTCGATGACGCCGCGACGAAACGCGAGACGACCGCGACGCGCGGCGCCGTCTTGTTTCAACAGCTCAAAACGCATGCTGCGAAACCGGCCGTGCGGCGCTACTCGGCGTGATGAGCATGGCGTCGCCGTAGCTGAAGAAACGATACCGCTGCGCCACGGCGTGGCGGTAGGCCGCGAGCGTCGCGGCCTGACCGGCAAACGCGGCCACGAGCATCAGCAGCGACGATTCGGGCAAATGGAAGTTCGTGACCATCGCATCGACTACGCGGAAGGTGAAACCCGGATAGATGAAGAGCCGACTGTCGCCGGCGAACGGCGCCAGCGTTCCCGAACGAGCGGCCGTCTCGAGAGCCCGCACGCTCGTGGTGCCAACGGCCACGACGCGGCCGCCGCGACCACGACACCGTTCCACAGCGGCACACGTCTCGGCCGACACGGCGAGCCACTCGGCATGCAGCTCGTGCTCCTCGACGCGCTCCGTGCGCACGGGCGCGAAGGTACCCGCACCCACGTGCAAGGTCAAAAACGCGCGCTCCACGCCGCGCGCCTCGAGACTAGCGAGCACGGCTCGATCGAAGTGCAACCCCGCCGTCGGCGCAGCGACGGCGCCCGGCGCACGCGCGAATACGGTTTGATAGCGCTCGCGGTCGCTCTCGTCGGCTGGGCGAGCGATATAGGGCGGCAGCGGCACCTGCCCGTGCGCTTCGAGTAACGCCACCGCATCGACGTCGAGCTCGAGCTCGAACAACCGGTCGGCGCGCCCCAGCACGCGAGCTCGCGCACCACCCGGCAGCTCGATCTCCCCACCCGGCTGCGGCACGTGGCTCGCGCGAAGTTGCATGAGAGCGCGGCGAGGCGCTAAGAGCCGCTCCAAAAAGAGCTCGACGCGACCGCCCGTCGGCTTGCGGCCGATGAGCCGAGCCGGCAGCACGCGCGTGTCGTTGAAGACGAGCAGATCGCCGGGCCGAAGCAGCTCCGGCAGATCGGCGAAGGCGCGATCGGCCACGCTTCCCGTGCCACCATCGAGCACGAGCAGGCGGCTCGCGGCACGTTCCGCGAGCGGTGTTTGTGCGATGAGCTCAGGCGGCAGGTCGTAGTGGAACTCGCTCCGTTGCATTGGAGCGGGATTCTAGCCTCAACCCGGCGGGTCGACCGGAATCCGTAGCTCGAGTGTCTCGCGACGCTGGCGGCGCATGACCGTCACCCGCAGCGCCTCGCCCGGCTCGAAGCTCGCCAGAATTCGGATGGCGTGCTCCGGGTTCAGCGGCTCGCGCCCGCCGATGTCGAGGATCACGTCACCATCACGCAGGGTCAGTGCCGGGTTCTTCGGCGCCCGCACGATGAGCAAGCCCTTGTCGGTGCCGAAATAGCTGCCGAGCTCGGGCGTGAGCGCCACGAGCTGCATGTCGGACCAGGGCCGGGAGCGCGCGAACATCCCGGTCCAAGTACCCATGGCCGGCAGCGGCGGGAGGGGCGCGTATGGCGCGAAGAACTGCCCCGGCTGAAACTCGCGCGCCTGGACCTGCACGTTACGGTAGTCGCCATCGCGCAGGACTCGTAGCTCCACGCTCTCACCAGGGTCCACGTTGGCCATCTGCGCCAACAGCAACTCCGACGGCGACTGCTGCCCGCTCGCCGCACCCTGGGTCGAGCCAAGCTCGGCGCCGTCGATCGCCACGATCGTGTCGCCGACGGTCAAGCCCGCCGTGGCCGCTGGTCCGCTCGGGCTCACGCCGACCACTCGCACACCGAGCTCCGTGTCGTCGATGTTGACACCGAGCATCGCACGCTGCCCCGCATAGCGAAACTGGCGCGTGACGTCGTTGACGATCGGACCGGCCACTTCCGCCGAGAGACGCGCCACCTCGCGAGCGGCACTTTCCATTTGCGCGCGGGCACGCTCCATCTCGCTCTCGAAGCTCGCCTGCTGTCTCTCCCACTCCGCCTGCTGACGTTCCTGCTGTCTCTCTAGCTCCGCCTGCTGGCGTTGCTGCTGTCTCTCCCATTCAGCCTGCTGGCGTTGCTGAGCGGCGCTGTTAGGCGCCGTCGGCGGCGCAGCGGGCGGAGGTTGGGCAAACGCAGGGCACGCCGTCAACCACAGACAGACTGCCGCCGCCCCGTTCAGTACGTTCTGATTAAGCATGACCTTGCTCCAGCCACGAGACTCTCAAAAACCGTTCCCCTGCGCCTGCACGAAGCGCACGTGGACGAGCGCATTCATGAGCTCGACGCGCTCGCTCCATAGCGCTTCGCGTTGCGACACCGGCACCCGCCGTGCCGCACCGTAGGAAAGCTGCTCGTCGACGAACGCGATGCGGTCCTCGAGACCGACGATCGTGCCAGCCGTGGAACCCGCCATGAGCGGCCGCGACGGCATCAGCGCCAACAACCGCTCGAGACGCGCGGACTCCTGCACGAGCACCGTATAGGACACGGGCAGCGGGGCGATTTGCGGCGCCTCGCGCGGACCGTCCCCGCCCGGAAGCACAACACCAGACGGCGGCACAACATCGGCAGGCACCACGACGGTCCAATCGGACTCTGCGGGACCGCGGGCCACGACGAAGATCGCGACCATTGCCACCGTCGCGGCCACGCCGAGGCCGGCGAGCACACGCAACCAACGCCGCGGCGCGGCGCGACCTTGCTGCTCGGCGGCGACCACGCGCTCCCAAACGCCCGGCGGCGGCTCGAGATCGGGCAACGCCTGAAGGTCGCGTTGCGCAGCTCGTAGGCGCTCAACCTCGCGCAGCGACAGCGGCTGCGCCTCAACGGCCGCGCGCTGCTCGGCGCCGATCGGCTCACCGTCGCGAATCGTCAACAAGTCTTCAGTACTGGCGTGCATAGCTCCGTACCACTCTCTTCCTGCTCTCCTTGCAACAGCACCCGCAGGCGCTCATGGGCGCGCGCGAGCTGCGACTTCGAGAAGCTCGCCGTGTAACCCATCATCTGACCGATCTCCTTGTGCGTATAACCTTCGACGTCGTGTAACCAAACCACCGCACGCGGCGTGTCCGGTAACTCATCGAGAGCGCGCTCGAGCGCAACCTGCTCATCGAGCGCCGCCGTGCGTGCCGGCTCGAGCAACAGCGCCTCCTCGCCATCCGCGCTGCGGCGTGACACCCAACCCGAGCGCAGGTGCATGAAGCACTTGTTGATGGCGATGCGCTTCACCCAGAAGCCGAACTCTGCCGTGCCGCGATAGCCATCGATCTTGCGCAACACCTCGACGAAGGTCTCCTGCAGCACGTCCTCGGCCAGCGCTCGCGAAGCCAATATGCGCCGCGCCACCGTGAACACCGACGACGCGAACAGCGTATAGAGCTGCGCATGCGCCTCGCGGTCGCCGTGTTGGGCGCGCACGAGCGTGGCGGCGTCGACTTGTGGCAGCGGTTTCGACATGGGCTTCAAATAGTCTAGATGCCGTAGCAGGCCAAAGGGTCGCTTTCGGGTAGCTTCCGCCCCGCTTTTTTTGGCACACTGTGCCCCCGCCGCGCCATGCCTCCCTCCCAGGGACGCTGGCACCGCGGAGCTAGCGTCGCCGGGATGGCGGAATTGGTAGACGCGCCGGACTCAAAATCCGGTTCTAGAGATAGAGTGTGGGTTCAAGTCCCTCT
>Ga0105252_10000674_pt1 | contig 19627 bp, 8 predicted proteins | sample EasRivMeERMZT100_FD_89675 | JGI IMG/M metagenome (GOLD analysis project Ga0105252, IMG submission 89675) | Soil microbial communities from meander-bound floodplain in the East River, Colorado, USA - East River MetaG ERMZT100 | ecosystem: Environmental > Terrestrial > Soil > Floodplain | place... | reverse complement strand
GACTTGTCCGGAGACCTTAATGTTGCTCTAGGATGGATTTCCGCCAATGGTATCAAGTTAGAACCACATATTCTAGGAGCCCTTTATCGTCACAGTTTGGAAGATATTAATGTAGATGAAGATCCAGATCGTTTCTTACAAAACAAATTCAGAGTGTTAAGAGATAATTCTGATTCTTACTTTTTAGTAAACGATATTAATCAAGAGCTATTAGTTCATCAGTGGGCAGATGGATCTCCATTCCTTAACCCTGAGCCAATTGTAACTTTTGATGGATCTATTTATCCGTCCAACTACGGACACACGGCTAGCGGAATTTTCCTTAACACCAGCAGATTTTCTACCATTCCACAGACTGCCGAAGACCTACAGCAATTTGCTGAGTTCATCGATAGTTCTAGCATTTTCTTGTACGGTACCAGAATCCAAAACTTATACTCCAACGGTATCTCCAAGATTTCTAGGTCTGCCAGCCTAATCAACGACGGATATGGTGCACCAGTTATTCCATCTACAACCGCTATTACTCATCTATTGAACATTGGTACTAGCAGCAGCCCAGTAGACGACATTAACAATGGTGATGATATCATTGAGTTTAAACCACTAACTGCTGATATGAATTCCAATGCTTTTGATGCCAAATTTGCTTTAGTCAAAGTCGGCGATATCATTAGGGTTAACTACGGAACAATTGAAGTACCATTCGTTATTAAAGAGAAGAAGTATATTCAAGAAATTGGCAATAAGAAATACATTGTCAGAATTGCTGGCAAGAACTTATTGTATACTACTAGCGCTAGTGCTAGAATTGATAAGCCTTTGATGAATGCCAACAAGTATGGTGTTCTATCAACTGCTGCTTCTAACAATGTTTCCTTGCCACCAAGTTTGATTATCGGTAGCCCACGTGGTGCACAGGCATTAGGTTTGGGTTTCAATCCAGATCAATTAGACCCTCAACACCACATGTTGTACTTGGCTTTATTTCCAACTGGCAACGCATTAGATGGTTATGTAATTCTTCCACCAATCGATGTCACTGGTGATAGGGGAAATAGCGCTGGTCTATATACTTTGGATCAAGTAGTTGCCACTACTAACAATGCTTTTAGAAAAGCCGGTTATAACTATAGATTTATTGCTTTCCAATACAAAGGCGAGTTCGGAATCATGCTTGCTGACTCTTATGGCAACGCAGGATTCTCCATTGTCAGCGCGGTCGTTGATGCCGACGGTTTCTACGATGAATTAGGTACCAGCGTTGCTCTTCAGAACAACGTCATCGGAATTTTCTCTACCTTCCCAGCCAAAGCGCCGGATCCTCTTGGTTTCGGACCTTTCGGATCTAATTTGGCTAGCCCACCATTCATGTTAGAGTACGGCTCTGCTGAAGCTGCACAAAATCCAACTAAGTTGTTCTTACCACTCAAGAGAAACAACTACTACGTCAACGGTATCGAAAAAGAAAAGATGAACCTAGAGATTGGACAAGCTCTAGACCCATTCGGTGATGGATACTGGGTAGCCTCTATTCTTTTTAAAAATATCTTCCCTGGACCTAATGGTAGGGTACAGGTAACCTATCGTGTTCCATTAGATTTAACCACTTCTAGCTTAAAGGTTGGAAAGACCTTAGTAGTTCAATCTTTGGGTGCAGGAGGTTTGGTTAACTTCGGTAGATTTATTATTGAATCAGTTACTTTCGGATGCTTACCAAATGTATTCACTGACATTGGTGTATATGACGCTGTTCACGCAACGGCTCTATCTCCAACTCCAGTTTTAGATGTGGGCAGCCCAGTTGCTCTATATTTCAATAATGATTCCGTTTCCTTTAACGATGAAACTGCCACTGATTTCACTAGCATTTCTCCATTCAAGAGACATTTTGAAGTGTATGTCAACGAAGATGGTCAGACATTTACACATGAGAGAGCTAGAATCAATGCTAGCGGATCTACCATTGTTGTCAATGGATCTGTTAACTTACTAACATACTCAGAACTACAGAAGTTAAATATAATTAGCGTATCCCCTAAATTAAGAGGATATCAATTTGGTACTGTAAACAAAATCACTATGAAAATGAATTTGTTAGAACCTAGCACCGGATTGTTTGATGGTTATTTATGTTCTTTTGATGGTTCCAACTATCTTCATCAGGGACCAGTTACTTTTGGTAAAATTGGTGAGACAGTTAGATTCTATGATGAAACTCACATCGATTACATCGATATCATTTTCCCACTTAATGTCCCTATCTCTTTAATTCAGGAGCAATTCATAGATTTCCAGTTGTTCCCAACTTTATCTTTGGATGAAGAGATTATGAAGATTGCCACCTGTCAATTAAATGACGTGGACGGCAGCGTATCTAATCTTGAAGATCAAAGACAATTCGGAAACACCAGCGAAAAAGAATTTAGCACATCTGCTCTAGATTTCTTGTCTCTTCCAGAAAGAGCCCTACACAGCAATGGAATTATTAGGGGATTTGACTTGGCTCAAACAGATCCAACACCAAATCCATTTGATGGATATGCCGGAACAAACGGCGGGCAGATCTATTTGACCGGTGGTTTGGCTTTGATTAATGGTAAGTTTGTACAAATGAATAATGAGATGGTTGTCATTCCTATCATTAAAGAATTACACAGTACCTTTTACAATGTAAACTGGATTTTATGTGTTAATGATAGGGGAGAGTACCAACCAATTCCATTGTTGGATTTTGATCCATCACTTGATACGCCACCAGACGTAGATAGAATTTTCCAGGCTTTCAACTTGGTTAATGGTACTTCTTATAGCTTAGATGCAACAACCTTCTCTGATCTTATTAACAACAGAAAAGACTTGGTACCACTATACATTGTAGCCTCTACTACTACACCTGGTTCCGGCTCTACTCCAGCTTATATTGCTCTAGAATTAACGGACGCTAGAAAATACGTCAATGATGCAGACACTAACCTACCTCTTCGTTTGACCGCCGCTAATGCACAAGGAAACTTTAAGAGCCCAGTCGCTATCTTTAACTGGATCAAATATAATAACGTTTTCAATAGTACAGCTTTCGTTAAGGGAGCCGATGATATTACTGGAAAAATTGATTCAGCTTTGATTTTGGATTTCGGTAGCTCTGCTATTATTGATGGTGAAAACAATGCTAAATTAACGATGAATGGTCCCGTAACCATTGGATCTAATTTAACATTGAAGAATTTGACGATATTCTTTAATGCTGGACTTACTATCAATACCAATCCACAGAATTTGATTTTTGATAATTGTGATATCACAATTATAGTACCTGCTGTAGCGCCCCCAAACAATGTCGTTTTTGATATTTTGAATGGTAACAATATTGTCATCAAAGATTGTAATATTACTATCAACTATACAGCTCAGTATATTTCATCCTCCGAATTTAGAGGCGCCGGCTTCCATATTACTAGCACCGTTGACTTTCAGTTTATCAATAGCATTCTAAGTATCAACTATGTTATTGCTTCTGGTTCTGTTACTCCAGGTGCCGTATTTTGGCTAGATGGTAGTGATAATGTCATTATCAAAGACTCTGATTTCTCTGGAAACTTTAATCGTTTCATAAGAAATGATCAGTCTAATAAACTAAGATTAAACAACCTAAAGCTAACTTCTACTTATTGTCCAGTTAACGATACGTTCGGTTCTGGTGGAGCATACCAAGTATCTGATTTGGTGAATGGTGGACAGGGATGGTTCTATTCCAATGTTACCTCCACTTTAGATGATATTGTAATTGATAACGTTTCTTTCAACTACAATCCGTCTTCTGCTACTTTTGCTCCTGATAGATTTAGTTTTATCTTCTTTGGTCTTTCAAGTCCATCTTCTCAGTTAAGTAATGTCACTATTACAAATTGTAAGTTTAACAACTTGAAAGCTTCCGTTTTCAATAACATTTCTTATGAAGATATCAGACCAGCCGTTGCTATCATTAGCTCACAAAGCTCTTCTTCTACTGCTACTGCTCAACAACCAGTTATCAGTAATATCAATATTAGTCACAACTACTGTAACAGAAATCAATCCATCATTATTACTTCCAGGCTAATCGGCGGATTCATGACCTATCCTGGCTTGGTAACTAACAACTGTGTGGTAAGAGACAATGTGTGTGGAACCATTGGTTATTGGACATCTGCTGGCTCTAAAACCATCAACGTCGGAAACGTCAATATCTTCAGTGATAAAACTCCAGGTTTATTGATTGAAAATAACATCTGTCACTACATTGCCAACGTTGATAATAAGGGACAGTATTTTCAGGTTTCCAAACCAAACCCTATTACGACCACTAACTTCTGTACTTATCCTTCTGGAAACGTCACGATTCGTGGTAATAAAGCAAATTGGATTCATACCGGAATTTCATTTGCAGAAAGCAGCAGCTTGTTAATCTTGGATAACAACCTAACTGCTTATACCGAAACTTATATGGAACCTTTCGGAGACGTCAATGGAGGCATTGTTCAGCGTGGTCATGGATATGCTATCTTAGTTTTGTCCAATAAACACGTTACTTTGGAAACTCATGCCCAAGCATTGGGTGAGGGCGAGGGTAATGATGGCACTGTTATTATTCAAGGAAATACAACTAGTACAGGATACTGGTTACAGACTACCTTAACCACAACTATCTATAGATATTCTGCTGGTTATGTATACTGTCAATCTTCTAACAATATTCGCAACAATATTTTCAAAGGTATTGATGAGACCTCTATTTTTGGAAGTTTAACGCCAGCTATTTTGGTTAGCGGTTTACACAACAACATCACTCAAAACAAAATATACAGGAGTGGTAAGGGAATTTCTTCTTACGTCGCTTTTAATAGTGCTGATATTCCAATTTGGGATGGTTCAGGATCTACTGGAATGATTGTTGATAACTTTTTTGACAGTCCATTCATTAGTGATACTAGTTTAGTAGAGACAACAATTAGCGTGCCCAACGTGGCTCCAGCTTATGTTTTGAATCATTGGATTGCTGAAAGAAACAAAAATCAAACCAATACGGCTGTCGTGTCAATCAATAATAAGCCAACGTTCAATCAAACATCTACATGGGGTCCTCACGAATTTGATACTACTTTGACATCTTACATTGGAGCAGTTCCAGATGGAGCTACTCTTTCTACTGGACCAGTAGCTAATTCAACTGGATCTAATAGATCTCCAGCTACTATGATTAGAGATGAAGAAACTTCTGCCAATAGATTCTATGGATTTCATGAAAATATAGAAAAATTCTTACCAAACAATGTAAGAATTTTGACTATTACTCAAGGTCTAAGACCTTTTGAATCAGTTGTAACATATTATACTGATTTTACGGATGTTCCTGCTGGAGTAGTTAATAGTAATTTTTTCTTAAATGTAAGCAGCATTGATCCAGCTTTAACTTCTACTGGCAGTCTTACCAATACAAATTATTTTTCTTCGCCAGCATCAACAACTGTTGATACAGCTATCGTAGAAAGATTATCCCCTGTTTATGACATAGTAACTGGCGGACAAGTGAATGCTACCTCTGCTAACTTAACTTTCAGTATTAATCTAGAGAGTTATACTTCGCCGGCTGGCACTGTCTTTGGTGATATTTCATATAAGTATGTAACTGGACGTGGTAAAAACATTTCAGTATCTGGAGACTGGAGATGGAAGAGGAATAGTAGCACGTTACACATCATTTTGTCTCCAATTCTAATTAAGTACAGGTGGTAATATGCCAGGAATTATCGTTAATCAAAATTGTCCCCTTTGTAATGCTGACGGCTACATGGTTGTGCCTATTGCAACATGGAAGAATTTCATTGAATGGTCGCAAGACCAGAGTGAAAGCACAAGAACTGTTCCAGAAGCTTTTCCACCATTTATGAAAAGACTTCATAGTTTTGTTGGAGGGGTAGTGGGAGTTGATAATTATTGGGTCATGTGCCCCACATGTGGTGGAAATAAAACAGTTAAAAAAGAAATATCTTTTGAAGAATTGAAAGAGCTTCTTAAATAAATGTCAACTAACAACTTTTTCAAATCTGATTTGTTTGGCTTACACAACATCATTCAAGCTTCGATGTTGGTGTATCCAAAAGAAATCATTATAGCTACTTTAAGAGATTACTTCTCTAAAGATAGTTATTACCATTATTCTAAAGACCAATGGGGATTTGCAAATACAACAGATCATACAGATCTACCACCGGGAGCTGATTTACCTTATGGACCTGGAGCTCATCCAGAATTAAGCAATGTTCATCCTTTAAGTACGAGACTGTTTATTGGAGAGAACTATAGATATGATGGAATTTATTATCCAGCCATTTTAGTCAAAAGTGGCGGTGGAAAATATGTTCCTATTTCTATTAATAGAGAACAAGGCGGAATTCAATATGAAGACATCGTTTTCGAAGATGGTTATGGCAACCAAAGCGTAGTATCCAGACCAAAGGCATTTATTACTGCCGGTGCTTGGGAGGGCTCCCTTAATATTGATATTATGACCAGAAGTTTAAGATCAAGAGATGATTTAGTAGAACAAGTAGCTATGTGTTTTACTGAGGTTACTTTTGATACATTGTATGATGTAGGTTTGATCGTTAAACCACTATCATATGGTTCAGCCACTGAATCAGATGATAGAAACGATAAGTTATTTAGGCAAACTATCACATTAGATATAAGAACGGAATGGCGAAGAGAGATACCGGTTGGCAACATGATAGATACCATCCTTTTCACCATGACTTTTGAGAATTTAGCTAAGCCTGCCGCTCCAATTCCCGCTAATTTATCTATTGTTACGGAAACTAGCTTGCTAGATATGCTACTAAACTCGTAAATTAGTGAGATGTGGGTGTCTAAATTCGAAAAGTTTAAATACCGCAGCAAGATAACAAAATGTGCTAATATATCCGACCTAATAGGAATATTATTACATTTTAATGATACAATCTACAAAACTGAGTGATAAGGATTCAATATGGCTAACATACCAGGCGCAACAAATGTCCTACCAGGAGTTTTTACTGACGTAATTACTCAATCACGTGGAGTATCGATCCCTGGAGGTTCCCGTATAGCCGCGATGATAGGCGAAGGTTCAACCGATGAAACTCTCGTTGCTCAAGCTAACGGTGGTGGAAATGACGGTTTGGATCCAACTTATTCATCCACGACAGGCGCAGACGGTAGACACTTCCAAATGTCGAACTTCCCGCTAATTTCAAATAGAACCACTTTATTTAAGAACGGCATACCACTTACTGGTCTAGAATCCTTAATTGATACTAATCCGTTCAGCAACAAATACGATTATAGAGTCGACATTAGCACCGGTAAGATTGAGTTACAGCGCGCCCACATCGTAGATCAGGGTGGATCATTCTATGTTCCCCTATCTACCAACGTCGGTGATGGTTACCTATCATCTCTTACTTTGGTTGATGCCAATGCACCACCAGAGAACTGGTCTATCAGGTGCGTTTCTGTTCAAAGAAACGTTATGAATCAGCCAATTGGTGGCACCGCTAAATTCTTAGCCTTCGGTTCTCAGTCCGGAGCCCTAATAGATGCTAACGGTAACCCAATCATTTGGACCGCTAACGGTAATATTGTATCCAACGGAGTATTAAGCTTTGCTATCAATGAGACTCAATTTATGTCCATGTCTGTCTCTCCATTCAGAGAGGGAGACGCCTTCATCATTATCGTAGATAGCGGTGTTTTGGTTAGAAGCGATTCTTTGACTGTCAATTCAATTCCAGTTGCTAATCTAAATGATCCTGTTCTAGTACAAGGTATGGGTGATGTTACTACTAGACACGGTTTCCCAAGCGTATCTAACAATCTTGCTTTGGGTTGTCAATTAGCCTTCTCTAACTCTGCTCCAGCCCTTATTACGGTACAAGCTGCCCCTCCAATGCCAAGAAGGAAGTCCTTCATTTTGGCTAGCTCGGTCAACTCTTTATCTACAAATGATGACGATTTCATTTTCCCATTGCCAGTAGGTGTTACTCCAGATTTTAACTCCACCATCCATTTCTTTGTGAAGAATAACTCTACCAACGTAGAGACCCAAATTCTTCCAAACAAATTGGATTACTATACTCTTGATACGGCTGGTCATCCAACCACCAATCAATTCATCACCGATAATACACCAGCCCCTGGTGGATTCTCCTACTTCTACACTGTTAAACAAAGCTTCGAAGCTTTGAATACTGGTGAAGACGGTTACATCGGTAGAGACTTAGCTTTCACTCACAAGGGTGTATTTAGCTCCTCTGTGGTGTTTGACTCCACCTACGTGGGTAAGTCTCTTAAGATTATCGATGCTTTGAATGTGGCTAACATTGGAAACTACTCCATTGATAACGTACTTGGTGGAAAACTATACGTTACCCATGAGACCTTCCCAGATTTCACCACAGAATCTCCAGTTACTTTCCAAGTAATTGATCCGGCTACTAACTTACCAGTAGTTAACGGCGAAGCTACAGATGGTTATTTGGTTGCTTTGATTGCAACTGAAACCGCTACTTTCGGAAGCGATTCCGTAACTGGTGTAGACTTCAGCGCCATTCCTTCTCTTCTAAACAAGAGATTGAAGATCAATGGATCTACTTTCAACAATGGCTTGTATGATATCATCAGCGGACCAGTGGCTAACGTCATTACCATCCAGAAGACTGTTGTTAATGAAAGCGCCATGAGATATGAGGTTCTAGATCTTCTAGATGAGAGCAACTATGTTGTTATCAACCACAACGTAGTTCCAAACGGTTATGGATTAAGAGTTACTCTAATTGATACCAAGGAAGCATCTTTCTATGATGCTGGTTGGTTGAATGCTATAGAAGCACTAACAACAATCGAATGTGATATCGTAGTTCCGCTACCAAAACAAACTATCTCTATCATCTTCCAGAATGTGTTAAGTCACTGTAAGAGCATGAGTAACATCCGTAATAAGAAAGAAAGAGTGATGTTTGCAGGAGCTATCAGCGGATTGAAGCCAGAAAATCTAACGGGTGCTAAGCCAGCCGCTGTAGAAGACATCGGAGTTCTTGAGGGAATTCAGGGTGAGACGATTACAGACGTATTGGCAGGCAACGTAGAAGACTTGGCAAACTACTCTGTACCAGATGCCTTCGGCAACACCTTTAGATGTGTATACTTCTATCCTGACCAGATTGTGGTTCAGGCTGGACCTGAAAATGTCTTGATCGATGGATTCTACCTTGCTGCTGCCGCAGCCGGTTATGAGTCCGCTGATATTAGAATTGAAAACCCACTTACCAACAAAGTTTTGAGCGGATTCACTATCCTAAGAAATAAGCAATTCTCTACCTTGACTTTAGAGCAGTTGGCTAACGCTGGTGTAACTACCTTGCAACCAGTTGCAGGTGGTGGAAGAGTGGTTTGGGGTCTAACTACATCTCAAAGCGGCTTCGTAGAGGAGCGCGAGATTTCTATCGTCTTCATCAGAGATAGAGTGGCTAAGACCTTGAGAGCAGGTTTCGCAGGATTCATCGGTATTCCAGAGTCACCAGATATTGGTTCCATCTTGAATACGCGTGCAGTTATCTTGTTGAACTCCTTAGTGTCTCAAGGATTAATCACCAACTACAAAGACTTGTCAGTGAAGAGGGACGATGCGGATCCAACTCAGTGGAATATCACAGTTAGAGTTCAACCAACTTACCCAGTCAACTTCATTTACATCAAGGTAAGTCTTGGTCAACTATAATTAGGGAGATAATTAAATGGCTACAGCAGCAAATACTCAGTCCACATTATCGCTACCAAATGGCGTTAATAAGACCAGTACAGCTATCTCGACTAATATCATCATTCTGGTAAACGATACCCCTGTTGGTGCCGTACAATCTCTTGCTATCAACGAGAAGAGACCAATCAAAATGATTGATGAAGTCGGAACTGACGGTCACGTGGACTCTGTTCCAAATCAATCAACAAGCGTTACTGGAACCTGTCAAAGAATTAGGTTCGATAGGCTAAGAGTTGCCGAAGCTTTCGGAAGAGGCTTCATTCATGCAGCATCTCAAGTTTACCCTTTCGATATCGTCGTTCTAGATAAACAAAAGAGAGATCAAGGTTCTCAAATTTCCACCGTTATTAAAAACGTCTGGATTTCTGGCATCAGCTATACTTACCAAACCAGCGATTGGGTAATTACCGATAACATGGAGTGGGAAGCTGAGACAATCTTCAGCGTATTGAACGGTGGCTCCTCACCAATTCCTGGCGGCGTACCTGTCGCAGTGGGTGGCGAAAGAGGCATCAAGCACATGGGTGCTGGTCCTAATGGAATTGTTAGTATCACAAGCGGTGATGGTATCGTTAACATCGAGCAATTGGTGGATACCGGATCTAGCGGTAGAAGAGGCTCCTTGGATGCTGCTGGTCTTATCGACATCGGCTCCGCTGGCGACTTATTCTAATCAATATCAATTAGTCTAACCTCCCTAATAGACGAATAATAAGCTTCAATTGATATATAATCAATTGAAGCTTATTTGTTTTATGGAGTTAAACATGCCTAGTTTTGATAGTCCTATTGGTAAGAAAAATTTTGCGGGTCCTAATTTGAAAACGTTTGATGTTCCAGATGACAGTGGGTATAACGAACCTTCTCATCAAGAACCCGTTGTCCGCAGACGACAAATGCCGAACGTTAATGTTGATGCAATTAGAGATTTTCAAGCTCAAATGCAACAACAAGAAATGCCTTCTTACGACAGAGATCCTGCCGATGTCGAAAAAGAAATTCGTCAAGCTAAAGCTGATCGTAAAGCGGGTCGTGAAAGGCTCAATGATGGTGCTAAGAGAAGATTAGAAATGCTCTTAGGTATGACTCGTAGTACTCGTGAAGTCGATATTATGGGACACAAATTTGTATTTCAAACAATCCCTTCTAAAGAAATGAGAGAGGCTATTATGGAAGCCGCGATGTTCGATGGTACCGTACAATCTCCATTTGAAATTAGAAGACAATTACTTTCTCGTTCTCTAGTCGTAATTGCTGGGGTAGATGCTGCACAATTTGTCGGTTCTAATGATCTAAATGCTAAGCTGGCATTAATTGATGAATTAGATGAATCATTATTAAATAGATTATACGATGAATATTTAACTTTAGCCAGGGATGCAGAACAAAAATATGCTGTCAAATCAGTGGAGGAAGTTAAAGGGATAGTTGAAGACTTAAAAAAATAATATTTGAACCGGAACATCGTTTCGCGTGGTATTTATGTAAAGAGATATTTAAGACCACACCCGATGATCCTCGTATAACTGATATGGACCCGGTTCAAAAATTCTGGATGTATGAGAATTGGCTAGCAGATCAAAATGATGATGCCGAACTAGCTAAAAATCACGCATATTTAGTAGCTTCCTTCTGGAATCCAGAAGCTGTTAAACAGATTTTGGGAGATGGCAATGTACACGAGTCAACCGATGCAGAATTTGAAGAATCCTCTGAGTTGGTTAAAAACTTGCCCAAACTAAACCTTGATTATACGAACGCTAGTAAAAGTCACAGAAGAAGAGACAAAACTCTAAAAGGATAATAAATGGCTGATCCAGTTGATCCGGTTCCACCAGGAACCGCTGAAGAAATTACTAAGGTTGGAGAGGCTTCTCAAAAAGCTGCCGACGATATTGCTAATATGTCCAATATGGTCATTTCTTCTAGAGCTAGCTTTACTGGCATGGGCACCGCCATGAACGGTGTCAGCAATATGTTTTCCCAATTGAGTAGCTCTATGAGGGGATTTGGCATTTCTCTAAATGAAATAAAATCTCTCACTTCCCAGCAAAGAGAACAATTTACTTTAGTCTCGGCGGCTGTCATTGGCGCCAGAGAATCATTCACTGGGTTAGCTAACGTAGATACTACTGGACTTAGTACATTTAGTGGTCAATTGGGCGAATTGATGACCACCTTAAAAAATGAAAGTCCTATTACTTCTAAGGTGGCAGAAGGATTAGCTGATTTAGCTAAGAAGGCTGGAGCTTCTGATTCCGCTATTGCACAAGCAGGAGCGAAAGGTGTAGCTGGCTTAACAGCTTTGGCACAGTCGATGATTACTGCTGCAGATAATGGTTTGAGATTACAAAATGCTGTTATTCAAATGGCAGGATCCACAGGTGGATTAAAAGAGGTTTTTGATTTAGCCGGTGGTGGCTTAGAAAACATGAATGCTTTATTGGCTAAGCATCAACAAGTGATTAGTGATGCTGGTGCAGCTACCGGAGTTCCTACTGCTCAAATAGAAAAGTACTATGCACAACTTGGTTCAGTTCCTAAAGCTCTTAGTTCTTTGGTTAAAGGAAGCGGAGATGCTGATACCAGAGTGAATATGTTGGCAGCCACCATGAAAGTTGCTACAGGCACAGGCAGAAACTATACTGAAGTTGTAGATGATATGAAGACTGCTTTCAAAAATTACGGTGTTGTAGGAGAGGATGCCCTTAAGTTCAGCGCTCAAATGAGTGAAGTATCCAACAACTTAGGTGTTGAAATGGATACTGTTAGAAAAGCTTTGATAGGCACTGCAGATACTTTTAAGATGTTCGCCGGCACCCAAAAAGAAGCTTCTAGAATGTCTAGTGAGTTTGCTCAGGTTATGAATACTTATGCTGGAGCTTTAGAGAGAACTGGGCTGAGTGGCACACAAGCTGTTGAAGTAGTTAAAGGAATGACCGGACAATTATCTCAATTAAGTATTGCACAAAAAGCTTTCTTATCAGCTCAAACAGGCGGTCCTGGTGGACTAATGGGATCTTTTCAAATCGATAAAATGATGAGAGAAGGTAAAATTAGTGAGGTATTTGAGAAAGTTAGAAAGCAGATGTCTCAACAGTTTGGAAAGATTGTTACACTAGACGAAGCTTCTCAAAGTCAAGGTGCTGCTGCTCAAATGACCAAGCAGATGATGATTTTAAGACAGGGACCTCTTGGACAATTTGCTAAAACAGATGTCGAGGCTCAGAGAATTCTAGAGGGATTCAAAGAGATGGAAAAGGGCGGATCTGGAGCTGCTCAGAAATTATCTGACAATGTAGTTCAAGAAAGTATGGATAAGGGAACCGCTATCCAAGAGAAGTCTTATACTGTTTTAACAGAAATTAATCAAGGAATTGCTGCTCTTCGTGGAAATGCGAATATTGGCGCTTTGGGCATGATGCAAAAAAGTTTTGCAGCCGGATCTGGAACCGGTGAATTTGGTGCTGAAAATAATGTAGCAACCCGTTTACGTGGTACTATGGCTGGCGCCACCAATATGCGGGCTGATAAAATTAGAGATTCTTTATCTACAGATACTGCTAATAAAAAATTAGTAGATACATCTGGAAGAAGCGCCGCTGCCGCCATTAGTAGTTTTGAAAAGACCTTATCGCCTGACGCTATGAAGGATGCTATTAAGCAACCTCTAGAAGTTTTGAAAAAAGCCTTTTCTGCTACTGGCACTGATTATGGTGAAGAAGGTATCCAAAAAGCTAAAGATGATCTAAAGGCGAAGATAGAGAAACTAAAATCTGATGCTCAAAGCATGCCAACTAATCAAAGAGGCGGTGCCATGACAGATATAGCCAAAGGAGAAGATGCCTTGAAGAAAATTGATGCTTATCAAGCAGCCATTGCGGCTGGTAAGCCAGCATCAGATAGAAATGTAAGACCACCTGGCGCTCAAGTAGGCGCTGCGGCTGGTAGAGCCGCTGCCGCTAAGCCAGCAACTCCTGGCGGGGGTCCGCAGCCAGGTACAGTAGGAGCCGCATCTCCTCCTGGTGGTAAACATGATATTATGGTTCATGTTACGGGATATTGTCTAAAGTGTAAGCAAACAATTGAGGGCGGCGAGCAATCTGAAACCGTCAACACAGCAAGTGGTAAAATCTAACTAAGGAACTAAAATGGGTTTTGATGATCTACTAAATGGCGTTAATGATGCTGTTGATTTTTTGAACGGGGAAGTTAATGGAAGCTCTACTGATTCTTTTAAATCAGATGGATTTTTACTTCCAGCTACTTTTAGTGCTGATGGTAATGGATTGCCTTACAACAAAGTTCCCACTTATAGAGATGGAACTTTAAGAAGAAATATTATTACTTGGTTTGTGCCGGAGTTTGGTATTGTTAGAATGTATGTTAATCCGGCTTCTATTAGTTATAACCACAAAAAGCTAATTACTAAAGATAGAACTAAGGGCGGCTATACTTTGCAATACTGGGGAGAAGATTTAAGTACACTTAACATCTCTGGAACAACTGGCGCTTCTGGAGTTGAAGGCATCAACGTTCTATATGAAATTTATAGAGCAGAACAATATGCTTTTGATGCAGTTGGTTTATCTTTAGCTGCCAACAATGCGGCTAGTACTAATATTTTAAGCAGCTTATTAGGATCAGCCGGAAGCGTTGGCGATTTATTAGGGGATGCTGCTGGTGCAGTAGGATCTTTATTAGGAATGGATTCTCCTAATACTTCATTGGTGGCTAATAGTATTAACTCATTAGCTCAATTGGCATTTACAGTTGAAATGTATTATAATGGTTGGGTTTACAGAGGATTTTTTGAGAACATGACCATCAATGAGAGAGCTGACAATTTCTTGATGGAATATCAAATGACCTTCACCGTAACGCAGAGAAGAGGATATAGAATGAATTACTTCCCTTGGTCCAAGAGCGCATCCAATGGTCCAAGCCAATACACGTCTCCTTACTCTTTCTCTGGAAGTACATCAATAGGTTAATTTATGGGTTTCTTAGGTGATCTTGCTGACCAAATATCTTCTCAATTTTATTTAGGAGAAAATACTAACCGATCTTTAGATTCGGTTATTTTAGGTCAAAACGTTAAGTATGGTGCTTTAGGCGATTTCGCTAGCCAATTTGATCAATCGTCTGAAAGAAGATACGTCGAAGAAGGTTACCTAAGAAGAGATCCATATAATGCTGATCCAAAACAGTTTGAAGTTTTGATGCAGGAGCCCAGCGCTACTGTATTTATCAAGAAGAGAATGTTCTCCTCTATTGCAGAAAACTTTAGACCTGATTACATGGATGCAGACGAAAAGCTTTATTACAAAGCTATCAAAGTATTATTTGATAACAAATGTAATCAAATAAGTGCTTTAGAAAAACTATCTAAAATACAAGCTGTTACTGCTAGTTCCGGTTCTATTACAGATCAACTATTACCAATCATTATTACTTTAGGTGATACCATTACCCAAGGTTTAAATACAGGTAGTAGTTTTTTAGGATTTAGTACGTCATTCGGTGGTAGTAGCGACTCTTCAAAACTAGTCAACGTAATGGACCAGTTGAGAAAACTTTATTCTTTTAACACGTCTGCCCTCTCTACAACCTGGTTAAAAGATAGTAGTAATCTTTTCCAATCACAATTTGGTCAGGGCACAGGTGTTATTGAAATAACTAATTTTACGAATTTAAGCACCAACGTTTCTGTAGATGGAATTAAGAATCCAGGCTCATTCAGCATAACCATTTCTGATCCATATGAGTCAATGTTAATAACTGATTGGGATATTGAAAAGGCTATCTCTGATGCTACCAATATGTTTAAGAACAGCAGTTTTTTCCAATTGATTGGCGAGGGCGGTTCTGATCAGGTTATTGGAGATAAGCAGGTTAGATTAGATCAAATTAGAGCCGCTAGAGGTGCTAGCCCTATTACTTTGAAAATTAATCCATACACTTTGCTCGGAAGACGTGTAACTGCTATTTTTGATAGGATTGGTACTGAGCTAATTTTTGATTATGACTCGAGCGGCGGCACTGGTTTCCCAGGTTTGGGAGGCATTGTGGGTGGAGCCGTCTCCGTCTCAGATGAATATCTTAAAGGTGGAGAAATTGCTGGCGAAGATGGTTTGGATACAGAAGATAGCGATATCGGAATAGGTGATACTGGTATTAGACAACTAGTTCCTGATAATGAGTTATCTGTTTTCCAGGAACTAGTCACAGCTATCTATACAAAAATTCAGTTAGAGGGTAATTCCCAGAATGCATTTCAGGTAACTAACAAAGCCACTAACTATGCCAGAAGAAAAATGAGATTCAATTTCTCTGGTAAACTAATTATTCAACCAATGGATATCGTACATATTTATATGAGATCCAAAAGCGTATGGGATAATAAGTTGCTAGGCGGTTTACAACAAACTTTTAATGGGTTTGGATTTTTGCAAACTATCAATTCATTAGTAACTGATATTCAAAATATCGGAGCTTTATTAGATCCATCCGCTAGCATGAATGTGCAAGCAGAAAAGTCTGCTTACGTAGGTTCCAGCTTCCCGGATTTTTTGTGGATGATGTTGCGCTCGCAATTTGTTAGTGAAAATGAGGGTACACATGTATTTGCGGGCATAGTAGATAGAGCTAATGATAGTTGGGCTGATGGCAAATTTACTATCTCTGTTGATGGAAAAGATAATATAGCTTATTTCGAACAAGGCAAAGTTAATTTCAAGCCTGGCGTAGATTCTTTTAATGGAGCTATCTTCGATCCACTTACTCCATATAAAACAAATTTTGACACTATTAGCAGCACTGCTAAGGCTGACACGCCAGTGTTCTTAGATGAAAACGTTGCTGTCCTAGGAACCTCTATTGATAAAAAGGGAATGCTTAAAGCTAAGAGCGGTCCCGATGCAGGCAAGAAACTAACCAGCGACCATTTCTTGGGAGATGTTGTCGTTGATGTTAACACAGGATTACAAAGCAGAACGCTTTATGCTCCTGATGGTTTAGTATATAGGTGGAAAGAGGGTATTGGAGTTTTCGTACAATACGGAAGCTCTCTTGATTTGAATGGTGCCAATCAAGTTGGCAATCCTGCTCTTTATCAAGAGCCTTTTGCTGGTCAAGATGTAATGAATGTTATTTCTTTATTGATTACCGGGCAGCCTTATAATTATTCTAATTATTGGAGAGCCGCCAACAGTCTGTATGGATTTGGTCGTGATCCACAAAGCCAGCAGGATGCCGCACACTCCTATATTCAGTCGTTACAAAATGAGTTGGTTAAAAACAACACGTTGTGGGGCAATTTTATTCCTTTCAAGAACTTGGTTATTGATGAACAAAGCTTTGCTCTTGCACAGCAGTCTCAATTTAGGATAGCACAACGTAATCAAGATCTAGATGCAAAAATTCAAAAACTTCAAACACTAAATGAGGCTGCTTCTATCGAGGGAGCTGCTAGTGTATTTGGTGTTCCTCAAATTTACAGCTCTAAATTTGACGCCATTAAAGCGGAACTACAAAATCTTCAAACTTCTATTCAATCAACGGTTGATCAAGTTGCTAAAGAAGATGAAGCCTTCAATGCTGCCGCTGCTACTGCTGGTGCCGATGCCACTTATGATTATTCTGATTTCGTAGATTCTAGCAAATTTTCAACCTCTCCTTCTAATCCAAATATCAGAAGAGAATTAAGAAGACAGGTTAATTACCTAAGTAGAAGACTATCTTATAATGTGCGCGCTAATGAAGACAAAAATCTATTCATTGTAGATGATACCTACGATAAAGATTATGACATTCTAGCGTATAATAAAGCTTTAACTGATAGTATCAAATTGTATAATAATGATTTTACATCTACTAGAGAAAAAATAATGAACACTGCCGACCTTCTTAATTTAGAAGTGTTTGCAGATACACAGGGTCATATTAGAGTTAGACCTCCTCAGTACAACAGAATGCCAAGCTCTGTTTTCTATCGTATGATGTATTTGAAACAAGCTTATGGAATTCAGGTCTTCCCGCAATTCTTGGATGATTTATTTTCTACGCAAATAGACAGTTTAAGAAAAAGAATCGAAGTACTAGAGGATCTGATTAGATTGGATTGTGCCATTGCTCTTGGAACCACTGCCGCTGGTAGCGGCGCCGACAGTGAGGCTGTTAGTTTTATTCTGTATGGTGGTGGAACATATAACTCTGGGGCTACCTTCGGCTTCTTATCAGATACCACTGGCGCCATTACTGATGTTAATCAGCTAATGCATACCGCCAATCCAGATGATGTGACCTCGCAACAAGTTGGTGTTCAGGCAGTTCAAACTTTTATTACTACAAACAATCTAGAGGGGCAAGCCACTTCAACTAAAACTGTTTTCGGAAATGCCTCTAGATATAATATCATTATTTCCAAATTAAAAGAGCAGGTAGCAGATGCTGGTGGATATGCCTCAAGCAATATTCCTTCTCTTGATGCTAATTCATATGTAGATCAATTGATTAGCAGAATTCAGACCAAATCTGGTGAAAAAATTTCTAAGAAAGATTATGTTGTTAGGCAAGCGGCTCTTGGCGCTGAAGTTAAAACAGCTACCAACGAAGTCATTGATATTTTCAAAGTAACTACCGAATTACAAAACAAAATTCAGGAACGACAAAAAACTGTTAGAATGTTTTATTCTCTTCTTAAGAACGCCATTGAATATAGATATTTGGATACCAACAGTGTTGATGCTACCAATCAGCTTATAGCCCCTTCAGTATATGGAAACTCACATATTCCAGAAATATTTGAACATATGATTGAGGATGAAAGTTACGAAGATTATGGTGTTGGTTCTGGCACTAGATACATTATCAAGCGTGCTCAAGTTAAAAGTATTCAGATAGCTGAGAATGCGCCTGACTATACCTACATTGAAGTTCAAGGCACTTTCAATACGTTTGCTCCAAATGCAGTACCACAAGAACTTAATAGCTTCCCACTTGGTGGAAATGGTTTGGTTACCGCCGCCGCTGTTGATTATGATGCTTGGAGAAATTATGGTTTCAAAAATCAAGCCTCCATTAAGGTTCCATTTTTGAATGACCCTAACTCTCAGTGTGCCCCATATGCCAGCATGATTCTCAGTCGTGCTAGAAAGAATGTTTTAAGAGGATCAGTTACTATTACTGGCAATGAGTACATGCAACCAGGTGAAGTGGTCTATTTGCAAGATAGAGGTCTGTTATTTTATGTAACGGCTGTTAGGCATAATTTTGGTTTCGGAGGAAGCTTCACTACTACTTTAGATATCAGCTATGGTCATGCTCCTGGCGATTACATACCAACTACAATGGATGTTGTTGGAAAGATGTTGTACAATAATAGAGATACTGCCCAGTATACTATTCAAAGACAATCTAGTAGTGGTAATGAGAATACATTAGGCGTTATTCAGATGGATCAATCCACTTTTTCGCTTACTTCTGATAATACTGCGCAGAGTAGTTATGGTAATTTTAATCAAAAAACATTAAACAACATTCTATTCTCATCTGCTTATTTGGTGAATTCTAATAACACAGAAGGAAATAATGTAACCGCTAAAGTAGAATTAAGAGTGTATTTTGATAATAAGACTGCCATGAGTACTAATTTAAAAAGTTTTGCAGATTCAGCATTAAAAGTATTAACTGGAAAAGCAGATACGGGTACTGGTGGTGGAATTACTATGGGTACTAGTACGGGCTCTCAGTTTAAAAATAAAACACTACCAGAGGGTAGTGTAG